>ERZ1673960.14-NODE-14-length-127116-cov-26.804464_pt1 | contig 127116 bp, 124 predicted proteins | sample MGYA00580190_ERZ1673960 | MGnify/ENA primary metagenome ERZ1673960 (study PRJEB41334, sample SAMN05608106) | rock metagenome | biome: terrestrial subsurface; feature: shale formation; material: shale | place: USA: Pennsylvania ...
ATCAACCGGCCAAGATAATTGCCGCTAGACCGGCCACCGTAATTGTCGCTCAATACGCTACGAGATCACAGGTAAGAATCAAGACATGGGTGCGTTCAGAACCCCCTCACTGCGTCATTTAATGGCAACCAAACCCTGGATGCACAATGGCTTGTTTACCCAACTCGAAGGCATTATACGGATGTACGAGCACGGCGGCGCACGACCCCGTCGTCCAGCAACACTCCCCGCAGAGCAATACTACCCAACCACCACGCAGTTGCTCACACCCTTTGATCTCACACCCGCCGAACGGCAAGCGCTACTGGCATTTATCAAAGCCCTATAAACAGTGACATCGTCCTACATCACGATACGACGAACACCTAAAGACTTATGACCTACGATGGCCTTTAATAAAGATGCTTCAACACGGTGTTCAAGGATGAACGTTGAAGCCTTTAGCCCCTCTGCAAACTTTCATAATCCATGGTTGCCGCTCTCGCAGAGGGGCTCTTTTTTTGGTTGGGAGATAGCTACGACTGCTCTTCTTTAGTCATCGTGCCTGGGGCGGGGAGAAGTCCAATAAAACGAGCGAGGCTGAGTAGCGTCATAAACAGACCTATCATCGCTTGAGCGATGACGATGGTATACGCCAAGACGCCTGAGGGGGAGATGTTCTCGACACCGAAGCTTGTCATCACAACAAATGACGTATACACCGCACCCAGTACACTATCGGCGGTGCCTTCGACTAAGAAGCTAAACAGCTGTCCAAAGAACACATACTGTGCTGCAAACCAAAAGATAATCTCAAAATAATTTTGGATGAGCAGAATAATCAACCGACGATAGCTCAACACCTCATAGGGTTGGCTCCGGTTGGGCTGTCGAAACTGATCAAACAGCAATACATTGACTTGGTACACCACAACTTCAAATACGCGCACTAAGCCGTACAAGCTTATCGCCCATCCGACCCACGCATAAGGGATATACAGCACACCGGGGATAGCGAGAATGGACAAGAACAGATGACCCAGCGCCCACCCCTCAACAAATATATGCTGTTGGTGTTTACTTAAAAAGCGATTAACCACTTTACGGACAACAAAAAACACCGATAACTTCGACAGAAAGCGGAAAATCACTTCCCAAAACTGAACGATAAATGTGGCGTTTTGTTGAGACATAATCAAAAAATCCGTTAAGCGTGCTTACGCATCGCACCCGCACCAATAAAGCTGGCATAAGAGACAGAATCGACCACATCGGATATAGCGTGCTCTTGCGCAAGCGATAACGACGGTGCTTCGCGCTCAAAACACACCTCAATGTGCTCTTCGTCAATGATACAAATTAACGCATCGTGACAAGTGGTGTGGTACAGATGCTGTACCACACGCTTGGGATCATCGACTCCCGCAAGACTAAAGGTGAGGGAGAATTCGTAGGTTTGCATTAAGTAATTAGATATTTAGCTGCTTATAAATTATTAAAACCATTTAAATCTCGTAAGATAGTGATGAGCTCTCTCAATAGGCAAGCGCTCTCAATTGGACGAATAATCATTAATGGCCGAGCGACTACCTGGGGTTGAACTGATGTAAAATTTCAAAACACGATAAAAACCCGTAAATAATTTTTCGCAGTTTCACTGGAAGCAAATTTAATTATTAGGGCAAGAATTCTTAACATGTAAAGAATTTAGCCAGTTTTTCCTGATATAATAACCACCATCAATATAGTTCTCGCAACTAACTTCATCAAGATTTAGCAACTCTATACAGTTCAAACATGCCATTAAACAAGCCCGATTTATTAACACCGATGCAATATCCACTCGTTCACTTTGAGTCCTCACGGCCAAACACGAAATGAAACATTGCTTATGCTTTACACTATTAAAATCGAACGTGAGCAAACCCACTACACTTTCCATAGCATCATACGCTACGAGTATATGGCTCTCTTTCTTTATCATTTCAATGAACGTATCCAACTCAACTTGATCTGAAATAAAGCTAAATTTTGAATTGATTGTATAGATAAATTCAGCCAAGTTAATATCGGTCTCTTTAGATACGTTAAAAACCCTAACTTCACTACCAAACTCTTTCACTGCTTTTGAAACAACTTCACTATTTACACCGCAATACAATGGTAAACATAGAATGCGACTAGCTAAAGCAACCGAAATTGGTGTATCAACGGATTTCCCAAGTATATCTAGATTATTTAAGCTAGGATAAAAATATCGTCGAGGGAAGATGCCCTGCTCTTCCAATTCGCATTTAGCAATTAACAAAGCAGACTCACTATCAAACACAATAGGGAAATAAGCACCATTCGTCGTTGCTTCCGGATGCTGTCTGGCAGTCAGAAAGTAACCTCCGAGTACAGATTGATAGTTTTCAACTATTGATTGGCGTTGCCTGTTAATACGCTCTATTTCGTCTAGCACACATAAACCCATAGCTGCCTGAAACTCGTTCATCTTAGCGTTGATACCGAGTTCCGTAATACTATCCGCCCCAGCAATGCCAAAGTTAACTACTCTTTTAGCACGTTCTAGATCTTCTCTACGTTTAAATACAATAGCTCCGCCTTCCACGCAATGAAAAACTTTCGTTGCATGAAAACTTAATGTAGCTGCATCCCCCCAGTTGAGTAGACTCTTGCCTTTATAATTTATGCCAAAAGCATGAGCTGCATCATATATGACTTTGAGCTTATATTTTTGTGAAATACGGTCAATAGTCTCAACATCACAAGCATTTCCAAATACGTGTACAGGCACGATCGCACGAGTTTGCTCGGTAATAAGAGATTCAATATTAGCGGGATCTAAACACCATGACTCTGGATCGATATCAGCAAAAATAGGTTTTATACCCTCCCATTTAAGTGAACTTCCTGTTGCTACAAAGGTAAACGGTGTTGTTATAGCCTCTGCGGGCTTATCATTAACAGCTTCCGTAACTCCAAGCACCCGATAGGCAATTTGCAGAGCAAGCGTGCCATTAGAAACTAATAATAAATGTTCGACGCCTAAATAATCGGATAAGCGCTGAGTAAGTTCTTGAGCTAACGGGCCACTATTTGTCAACCATTGCCGCTTATAGATTCCATCAATATAGCGTTCGAGTTTTTCGCGGGAGGGTAAATATGGCTTGGTTACTGGAATCATTCAACTCAACCCTTTCTCAGGTTTCAAACTCAATAAATATTGACCGTAGCCATTCTTAGCAAGGCCGTGACCCGCAGCCTGAAGTTCACTATAGCTAAGCCAGCCCTTCTGATAAGCAATTTCCTCTAAACATGCAACCTTGTAACCTTGACGTTTTTCGATCGTTTCAACAAACTGAGCTGCTTCAAGTAGGCTCTCGTGCGTACCTGTGTCGAGCCACGCGAAACCACGACCAAGCAATTTAACGTGTAAGTCGCCCCGCTTTAAATACGCTTCATTTATACAGGTAATTTCTAGTTCACCTCGCTCCGATGGTTCCACTTTTTTGGCAATTTCGACCACATCGTTATCGTAAAAATAGAGACCGGTCACGGCGTAGTTTGATTTAGGTTGATTAGGCTTTTCCTCTATCGAAACTGCACGTTTATTTTCATCAAACTCTACAACACCAAAGCGCTCCGGATCTTTTACCTGATACCCAAATACAGTAGCTCCAGAAGCTACAGAAGCTGCTTCTTCGAGCATAGGCCGAAAACCTTGTCCGTAAAAAATATTATCGCCTAACACTAAGCAGACTCGATCCTTTCCAATAAACTCTTCGCCAATAATAAAAGCTTGCGCTAAGCCATCCGGATTTGCTTGTTCAGCATAGGACAGTTGAATACCAAACTGAGAACCATCCCCTAAAAGGTTTTTAAAACTTGGCAAGTCTTCTGGTGTAGAAATAATTAAGATCTCGTGAATTCCTGCTAGCATCAAAGTCGATAACGGATAATAGATCATTGGTTTATCATAAACCGGTAATAGTTGCTTTGATACACCTTTTGTTATCGGATACAAACGCGTACCCGAACCTCCAGCTAATACAATTCCTTTCACAGAACCTCTCCTAAACGTTCACGTTGATAATTACCTTGTTGGACGCGTTGACACCAGTCCTGATTTTCTAAATACCATTGGACGGTTTTTCGAATGCCTGACTCAAACGTCTCTTCAGGAGTCCATCCAAGCTCATTCTCAATTTTTTGAGCATCAATGGCGTAACGCATATCATGGCCCGGACGATCATTAACATAGGTTATCAAGTTGGAGTAAGGCTGATCTCTAGGTACTAACTCATCAAGAATGCCGCAAATCGTTTCAACGACTTCAATATTCCTTTTCTCGTTGTGGCCACCGATGTTATATGTCTCACCGACCTTTCCACATTTAGCTACCGTCACCAATGCTCGCGCATGATCTTCAACATACAACCAATCACGTATTTGTTGACCCTCACCATAAACTGGTAAAGATTCACCTTCGAGAGCATTTAAAATTATTAGTGGTATTAGCTTCTCAGGGAAGTGATATGGGCCATAATTATTTGAACAGTTGGTTACTACAACTGGTACATGATAAGTGCGATGCCAAGCTCGGACCAAGTGATCGCTACTAGCTTTTGAGGCACTATACGGCGAGCTCGGTTTATAGGCTGAAGTTTCACTGAACATTGGTAGGCTTGATTGAGCCGATGTTAATAGATATGTATCGGGGTGCGGTAAATCACCATAGACCTCGTCGGTCGATATATGGTGAAATCTAAAAAGGTCTTTTCTCTCCTCTGGCAACTCTTGCCAATATCGGCGAGCTTGCTCCAATAAAACGTATGTACCGATAATATTGGTTTGAATAAACTCACTTGGTCCATCAATCGAACGATCAACGTGCGACTCAGCGGCTAAATGCATAACAACGTCAGGCTGGTGTGTTTCAAACACCCGCCCGACTTCAGTTGCATCGCATATGTCGACTTGTTCGAAGTGATAACGCTCGGAGCCTTCAACGGAGGCTAGTGATTCAAGGTTGCCAGCATAAGTCAACTTATCCAAGTTAATCACTGTATCTCTAGTATGGTTAATAATGTGGCGAATTACAGCTGAACCGATAAAACCGGCTCCACCAGTTACTAAAATTTTCATTTTCAAATGCTTTCTCAAAGTTTCGTGCAAAGATAAATATACGATACTAATCACATACAGTTAAAGAGTCTGCTAAATGGCTTTTCTATTAATAAAGTTAGCGTTAGAAACACAGCCAACAACATCCGATATAGCGTTCTCTTGCGCGAGCGATAACGACGGTGCTTCGCGCTCAAAACACACTTCAATGTGCTCTTCGTCAATGATACAAATTAACGCATCGTGACAAGTGGTGTGGTACAGGTGCTGTACCACACGCTTAGGATCATCGACTCCCGCAAGACTAAAGGTGAGGGAGAATTCGTAGGTTTGCATAGTGTTAATACTTATAAAACCCCTCTTTAACTTTTCTACCTAAATGGCCAGCTCTTACCATTTTTCGGAGAAGAGGGTTGGCACGGTATTTTCCATCACCTGTTTCTTCAAACAAAGTATCCATGATAGACAACGTTACATCGTTACCAATCAAATCTGAGAGCGCCAAGGGCCCCATGGGATGGTGTGCGCCTAATTTCATAGCTTTATCGATAGAATCAACTGATGCATTACCCTCAGATAAAATGCACACTGCTTCATTTATCATAGGAATCAGCATACGGTTAACGATAAAGCCTGGCGAATCGCTAACTCTTACAGCACTTTTCCCGATGCTATCGATAAATGCGAGTGCTTTAGTTAGGGTTTCTTCACATGTCAGGTAGCCTGGAACGACTTCCACAAGTTCCATCAGTGGAGCAGGGTTGAAGAAGTGCAAGCCAATTACGTTCTCTGGATTATCGAGTATACTCGCTAGAGCAGTAATTGAAATCGAGGACGTATTGGAGGCCACAATAGTGTTTGGGGTCACGACGTTGCTAATGTCTTCGAAAATTGCTTTTTTTATCTCAAAGTTCTCAGCCACCGCCTCTATTACAATATCAGCATTTCTGACAGACTCTAACGTCCCAGAATAGACTGAAGATTCAGCCGACTTCTTTTGTGATTCAGTGATTTTACCCTTCGCCAAGAGTGAATCAATTTTACTAAAGCACTTATTAATACATTGGCTAGCTTTTTCTTCTGTCCTTGCGATTAACGATACTCTCTCGACATGATCTGTTAAGGCGAGTACCTGCATGATGCCACTCGCCATCGTTCCTGAGCCAATAATCGCTACTTTAACTGTATTCTGAATGGTCATTAAAAATTTCGCTTTTACTTGAATTAATTACTCGCTAAATATAAAACGTGCTTTAGCGTTTCTGTAGTTTTTTCAACTTCACGCTCTGTTAATGTAGGATGCACTAAAAACATCAAAGACGTCTCACCCAGCTCTTTTGCAACAGGAAGAGATTGTTCTGGACGCCAGCCAGTGTTGTCGAAAGCTTTTTCTAGGTAGACTTCAGAGCATGATCCCTGAAAGCAGGGTACCCCTCTCTCGACTATCTCTGACACGATACGATCTCGTGTCCAACCGTCTTTGAGCTTTTCTGGTCTAATAAAGCAATAATGTTTATAGCATGCATGTGCCATGTAACTGGGTACTTCCGGCGTGCGGATAAGTTCAAATTCAGAACACGCGTCAGTGATAGCTTGTGTGTTGCGTTGACGAGCTTCTGTCCATGCGGGCATTCTTTGAAGTTGGATACGACCAATCACCGCTTGCATTTCTGTCATACGCCAATTGGTTCCAAAACTCTCGTGTAACCAACGAAACCCAGGCGGGTGTTCCCGTTCGTATACAGCTTCGTAACTTTTGCCGTGATCTTTAAATGACCACATTTTGCGCCATAGAGCTTCGTCGTTCGTAGTTACCATGCCGCCTTCACCGCCCGTCGTCATAATCTTATCTTGGCAGAACGACCAAGCACCAATGTGACCAATACTACCCACCGAGCGACCTTTATATTGGGCTCCATGAGCCTGCGCACAGTCCTCAATAACATAAAGATTGTGCTTTTCGGCGAGCGCCATAATGGCATCCATTTCTGCTGGACGGCCTGCTAAATGAACAACAATGATCGCTTTGGTTTTTGATGTAATGACGGGCTCAATGGTATGCGCCTCGATGTTTTGCGATTCAATATCGACATCTGCAAATACTGGCTTAGCGCCCGCATTAACAACCGTTGATATTGAAGCAATAAAGGTACGAGGCGTCACGATAACTTCATCATCATTGCCTACGCCAAGCGCATTCAAAGCAAGATCGAGCGCTAGTGTGCCGTTAGCTAGTGCAACAGCAAACTTAGAGTCTGCATAGGTAGCAAACTCCTTTTCAAACTCTCGGCAATGTGTACCTGTCCAGTAATTGACTTTATTGGACAACAACACATCACGAACGGCATTGGCCTCTTCTTCAGAGAATGATGGCCATGGCGAGAATGGGGTATTTAGCATAAAGCATTAACTCTTTTTAAGTGGTTTAGCAGGGTTTCCTATGACTACTGAGCCTGGCTCAACACTTTTAGTGACAACTGCCCCCATGCCAACTATCGCACCTTCACCAATCACAACTGGTTTATCAGGAGTTCCTTGCTTTATGATAGCGCCTGTTCCGATATAAGCGTGGTCTTCTATATGCACATTTCCGTTACATTTAACGCTAGGAGCGAAAGTGACGTAATCGCCAATGATACAATCGTGGGCAACATAACTATATATATTGGCATGAAAGCCTCGACCAACCTGAATATTCGAAGTCAAAGTCACAAAAGGACACAAGATACTTGCTTCACCAATATCCACAGCATCTAGGGATACAACATTGCTTGCGAAAATTGACACCTGCTTTAAACCGTAACTCTCAACTTTTTGGGCAAGTTTGTACCTGATTTTGCTGTCCGCAATAGCTATAACTACTGATTTATCTTGATGCTCTTTTTTGGAGAAAGAGTCCAAAGATTCAACTTGATAGCCGTTCAAGGTATGACCACTTTCGCCATCATCAATAAAACTCAGAGTAGCATCTGGGAATTGCTCTCGTACTATTGGCATAACCTCGCGACCAAATCCACTTGCTCCGTACACGCCTATAATTTTTTTCATTTTGAGTTCCCTTTAAATTTACTCATCGTTGCTTCACCCTCAGCTGAAATACCCTCTCGGATAAAGACTTTCTTAATCGTTAAAAATAAAATTTTTATGTCTAACCAAAATGTTCGGTTATCAACATACCAAACATCGAGTTTAAATTTTTCTTCCCAGCTAATAGCATTTCGGCCATTTACTTGCGCCCATCCTGTAACACCAGGACGAACCTCGTGACGACGAGCTTGCTCAGAAGTATACAAATCGAGATATTCCATCAGAAGAGGTCGAGGGCCTACGAGGCTCATGTCCCCCTTCAAGACGTTCCAAAGTTCCGGTAATTCATCAAGACTCGTGGCGCGTAAAAAATTACCAAACTTCGTAAGTCTTTGCTCGTCTGGTAGAGGATTACCTTCTGAATCGTAGGCGTCTCTCATCGTGCGGAATTTTATCATTTTAAACGACCGACCGTGCAATCCAGGACGGACTTGCGTGAAAAAGACTGGAGTACCAATTTTAAATAAAATAAACACACTCAGCAAAAACATAAGCGGTAATAAAACTACAAGGCTAACCAACGCAACCGACACATCAAACATTCGACTCACAGCTATCTCGTCTCCCTTTTATCCCGTTCCAGCTTTGCCTAATTGCATCGCATCAGAGAGTCGTGCGACAAAATGACCGATGCTTAGATCAAACTTGTAGGTTTTTGCAGTTGTTTCAATAAGTTCAACTCTCTCCATTTGAGTCAGAACACTGATTATTTCGTCACGCGATGGCTCTGCGACAAACCCTTTTGCTTTGTTTGTTACCCACTTAGCTACAGATGTGTCTTTCCCACAAATGGCCACAATTCTACATCCAGCTAAGATATACGACGATGACTTACTAGGAAATGCATACTTAGTCACCTCATCTAGAATTGGTAGTAGTGCCCAGCGATGCGCTGCAACTAGCCGGTTAGCCTCTGACGGTTTTACATATCCGTGATATGTTACCTTTTCATACTCATCCGCTAATTGCTTAATTTTTGACGAATAAATGCCACCACCTGCGAATGTAAAGCTCAACTCTCCCCCTTGATCTAGGTAACCTCTAATTGCGTCAATTAGAATGGGGATTTGTTGTACGCGACCTGCATTTCCGCAAAATATAAAATCCTTTGTTTTTGGCTTACTCTGTAAATCTGTGTCAACCTCAAACCCTGGATTGTCCAACAAAGATATAGCTGACTCAGTCCGTGATACCTTCTTCACATATTCTGCCATCTCATCCGAGAGTGTGATTATTCGTTTTGCATTTCGCAATGTAATATTATCTATACCGCGTAACAGCCTAAATAACATACGGTTTATCGGCGAAACTATATTTACTATCTCTGGATGAATGTCTTGCAAATGATAGGTATAACTAGACCGCCAAATAAGACAATAAAGAAACACCGTAAAAGGTACAATCACTGGGGGATTAGTCGAGACATAGACGTGTTTCGGTCTACTACGAACTAAAGACAAAAAAACAAAGGGTGCAAAAGATACTGCATCTAGTATTCTTCGGACGAGACTGCTAGACGAGTTAGTGCGACTTTTTGACGCATAAAAAGTCACACCTGTACCTCTATCACTTTTTTTTAGCTCACTTATTAAATCAACTTTAGTTTGTGTTATTACACAAGCTTTTCCGCTTTCAGCAACAAACTCCGCTAATCTAAGTTTAGCTTCGCCCAAGATCTCACTCTCGGGCCAAAAACTTCGGTTAATTATTGCTAGATCGTGCTTTTTATTAAACATTACCAATCATACCGACTGAAACTATCCATATTTTTCCAGTGAGGAGTTAGTTTGGCCGTACCTGTGATAAGACGCACTACCCGCTCCGATGTGTTTCTGATTTTATACTCTTCAGGAATTTCGCGTTGTGCTCCCGAAAAGATTTCGCGGTTTGCTGTTGCGATCTCAACACCCGCAAGTAATGTGTCAACGTCGAGTCCGGTGAGCGCTATCGCGCCGGTATCAAGAGCCTCTGGTCTTTCTATAGAACGACGCATAGTAACAGCTGGAAAGTTTAAAATTGAAGACTCTTCGCTGATAGTTCCGCTATCTGAAATAGCACAAAATGCTTCTTTCTGTAGCTTGTTATAGTCGAAAAATCCGAAGGGCTTTAAAAATTGTATTCCATCATTGTTGTCCGCTAAACCAAGCTTTTCTAGCCGGTTGCGAGTCCTGGGATGGGTTGAAACAACCACGGGATAGCCATATTGTTGATGTAGCGCCTTCAGAGCATCCACAACTTTTCGTAGGTTCTCTTTGCTATCAACGTTCTCTTCACGATGCACGCTGACAATAAAAAACTCTTTCGGCTTCAGCCCAATTTTATCAAGAACTGTTGAACTTTCGATTTGTGGCTCAACATGTTCAAGAACTTCACGCATTGGCGAACCCGTTAAATATATATACCGATGGGAAAGCCCTTCACTAATAAGGTGACGTCGAGCATGCTCAGTGTACACTAAGTTAAAGTCGGCTAAATGATCAACTAACTTGCGATTGATTTCCTCCGGCACATTTGCATCGAAGCTACGATTTCCGGCTTCCATGTGATAGGTCGGCACTTTCATACGCTTCGCCATCATTGTTGCGACTGCGCTGTTTGTATCGCCCAGTACTAATACCGCGTCAGGCTTTTCCTCAAGAATGACCTGTTCAGTTTTCATAAGGATTTCGCCGAGGCTCTTTCCAAGACTCGAAGTATCAACATTTAAAAAGTGATCGGGTTGACGTACGCCAAGTTCTTCGAAAAAAACATCGTTGAGTTCATAGTCATAGTTTTGACCTGTATGAACGATCTTATGATCTACAACGTGGTCAAGCGCTGCCATCACACGCGACAAACGAATAATCTCTGGGCGTGTTCCCAGAATTGTCATCACTTTCAGCTTTTCCATTTGGATTATCTCTTAAATCAATTAATCGGTTAGCTTTACTGGCGCTGCATAGGTATCAGGAGCTTCACGGTCAAAAATTTCATTTGCCCACAGCATGACAACCATTTCTCCGTCACCAATATTAGTAATATCATGACTCCAGCCAGGCGCAGTCTCAACAATTTCTGGAGTATCACCATCTGTTACAAGCTCGTAAAACTCATTGGTAATCATGTGTCGGAAACAAAAGCGAGCTCTGCCCTTTATCACTAAAAATTTTTCATTTTTGGTATGATGGTAGTGACCGCCGCGCGTAATACCAGGATGGGCTGTAAAGAACGAAAACTGACCGGAGTCTTTTGTTTTCAACATCTCAACGAAAACGCCCCGCTCATCCCCGTATTTAGGTACTTTGTAAGAGAAGTTGTCTGTTGAAAGGTAGCTAACATAAGTTGAATATAGCTTGCGAATAAAACCATCACCAACTCGTGGAGAAATGAGAGTGTCTCTACTTTTTTTAAATTCGTGTAGCAGCTTAGCTACTTCACCAACTGTTTCCCTATATACCGGCGCTACTTCGCCAAAGTTTACGGTTCTCTGCTCGCTATCGCTAGCTAGTTCCTTAGCAACTTTTATGAACTCTTTGCAGACGTCGTCAACATAGACCAAAGAAACTTCGGCGCTTTCATCATTTATTTGGATCGGAAGATCATTGCATATGTTGTAACAAAACGTGGCTACCATTGAGTTGTAATTCGGCCGACACCATTTTCCAAATACATTAGCTAAGCGGTAAATCTTAACAGCGACATCATTCTCTTCACCGTACGAAACCACAGCATCTTCCGCTAAACGCTTACTGGTACCGTAAGGGTTGTCTCTTTCCGCCTGGATAGATGAGCTGTAAATGACGGGTATCTTTCTATCTTGCTGAGATAAAACACTCAACAAAGATTTGGTAAAGTCAGAGTTACCTTTCGCAAACTCATCATTAGATTCCGGACGATTAACACCGGCAAGATGAACAACGCAGTCAACGCCTGCCAAAAGAGAAGGGAGCTCATCAAGAGAATTAGACCGCGTGTATTTTATGACTTCAACACCATTGATCTCATTTAGATGGGTAGTAAGGTTTTGACCGACAAAACCATTTGCGCCTGTAATTAACACTCTCATATACAACCTACTCGCTTAGCCAACCGGATTAACGTATTCACCTTTTTCAAAGGCTCGCATAAACTCGAGTTTCAACAACAATTTTTTCATTCCCTCGACATCCAGCCGATCAGTATTGTGCGAATTATAATCCTCGACCTTTTCAATACGAGAGTCACCTTGCTCTACATATTTCGAATAATTTAGATCGCGTAAATCAGGAGGCACGCGGTAATATTCGCCCATATCTTCAGCACAAACCATTTCCTCGCGAGATAGAAGCGCCTCATACAGTTTTTCTCCGTGACGAGTACCCAAAACTTGCAATGGATGGTCGTCCATTTTACCTAACGATAGTACCGCTTTTGCAAGCGTTTCAATCGTTGCTGCCGGAGCCTTCTGCACGAAAATGTCGCCGTTTGTTCCATGTTCGAATGCATACAGAACCAAATCGACAGCATCGTCTAGCGTCATCATGAAGCGAGTCATATTCGGATCGGTAATAGTGATTGGTTTTCCTGCCCGTATTTGGTCAACAAATAATGGAATTACAGATCCACGGGATGCCATCACATTGCCATAGCGAGTCCCGCAAATTACTGTTTGATTCTCGTCAACATTGCGTGACTTAGCAACCATGACCTTTTCCATCATCGCCTTGGATATCCCCATGGCATTAATCGGATATACAGCCTTGTCAGTGCTGAGACATACAACCCGCTTTACGTTATTCTGAATTGCCGCCTCAAGAACATTTTCAGTACCGAGAACATTAGTTTTAACTGCTTCCATGGGGTGAAATTCGCACGACGGAACCTGCTTTAAAGCAGCCGCATGATAAACGTAGTCGACACCTCGCATCGCGTTCAATACACTTTGGTAATCTCTTACATCGCCAATATAAAATTTTAGTTTAGGATTATTATATGCCTTACGCATATCATCCTGTTTCTTCTCATCACGACTAAAAATACGAATTTCGGAAATATCTGTATCTAAGAAACGGCGTAAGACTGCATTACCAAATGAACCGGTTCCACCAGTTATTAAAATTTTCGAACCATCAAAAGCCATCTAAGATTCTCCATTATCAACTATTTCTTTGAACATATTGATGTTATTTCTAACAACTTCGCCATCTGAAAAACGCGCCTTTGCCCAAGCTAGAACGTCTCTACGCATTTGCATTAGTTCTTCATTTGTCAGCGACGACATTTCTTTAATCACAGATGCAAATAAACCGGGCTGTTCGAGAGGCAAGTCCCAGCCAACCCCCATTTCACGTAACCCTCTCCAAGGAGTTCTATCGCTAATGAGTACAGGAACACCCGCGCAAAACGCTTCAGTAATAACATGACCATAATTTTCTCCAAGAGTAGGAAGAAAAAACAAATCACTTTGCGAAAGTGTGTCTAAAACATTCACGGGATCCACAGTGCCTTTGTATTTGACCGATATATTTGCGGGGAGGCTATTGACCTTTTCTCTACAAGCTTTCCAATAATCTAAATCTTCAATAGGTCCGTAAATCAAAAATTCAACTTGAGCGTCAACCATCGAAAGAACCTCAAGTGCAAACGTAAGGTTCTTCATCCGGGATACACGAGATAAAAACACCAACCTTAGCTTGTTGCTTAAATTCGGCATCAACTCTCTATCATTAGAAAAGGAGGTTATATTTGGTGCAATTATTGTTGAGCAATTAGTACCAAAAACACTCTCTATATCGCTTTTTTCGTAACGGGAAGATGCCTGAAAAAAAACTTTTCCATGATGATAAAAAGTCTTGAAAAACAAAATGTAAATTTTTTTCTTTAGAGATTTAATAGTTAAAGCGGAAGGAGCCAACTCACCTCTCGGCGCTATAAGCTTATTGAGCCTTACCGGAAAAGACAAGGTAAAAGGAACAATAGTAAAAAAAAATGAAAAAAAGCTATTAAAATAAACAATATCAAATTTTTTTGACCAAATTAATTCAGCCATTTTCATAATACCTTTAAAGTCCTTTCGGAGATATAAAACTTTATCCCCACTTACATCATTCCACACTCCCAGCTTAATATTTGAGTACTGTTCCTTATCACCTAAGTCTCTATCACCACAAACTATAAAATAGTTTATATCTTTACTTCGCGTAGCCTCAGTGAGATTCTTTATCGTTTTTATTGGACCACCACCCTTGAAACCAGGCAAGTAAAGATCAGTAAACAACAAAATATTCATTAAACACCTAAATACAAGATTAATTTCGTCTTAAAAAAATCGATTTACTATACACTGAAAAGGTAACCATCATTAGAAAAAAGGGAAAAAATGGACTTCCAAATCCAGTAACATAGTCTTCCGCAAAAAATGCCATAGGTACACCAATAAAATATAGTTTTGTAAATTTATCTCCGCGACCTGTTAACACTTTATAAATAAAGCTGAAATAAAAAGTAAAAAACACCAACCCTAGAGGGACACCTAACATCACAAATGTTCTCAAATAAGCATTATGGACATTACCAACACCGACGCAGGTTATAGCGCCATTCATACCATAACCAGTGAAAGGAGATATCGCTATACAATCTATAGCTTTTCTCCAGTACACAATACGACCACTGTCGGAAACAGCGCTACCGACATCCAACCCCCGTAAATTCACCTCAGTTTCACTTATCGCCAAGTACAATAACGCCAAACCCATCGCAATCAGAATAACCGTAAGGTAACGTCTATTTAGAAGAAACGGAAGCAACAATACAATAAATACTACAGTCGCCAACCGAGAGCCAGTCATCAAAACATTAATACCCGCAAAAGCAATACAAAAAGATACTACGTTTTTTGACAGCAACCGTTCACACATGAGCACCATAGCTAAAAACGAAACAACCCACATACCCATCAAGTTAGGGTTGCTATGAAAGCCTGAAATTCTCGTATGCGTAGGAAAATTAAGTATTGAAAATACGGAGGAAACTAATAAACAAAAAAGAAAACTAGAAACGATAATACGAGTTAGATAAAATTGCGATATATGAGTCAAAAAAACTTTAAATCCGAATGGAAAAAAAACGACTGAAAAAAACAACAAACCATATCTCACAACCTCTGAACTTGTAACTACGGCCCAAATGAAAAACACTGAAAAAGCTAAGCTTAAAAAAAGATGACTTTTAGCTATGTTATTGTTACCATTTATAAAATCAATAAAGCCAACTAATGAAACAAACATTAAGAGACATGAATACAAAAAAAACGCCAACTCTGAAACAAAACCAGGAATAAAGAAGTTCTTTAGAAGCCCGGATGCTAAGTTAGGTGAATAGCCACCCAAAAAGCTTGACGAAATTAAAAACACAAAAACCAGAAAGGAATAAAACATTTTATTAAAAGTCATTTACTTACCTAGTCATCCAACAATACTTTTACAATACATATAACGGTATTTTTCAAGCGAGTTGTCCAAAACCCTGTTTTAGGCAACTGCAATATTAGGCTTTCTGAATTCAGATAATAACGGCAACACTCATGTAATGGGATAGGTCGGAAGAAGGTCAACTACCCACATGTGGTAGTCTTACTTTTCGACCAAAAAAGTGAGCTCTAACATGAGTTATCGGCAACTGACCGAGGGACGACGATACCAGATTTCTGCGCTACTCTCAGCTGCGATGCAGGCTGAGCTTGAAGAGCATCTCACTGATAAAGAGCCATCTAACCGCAAGAACGGCTCGACATCAAAAACAGTTAAAAGTCCTGCCGGCAGCTTTGAACTCGATACGCCCCGCGACAGAGCCGGCTCATTTGAGCCGCAGATGGTTAAAAAACATCAGACGCATTTAACTGATGAGCTGGAACGTAAAGTTATTGCACTGTTTTCGCTTGGAACCAGCTATCAAGACATTCGTATGCACATTGAAGACCTGTATGGCATTCATGTCTCAAACGGCACCATTAATGCCGTCACGGATAAACTCTTATCGGAGCTTCAGGCATGGCGTGAACGACCGTTAGAAGTGATTTATCCCATTGTCTGGCTCGATGCCATTCACTATAAAATCAAAGAGAATGGCCGTTTTATCAGCAAAGCGGTTTACACCATCCTTGGCCTCAATATTGACGGTAAAAAAGAGCTTCTGGGGCTCTATTTATGCGAATCAGAAGGCGCTCATCACTGGCTAAGTGTGTTGACCGAACTCCATAATCGAGGTGTTCAGAATATTCTGATTTCCTGCGTAGACGGCTTAAAAGGTTTCCTAGAAGCCATTGAAAGAATCTATCCGAAAACCGAGATACAACACTGCATTTTTCATCAAATTCGCAACTCGATGAAGTACCTGGTCAGCAAAAATCAGAAAGCCTTCATGGCCGATTTAAAATGCGTGTATAGAGCCGCGACACTGTCCGCTGCCGAAAGCGCGCTGGATGACTTAGAAGCCAAATGGGGCGATAAATATCCCATCGTTATTCAATCCTGGCGCAATAAGCGGGCGACTCTCTCAGCGTATTTTAAATATCCGGATTATGTTACAACCGTTGTTGAGGCCGTACACCGCCAGTTCCGAAAACTAACCAAAACCAAAGGCGGTTTTAGCAACGAGAGTAGCTTGCTTAAGCTGCTGTACGCGGGTATGTTAAAAGCAACTGAGCGCTGGTCGCACCCGGTGCAGAATTGGAATCTGATAATGTCTCAGCTAACCATCCACTTTGAAGGTCGGCTGGATGGCCACGTAGATTTATGAAAACTTGGCTGACACAGAATATTGAACACTCTCAACTACTTAGCCTGTTTCCAACCGCTCAGCATTCACTGCTTAAATTTAACAGCAACTTCTAAAACTTTGATACGGTTATTTGCTACACTTAGTAATCATGCCAAATCTTACACATATAAGGCAACATTTAGGCTTTAACTATTTTATCGCTTTTAATTCTGTATCGACCGCGTGTGTCAACAATTAGTTGACTAGATGAAAGAACCATATCGTAGTCAAAAGAATCGTGATCAGTTGCGATTACAACAGCATCGTAACCTGACAACATTTTTTCATCAATCTCCTGAGACTTTAGAAAGTAATCGTAACTCTGCGTGGGCCCAAATTGGTTTACATACGGATCCGAGTACTCTACTTTAGCACCTTTTCTCTTAATTAGATCCATCAATTCCACTGATGGCGACTCTCGCATATCATCAACATTTTTCTTATATGCAATTCCTAAAACAAGTACACGACAGCGACTTAGCGCCTTACCTCTTGAGTTTAACTCGTCCATAAGCTTACCAATTACAAACTCGGGCATAGAACGGTTTATCTCTCCTGAAAGTTCTATAAAACGAGTCGTTAAACCATATTCGCGAGCTTTCCATGTTAGGTAATAGGGATCAATCGGGATACAATGCCCGCCTAAACCAGGTCCCGGATAGTAAGCAGTAAAACCAAATGGCTTAGTCGCAGCAGCATCTATAACTTCAAATATGTCAATGCCCATTCTATCTGCAACAACTTTCATTTCATTAACTAAACCGATATTTACCGCTCGATGAATGTTTTCTAAAAGTTTTGTTAGTTCCGCCGCTTTAGTCGAGCTAACTGGCACCAACTGGTCTATCGCTGATTCGTATAGAGCTAACCCTACCTTTTTACAATTATCAGTATAACCGCCCACTACCTTTGGTATGGTTCGCGTTTCAAAGTTCGGATTACCAGGGTCCTCTCGCTCTGGCGAATACACTAAAAAGACTGATTCACCTACTAAAAAACCTCGCTCTTCGATTACTGGTTTAAGTACTTCTTCAGTTGTTCCAGGGTATGTGGTGCTCTCTAGCGATATTACCTGCCCAGAGCGAATAAATGGACTCATCATGTCCATCGTTTTGACTACATAGCTGATATCAGGTTCACGAAACTTATTTAACGGAGTGGGAACACATATAATTAATGCGTCACATTCTTTGACACGGGCGAAGTCGGTAGTCGCCTCGAAACCAGCGATAAGTGCCGCAGAAATTAGCGCGTCATCAATATGACTAATCCTAGTTGAGCCACTATTTAATTCGTCTACAGTTGTAGCATTTACATCAAAACCTAAAACTTTATAATTAAGTGAGCTATAGCGAAGTAGTAAAGGTTGCCCGACATAACCCAACCCCAAAATACCGATTTTCGCCGATTTATTTTGCAATTTTTCAACTAGTTGCGATGCCGCATCCAACATATTAGTATTCCCATCTTATCAATTTTTAACTAAAAACTTTACTGTTTATACCCATGCTACATTGCCAAATACCGATAACTGGTTAAGGCACATAGTTAACTTACTTATTCAAATTTTCTTACTATAATGAAACTTAACTAAAATCATAGTCTTAATTTAATCGTTAAACATTCGCTTCCTAACAAGGTAAAGCGCTACTGCCATTAGTGCGATATGATTTACTGACATAATAACAGAAAACCAAGTTATGAAGTCTAAAAATGGGAAATCAGAAGCTCCTATATACAGCGTTACTCCTACACCTAGTAGTAAAACACTAAACTGCACTTTGAAAAATACTCTCTGAAAACCATAAAAGTGGTTCAACGTCGAATAAATAGGAGAAAAAATAAATGCAGCCGAAATAGGAAAGAAGCAAATAAACGCATAGGAGCCAGCCGTCTCCCATGTAGCCCCAAAAACAATATTAAACAGCTCTTCGCCGTAGAGCCCTAAGATACAGAAGCCCATTAAACTTATAGAAAATGCAACAATTACACTTATTCCGTAAACTCTGAAGAAATTTATTTTATCCCTAGCTCTTGCAAGCTCTCCAAAACACATACTCTGTAAAGCATTTATGAAAGGGTAGATGGGCGTATTAACAACCATAAAGGCCAACCCGAGGTATCCAGCATACTCAGGCCCATAAAGTACACCAGTAATAAGAATTGGGTACCAATTCATTAATATAGTAATAACTGAACTAAAAGAAATATAAGTTGGGTAATCTCGCAACTTATATAGCTCTCTTAACATCACTTTCCGATTAAATTTAAAAAACTTTCCAAAGTAAATTGAGAAACTTTGTCGCGATAAACTATAGACTTGAATTATTTCTGTCAAAACTATAGCCCAAATTAAACTCAAACCTGATTTTGAAAGGCCGCTAAAAGTTATTTTTAAAAAGTTTGATAAAAGCGATTTAGATGCAGTATATAAAGAAATCTTATTATAATTTCTTAAATTAACAGAATAAGCCAGAAGCAATTGAAAAATAGACGAGAAAAAGCAAAATACTATAACTAAAGGAACAAAACCTATAAACCATGATAACGAAGTATCTTTAATTGAAAAGATAATAACAGGGGCTGTTAAAAATAGTATAAGAGTGGCGACAATTATATAGAAAATACCCACTCTCATATTTTTTTTAGCTCTCAGCATAGTTGAAGAGCTTTTTACCGCAAATGGAAGTGAGCCGCTTACTATCGGAACTAAAACTAAGCAGACCGTAGTGAAGAACTGATAAAATCCTAAACTTTCCGGGCTGTAAATCCTAGTAATTAATGGCATTGAAACAAAAGATATAACTTGCGCTAGGAGGCTGCCACTTACAAGCTTTGATAACGAACTAAGCAATTGCTTTCTCTACTCAGATGAAAGCGCTAAAACAGGCTACGTGACTTATAAACACTACGTACCCACCTTAAAAAACGGTAACCAAATGGTATATAACGGTATATGAAATAAAATAACCAATTCACCATATATAATTTAAAACGTATTGGGTTGCTCGCTTTCTGAACAGGTATAAACTTAATATCTTCTGGCTCAGTGATTTTTATTTTTTTATTGCTAGGTTCCATCCGCTGAAGATTTTCATCTACTCCCGACCGTAGACCACTGCCATCCAGACCGCGATTTGCAGTTAATGACTCTGGCGAACACAAGATCTTCAGCTTTTCTACTTCCATCATTAAACCGATTTCAATATCACTCGCAGAATACAGACCTTCAGCAAGAAACGGGTAAGACTTTCCGTTTGCAGAATAGCGCACTATACCTCTGAATAACTTAAAATCTTGAAGAACAATTGAGGCATAATTGTGCGAATCACAAAGGTTGCATACCCTCTCCCACTTTTTATACCAAGAGGCATATCCGTAAGCACACATTCTATTTGAAAGAAAAGTTTGTTGCCTGTACTTTTCCTCCGAAGGATCACGATACGCTCTGACGGCTACTACATCTGTCTCGTCTTTATAAATATTTAACGCGTCCTCCATGAACTCTAAGAAATATCTACCGACTACAACATCATCTTCCATATGAATAAAAGTTTTGAATCCAGATTTTTTCGCTTCGTTGTGAAGAGTCTTTAAGTTTTCCGACTCTCCAACATTATCTTTATGGTCAATCACAGTAAAGTTGTTAAAGCGATGATTAGATAACTTCTTCTCTAAATAAGATCTGACTTCGTTAATACTCTGTTGATGACCAAGGCAAGAAGCGTTATCAGATCCAATTATTATATCGAAACATTCTACACCATCAGCATTTTCAATACTTTCAATACACTGCTTTATGTGATTATATCGATCATAAACTGTAATTAGTATAACTGGCCTAAGGCTTTCTCTGTTAGACAAAATAACGTCTCCGTGAAATTAGTATGCTAAACTCTATTTAAAAACTCTTTCTCTAGAGTCAAGAAACCTTGAGCTCGCTCTTTTAAAAATTTTGCTGGAATCCCCGAATATAGACCAAACTTTTTACACGATTTATTGACTAAACTTAACGCCCCGATCGCACAGCCATCCTCGATTACAATGCCTGGAAGGATAACACTGCCGGAACCAATAATTACATGTCGACCTATTCTAACACTTTCTGAATGGACGTTTTTAAATTCGTCGGGTATAGTCGGATTAGTCATCGAAGCTCCGGAATAGTCGTCACTACTGCTATAAATAGCAACTCTAGAAGAAATATTAGAAAAATCTCCTAATGTTATTTTTTCTGCACCTATTAAACTAGAGAATACAGCGACATGAACATTTCTACCTATCTTAATGCCTTCGTTACCCGCTGAGAGCACACAAAAATCGTCAATTCTAACATTGTCACCTATAGATATTCGCTCAGCATTGTATATCGACGCCTTGGAAGATATAAATACGTTTTGACCTAGTTCTTTGAAGCCAATTTCCTTTAGTTCATTTTTGTTAAGAAATCCCATTATAGATCCCTTTTTAAACTAATTTTTATTTTATCTTGACCTATATTCGTAGTCATATCCGTATCCATAATATTGACTTGCTTTACGTTCGACCTTATTCAGCACCGTTCCCTTTATTAGTACGCCATTTTGACCGAATCGACTAATGGTCGCCTCCACCTCTTTAACTGGGTTTTGCGCAAAGCCGGTTACTAACAGGTTTGTACCCGTGTAACGACCAACAATGGCGGCATCGGTGACTGCCAGTATGGGTGGCGTATCACAGAGTACATAGTCATACTGGGCATTCAGTTCATCCAACAAGTTTTTAAACCGCTCATGCATAAGTAACTCAGAAGGGTTCGGGGGCGCTGTACCACGGTTTATGGCATCCAGTCCCTCTACCTCAGTTCCTTTAATAAGCTGTTCGGTAGTGATTTCACCGGCTAAATAGTCAGAAAGCCCGTTTTCATTATCTGCGTGTAATAGCGCATGGAGATACCCGCGACGTAAGTCAACATCGAGCACCACCACTTTTTTACCGGACTGTGCCAATACCACGGCAAGGTTCGCGGTAATAAACGATTTACCTACCCCAGGGCTCGGACCCGAGATCATTAAAATGTTGTTCTTCGCCTCGAGCATGGCAAAGTGCAAGCTGGTACGTAAGCCACGTAAAGCTTCAACCGCCAAATCCGTCGGCTCGGCGATTGCCAGCAATGGCACATAACTGGGTACCGATTTGCTACTGCGGCCTTTGCGTTGTTTAGCAATTTGTTCCTCGAGTTTTAGTTGCACATCCGATTTAGGTACGCTGGCATACACATTAATACCGACTTCTTCGAGCTGCTCGGCATTTTCTACGCCTCGGTTAAACAACGCTTGAACAAACACAAAGCCAACCGACAACATTCCGCCTAATAAAGTCGCAATGACCACAATAATAGACTTTTTCGGAGCAATAGGTTCAGGCTGCACGACCGCCTCATCCAGTATCCGCACATTGCCCACCGTGCCCGCTTTCATGACATTCAGTTCTTGCATGCGGTTCAGCAGTTGCAGGTAAATTTGTTGGTTCACCTCTACATCGCGGGTTAGGCGCAATACCTCTTGTTGCGTTTCGGGTAGCTCGTTAATTTGTTCGGTGAGTGCCTTCTTCTCGTTTTGTAGGCGCTCTTTTTGTTCTAACAGCGCTTGGTACTGCGGGTGTTGCTCGGTGTATAAGCGGGCGAGCTCTGCCTCTTTAAAGCTGAGCTCATTAAGGCGCTTCTCATATTCAATCACCTGCTTAAGCATGCCCTCGGTTTCTAGGCTTAAATCGACCGACTCGTTACTTAAGCGATATTGGTTGAGCTTTTCTTCCGCCGCAGTCAATTCTGCTTTAAGCTCTGGCAGTTGCTCTTGCACAAAATCCAAGCTTTTTTGTGCCTCGGCGGCGTTACGGCGAATATTTTGCAACATATACTCGTTGGTAATCGCATCTAACACCTGCGTCGCTTGCTCGCCATCATGGTAGGTGATGCTTGCCGTTAAAATCCCCGTCTGTTTACCTTTCTCCCCCACGGCTAAACGCGCTTTCCAGTTGTTTATGGCTTGCAAACGGCTGAGCTTGGTTAAGTTAAAGGTTTGCGTATTATTCGCTTGCGCGCGCGCAACCTCAAGTTGCCAGTCGCCTTGCTCGGCGAGTTCGCCTATTTTACCTTTTAGGACCACCTCATCCTCAAAGGTAAGCTCATAGCGGTTGGCATCGAGTAATGTCAGCTGCGTGCCCTTACCTACCGCATATTGTGGCACCTTAAAGGTATTGATGGTGAGCTCATCGTTACCCTCACTACGGCGGGCTAAAAACTCACCCACAATCGGCATATAGTCCGGTTGGCTGACGGTGGTTAAGTCGAGTTGGTCCACCACGGCGCCAATCACCATCCGCGAGGTCATAATTTGTATCTCGGTATCCGCCTCACTTTCTTGCGAGAACATGTCGGCCATATTCTCTGACAATGCCGGCATGCCCGAGGACTTTTTCTCCACCTGCAGCAGTGCATCGGCTTTATATATTGGGGTCGCTAGCAAGGCATACGCTACGCCGCCCAACATAAATATAAAAGTAATACCAATGATTAACCATTTGGCATCTAACAGCACACCGACTAGTCGGCGTAGATCAATCTCATCTTCGTTGTTGTTATGTGATGTATTAGAAGGTGGATTACGCTCACTCATTCAACTGTCCTACCGCGGGTTAATTTAATTTTTGAGTCCAGCTTGCGCTGGCTTGCTTGAGTTCATTAAATACTTGCTGATGGCTTTCTAAGCTCTTTTTATAGGGGTCGGCAATATCTTTACCGGTGCCGCCCTCTGGGCGTGCTAACCATTCGCCATAACGCATGAGTTTGCCCCGTGCTTGTGGGTAGCGCTCACTAATGATCTCTTTATGTCGCTGTTCCATCACCAGAATCAAGTCGTGGTTATTGACCAACTCGCTGGTGAGTTGTTGCGCTTGGTGGGGCACTAGGCTCATGCCACTGTCACGTGCCACCTGCGCCGCATCGTTATCAATGTCGTGGCCAGTTAAGCCCGAACGTTCCGTCGCTACCCCGGCACTGGCAATGTGTTTGTGCGGCAGCGCTTGCTGTAGCAATTGTTCGCCAATGGGGCTGCGACAAATATTGCCGGTACATACCACTAAAATTCGATCAAACATAGTCGTCTCGTCGGGCTCGTATTATTCTTGTAAGTCACTGCGCGCGCGCGTAATGCTGTAAATTCCCGTCAATGACGGCAAGATCTGTCCAATCACACGGTTCCAACGCGTGACTGGCGCGGCGGTCACAAACACGATATCCCGAGGCTGCATCTCAAACTGCTCCGCCATCACCAATGCGGTGGCGTTGCTAGCATCGAGTTGGAACACCTGTGCCAATTTATTGCTATCCGGCTCAGGTTGGCGGATTACAAAAATGCCTGAGGCATCGGCGGTGGTATTGTATAGACCCCCGGCATCGCTCAGCGCCTCGGCAAGGCTCATACCGTAGCGTCCCATCGGGTAGCTTTGGGGTTTACCCACCTCACCCAAGACAAACACTTTACGAAAGTCGTTGCGGGCAATGTTAACGATATCGCCCGCCTGCAGGATTACGTTCTCCTGGGTGTTGCCCTGTTGATAGAGTTCGCGCAGTGAGTACTGCATCTCATCATCGCCGCGTTTAAGGGTAACATCGGTCCAATCCGCCATTTCGGTCAGACCACCACTTTGCGAGACTGCTTCAATCAGCGTGAGAGGTACATTGCTAATCGGTAAGGTGCCCGGCTTTTTCACTTCACCGGTCACATAAACCCGCTGGCTGCGGAATGCGGCTACGGTGACATCCACTTGTGGCTTTTCAATGTAGGTTGAGAGGCGTTCGGTGATCATATCGCGAATTTGTGTTACGCGTTTACCGGCAACTTGCAGCTTACCGACGTAAGGATAAAAAATGGTGCCGTCGTTATGTACCCAGTTGCCCGCCTCAGCCGGACCGCGCATGGAGCCTGCCGGAATAGTGAGCTCGGGATGATCCCATACGGTAATGTTTAAAATATCGCCGCGGCCCACGACGTAATCGTAATCTTGTCGTTGTTCCTCAAGCTGCGGGTTGGGGAGTAATTCGGTGCGAGGTTGTTGCTGTTGGAGTCGGCTTAGCAATTGCGGGGTGATGGGGTAAATATCCACGCGCTGGTTCAGCTCCTCTTGCGAGAGCGGTTGGCCGCTGGCGTAGTCTTCATCACTGTCTAGGTGCGCGCCTGGCGCCCATGCACAACTCGATACCAATAAGGTGGTTGCAAAAATGGCTAGTAAACGTCTCATTTAGATTCCAACAGGTTATTTTGTTGTGATTTTAATCGCTCAGTGGCGCAAAGTTTATCACAGACTGACACAATATTAAGCACTGGTTTAGATGGTCCGACGATTGGACACGCTACCGCCCATGAGTTGCGGTCCCCAATCACCGGTGCAGTTATGTGTTCAGCTACGAATTTTAACACGCCGTGAAAAGGACATGCGTCGACACGACTTTACGTCGCGACAGTACAGTATAGTTAGGTTATGTCCTACAAGGAAGAGCGGTATTAGACCAAACGCCGAATCTTTACGCAACAACAAATTTGTTACATTTACACTGTTTGAATATAAAATAACCGCTCTGCAAATATGAAGATAGTCATACGGTACGTTTTACGCATTTTTTACAAGAATAGGCTATTCCGTGTGCGCCAACCCTTCTTTGTATGTCGGGTACATTAACGTGTAGCCGGTGCTGCGTAATAACCGGTTACTGCAACGTTTTGACCCACGCGGTCCTGGTCCTGGCTGCACCGGTTCGCTCAGTGTGATACCGGCTTGTTCAGCCAGGTATTGGTAGACTTGATACTGCTTTGAGGGCTGATCGTCCGACACGAGAAACAGGCGATGCCGATGCTGCGGAAAGCGCACCAAGTGATAAATAAAGCTCGCCACGTCATCCTGATGAATGCGGTTGGTCCAGCTGTCACGCAAGGTGGCTTTGCCCGCTTGCAGCTGTTTGCGCATAAAGTCACGTCCTTCGCCGTAAATACCACTACACCGCAATATCGTCGAGGGTACGGGTAAGTCACGAATTAAGTACTCGGCTTGCAACAGCATTTTACCGGAGTCGGAGTCGGGGGCGGTGGGTGAGGATTCATCTACCCATTCACCTTCGTGCTGGCCGTACACGCCGGTACTGGACACATAAATCACGTAGGGTGAGTAATCGAGTTCACTGATGATCTGTTGTAAGTGTCGACACGGCACGACATAGCCTTGACGATACCCTTCTTTGGAGTATTCGCTGGGTGTTAATGTCACGACAACGAGATCGATTTTACCGTGTGTATTAAACAAACCGCGAAGATCTTGCTCGTTGCTGGCATCGGCGCTGACGGTCTCAACACCGGGGATCAGTGGTTTGTCGTCGGGATGTCGGCACGCGCCAATCACATGGTGCTGTTCGGCGACCATGAGACGGGCACTGCGTTGGGCGATATCGCCATAACCTAATAAGAGTATATTCATGGGGTTCATCTTAAAGATTATCTGCGGTGCTGTCCAAATAATCGAGAATACCTTCTGCCGCGGTACGGCCCTCGGCTATCGCTGTGACCACCAGGTCCGCACCGCGTACCATATCCCCCCCGGAAAAAATCTTGGGATTACTGGTTTGCATGGCAAAACGGCCCATGGCATCGGGCGTTGCGGTGGCAAGCACGGTACCCCACTCGCTCAACTCGACCTGGTGTGCGTCGAGCCACGCCGGTGGATTCGGTTGATAGCCAAAGGCAATCAGCACAGCGGTTGCAGGCATGACAAATTCTGAATCGGGTACGGGTTGCGGACGCCGACGCCCTTGCTCATCGGGCTGACCCAGTTCAGTTTTGACCATTTTTACACCCGCGACGTGCCCCGCATCGTCCGCGACAATCGCTAACGGCTGTAAATTAAATTCAAATTGTACGCCTTCCTCACGTGCATTTTGCACTTCGCGGCGCGAGCCGGGCATGTTGTGTTCATCGCGCCGATAGGCACAAACCACCGACGCGGCGCCCTGTCGAATGGAGGTACGCACGCAGTCCATTGCGGTATCGCCGCCGCCTAACACCACCACCTGCTCATCTTTGACGTCAATGAACGGGTAATTGGGCATGGAGGTGTCGAGGAGCCGTTGGGTATTGCCAATCAAAAACGGTAATGCCGGATAAACACCGGGGGTGTCCAAACCTTCAAGTCGCCCATCAAGGGCTTTATAGGTGCCTAAGCCTAAAAACACGGCGTCATTTTGTGTCATGATGTCGTCAAAGTTGACGTCCTTTCCAACATCAACACCGAGTTTAAAGTCGATACCCATGTCACTGAAGATCTCGCGCCGTAGTTTCAGTACGTTTTTATCGAGCTTAAACGGCGGAATGCCATAAGTGAGTAGGCCACCGATTTCGGGATAACGGTCATACACCACGGGTTTGATGCCGTTACGCACCAGCACATCGGCGCACGCAAGCCCGGCTGGACCGGCACCAATAATGGCGACTTTTTCCGGCCGTGCTTCCACTGCACTTAAATTGGGGCGCCAACCTTGGGCAAAGGCTTGGTCGACCATTTGCTTCTCGATACTGCCGATGGTGACCGCGCCGAAGTCATCGTTGAGTGTACAAGCGCCCTCACACAGCCTATCTTGCGGACACACGCGTCCGCAGACCTCGGGTAAGCTATTGGTTTTGTGCATCAGCTCGGCGGCCTCAAATACACGCCCCTCGTTCGCCAACTGCAACCACTGCGGAATGTAATTATGCACTGGACACTTCCATTCACAATAGGGGTTGCCACAATCCAGACAACGGTCGGCCTGACCTTGCAGTTGCACATCGGTCATGGGTTCATAGATTTCTTTAAATTCGATACGGCGCGACGCCACCGGTTGCTTGGGTGGGTCGATGCGCTGTACGTCTAAAAATTGATATACGTTTTTATTCATTACATCACCTGCACACGTAATTCGGCGGTCGAGCGGGCGCGATGCCCTAAGATCGACGCCATATCGGCGGACTTGGGTTTTACGATAACGAACTCGTTGACCCGAGTATCGAACTCGGTCAACAGCATACGTGAGTACTCACTCTGCGTTGCTTCGTGATGTTCGTTGATGAGTCCGCGCAGATGTTCTTTAATGATAGGTTTATCCACGGCAACGGCTTCGACCAGCTCGGTGTTTAGACGGCGATGCAGATCGCCGTGTTTGTCACGCAAATATGCAAAGCCGCCGGTCATGCCCGCACCAAAGTTAATCCCGCATTCACTTAGCACAACCACGATACCGCCGGTCATGTATTCGCAACCATGATCACCAATACCCTCAACCACGGCTGTCGCGCCTGAGTTACGTACCGCAAAACGTTCACCGGCACAGCCCGCCGCATAGAGTTGTCCGCCAGTCGCACCGTATAGGCAGGTGTTACCCATAATGGTGGCGTCGTGACTGGCAAACGTGACACCGGGGCGCGGTCGAATGACAATGCGTCCACCCGCCATGCCTTTACCAACATAGTCGTTGGCATCGCCGGTGAGCTTGAGCTTAAGGCCGCCGGCGTTAAAGGCGCCAAAGCTTTGTCCCGCGGTCCCTAAAAAGTCGAGTTGGATAGGATGGCTTGCCATACCTTGGTTGCCGTAGCGCTTGGCGATATAGCCGCTCAGAGTAGCGCCGACGGAGCGATCGTCGTTACGGATCGGCATAGACCAGTTGCCGCCCTGCCGCTCATCGATCGCGTTTTGGGTGAGTGCCATCAAACGTTGGTTGAGTTCGCCTTTATCATAGGGTGGATTGTTCTCAACACAGTATTTGGGGTGCTCCGAACGACTTCCTGCGGCTGCGAGCAGCGGTTCGAGGTCAATATGCTGTTGCCGTTGGGTGTCACCGGGCAAGCGCTCGAGTAAATCCACGCGGCCAATCGCATCGGTGATGCGGTTTAGCCCGAGCTCGGCCAACCATTCGCGAACCTCTTCGGCGATAAACTCAAACAACGTGACCACGCGTTCGGGTAAGCCCCGGAAGAATTCTTTACGCAAGGTTTCGTCTTGCGTCGCGACACCGGTGGCGCAGTTATTTAGGTGACAGATACGTAAGTACTTACACCCTAGCGCCACCATCGGGGCGGTCCCAAAACCAAAGCTTTCAGCACCGAGAATCGCGGCTTTAACCACGTCGAGGCCAGTTTTTAAACCGCCATCGACTTGCAGACGAATTTTATGCCGTAGGTTATTTTCTACCAGCGCTTGATGCACTTCAGCTAGCCCCAGCTCCCACGGTGAACCGGCGTATTTGACCGAGGTGAGTGGGCTCGCGCCGGTGCCACCGTCATAACCCGATACGGTAATGAGGTCGGCGTAGGCTTTGGCAACGCCGGTGGCGATGGTGCCAATACCCGGCGTGGACACGAGTTTAACCGACACCAAAGCGTTTGGATTGACTTGCTTAAGATCGAAGATCAGCTGTGCCAGATCTTCAATGGAATAGATATCGTGGTGCGGTGGCGGTGAAATCAGTGTGGTGCCGGGCACTGCAAAGCGTAGTTGAGCAATTTCGGCGGTCACTTTTTCGCCCGGCAACTGCCCGCCCTCACCGGGCTTGGCACCTTGCGCGACTTTTATTTGGATAACGTCGGCGTTGACCAGATAGTGCGGTGTCACGCCAAATCGGCCCGATGCCACTTGTTTGATGCGTGAATTTTTGGGGCTGTTGAAGCGTTTCGGATCTTCACCACCTTCGCCCGAGTTGGAGTGTCCGCCAATTTGGTTCATCGCTTCGGCAAGTGCCTCATGCGCTTCGGCACTGAGTGCGCCGATTGACATCGCTGCGGTATCAAATCGTGGGAACAACGCTTCTTTAGGCTCAACCTGCTCGAGCGCAATGGGTTTTGCGGCGTTCGGGTTAAGCTTTAGTAGGTCACGAATATGCGCGACCGGACGTTCATTAACGTAGCGTTGATAGACCGCGTAGTCTTCGCGCTTGCCGCTTTTAACCGCCGCTTGCAGGGATGTCACCACATCCGGGTTGTAGGCGTGATACTCACCGCCATGCACGTATTTCAGTAGACCGCCATGCGACAGTGGTTTGCGATGTAACCACGCATGTTGGGCGGTGCGTTGCAAATCGGTTTGAATGTCTTCAAAGCCGCTGCCATTGATACGCGCGGGAGCATTGGCGAAGCATGCATCAAGCACGTCTTGGTTAAGACCGACCGCTTCGAATAATGATGAGCCGCGGTAACCCGCTATGCTGGCGATGCCCATTTTTGAAAGAATTTTTAACAGGCCTTTGTTAAGACCTTGGCGGTAGTTCATCACTGCTTGCTTCACATCCATGCTGAGCTTGCCTTGCTGCACCAGTTGCTCAACGCTCTCATAGGCAAGGAACGGGTAGACCGCGGTTGCCCCCAACCCCAGTAGCACCGCCATGTGGTGTGGGTCACGGGCAGAGCCTGTCTCGACAATAATATTGGAGTCACAACGTAACTGGGCTTTTACCAGGGCTTGTTGCACTGCCCCTACCGCCATCGGCGCGGGGATCACTAACTGGTCCTTGGTGAACTCCCGATCGCTGAGTATCACCATCACGCGCTGTTGGTTTTTCACCCCATCAATGGCTGCTTCGACCAGCTTGTGTAATGCGGTTTGCAAACTGGTTTCAGTGGGTTTAAATGCCAAACTTAAGGTGGCATGACCGTAGTGCTTATCATCTAACTCGCGCAATTGTTTTAAATCGGTGTACATTAAAATCGGTGATTCAAAGACCACACGGTCGGCATCGCCCGAGGCTTCACTAAATACGTTGTGCTCGCGCCCAATGATGGTCTCTAGCGACATGACATGGCGCTCTCGGATAGGGTCGATAGCGGGATTCGTCACCTGTGCAAATTGCTGACGAAAATAGTCGTACAACAAACGCGGCTGTTGCGATAATACCGCGGTTGGGGTGTCGTCGCCCATAGAGCCAACGGCTTCTTGTCCGTCTTTAGCCAGCACCGCCACGACTTGCTGAAGCTCCTCTCGGGTGTATAAAAAGGTTTTGTGGAACACTTGCATGGTGCGGTCATCGTACAGCCGCTGACCAATTTTATCGGCACTGCATCGGTCAAAGGGTACCAAGCGACGTCGGTGCTCAGTCAGCCATTGACGATACGGCTGGCGGCTCTTTAAATCATCTTCGATTTCGCCGTTATGCCAAATACGGCCGGTGTAGGTATCTACCGCCATCATTTGGCCGGGACCGAGGCGCCCTTTTTCTTGTACGTCCTGTTCGTCGTAATCCCAAATCCCGACTTCTGAGGCGATAGTGAGAATCCCGTGCTTCGTCAGTACGTATCGCGCGGGGCGCAAACCGTTACGATCGAGGCTACAGGCAACGTGACGTCCGTTACTCATGACCACACCTGCCGGACCATCCCACGGCTCCATGTGCAACGCATTAAATTCATAAAAGGCGCGCATATCGTCACTCATGGTGCTATCGCCCTGCCATGCCGGTGGGATCAGCAGCCGCATGGCGCGAAATAGATCCATGCCGCCAGCAAGCAACAGCTCTAGCATGTTATCGAGGGATGCGCTGTCGGAGCCACTTTGACCCACCAAGGGTGCCGCTTGCTGTAGGTCGGGCAGTAACGGGCTGTGAAATTTGTATAGGCGCGCTTGTGCCCACTGGCGATTGCCGCGAATGGTATTAATCTCGCCGTTATGGGCAAGAAAACGAAACGGTTGTGCTAAACGCCAACGCGGTTGCGTATTGGTGGAGAAGCGTTGATGGAATACGCAAATAGCGGTTTTTAATGCGGGGTTGGCGAGATCGGGATAATAGCGCGGTAAATCACCCGCCATCATCAAACCTTTGTAGACCAATAACAGACTCGACATTGAGCAGATATAGAGTTCATCGGCGCTGAATACGCCTTGCTCTACTTTTTGCTCGACCCGTCGACGTGCCATGTAGAGGCGTCGTTCAATGTCTTTTTTCCGCCAACCGGTCGGCGCGCTGATGAGCACTTGTTCGATTTTGGGTTCGGCGGCTTTGGCAGCGTCACCCAATACGCTGTCATCTATTGGGACTTTACGCCAACCGACGATACTTAACGTCTCTTTTTGTAGTTCTTGCTCTATTAAATGACGGGCGGCTTCGCGTTTGTCCGAGTTGCGTGAGAAAAATACCATGCCCACAGCGAACTTTTTGCCAAGATTCCACCCTTGTTGTTCGGCGTACTCACGAAAGAACTGTTCTGGGATTTGTAGCAGCAAGCCACAGCCGTCTCCGGTCTTGCCGTCGGCACCGATACCGCCGCGGTGCTGCATTCGGTCAAGCCCTTGTACAGCGGTGCTGATGAGATCATGGCGAGCATCACCTTCGATGCTCGCGATTAGGCCGAATCCGCAATTATCACGGACGTCATCGGCGTGATACAGACGCATGACATCTCCACGAATAGTTATTCAGTGGAACTACATTATCATGCAGATTTTAACTTGTATATTCGCTTTTTATGCTACTTCTTGAATGCGAGCATTCTATCAAGCGGGATCATCGCCTCTTTCGCGAGCTGCGGATCGACATGAATTTCATGCTGTTCGCCGCCGTGTTCAAGGGCTTCGGCAATTGCGACTAAGCCGTTCATTGCCATCCACGGACAGTGGGCACAACTACGACAAGTCGCACCGTTACCCGCGGTAGGTGCTTCTAAAAATGTCTTGTTTGGTTGCAACTGCTGCATTTTGTAGAAGATGCCGCGGTCGGTTGCCACGATAAAGGTCTCGTTTGGCAAGGTTTGGCTGGCTTTAATCAACTGTGAGGTTGAGCCAACGGCGTCCGCCATCTCAACAATGTTCTGCGGTGATTCGGGGTGAACCAAGATCGCAGCTTCTGGATGAAGCTTTTTCATGTCGCGCAGTGCTTTGGCTTTAAATTCGTCATGCACTACACAGGCGCCCTGCCACATCACCATATCGGCACCGGTTTGCTTTTGGATATAGCTACCAAGGTGGCGGTCCGGTCCCCACAGGATTTTCTCGCCTTGGCTATCGAGGTGCTCGACTAACTCAAGTGCCATACTTGAGGTGACGACCCAATCGGCGCGTGCTTTAACCGCCGCAGACGTGTTGGCGTACACCACTACGGTGCGGTCTGGGTGCTGGTCACAGAACTCGGCGAATTTATCCGGCGGACAGCCTAAGTCAAGTGAACACTCGGCTTTGAGTGTGGGCATTAGGACGGTTTTGTGGGGTGTGAGAATTTTTGCTGTTTCACCCATGAAACGTACACCGGCAACAATCAAGGTGTCGGCATCGTGGTCACGACCAAAGCGCGCCATTTCTAAAGAATCCGCGACACACCCGCCCGTCTCCTCGGCAAGCGCCTGGATTTCGGGATCGGTGTAATAATGCGCGACGAGTACTGCGTTGTTGTCTTGCAGTAATTGTTTTATGCGCGCTTTGTATTCCGCCTTTTGCTCATCCGTTAAGGGTTTGGGCTTAGGTGGAAATGCGTAATCTAAGTTATCGACGGTTTGAATAGCTGACATGATGTTACTTCGTTTGGATGTTCGTTTTATATACGTATGTGTGATTATATCGGATTTCAAGGGTGGCGGCTAATATGTTGGGTGTTCTGGGGTATCGGGGATGATCTTTTCTTGCGCAGGATGCGCAAGTTACGTCGGTGTGGCGAAAGCGCAAGGTGCGCCGGTGCGGCGAAAGCGCAAGGTGCGTCGGTGCGGCGAAAGCGCATGGTGCGTCGGTGTGGCGAAAGCGCATGGTGCGTCGGTGCGGCGAAAGCGCATGGTGCGTACGACCCGTCATGTGCTTGCGCAGGATGCGCAAGGTACGTCGGCGCCGAGGGCGCGAGGCAAAAGAGGTGGTGGGTTGTGCAGGATTCGAACCTGCGACCAATTGATTAAAAGTCAACTGCTCTACCAACTGAGCTAACAACCCATTTCTTTCTTGCGCAGAATGCGCAAGTTACAACAGAATGCGCAAGGTACATCAGAATGCGCAAGGTACGTCGGTGCACCAAAAGCGCAAGGTACGTCGGTGCGAAAAAAGCGCCGAAGGCGCGAGGCAGAAGAAGTGGTGGGTTGTGCAGGATTCGAACCTGCGACCAATTGATTAAAAGTCAACTGCTCTACCAACTGAGCTAACAACCCACTTTCTGGTACTGCCTTCCGCTGCCATTTGTCCTTGGCAACGGCGGCATAGTTTACTTAAATAACGCTGTGATGCAACTGATAATTTCAGTTTTTTGTCTGACTGCTTACAATTCGATCAGTTGTTGGACCGATGTTACAGGTTAGACAGGCGTTGCTTCGCCAAATTCGCTTCGGTACTGTCCGAGTATTCGGTCAATACTTGTTGGTAGAACGTCTTGGCATCGGCGGTTTTGCCTTGCTCTGCTGCGATAACACCAAGCTTTAACAAGCAGTCTGCGCGCTTGTTGCTGTCGGGGTAGTTATCCACCACTTGTTTAAAGTGGTCGTGCGCTTTTTGGTATTCTTGCTGCGCGTACAGTAGCTGACCTAACCAATAGTGTGCGTTGGGCACGTATGTTGAATTAGGAAAGTTTTGCAAGAACGACTCGAATGCGGGTATAGCGGCATCGTAGCGTTTATCCTCAAGCACGAGTGCGATGGCTTTATCATACGCATCATTTTCGCTCATATTGGCGCTGTAGCCGTTATTTCCGCTACTTGATGCGTTACTTGCACCTTCGTTAGAGGTCGGCACGGTTTGCATATCATTCATGCTGTACGATGCTCCGCCCCCTTGTTGCTTAAACTGACTAAAGCGACGGTCGATCTCTTGATAGATTTCCCGCTGACGCTCAAGTAGTTGCTCGAGGCGATACTCATGCTCTTCGGTAATCCCCCGTAGCTCTGCAACGTCTTGTTGCAAAGATGAAAGGGTGTTGAGCATTTCGAGCTGGGCGCCTTGACGTGCATCAAGCATGCGCTCGATGGTGGCTAGACGTTGCTCAAGTGAACTGGCTGATTGATTTAGGCTGGACACTGGTGCCTGCGCCATAGCGGCGGCAGGCATCAGTAGACAGATAGCCAACAATGATTTTTTCATGAACTATCCGTTATTTAGTTAAACGTCGAGTGGCGATTAGTAAACCAATACTGCGCGACGGTTTTTAGCGTACGCACGTTCGTTCGAAGCGTTAACTAACGGCTTCTCTTCGCCATAAGAAACAGTTGAGATTTGTGAATCTTGAACACCTAAGTTCACAAGGTAGTCTTCAACCGCTTTAGCACGACGCTCGCCCAAAGCGATGTTGTACTCTGGCGTACCGCGCTCGTCGGCGTGACCTTCGATAACGATAGTAACGTTCGGATTCTTGACTAAGTAGTCAGCATGAGCGGCTAGCAACTCTGCGTACTCAGACTGAACGCTTGAACGGTCAAATGCAAAGTAGATAATGTGCTCTTTGCGCAGCGCTTCCATTTGCTCTTCACGCACTTCTTCAGGAGTTTTAGCACGGTCAGCAGCACCGACTTGAACGCCTGATTGAGAACCTGATTCAGTGGTTTGGCCGGTTTCTTGGCCTGAACCCATGCCTGAGTCAGTTGTTGATGTAGAGCTACATGCGGCTAAAGTTGCCATTGGAACGGCAATCGCCAGAGCTTTTAATAATTTATTGAGCTGCATCCTAATGATCCTTATCGTTATCCAGTTGATCAAACCGTTCGGTTTACTAAACTTTTTGGTTAAAACGTTTTTGATTAATACGTTGTCTTATTGAAAATTGCACAATTTTGCGCACCTTTTCATAACTTATATAGCACTTTTACAAGCACTTACATAAATGGCGACCACGATGGCGACTTCACTTCGCCGCTACTTGCCGGTAAACGCGCTTTAAAACGCCCGTCTGTCGACACTAACGCTAACACTTGTTTGTTATTGTGGGTAGTGCTGTAAATCACCATACTGCCATTTGGCGCCACGCTAGGCGACTCATCCAATGCGGTGCGAGTTAACACTTGCATTGTACCCCGCGGAAACTCCTGCCGCGCGATGTGATAGTTACCGTTGGTACGGTTCACTAAAATCATCGAATCACCCGATGGCATGACCGTGCCACCTAGGTTTTGCTCACCCTCAAAGGTTAAGCGGCGCACGTCACCTGACGATAAATTTACGCTATATAACTGCGGTCTTCCACCTCTTTCTGAAGTGAAGACAATAGAGCGACCATCAGGTGTCCAACTTGGCTCAGTGTCAATCGTACGATTACGCGTCAAACGTTGCAAGTTTTTGGTCTTAAGATCCATGACATACAACTCAGGATTGCCATCTTTTGACAACACCATGGCCATTTTGTCGCCTTTTGGAGAAAAAACCGGACTGCCGTTGATACCAGGGAACGAGGTGACTTTCTCGCGCCGCGTGGTGTAGATATCTTGCACAAAGATTTCGGGTCGTTTGTTCTCGAAGCTTACGTACGCCAACTTATTACCGTCCGGTGACCACGAAGGTGACATGAGCGGCTCAGGACTACGCAGTAATACTTTCTCGTTCGCACCATCGTAGTCGGCGACTAACAGTTTGTAGGGATATTGGTCGTCTTGATTCACGGTGACATAGGCAATACGTGTCATGAAGGCGCCTTTCTCACCCGTTAATGCTTCATACACCACATCCGAAATGCGATGCGAGTACTGACGGAATTGATTGCCATCGATCACGGAACTGCGCGCATCGAGGATATGGTCATTGCTTTGCACTAACTGACCATTTTTAAGCATTTGCGCGTTACCGCCGGTGATTTGACCTCGCAGTACGTCAACCAGCTGGAACTTCACCATATAGCGGTCGACCGAATAAGGTTCAACAGTCCCCATCAGCACCGCTTCGACGCCCATTTTCGCCCAAGCTGCGTAATCGAGATCTTCATCACTCGCCGGATACTGCGGCATCGCCGACTGTGGGATCGGGTTAAATTTACCGCTACGGGTTAAATCGGCCGCAATCACTTCGGTAAGGTTGCCGGGCGCTTCGCCTTCGCCCAACCATTTAAAGGGCACAACGCCAATCGGGCGCGCACTGTCGATACCTTCGGTAATGACAATTTCTAACACCCCGGCTCGAGCGGTCGACGTGACTGCCATAACTAAGATACATATATTTAATAACAGCTTTTTCATGGTTCACCTTACGTTTATAACTGCGGTTTAACCGTTAGTTTAATGGTACTCATTTGTTGGTAGACTTCGGGATCCTCTGATACCGGTAACGTGGTCGCTTTTAGTACCGCATTTTCGGCTGAGCGACAAACGGCGGGATCGCCCGCACCGGTGGTGACGGATTTAACAAAGCCACTGGGCGCCAAACTAATGGTCAGCTCGCACGACTTGCCCGACATCGAATCGTCTACGTTCCAATTGCGCTGGATGGTCTGTTGGATCAGCGCTTGGTATTTTTCTAGCTCGCTCAATACTTGGCGGCGACGAGCCGCTGAACGACGTTGACGCTCTTCTTCCATTTCTTTTTGCAACTGAGCTTCACGTTCTGCTGCCAAACGACGCTGACGCTCTTCTTCTTCGCGCCGCTTACGTTCTTCCTCGGCTTTACGCGCCGCCTCTTCTGCTGCCGCCTTTTTGCGTGCGGCTTCTTCTGCCTCACGTTCCGCTTGCGCGCGACGCTCTGCGGCTTGCTTAGCGGCTTGTTCTTCTTTGCGACGTTGCTCCGCCAATTGCTCCGCTTCTTTCTTGGCTTGTTGCGCACGCTTACGCGCCTCAGCCGCTTGTTGCTCTTCTTGCTTTTGCTGTTCAGCAATTTGCTCTAAGCGCTGTTGCTCACGTTCGCGCGCTTTGCGTGCTTCTGCTGCTTTACGCTCCAGTTCTTGGATGCGCTGTTGTTCGGCGCGCTGCTCAGCGGCCTTCTGATCCTTAATCCGCTGCACCTGACGTTCGACCGCTGCCTTATCGACCGAAACGGCATTCACAATTTCCTCGGGCTTGGGGTTCATCTCGCTCTGCTCGAGATTCACTTCCATCGGCGTTGGTGTGGGCGAGGAAAACTCAAAGCTCACCAGCAATACCACCGCTATCGCGACGTGAATGCCTATTGAGTAGATTAACGGTAACTTAAAACTCTCTGCTGATTTTGCCACAACTATTTATCCGCTGAATCTGTCATAAGCCCAACTGAGGGTACGCCGGCACGTTGCAGCAATACCATCAATTGCACAATTTGATTATAAGACACCGCCCCATCGCCGTTCACCATCACCGGTGTTTCGGGCTCGACCTGTAAATGCGCAGCGACCAAGGTGGCGACTTCATCGGCGCTGATCGGCACATCCGGATCGGTGCCTTGATTCAAGTAGTAATTGCCTTCGGCATCGACCGAAGCGACCAACGGTGGGTTGGTATCTTTCGCTAATGGTTCGGCGGTTGCTTTAGGTAATTCAACCTTAACCCCTTGGGTAATCAGTGGTGCCGTCACCATAAAAATGATCAGCAACACCAACATCACGTCGATGTACGGCACCACGTTGATTTCTGCGACCGGCTTGCGGCGCTTACGTGGCATCACCATCATAGTGCGTCACCTTTTACAGTTTTACCGTTAGACAAGCTCTGGCGTTGTAAAATTGCGACAAACTCATCGATAAAGTTCATGTACTGGTTATCGACTTTCTCAACACGATTGGTAAACCGGTTATAAGCAATTACCGCTGGGATGGCGGCAAATAGACCCATTGCTGTTGCGATAAGCGCTTCGGCGATACCCGGCGCAACCATCGCGAGGGTCGCTTGTTTGACGGCACCGAGTGCGATAAACGCGTTCATAATACCCCATACGGTACCGAACAAGCCGATATACGGACTGATAGAACCAATCGTTGCGAGGATACCGAGGTTAGCGTCGAGTTTTTCCAACTCACGGGCGTGGGCAACGCGCATGGCACGGAAAGCGCCTTCGACGCGTGTTTGTGAGTCGGCATTGTCGTGATTACTGAGCCGCGCGAATTCTTTAAAACCGGCATGAAACAGCAGCTCCATGCCACGACTGTTCTTCGCACGAGCAGAAATTTCCTGATACAAGCGAGCGAGGTCGACACCCGACCAAAAGCGATCTTCAAATTTGAGCGCATCGCTGTGTGCTTGCCCGATGACTTTCTTGCGCTGAAAAATCAGTACCCAGCCCCATACGGACATTGCTAACAGCATCAGCATGACCAACTTAACTAATAAACTGGCCTGCAAAAACAAATCAATAAAGGACAATTCTGCTTCCACGCTAACTCACCTCTGCTTTTATCGCTTGTAAGATACTATCGGGTATTGCGACAGCTTTCATCGCGTCTTTGTCGACACATGCGGCTTTCACTCGCGCCTGACAATGTAATGTGCCATCGGCGCCCACTACTTGCTGAGTAAACACCAACGATGCTTTCTTGACCTGTTCGACCACGACCGTGACCGTCAGTTCAGCATTAAAACGCGCTGCTGCTTGCAAGTCGAGATCGACATGCCGCACTACGAAGGCTCTATTGTGATCTAACCAGCTATCCTGTTCAATCCCTAACGACCTTAACCATTCTGTCCTTGCTCGCTCAATAAACTTGAGATAGTTGGCATAATAAACGATACCACCTGCATCGGTATCTTCGTAGTAAACCCGTATAGGCCAACTAAAATAGTTCTTTTGCATAAAAATTCCTTGAGAAATAACCGTTTCGTCCCAATACTCTGTAAAAGTATGAAAAAGTAGCGCTGATTAATTTATCAACAGACTTTTATTTATGACAAATTTGAAACATTAAAAAATCAAACTATTGTTTTGTATACAATTTTTTGTTTTGTTGCTTTTTTGTTGTGCTAATTTCGAACAATCTACAATTCTTTCATATTAGTTTTTCTAATCTGACGTTGTAATTTTTCTAGCTTGATGAGAACGCATTCAAGCGTATAATACCTACTAAATCGAGTTGAAGAGATTGGTTGTCACTTCTTCTTAGATTGTGACTTACTTTTTTTGATTACTTAAAGTAGGTTCCCTGGATTTTTAACTTCCTTCTTGTTGTTCTGTTTGCCCGTTCCGTTTGGTTCGGGCTTTTTTTTACTCAAAATTTACCCTTTACGGCATTATCGTTACGACTCACTGTCAGGCTTAAGCCCAAAATGCTGATAGGCACGCGGTGTTGCAATACGTCCGCGCGGTGTGCGCTGTAAGAATCCCTGCTGAATAAGATAGGGTTCCAGTACATCCTCGATGGTGTCCTTCTCTTCGCCTATCGCTGCTGCGAGGTTATCGAGCCCCACCGGTCCACCTAGAAACTTTTCCATAATCGCCAACAACAGCTTTCTATCCATGTAATCAAAGCCCGCTTGGTCGACATCCACCATGGTCAGTGCGGCACTGGCAACATCTTGGTTGACCTTACCGTCGGCTTTGACTTCGGCGTAGTCGCGTACCCGGCGTAACAAGCGGTTGGCAATACGAGGCGTGCCGCGTGAGCGACGGGCGATTTCTTGTGCGCCGCCGACATCCATATTGACGTTCATATAGTGCGCTGAGCGCTTGATGATTTCGGTGAGCTCTTCAACTTGGTAAAACTCCAAGCGCTGCACGATGCCAAAACGATCGCGTAGCGGCGATGTCAGCGCTCCCGCCCGAGTCGTTGCCCCGATGAGTGTGAACGGCGGCAAATCAAGCTTGATAGAGCGAGCGGCGGGCCCTTCGCCAATCATAATATCGAGCTGATAGTCTTCCATGGCCGGATAAAGGATCTCTTCGACCACCGGACTGAGTCGATGGATCTCATCGATAAACAACACATCATGGGCGTCGAGATTGGTCAGCAACGCGGCGAGATCACCGGCTTTCTCGAGCACCGGTCCCGAGGTGGTTTTGATGTTCACATCCAGCTCGTTCGCGACGATATTTGCCAACGTGGTTTTACCCAAACCTGGAGGGCCAAAAATCAACAAATGGTCCAGCGCCTCTTCGCGCTTGCGCGCCGCCTCGATAAAAATTTCCATTTGTTCGACGACGTGCTTTTGCCCCGTGTAATCGGCAAGCTTTTTCGGCCGAATGGCACGGTCAATCGCTTCATCATCGCCTTGCACATCGGCTTCTATAATGCGGTGACTGGGGATGTGATCTGCTTCAATCATAACCTGTTCCAAAGGGCCTTTGGCCTATTAAGATAACTGTTTCAACGCACTACGAATAAGCGTTTCGCTGCTTTCGCCAGACTGATACACGGCTTTAAGTGCTTTTTCTGCGTGTGCCGGCTTGTAACCGAGCGCCAGCAAAGCACTGAGCGCATCAGCACGAGCATCTGCCGGATGTACAATGGTATCGCCACTGATATTATCGAGCGGTGCGGCATCGGTCGCTGGCGTGCTCGAGCCTTGCCAATCTTTTAAGCGATCACGCATTTCGATGACGAGGCGCTCGGCTGTCTTTTTACCCACGCCGGGCAGTTTGACCAAACGACTGACATCATTCTGATTCACCGCCCAGACAAACTCATCGGCGTTCATACCGGATAATATCGCTAGCGCCAATTTCGGCCCGACGCCCTGAGTCTTTATTAAGAGTCTAAATAAACTCCGTTCGGCAAGCGAATTAAAGCCATACAGCAATTGAGCATCTTCGCGTACTACAAAATGAGTTACCAAAGTGACGGGCTCGCCCGTGGCGGGTAGTTGATAAAAACACGTCATTGGCAATTGGATCTCATAGCCGACCCCTTGCACATCCACTAACACCTCGGGGGGTTGCTTGCTGACTAGTGTGCCACGAATTTGTCCGATCACAGAATGTCCTCTTTATTATTCTACTGTATGCCGGTGTTAACGGCGTAAACGCCCACGCACGATTTTACGTGCTGCACCTGACATTTTTATTAAACTTTGAGCGCTGTGCGCATGGCACAAAGCGACGGCTAAGGCGTCCGCCGCGTCTGCTTGCGGCGATTTGCTCAAGTTCAGTAACGCCATGACCATGTGCTGCACTTGTGTTTTATCAGCACCGCCATTACCCACCACCGCCTGTTTTATCTGTCGAGCGCTGTATTCCGCGACGGGCAAGTCGGCACAGGCAGCGGCTACAATAGCGGCACCGCGCGCTTGCCCTAACTTTAACGCAGAATCTGGGTTACGTGCCATGAATACTTGTTCGATAGCAAATTCATCGGGTTGGTACTGCGTAATCAGCTCGACCACACTGTTGTGGATCCGCTTGAGCTTCTCAGCAAGGCTGAGCGGTTGTGCGGTGGTACCCGTGACGCGAATGCAGCCACTGGCAATATACGATAAGTGTCGACCTTGTTGCTGGATGATGCCGAAGCCCGTTAAGCGTGAGCCTGGATCGATACCGAGGATCACGCTCATCGGAGGTTACTCATCCAAGCTTGCCAACACGTCATCCGAAATATCGGCGTTATGGTAAGCGTTTTGCACATCGTCTAAATCCTCGAGTGCGTCGAGCAATTTGAGGAAAGTGCGCGCGCCATCTTCATCTAAATCCACTTTGGTATCCGGTACCATGGTGACTTCCGCGTTGGTCGACTCAGCGCCAGTCGCATCTAACGCGTCTTTGACCGCACCAAAGACCTCTGGGCTGGTAAACACATCGATATGACCATCACCATGATTCAGTACATCATCGGCACCCGCTTCAATCGCCGGTTCAAGAATGGTTTCTTCGCTGGTTTCGCTACCGTAACTGATGACGCCGCGCTTATTAAATAAGTAAGCGACCGAGCCATCGGTACCTAAATTACCGTTAAATTTATTAAACGCGTGACGCACTTCAGACACCGTGCGATTGCGGTTATCGGTCATGCATTCAAGTAAAATGGCGACGCCACTGGGACCGTAGCCTTCGTAGGTCAACTCCTCGACATTTTCACCTTCGAGCTCACCCGAGCCGCGCTTGACAGCGGTATCGATGGTATCGCGCTTCATATTGTTAGAAAGCGCTTTATCAATCGCCGCGCGTAAGCGCGGGTTCGTCTCGGGATCACCGCCGCCCTGACGTGCAGAGACGGTGATTTCTCGAATAAGTTTGGTAAAAATCTTGCCGCGCTTTGCATCTTGCGCGGCTTTACGATGTTTAATGTTGGCCCATTTGGAATGACCTGCCATGTCTCACTCCATTGTGTTGCTATTCGTCTTTGTCTTCCACCGTACTCTTAACGCCCAATTCTTGCAATGCATCGGGGTTCGCTAGCCCAGGTGCATCGGTCAATACACAGGCTGCGGTGGTGGTTTTCGGGAACGCGATCACATCACGGATTGAGCTTGCGCCCACCATCAGCATCACTAAGCGGTCAAGACCAAAGGCTAAACCGGCGTGTGGTGGCGTACCGTACTTCAACGCTTCGAGTAAGAAACCAAATTTTTCTTTGGCTTCTTCTGCGCCAATGCCGAGTACCTCGAACGCAGCTTGTTGCATGGCGTTATCGTGAATACGAACTGAGCCGCCCCCCACTTCAACGCCGTTTAGTACCATGTCATAGGCATTGGACAGTGCTTGCGCAGGGTCTGCTTTAAGCTCTTCTGGCGTGACGTTAACCGGGGCGGTAAACGGATGGTGCATTGCTGCTAAGCGACCATCGTCGTCTTCTTCGAACATTGGGAAGTCAACCACCCACAGCGGACGCCATTCGTCGCTAACCAATTCAAAGGTTTCACCTAACTTAAGACGTAACGCGCCCATTGCTTCGGCAACCACGTTGGCTTTGTCTGAACCAAAGAACAGAATATCGCCCGTTGCCGCTTCGGTGCGCTCGAGAATGGCGTTAAGTGCTTCATCCGGCAAGAATTTTAAGATGGGCGATTGCAAGCCTTCGCGACCTTGACTGAGGTCGTTGACTTTAATCCACGCCAAGCCTTTAGCGCCGTAAATACCGACAAATTGCGTGTACTCGTCGATCATTTTGCGCGATACGTTGTCTGCCTGACCCGGCAAGCGAATCACGGCGACACGCCCTTTTTCATCGTTTGCAGGACCGGAGAAGACTTTAAACTCAACGTCTTTTAACAGGTCTGCGACATCGACAAGTTCCAAAGGATTACGTAAATCGGGCTTGTCAGAACCAAAACGACGCATGGCTTCGTGCCAAGTCATGGTCGGGAACTTGCCTAAATCGATATCGAGCAACTGTTGGAACAACTGACGCGTCATGGTTTCGGTAACTTCCATCACCTGCTCTGCACTCATGAACGAGGTTTCGATATCAATCTGAGTGAATTCAGGCTGACGGTCGGCACGTAAGTCTTCATCACGGAAGCACTTCACGATTTGATAATAACGATCAAAGCCCGACATCATCAGTAATTGTTTAAATAACTGTGGACTCTGCGGCAATGCAAAGAAGCGCCCTTTATGGGTGCGGCTTGGCACTAAGTAGTCGCGCGCGCCTTCGGGCGTAGCACGGGTCAACATCGGTGTTTCGATGTCCAAAAAGCCATTGTCATCTAAGAAACGACGGACCGCACTTGCCACCTTGGCACGGAACTGCAAGTTCTCATTCATTTGCGGACGGCGCAAATCGAGGTAACGATAACGCAAGCGGGCTTCTTCGCTCACTTGCGAGTTAAAATCGATAGGTAGCGGTTCGGAGCGGCTCAAGATAGTCAGCTCTTTGGCTAAGATCTCAACTTCGCCGGTTTTCATGTTGGCGTTGACTTGACTATCTGGACGACGATTTACTTTACCGCGGATTTGTACGCAGAACTCTTGGCGCAGGCGGTTTGCCTGCTCGAACAACGCGTTTTCGTCGGGGTCAAAGACCACTTGAACCAAGCCTTCGCGGTCACGCAGATCGATAAAGATCAAACCACCTAAATCGCGACGTTTGTTGACCCAACCACATAAAGTGACTTCTTGTTCGGCTAGTTCGGCAGTTACCTGCCCACAGTAATGCGTTCGCATGCGCCCTTCACACCTTTTATTCTGCTGAATGATTTAAAGCGCATATTATAGCGAACTGGGCGCTAATGTCATCCGAGTTAAGGTGCCGCTAAGCGCACATCGTTTTTACCGGCATCTTTCGCCGCATACATGGCTTTATCCGCGGCCCGCAATAAGGCATTTTCATCACTGCCGTGCTGTGGGAATAGACTCACACCGATACTGGTACTGACTTCGAGCATGTGTGTACCAATTTGATAAGGTCGCGCTATGTGTACCACCAATTTACGTGCCACCGCCAGAGCGGCACTGGTGGTCGGTGTGGTGGGTAAGAGTATGACGAATTCGTCACCGCCATAGCGACACACGGTATCCGAACGGCGTAACATACTTTGCATGCGTTGCGACGCGTGAATGAGTAATTCATCGCCGACTTCGTGTCCGTATTTATCGTTGATTTGTTTAAAGCCATCTAAGTCTAAAAACATGATCGCGAAGGCTTTATTTGAACGTTCTGCCTGTAACATCGCTTGTTCGAGACGGTCCGACAGTAGTTTTCGGTTAGGCAAGCCGGTCAACTCATCATGGGTGGCGACATAGCGGATACGTTTCTCGGCATCCTTACGTAATTTGACTTCGCGGCGTAAACGACTGTTTCTGAAGGCGATAAACAAAAAGACTAACACGACACCCGAACCGACCTTCAACGCGACTTGAATCAGTTCTTCATCGCTCCAGCCGGTCTGCAACTCATAACCATACCATTTATTGCGTAACTGGTTTTGCTGACTCTGCGTGATATTATCGATGCCTCGATTAAGCGTTACCACTAACGGTTGCCAATCACTCCGAACACCAAAAAACAGATCTTGGCCTGGCGCATCATCTAACACCTCGAGATTGGCATGAGTGATAGGGTGATTTTGTAGTTCGTACACTAAAATAGGCAGGCTATCGACATAGACATTAATTTGGTTTTCTTTGAGCGCTTTGGTGGCTTGCTCGATATTGTCATACTCAATCACTTCAGTTCCGCGCTGATTACGAAGCAGCGATACAACACTGTAATCTTGGATAATCCCTAAGCGTTGGCCTCGCAAATCACCCACGTTGACACTGCCACGCGCGTTTAAGGTCTCTTTGTTGCGGTACAACACCGCCCACGGCATGGACCAGTAGCGTTGTGTAAAACTGGTGTAGCGCGAGCGGTCTTCGGAGTACGACATACTCGGTAAAATATCGATCTCACGTTGCTCGAGTGCTTTGAGGCAACGACTCCAAGAGCCGCAGTCTTGCCATTTAATGGTGAGCGGTAACTTTTGTGTGATGAGGCGCAACATATCGGCATCAAAACCAATGCCGTCGCCGCTCTCGATGCCTATCAGTGGCATCAGGTTAGTCGGCACCCCCACTCTAACCGTGTTGTGCTGTGCTAACCACTCATCCGTATCCAGTGTCGCCGCATGCACTAGCGATAACCAAAAGCAGGCGATGGTCGACAACCAGAATTTAACGTTTTTCATTGATTTAGATGCTTCCCTGCTCACGAGTTGCTAAAAGGCATTTTTTCTCGCCTATGTTTTGGTTAACCCTATGCGATATGCTTTTATTCGCGTTTAAATCTGTGCCTTACGGCGAATTAACGTTAAACTAGCATCATGTTTTAAACTGCATTGATAGTTATTGATCATGAGTCAACAAGACACCATTTATTCTAAAGCGTTACCGAGCGTTGGCGACTTCCGTTTTGATGAACACGTGGTAGAAGTTTTCCCAGATATGATAAACCGCTCAGTTCCGGGCTACGCTACGATCATACAAACATTACCACAACTAGCCGAACGTTATAGTCAAGATAATACAAATGTGTACGATCTGGGCTGCTCGCTCGGCGCCGCGACACTCGCCTTACGCAAAGGCTGCGAGAAACATCGGGGTAATCACATTATTGCGGTGGATAATTCGCAACCAATGATCGACCGCGCACAGCTTCACCTTAACGGCTTCAAGAGTGACATTGCCGTTGAGTTCAATTGCCAAGACGTGCAACAAACGCCTATCGATAACGCTTCTATTGTTGTACTTAATTTTACACTCCAATTTGTGCCAAAAGAAGACAGAAATGCGCTCATCGATAAAATTTACTCAGGATTAAACCCAGGTGGTGTTTTATTAATCGCCGAGAAGGTGGCGCACCCTGATGCACACATCCACGATACGCTAGTCGATCTGCATCATGATTTTAAACGCGCTAACGGCTACAGTGAACTCGAGATTAGCCAAAAACGTGCCGCTATCGAAAATGTCATGAAAATTGACACCCTCGATACACATTTCGCGCGTTTCAAACAATCTGGCTTCGCTCATGCAGGGGTGTGGCTGCAGTGTTTTAATTTTGCCGCCATGCTCGCGGTAAAAGGAGAATAATGCATGAATATGTTCGCTCAGGATCTCAGTGCGCTTGCGCAAAGCCCCCATCACCCATGGCTTACCACTTTACCCCAGCAACTCAGTGACTTTTTGCAGTCGCCCCATGGCGAGTTTAAAAAGTGGCAACGGGTGCTTAAACAACTGCCTTCGTTGGCGACTGATCATGTTTCGCTGGGTGACACCGTGCAAGTGGGCTTGCCCGAGCAAGCCAGCGACTCCGATAGAGCCCGTATGAACGGTCTACTGAAGCAATTACAGCCTTGGCGTAAGGGACCTTTCGATTTATTTGGATTGTCGATTGACACCGAATGGCGCTCAGATTGGAAGTGGCAGCGCGTACAACCGCATTTAAATAATTTAAAAGGTCATCAGGTTTTAGACGTTGGTTGTGGCAGTGGCTATCACCTATGGCGAATGTTAGAGGCAGGCGCAGCAGAGGTTTGGGGGATTGACCCAGGCGAACTATTTATGACTCAATTTCAAGCCATTAAGCAAATGATGCCGAGCGCTATTGCCGAGCGCGCGCACTTCTTTCCGGTCGGAATCGAGCATATGCCCTCACTTCAAAGTTTTAATACGGTTTTTAGCATGGGAGTATTGTATCATCGCCGTTCACCACTTGAGTTTTTACAACAACTTAAAAACTTATTAAAACCAGGTGGACAGTTGATATTGGAGACAATCGTCGTTGAGGGTGACGAACAGACCGTGATGATGCCCGGTGAACGTTATGCCCAAATGCGCAATGTTTGGTTTTTACCCAGCGCCAAAGCGCTGTGTGTTTGGCTCGAACGATTAGGTTTTAAACAGACTGAAATTGTTGATCATAACCCCACCTCTCTTGACGAACAGCGATCAACTGAATGGATGACCGGTGAATCTTTGAAAGATTTTCTTGATCCAAAAGACCCAGAAAAGACTATTGAGGGGTATAAAGCACCCATCCGTGCGATTGTTAAAGCGACAATTTAATCGTCAGACAAGAGGTTAGACAATTATCCTATGCCACACTACAGAGCTAAGTCCACTTTGGAACAATGGCGCATTTTACAGGCGGTTGTAGACTGTGGTGGTTACGCACATGCAGCAGAGAAACTTAACAAAAGCCAATCTTCATTAAACCATGCGGTTTCTAAGCTTCAGCAGGTGTTAGGCGTCCAGCTTTTAGAAATAAAGGGACGTAAGGCCGAATTAACGCATGTCGGTGAGGTCATGCTGCGACGCTCGCGACAACTGACTCAAACCGTGTATGAGCTGGAGCAGCTCGCTTGCAACATGGAGCAAGGCTGGGAGCCAGAAATCAAACTCGCACTCGAAATGGTATTTGACCGCGATGACCTGATCCCGGCATTAAAAGACTTTCAAGAACATGGCCGGGGTTCGCGTCTCACCATTGAAGATACGGTCCTGACCGGAACGCTCGAGCATATTCGTAATGAATCCGCCGATTTAGTCGTGACGCATCAGCTTCCGAAAGGCTTTTTGGGAGAGCCTATCCACGACTATTATATGGATTTGGTTTGCCATCCTTCACACCCGCTCGCGCAACAAGATTCCCCTATTTCTCAAGATGAACTTGCTCAACATTTGCAAATCGTGATCCGCGATACAGCCACGCAACCTGCCGAAGAAGGCGGATGGTTAAAGGCTGAGCAACGTTGGACGGTCAGTCATTTTGACGAAGCATTGCGCTTAGTGCGCTCAGGCTTAGGCTTTTGCTGGTTGCCGCCCTATATTGCGCAACGCGCTATGCAGAAAGGTTCGTTACGTAAGCTTGAACTAAAAGGCAGTACGTGCCGCAAAGGCTCACTTTACTTAGTGTTACCCAAAGGAGATAAAACAGGGCCTTGCTCGCGTTTACTCGCCGACCTGATCCTGCGACACGCCCCAAAGCGCCAAACGGATGATATGGAAGCCAGCGCTGGCTAGCGCTGGCCTCAAGCTTTACGTTTGCTTAACGAGCTGACTCGTTACGCTTGCAATTGCTTGATGTACTTTTTCATATCATCCGCTAATGCAGGATGACGCATTGCGTGCTCGATGAACGCCTGCGCATAACCCAATTTATTGCCGCAATCGTGGCTTTTACCTTTCATGTAGTAGGCGTTGACTGGGGATTGTTCGAGTAACATCGCCATCGCATCGGTCAGTTGGATTTCGTTGCCTGCGCCAATGGGCGTCTTAGCAAGCAGCGGCCATAAGGTTTCCGGGAACACATAGCGTCCTACCACGGCAAGATCCGAGGGAGCCTTGCTCACTTCGGGTTTTTCTACCAATTGTTTAATAGGCGCTTGCTCGCCCTCGGCGAGATCAACGCCGTTGATATCAGCAATACCATAGCTACTGACTTGCTCATGGGGAACCTTCTCGACCATTACCTGTGTCGCGCCGGTTTCCTTAAAGTTGCGCACCATCTCAGCCATATTATCTTGACGTAAATCGCAGCTCGCCGAATCGACGAGTACATCAGGCAGGACCACTGCAAAGGGCTCATCGCCGACCAACGGACGCGCGCACAGCACCGCATGACCTAGGCCTTTCGCCTCGCCTTGACGCACGTGCATGATGGTGGTGCCTTTAGGACAAATGGCTTGTACTTCTTCAAGCAACTGACGTTTTACCCGGCGCTCTAGCGTGGTTTCGAGCTCGAAACTGGTGTCAAAGTGGTTCTCGATGGAGTTCTTACTGGAATGGGTTACCAAAATTACATCGGTTAAACCCGCTGCGGAGCATTCTTCAACAATGTATTGAATTAATGGACGATCAACCAACGGCAACATCTCTTTTGGGATTGCCTTGGTCGCCGGTAGCATTCGTGTGCCAAGCCCAGCCACTGGGATAACAACTTTTTTTACCCGTTTCGTGCTCATGAATTCTTCCTTTTTTCGAACATTTTTTTATTGGGGCACGTTTATACCTTGCCGAACTGTTATAATGCAAATCCAATTTATTTGCTAACAACGGTCTAGGTAGGGTGCCATGGGATTTTATTTAACCTCACGACAGGTTCCGCAACTCAAATCATATCCGTTTACAGAACGCGCGCTTATTTTAACAATGGCGCAACAAGCGATGCCGGTCCCTCGTCGTATGATATGTAACCTAGCTAAATTAGTACCTATTTGCATTATCTTTTTTGCCATTGTCGATCTGCCGGGCTGGTGGAAAGCGCTTGGTCTACTCGCCGCGGGTATTGGCTATCCTTTATTTACTCAACCTATCACCCTCAATATGTCACTACCTTATATGGATAAGGCAGTGCGTCAGTTTGAAGCGCAACGCGCAGATCATTCAGAGGATGAGGATGAGGATGAGGACGACTGACGCTCAATACTTAAAATCGCCTCGGGCAACTGGCAATGAACGCGTTTGAGCTTGGTTTGAATATAATTGTGGAAACTTGCATGACGCCAAATACCCAACGCTAAATCGGGTTTTGCTTGGGGTTGCATACGCAGCCGATCACCAACTTGGGTCCAACGAAATGCGTGCTGCTCGGTGTCGAGCACAGCAAAAACACCATCAAATGCCGTACGTACGCGTGAATGGCACAACTCAAAGTTAATGTGTTGCACTAAGCTGCGCGGATCCAAAATGGTATCGTCACTGCCCGCTAAGTGTTGACGAATCAAAGGATCAATCAGCGTTTTAAGTACCAGTAACGGGATTAAGTTCTGCTCGGTTTGACTGTGCGCCGTTGCCATGACAATGAGCACGCGCCCCTCTGTTAAGGGTCGATAGTCGATCCAGATATTCGCCTCTGCTCCCGCCGCCACTTGGCTTTCGATGTGATAGTCACCAACGTTTAAGGGTTGTTTGGCAAGCAGATCGTTGGCTAAGCGTGCGACGATATGGTCGTCTTGATAGAGTTGGTTAATGTGGCTATCGAGTTCCCAGATATCGCTCACATAAGTTTCTTCGAGACGATGCCGCTGTAGGCAATGTTCGATCGCCTGCGTAATGGTATCTAGCCTGTCGATAGGCTTGACCAAGTAATCCCACGCACCTAATCGCACCGCTTCACGAATATCACCCATGTCGTCGCTGGCAGAAATAACAATCACCGGCAAATGAGGCGCAAGGCTGAGTAGCCGCTCAATAACCTCTAGGCCGTTAATATCCGGTAACATGAGATCACACAGAACGATATCCGGCGTATTTTGCTGACACCAGGATACGCCTTGCTCACCATATTCTACGCAGTGTACTGCATAATTTTGCTGGATGAGAAACTGCTCAACCACTGATTGAAACACACGATCATCTTCAATCAGTAAGACATGTTTTTGACTCATTCAGGTATACCTATCCTCGGACGATTCATTTAAGCATCGTCCAAGGAAGTACCTGCGTCAATACGAGGTTTTCGATAGATAACGAGAAGCTAGGGTTGCTCAGTGAACTCAGCCTCGTCTGCTTCGACGTCTGGCGGCGGATTACCGTCGTAAACTTCGTAGTTCCAGTTTTGGTAATAGGCTTCTTTTACGAAGGTGTAGGGATCAAGCGAGTTCTCTAACACTTGCTCTTGGTCGCGTAATCGCAAACGTAACGACAAGCCTTTTACTGTATAACGCGGGATATCCCAGTCATCGCTGATCTCGGTATATGGAAAGTAGTTACTATCCACCCAGTCAGTGCCTCGGTCGATGACCACCGTTGGACCTAACACGGGTAGCATTAGGAACGGACCATTGGGCACGCCCCATACAGCAAGGGTTTGACCCAAGCTTTCTTCGCGTTTGGTTAATCCCATTTCGGTAGCGGGATCGAGTAACCCGAGCAGGCCGATCGTGCTGTTAAAGAAGAAGCGCCCTGCCGTGACACCGGCGTCGGTAAACTGGCCTTGCAGCAGATTATTGACGAATGACCAAGGCTCTTGCAGGTTCTCAAGCGCACGATAAAGTGAATTACGCACCGGTTCAGGCACATTTTCATACACTTCTGCGGCCGGCTTGATAACCGCTTTATCTAACTCACGGTTAAAGTCCCACACTGCGCGGTTGGTATCCTCAAACGGGTCACGCGGGTCGGCGTACGGGTCGTCTGGTTGTGAGGAACATGCACCCAAAGCCAATGTACTGGCGGGCAAGGCCCACTTAGGTGCGGTTTTAAGCCAATTAGTCATTCGCTACTTCCGTTACTTTTTGATTAAGAGTCAGCGCTACTTCTACCGAACGCTGTGCATTTATAGTCATTGGCTCGGCAAAGAGATCACCGGCTTCACGGTCAATTTTATCGTCCTGCGATACCATCGCCTTCACTTGCCATTGATCTAACCCGCTCAAGCGATAATCGGGCAACATCGAGTCAGCATCGGTCAAGGTGACCGTCACCGGCCAATCATTAACGGCGAGACGTTTAACCGCCGCAGGCATGGGGGGGCCTTGCGTTGCCGTGACGTAAATAAATAAGGTGCCTTGTTGCGGTAATTGGTCACGCATTTGTTCGCCTAAGGAAACGGTGACCGTGACACTGCGATCGGCGGCTTGCAGTTTTTGCTGCGCGTCGGCGATCGCCTGCTGAACCGCATTGCTACGCTGAGACTCGTTATCGAGCAATGGCATTAGTTGCTGCCATGCCGCAATAGCTTGTTTCCAGTCGCCTCGCTCATAGGCGACAAAACCGGTCAATGACAATGCCTCGATGTGCGTCGGTTGCTGCTGTAATACGCGCGCCAACATACCGGCGGCTTTACGCAGACGTTCTTCGGTCGGCGATGACATTAAAAAGCGCGCGTAGCTAATTAAAGTGCCGGTGCGGTTCGGTGCCAGTGCCAGTGACTTTTCAAACGCCTGTTGGGCTTGGTCAAATTGACGTAAGTCTGACATGATCCCCGCGTATAACCACCATGCCATCGGGTCATCGGGTTTTGCAGCGAGCTTTTGACGCATGCCTAGGGCAAATGTCTGCATGGACTCAACATCGGCCTGTTGTTGCTCCTGCAATAACCGTTGACCCAGCTCAGGCAACTGCGCAAGCGCATCATCCGCTTGTTTTTGCAAAGACCAACTTCCAAACATCGCGTAAAAGCCAACCGCTATCGCTAAAATAATCGCGATAGGAATAAATGGATTGGCGCGTTTCCACGTGACTTCGCCTTCGATATCACGACTGTCACTAATGAAGGTTTTATCGAGCTCCAGCTTCGCTTCTTCGAACGTTTCTTGCGAGATACGTTGCTTGTTTTTATCTTGTTCTAGCTCGGCAAGACGTTGTTCGTACCAATCACGGTTTTCACTCTCGCGGTCAACACTTTGTCGACGCTGTCGAAGCCCCGCTAGTAAAACAATGATAACTGCGATTATTAACAATACCGCCATCGCCAAATACAACTTAATCATGGTCTGGCTTCCTTAACTGTTCGAGTCGCTCTTGCTCTTCGGCCGAGAGCTCAAGCGGCTGCTTGCGTTTGCGAGACATTACCCACGCCACGCCAATGCCTATCGCGATAATCAGCAACGGTCCCCACCAGAGGATACTGGTGTACCAATTAAACGGCGGACGATAATGCACGAAATTGCCGTAACGAGCGACCATGTAGTCAATGATTTCTTCTCGACTCTTACCTTCCATGATCATGGTGTAAGTGCGGTCGCGCATATCAGCTGAAAGCGGCGCGTTTGAATCGGCAATGTTTTGGTTTTGGCACTTAGGGCATCGGAGTTCTTGCGTGAGCGTTTGATACAACTGGCGTTGTGCTTCAGTCTCAAACTCATGCTCACGAATCGATGCTTGCGCGGTGGCATACAGGCTAAATAACATCGCCACTAGTGCTAACGCGCCGATGACGCTGCTGGTTAAGGTTCGCATTACTGTTTCGCCTCCTGCACCATCTGCTGATAAATCGCTTTTAGCTGGTTCTCCCAGTTGCGGGGATTCACATCACCCACATGGCGATAGCGGACACGTCCGTCGGCATCGATAAAATAAGTTTCTGGTGCTCCATAGACGCCGAATTCGAAGGCGACCTTACCTTCTGGATCGTACAGGTTGACGATGTAAGGGTCGCCTAGTGTATTGAGCCAGTCCATTGCCTTCCCGCGTGAGTCGTCTTTGTAGTTTAACCCGACAATAGGTATGCCCTGCGCTGCAAGTTCGTTAAGAAACTCATGCTCAGCGCGACAAGTGGGGCACCAAGTCGCCCAAACGTTAAACAGTAAGGGTCCCTTTTTGAGTACCTGTTCACTGTGTTGCGTCGTGGGATCAAACAAATCCTCTGCACTGAACTCGGGCACCGGTTTATTAATCAACACCGACTCAAGATGCGTGGGATCTTTACCGAGACCCTTGAGCAGAAATACCACCAAAACAATAAACAGAATCAACGGCACAAACAGCACGATCCACTTTTTACTTGCGCTATGCGTCTCTTGTGTATTCATGCCTGAACTCCCTGCTTACGCTTGCGATATCGCTTATCGGCCATCGCGATAAGCCCCCCCGTTGCCATAATTAACGCGCCTAACCAGATCCACCGCACGAAGGGCTTGGTGTAAAAACGCACCGCCCACTTGGTTTGGTTTCCTTGGCCTTGTTCTAACGGCTCGCCCATTGCGACATAGAGATCACGCAGAAGACCCGAATCAAGACCAACTTCGGTCATACTCATGCGTTGCACACGATAAAAGCGTTTTTCACTCACCACCTGGGTGACCCGCTCACCGTCTTCGCTCACGGTAAACACACCGTGATCGGAATCGTAGTTGGGGCCTTCTCTGTGTTTTAAATGCTCAAAGGTCAGGTCATACTCACCGACATTCACGGTTTGTCCTGGCTCAATCGAAATATCACGCTCGGTTTCATAGTGTGATACCAGCGCCACACCCACCAAGGTGACCGCAAAGCCAATATGACCTAGCACCATGCCCCACTGGCTGGCGGGAATCCGGCGCAAGGCACTGACATCGCCACCCCGTTGTTGCACACTTTGCAGTACGTCGGTGACGGTTGCTAAAGCGACCCAAAGCGCGAGGAACAAACCCAGCACCGCCCAAAGATGCATCTGATTTGCCCAAATTTTGGGGAGCACGACGGCTAATAGCGCCGCCAGCGTTAAACACAGCAACAATGGCTTTAATAGCGGCGCTAAGGGTTGTCGACGCCAGCGCATCCAGGGTCCGACGCCAAGCATCAATGCGAAAGGTACAATAAGGTAGCTATACAGTTCGTTAAAGAACGGTTCGCCAATTGAGATTGAGCCTAACCCGAGTTGCTTATAAACAAGCGGCAGCAAGGTACCTAACAGCACCACCACCATAGCCGCCATCAATAAGACATTATTGGCTAATAAGAATACTTCACGCGAGGCGGCTTCATAGCGACTGTAACCTTGCATTTGCGAAGCGCGCCAGCCATAGAGTGCCAATGAGCCACCAATCACGATCGCCAACAACACCAGTATAAATAAGCCGCGCGTTGGATCGGAGGCAAAAGCGTGCACCGACACCAAAACGCCCGATCGTACTAAGAAGGTGCCGAGCAGGCTTAAGCTGAATGCGGCTATCGCCAGTAATACGGTCCAGGATTTAAAGCTGCCGCGTTTTTCGGTTACGGCTAAGGAGTGGATCAGTGCCGTACCTACCAGCCATGGCATAAAGCTCGCGTTTTCAACGGGATCCCAGAACCACCAGCCACCCCAGCCGAGTTCGTAATACGCCCACCAACTACCCACGGCAATTCCCACCGTGAGGAACATCCACGCGGCGAGCGTCCAAGGGCGCGACCAACGCGCCCACGCCGCATCTAATTTGCCGGACATCAATGCCGCGATAGCAAAGGCGAACGCCACTGAGAAACCGACATAGCCCATATACAACAAGGGCGGATGAATAATCATGCCGGGGTCTTGCAACAATGGGTTGAGGTCATTGCCGTCGACCGGAATGATCGGCAAACTGCGGTCGAACGGATTCGACACTGTCAGCATAAACAAATAAAACCCGATGCTGATAAGACCCAAAATACCCAGCACGCGCGCGACCATGGGTAATGGCATTGAACGCGAGAATAAAGCAACCGCTGCAATCCAGCCCGCCTGCATCAGCATCCAGAGGAGGAAAGAGCCTTCATGCGAGCCCCACACTGCGGTGATGCGGTAAAACCATGGGAGTTGGGTATTGGAGTTGGCTGCAACATAGGCAATGCTAAAATCATTTTGTACGAAGGCAGTGACTAACAAGGTGAACGCGATTGCAGTAAATACAAACTGCCCTATCGCCAGCGGTCGTGACAGGCTCATCATGCCGCCGTGACCACGTTGTGCACCTATCAGTGCATAGCCTGCCAACAAGGCGGAAAAAGCTAAAGCGATAGCAATACTTAGATGACCAAGCTCAGCAATCATGGGGTCTCCTTTTGCTCAGCTGGTTGATTCGGATTAACATGCTTAATGCCTTTCATTTTTTCGGCGAGGTCGGGCGGCATGTACTCTTCGTCATGCTTTGCCAGTACTTCACTCGCCTGCAACGTGCGCGGTGCGATAAGCTCGCCCTGAGCAACGATACCTTGTCCCTCGCGGAATAAGTCCGGCAAAATACCTTGGTAAAGAATGGTCACTTCGGGCCCGGTATCGGTGACTTTAAAGCTCACCTCGAGTGTTTCTGGATCACGATTGACCGAGCCTTCTACGACCATACCGCCAATCCGCATACGTTGACCGACTTCGGGCGGTTGCTTGCCCGCCTCGACCTGTTCAAAGTCACTCGGTGTATAGAATAAATTGATACTGTGGCTCATGGCATACAGCATTAAACCTAAGGCTGTGCCAACACCAATAATTAGCACTACTACCCAAGTTAACCGTTTTTTACGACGCGGGTTCATACCTCTACTCCTCAGCACTCGCTTGTAGCGAACGACGCGCAAGACGCTGTTTACGACGTTGAACTTTTAAGCTTTCCTTCTGCAAACGTCGCCGCTGTACACTGGTTTCTAAGGCAACACCTGCAATCACTAAAAAAGTCAGAAAAAAAGACGACCACACATACAGTCCGTAGCCCCCCATGTGTACAAATTCGCTAAAACTAGAAAATGCCATTAGCGTTCCTCCTCGACGACTGCGCTGCTGTCTTGTGCGAGCTCTGCTTGTGCCCACGGACGATTGAGCTCGTGCTTAAGTAACTGATTTTTGTAACGCATCAGCACTAAGGTCGCGGTCAGTAACATAAAACCTAATAAACTAATAAGCAGCGGCCACAACATGCTTGTAGCGATCGACGGACGCTCTAATTTGGTAATCGTGGCACCTTGATGCAAGGTGTTCCACCACTCGACCGAGTAATGGATAATGGGCAGATTGACGACCCCGACAATCGCGAGAATCGAAGCGGCTTTTGCTCCTGTTCTGGCATCATCAAAAGCGGCATACAGCGCCATGACGCCGACATATAAAAACAGCAAAATAAGTTCGGATGTTAGTCGCGCATCCCACACCCACCAAGTGCCCCACATGGGTTTGCCCCATATTGCACCGGTGAACAACGCGATCGCTGTCATCGCCGCGCCGACAGGCGCGATGGCGGGTAACGCCCACTCAGCGGTTTTAATTTGCCATATCAGCGCTATCGCACCACAGATTGCCATACCAAAGTACGCACCCATGGAGAAAATAGCGGCGGGCACGTGGATATAAATAATGCGGTAGCTATCGCCCTGTTGGTAGTCCGACGGTGCAAAGGCAAGCCCCCAGACCATGCCCACGAGTAAACTGACGACCGTCAAACCGGCGAACCATGGGAGTAACTTATCGACTAGACGGTAAGTCGCTTCGGGTTTTGCATAAGGGTGTAACCAACGCCACATATTAATTCACACTCATTCTAACGCCCGCGGCGACAGCCAGCGGTGCTAATGTTACCGTTAATACGGATATGGCTGCCAAAATAGCCAACTGTCCGTGCACAGCCATGCCCATTCCTGCACTTTCGACTGCCGAGGTGGCAAAAATTAGTATGGGAATAAACAATGGCAATAAAATTAAACTGACTAAGGCACTCCCGCGCTGCAACGGCAACGTCAACGAAGCCCCTGTTGCCGCCAAGGCACTAAGTGCTGGCGTACCGAATAACAGCGATAGACTCAGTGCGCCATACGCTGAGCCTGGTAAATTCAACAGTAATGCCAGTAGCGGCGAGAGTATCACTAATGGCAATCCACTCAACAGCCAATGCGAAACCATTTTTGCGCTGACTGTAAAGGCAAGGGGTTGTGGCAACAAACACAGTTGTTCGAGCGAACCGTCGGCATAGTCATCTTTAAAAATGCGATCGACACCCAGCAGTGTGGCGAGTAAAGCCGCCACCCAGATGATCCCCGGTGCAATACGACTGAGTATATCGGGTCCGGGTCCAACCCCCAGCGGGAATAACGTGATCACCATCAACAAGAAAATGAGCGGATTAATCGCATCTGAGCGCCGACGCGCGGCGAGACGTAAATCTTTGCTGAGCACCGAACGCCACAACTGCAATGCGCTCATGACTGTGCTCCCATGGCATTGGCGTAGGTCTCACCCAGGTGCCGTTGCTTAGGATTTAAACTCGCCAGCGATAATGCTTGATGTGAGGTCATTACAATGCTGCCGCCTTGCCCTAAATGGGTCTGAAACCGCTGTTGTAGCATGGCGATCCCCTTTACATCGAGTGCGGTAAAGGGTTCGTCCAGTATCCATAAAGGGGCTTGGCTATGCCATAAGCGGGTGAGCGCAACACGACGCTGTTGCCCCGCAGAAAGCCGACCTGTGACTTCATCCTCGAGCCCCAGAAGGCCAATTGTCTCGAGCAGATCCCAATCACTGGAACTGTCTTGCTGTGCTGTTTTATCGCCACTCAAGCGGCGTTGCCAGTAGACGTTTTCTAAGGCGGTTAGCTCGGCTTTTACTGCGGGCTTATGACCGATAAACAGCAGTTGCTGATGATAGACACTACGGTCATACTGTATGGGTTGGTTGTTAAACTCGATACGACCGCTACTGCTTGGCATCAGTCCAGCCAGCATTCTGAGTAGCGTTGATTTGCCAGCACCGTTGGCGCCCGTGATTTGCCAAAGTTCGCCCGCGTGGACCTCGAAGGAAACGTGTTCAAACAGGGTACGCCCGCCGCGAACTGATGAAAGTTCGTGCGCTCGCAGTCGGGGCAGAGGTTCTGTTGTTTTATGCTTCATCAAGGCTACGATAGTGTCTGCAAATGATGTGAAAATTGGCTCGAGTTTACCACAATATTTGCCGAAAAAGCCACGTAAAACGGTCGCTTTTCATGATCTGGGTAGGGGCAATGCGTCATGCAAATTAAACAGTTATTACAACAAGCGATGCAGTCTTTAACGACGTCATCGGATAAGGCTGCCCAGACGTCAGCTCACACACCGCTAGCCAAAGTTGACCAAGCCCAACAACACGCCCGACAAAGTCTCTTTAATGCGCTCACCTCGCAACTCAGTAGCTCGGTTCCTCAGCCACGCTCGTTTGGCGCGGCTCAAGTCAACGCTCAGTTACAGTTGCCTGCTGGGACAGCCTCTACGATACAACAGCAAGTTGAGCAACTGGCGCTTCGTGCAAGCGGTCAAAATCAACCGCCTTTGGGAGCCAAGGCGCAACACACTGCGGTTATGCGACTTGTTGAGCGGATCCTGCAAAGCGATGCCACCCTCCGTCTGCCGAGTTCGACGAACCCGACTCAGTCACCGGCTACAACGTCGAGCGGCGCCACGATCGCGCTCCGCGACTTACCACCTGCGTTACAAAAGGCGCTTACCGAGTCGCTCGGCCAACAGTTGAACCAACAGGTGCAGGTCGCCGCAAGTAGGCAAAACCCGGTGTCATCTACTCCATTGAGTCCACTATCAATGACACTCACCGCGGTCAAGATAGACCAAGCGCAGCTTATATTACAGTTGCAGAGCAGTGCTCGTGTAGTTAGCGACGTGCGCGTACCGATAGCGCAGATGCCCCCTGCTATTTTGCGTTCGTTACTGCAACAACTCACGTGTGAACCGGCGCAACTCGCACAACCCCGGAGTGGGCTGATGCAAGCGGCAATGGCTGAACCGACGGCTGTTGATGGGCGTTTTGTCAAACAAACGCAAACAATGACGCCGGCGCAACTGACGCAGTTTTTGCAGCAAAGCCTCGCCGCCACGCCACCTCAGCAGGGCGAAGTAAAAAATTTATTGAATCAGGTATTGGCGCAGCTCCCTCAAGCCGAGCAATTAACTCAGCCGCAACAACTCACGCGCTATGTGAATGATTGGTTTGCGGCGAAGCCGGTAAGCCCTCAGCCTACTCATCAATTTGGTGTGGTCGGCAAACTGATTGTGGCGTTACTTGGCCTTCGTTTACAGACACAACAGTCTGGTGCCTCGTCGCAAGCCGCTAAAGGCTTAAGCCAGGCCGTGTTAGACCAAATCATGCGCGGTCCGGCTGAGCGCAATCCCGCTAGTGAGCGCCGTTTAGATGCCGCCACGCCAATGACCGCAGAGGTGCGGGAACGACTCAATACGCAACTGTTACAGCAGCCGATGGCGCAGTTACAACGCTTGTTAAGCACGTTATCGCAAACAATGAACTCGGTACAGAGCAGCCAGATGCGGCTTCAGGATAGTCCCAGTCAACAACCGGAATTCTACTTGCTATTGCCATCGCAGAACCCACTCAGTGAAACCAGTACCGAGCTGCTGATTAAGCGTGAGCCCAATGAACACAATGATGAACATACCGAACGTTCGGTGTGGCTATTTAACTTACGCTTTGAACTCAAGCAGTGGGGGCCGATGTTAGTTAAAGGGCGTTATCAAGTGGGCGGCACGCGGGTGCAATTTTATACCGAATCGTTGGCAGCGCAGCAGCATCTTCAGCAACAACTGCCCGAGTTAGAGCAACGTTTAACGACATTAGAAGTGGCTAGCGTGGACTTTCAGGTTAAACAAGGCAAAGTGCCTGACACGCTCGCACAACAACACAGCGGCATCATTCGGGTGACGGTATGAGCGATAGTAAACAGAAGCAAGCGATTGGCTTATCCTACGATGGCTTAAATGCGCCTCAGGTGATCGCCAAAGGGTTTGATGAGCTTGCAGAAGAGATTATTGAAGTGGCTAAAGCGCACGGCGTGATGGTACACGAAGATCCCATGTTATCTGATTCATTGGCGCGGCTTAACGTGGGTGAAGAAATTCCGCGAGAGCTGTACGTGCTTATCGCGGAACTGATTGCGTTTTCCTATCTACTGGATGGGCGATTTCCCGATAGTTGGTACTAACTACGCTGATGCATGGCGAGCATCAACTCTGCCTCGGCACGGGGTAAATCACAGGCTTGCATGAGATCGTCAACACTGGCGCCCTGCTCGACCAGTTTCGCGGCTCGCTGATACAGCTTCACCTCGGGCTCTTGTTGCTCTAGCTGCTTTATCGTGCTGGCAAATTGCTGTTGCTGCTGATGGAGCGATTGTTGCTGAGCTCGCAATTGCTCAAGCGCCTCATGCAGCGGTTGCAATTGTGCCTGATTGTCTTCTGTTTCGGGTTCTGAAGGCGTATTTTGTAACGCGCCCAGCGCCTCGGTCAGCATTAATAGGCGTTGCTGTTGTCGTTCTAATAATTCGGTATGCTTGCGGCTCGTCATTACCGCTACGATCAGTGCAACAATAGCTAGCATCAGCGCCGCTGCTGCTAGCCAAACAGTTATTGAAGTCATCAAATAGTTTTATCCTAACCGCGAAATTTCATCCCACTCTTCATCGGTCAGCATTTTATCTAAGTCGACAAGGATCAACAACTCGCCATCTCGGTTCGAGACGCCTTGAATAAACCGCGCGCTTTCTTCGGTACCCACGTTCGGTGCGCTATCGATCTCAGATTTCTTCAGATAAACCACCTCAGCAACGCTATCAACGAGAATACCGATGACTTGCTTATCCGACTCAATAATCACGATACGTGTGTTATCGGTGATTTCGTTTTCTGGCAAACCAAAGCGCAGACGTGTATCAATAACGGTGACCACGTTGCCACGCAAATTAATGATACCGAGTACATAATCCGGCGCACCCGGCACTGGCGCAATCTCGCTGTAGCGCAACACTTCTTGCACCTGCATGACGTTAATGCCGTAGGTTTCCTCTTCGAGCTGAAAGGTTACCCACTGAAGCACTTCATCATTGCTATCGACTTCAGCTTGTTGTTTTGTTTTGCGGTTTTCAGTTGCCATACTATGACTCCGATTCATTGTGTGGGCCATTTTGCGTATGACCCAAGCCTTTATCTAGCAGTTTAATTAATTCGTTTACATCGAGTAATGCGCACATTCTATTGCGCACGACACCCGCGAGCCAAGGTCGCTTTTGATTGGGGCCGTTACGCCATTGAATCGCATCGGGCTGCAAGGGTTCGCTATCGACCAGTTCCTCGCACAACAGTCCCCATGGGCTATCACTCAATGTAATCATATACTCGTATTTAATACCGTCTTCGACTTCTGCAGTGAGTTTTTCGGGCATCACCCAGCGTGCGGTATCAACCGCCTGCAGCTTGTTACCACGCTCGTTCATGATGCCCTTAAACCAATGCGGTTTGCCAAACAGTGGACTGATTTTACCTAACGTGTGAATGCCACCTAAACTCTTTAATGGCACGGCGAGTGTCAGCCCTGCCACTTTAAAAAATAACGCTTGGAAGTCATTCTCTTGGTATTCCATCATCGCGTCGGTTGGCGGCGGCGTTGCGCCGTCATCTTGCATATCGGCGTCAACCGCAGTTTCTGTAGCTTTGGCGACTTCCGTCTGCGTAAAGTCCTGTTCAGCTACCGACTCCGGCACGTCCGGCACAGACTCTGGTTCCGGTGCCCGTTCAGGTTCCGGTGTCAATGCTGGCTCGGTTTTCAGCGCAGGTTCTGGTTCACTCACAGGCTCAGGCTTAAGCGTCTGGATCTTAGGCATAGCGCGCTCAAGTAATGCCCGCACAGGCGAGTCATCGAAATCAACCGGGGCGGGCTCTTCCTCTAGCAATAGGGCATCAAGGTACTCGGTCATGGCTTGTTCACTTTGGTAGTTTGAGCGACTCACATGACCTCCTATAGGTTCAACTGCTGCAGATAAGTCAGCAGGGTTTGATAAGCCAATACGCCGCGCGATTGAGGCGCAAACATGGAAGGCGGTAACTGTTCATTACTCGCATCACGGAACTTTGTATCAATTGGAATCATGCCATTCCACACGCTTTTACCGTAACGCTGTGCCAGCTTTTTATAGGTATCTAACGACGCCCGCGTCCGTTTATCGTAAAGGGTCGGGATAATCGTATACTGATGCGCTTGTCCTCGAGATTTTTGGATTAAAGCGAGCGTTCGCATCATTCGTTCTAAGCCTTTCAGCGCGAGTGGCTCGGTTTGTACCGGAATTAATACTCGCTCACAACATGCCAGGGCGTTGACCATCAGTACCCCCAGCACGGGTGGCACATCAATTAGTACGTAATCATAACGATGCTCGACGTGCGCTAACGCCCTTTGCAGAACCAGCCCCATACCGCCTTGGGTACCGAGCTTACGGTCTAGCGTCGCGAGCGCCATACTCGCGGGCATGACATCGAGGTGCTCATGTTCGGTCGCGACAATCGCACTTTTCGTTGTTTCTTTATCAACGTTTTTACCCATCGCGAACACGTCGTACGCAGTCGCATCGAGCTCTTCTACATCAATACCGAAATAAAAAGTAAGCGATGCATGCGGATCGATGTCGATACACAACACGCGTTGACCTCGCTGTTGCAATAAGCCGGCTAACGCCACTGTTGTAGTCGTTTTACCTACGCCGCCTTTTTGGTTTGCGATGGTCCACACATGCATGGCTTAATCTCCGTAACCGACTTCGGTCAGTAACGCACTCGCCATTTGGTTTAAACTGACACTGCGGGTTGAAATGCCCGCGCTTGCGACCGCTTGCGGCATGCCGTACACGACACAGCTGGCTTCATCCTGTGCCCAGATGGTTGCACCCTGCTCTTTAAGCATGCGCGCGCCCTCGCGACCATCCGCACCCATCCCGGTTAAAATAACACCCAGCACTTTACCGCCGTAAGCTTTGGATAAGCTGGCAAAGGTCAGGTCGACACTGGGTTTATAGGTGATACGCCCGGAGTTATCTTCGCGAATTCGTAAGCGTGCTGCTCCGGCTCGCCCTTCCACTAACATTTGCTTACCGCCGGGGGCTAAATAGGCAACTCCAGGCTGTAAGTTATCGCCATCTTCCGCTTCTCGCACGCGGATTTTGCACAAGCCATCGAGTCGTTGCGAGAACGCTTTGGTAAACGCCGCTGGCATGTGCTGTACCATCACGATCGGATACGGAAAGTTCTGTGGCAGCTGCGTCAAAATTTTTTGTAGCGCGACGGGTCCTCCGGTGGAGGTGCCTATCGCGAGTAATTGGTATGCTCGATTAATGGTTAGCCGTTCGGTCGCAACCGGTGCTGCAGTCGACGGTGCTTCACGCGACGCCGGTTCACGCGCGATTGTCGAGCGCGTCGATGTACGATCGCCAAACGCTCGAGAACGGGTGCTTTCACGCGGCGTTATTGAACGCGGGGGTGGCGTTGGGCTGGTTGTACGTGCTGGAGGCCGACGGCGAATGCTCGGTTTGGCAGCTATTGCAATGACGCGATCCTGCAGGGTTTTGACTGCTTCTTCGCGATTGCGTGCAACGTCTTCGAATTTCTTTGGTAAAAAGTCCGCCGCGCCTGCTTCTAGCGCGTTCAGTGTTGCCGTCGCGCCTTCATGCGTCAACGAGCTAAACATCAAAATAGGACAAGGTGCATCACGCATGATTTCACGGACTGCGTCGATGCCGTTCATCACGGGCATCTCGATATCCATGGTGATGACATCGGGACGTAAGCTTTTTGCTTGCTCAACGGCTTGACGGCCATCGTTTGCTGAACCGATGACTTTTATCTGACTATTACTTTCAAGAATCTCTGTTACTCGGCGTCGGAAGAACGCCGAGTCATCGACCACTAAAACACTCACTGTCATTTTTAGTGTTACCCGTTATCGTTTCGCGTAGTACTTGAGCATACTTGGCACATCAATGATTAACGCGATACCACCATCACTGGTAATGGTCGCTCCCGCCATGCCTGGCGTCCCTTGCAATAGTTTATCAAGTGGTTTTATCACCACTTCTTCTTGACCGATCAGCGCATCGACCACAAAACCCACTTGTTGGTTGCCGATCTGCACCACAACCACGTGACCGTTTTCGTTTCGCTTATTACGCTCTGGTCGGCGCGTCAGCCAATGCTCTAAGAAAAATAGAGGAATCGCTCGTTTACGCACGATCAATGTCAACTGACCATCGACGGTATTGGTCTTTGCCATATCCAAGTCGATAATTTCACTGACCACGGCGAGCGGCAGTGCAAACGTCTGATCTTTTACCTCGACCATTAAGGTCGGTAAGATCGCCAGCGTGAGCGGTACTTTGATGAGTAGTTCAGTGCCTTTACCGAGCTCTGATTCAATTTTAATACTACCGTTCAATTGACTGATTTTGGTTTTTACCACGTCCATTCCGACGCCACGACCCGAGATATCCGACACTTGCTCTTTGGTTGAGAAACCGGCGGCAAAAATCAGATTGTAGGCATCTTCGTTGGACATACGCGCGGCGGCATCTTCATCGAGAACGCCCCGTTTAATTGCGATTTGTTTGAGTTTTTCGGCATCCATCCCCGCACCGTCGTCTTTAATAGACAACATAATGTGGTCACCCTCTTGCGACGCCGATAGTGTTACCATTCCCTCGCGGGGTTTGCCTTTTGCTTGGCGCTCATCGGGCATCTCGATGCCGTGATCGACCGAGTTGCGCACCAAATGCACCAGTGGGTCAGCGAGTGCTTCGACTAAATTTTTATCGAGGTCGGTTTCTTCGCCGTGCATCTCGAGATTAATTTCTTTTTTCAGGCTACGTGCCAGATCACGCACGACCCGCGGGAAGCGGCCAAAGACTTTCTTAATAGGCTGCATTCGGGTTTTCATCACCGAGCCTTGTAGATCGCCGGTTACGACATCGAGGTTGGCGATGGCTTTGCTCATCTCTTCGTGCTTTTGATCATCGCTGTTGCTGAGGCTTAACAGGCGGTTTCGTACTAACACGAGCTCACCGACCATGTTCATGATCTCATCAAGACGCTTGGTATCCACTCGCACTGTAGTTTCTGGGGGCGGTGGTGGCGGCGCGGCGGGCTTTTTCGCCGGCTGCTTGGCTTGCTCTTTTGATGGTTCAGCTTTTTTCGGCTCGGGCTGTTTAGGCGCTGCTTTTTGAGGCTCGGGCTTTTTGGCTGCTGCGGGTTGTTGCGCTGGCTTTTCTGCGGCTTTGTTGACTTTAGGGGCCTTGCCTTTGCCGTGCAGATCGTCGAGCAGCGCTTCAAACTCGTCATCGGTAATTTCGTCGCTGTCGCTTTTGCTGGCTGATTTTTGTTCTTCTTGCTGTTTTTCTGCGCTGGTTGGGGCTTTACCCGAACCGTGGAGTTCGTCGAGCAAGGCTTCGAATTCGTCGTCTGTGATCTCGTCGTTATCGGTATGGGTGTTTGGTGCTTCTTTTTTATTGGCTGTTTTTGAGGCACCGGGGCCTTGGCCTTTGCCGTGGAGTTCGTCGAGCAGGGCTTCGAATTCGTCTTCTTGGATGTCGTCGACTGTGTTTTCGGCGTCGTTTGTCGCGCCAGAGGCGCGACCTACGTCGGTGTCGGTGTCGGCGGCATCATTTGTCGCGCCAGAGGCGCGACCTACGTCGGTGTCGGTGTCGGCGGCATCGGTATCGGCGGCGGCGTCGTTTGTCGCGCCAGAGGCGCGACGTACGTTGATGTCGGTGTCGGCGGCGGCGGCGGCGGCGGTGTCGTCTTCAGATTCGGGTTGGGAGAGCTTGTGGAGGGTTTCGAGGAGCTCGCTGTCAGCGGCTTCGGGTTCCTCTCGCGCTTGTAATTGAGCAAATTGGGCATTGATGGTGTCGAGCGCTTGCAGGATCACGTCCATGAGGTCAGACGTGACTGTGCGTTGTCCGTTACGCAAGGTATCGAACACGTTTTCTGCGCCATGACAAGTATCGACCAGTGCCGAAACGGCAAGAAAGCCGGCGCCCCCTTTTACGGTATGAAATCCTCTAAAAATCGCATTGAGAAGATCTTTGTTTTCGGGGTCGTTTTCTAATTGAACGAGTTGCTCGGATAACTGCTCGAGGATTTCTGCTGCCTCGATTAAGAAATCCTGTAAGATCTCTTCGTCCATCTCAAAGCTCATGCGCTGCTCTCTCCTAGAAACCTAAGCTTGATAATAAGTCGTCCACGTCATCCTGATTTTCTACAACATCGTCGCGTTGCTCAGGGTTTATGATCGGTCCTTCTGCTGCATTCTTATCGACTGCTTTTACATTTTGTTTAGCTTGAGATTTTTGCTCTTCACCAAACAACTTGAGCAGCTCGATCAGATTTTTCTCAACGTCTTCTACGAGTTGAATCACCCGACGGATGATCTGACCGGTAATATCTTGATAGTCCTGCGCCATGAGCACTTCTGTCATCAAACCATGGATCTGCGGCATGTTTTGTCCACATTCGCGCATTAACGCATCGACTTGATGACACATTTCTTTGAATTCATTTAACTGAATATCGTTGCTCATGAGGCGCTGCCACGCAGGCATCACCTGCTCTACGCGCTGATGCATCTCATCTGTCATGGGCAGACAGGCTTCGACGGCGTCCATCGTGCGGTTAGCCGCGTCTTCTGTTTTTTCAATCACATATTGCAGACGATTCTGCGCATCGGGCAAATCGTCTTGTGTCAGTTGCATGATACGCGGATCGAGTTGGAAGTCTTGCAAGGCTTCATGCAGGTCTCGGGTGAGTTGCCCGACAGAGGTGAACAACTTGTCATCATGCTCTTGATGGAAATCGTCTAGCCATTGATCGGCTTTAGACTGCTCTCCCGCTTCAAGCCAATCAACCAATTGCTTCGCTTGCTTGAGCGATATGCTTGCTGATGGTTTTACCATAGCCGTGCCCACTAACTGATACGTTCAAAGATTTTATCGAGCTTCTCTTTCAACGTTACAGCGGTGAAAGGCTTCACAATGTAGCCGTTCACACCGGCTTGTGCGGCTTGAATAATTTGCTCACGTTTGGCTTCGGCCGTGACCATTAACACGGGCAAGTGCGCGAGGTCATCGTCTTTACGAATTTCCTTAAGTAAGTCGATACCTTGCATCCCCGGCATGTTCCAGTCAGTTACGACAAAATCAAAGTCACCTTGTTGGAGCATCGGTAATGCGGTGTTGCCATCGTCAGCTTCTTGGATGTTGGTGAATCCAAGGTCACGAAGAAGATTTTTGATGATTCGTCTCATTGTTGAAAAGTCATCAACAACAAGAATTTTCATGTTTTTATCCAAAGCTCCCTCCACTTGGGCTCTCGATTACTACGATAATTACTCTACCCAGCTCTGCATGCGTGTTTTTAGGCGCATCATTGCTTGGCTATGAATTTGGCTCACGCGTGATTCGCTCACGCTGAGAACTTCACCGATTTCTTTCAGGTTAAGTTCCTCATCATAATACAACGAAAGCACTAATGCTTCACGTTCGGGTAAACCCGAGATAGTTTCGACGAGTGCGCGATGAAAGGCATCGTTTTCAACGTCTTTCTGCGGCTCGTAGTTTGCACCCGTTACTTGCTCAGGCATAATAGCATCTTCGGAGACGCCTAGATCTTCAATTCCTATAATTCGTCCCGAGTTTACATCGCGCAAGATGGCGTGGTATTCCTCAAGCGACATTTCTAATTTTTCGGCGACTTCGACATCTTTGGCATCGCGCCCGGTTTCGTTTTCGACCTGTCGAATCGCTTCGAGTACACGCCGATGATTGCGATGCACTGAGCGCGGCGCCCAGTCACCACGGCGTATCTCGTCTAACATTGCGCCGCGAATACGAATGCCCGCAAAGGTTTCAAAGCTCGCGCCTTTGCTATTGTCAAAATTTCGCGCTGCTTCCAGTAAGCCAATCATGCCGGATTGGATCAGATCATCGACCTGAACGCTCGCGGGAAGACGCGCCATCATGTGATGAGCTATGCGCTTCACGAGCCCCGTGTGTTGTTCGATAATCGCTTGGCGATTATCGGCATGGGCACTGTAAACAGCCGCTTTATTCATTGGCAACATCCTGCTTCTTACCGTTATCGGCCGATCCTATTAATTGTTCAAGGAAAAATTCGAGATGCCCGCCAGGCTGCGCCGGCACTGGCCAGTCGAGCGCACGCTGCGCAAGGGCTTTAATTGCTAATGACGCGGGAGACCGAGGCTGCATTAAGACCAACGGTTTTTGTTTGCGTACCGCCAGACGAATATTGTCATCGAACGGAATTATGGCGGCCAATTCTATCGCGACATCTAAAAACCGATCTGTGACTTTAGTCAACTTATTGAATAGCAGTTGCCCTTCGCGCAAATTACGCACCATATTGGCAACCACTTTAAATTTGAATACGTCCTGCTCTTTACTAAGCACTTTCATCAATGCATACGCATCGGTGATTGAAGTCGGTTCATCACACACCACAAGTAATACATCTTGCGCGGCGCGTGCGAAGCGTACGACCGTGTTACCGATACCGGCGGCGGTATCGACAACCAAGACATCAAAATCACCTTGTAGGTCGCTAAAAGCGCGGATAAGTTCGGCGTGCTGAGTCTCGTTCAGCTCTATCATTGAGCGCGTTCCGGAGGTGGCGGGCACGATTTTGATACCGGCGGGGCCTTCAATCAAAATATCTCTCAGTTCGGCTTGTCCACTGAGCACATGTGAAAGATTTTTTTGCACGCGCAGCCCAAGCATCACGTCGACATTGGCGAGACCTAAATCGGCATCCAATACCAATACGCGTTTGCCTTGTTCGGCCATCGCAATCGCCATGTTTAAAGAGATGTTGGTTTTACCCACACCGCCCTTACCACCGGTTACTGCAATGACTTTGACTTTGCTCTGTTTCATCTTTCTTAAGCCACTTGCTTGATCCATGCGCTCTAACTCTTACTGCTGGTTGATGCTTGATTCGTTAAGGCCCATCACTGGACCGCCTGCCAACTTGATTTTGGCATGTCTGACACATTCGAACAAATGCTTTTATCATACAAGCGCTCAGCCTCGGTCACCATATAATGTTCATCAGCTACACGGATGTCCTCGGGTACTTGTTGACCATGAGTCAAGTAACCGACGGCGAGACCTTGTTCGATAGCAACACTGATACTCTCACCTAAGCTTAAGCACTCATCTAGCTTAGTAAAGATACACCCTGCTAGCGGCAGTGTTTTGAATTGCTTGACGGTATCGTTTAGCACTTGTGTCTGCGCTGTAGCAGATAATACCAAATAAGGACGAATTCTGAGACGTTTATTCTGCAGAATTTGTCCAAGCTGTTCGCTCAAGCGCTTATCGCGTTGGCCCATACCCGCCGTATCGATAAGAATCAGACGCTTATCACGCAGGCTCAGCATGGCATCAGCAAGTTCTTTTGCATCGTTTGCGATCTTGACTGGGCAGCCGATGATACGACCATAAACTTTTAATTGTTCACTGGCGCCGATACGGAACGTGTCAGTAGTGATTAAAGCGACCGAGTCAGATCCATGACGCTGGGCATAACGTGCAGCGAGCTTGGCGATGGTGGTGGTTTTACCAACACCCGTTGGCCCGACTAAAGCGACCGCACCGCCACGAGTCAAAATATCGTCATGGGTGGTATTGAGCTGACCTTCAAGAAGCTGTAGCGCTTGCTCCCAACTATCCTCGATATCATCGCCTTCGGGAATAAAGCATGCGATTTGATCGGCAATACGCTCACTGATCCCCATTGTCATTAGGCGCTTAACGAGTAATGCTCGCATCGGTTCTTCGCGTTCGATTTCCTGCTTCATCAAACCGCTCAACTGATGTTGCAACAGATTTTGAATACCTTTGATTTGCGATTTTAGTTCAGCGATTTCACTTGCACTGCCGCCGCCCACATAATCTGGAATATGATTGTCGAGCTCGGGTTCTTGCCAACTTGGTTCATCATTCGCTGAGGTGGTCATTTGAGGCTCCGGCTCGCTATATGTCTGCTGGGGCTGTGATGGCGCAGCTTGCGACTCCGCCTGGCGCGCTAAAATTTCGGCAAGCGAATTGGCTGGCGTGGACTCTGTCTCAGGTGCAGGCGTCGGTGCAGATTGTGGCGCCGCAGGTGACTCGGCATCACCATCGATTGCCGCGACGATCTCAACGCCGCCGTTGACCTTTTTATTCGACATGATAACGGCATCGGGTCCGAGCGTTTCCTTTACTTGCAATAACGCACGACGCATATCCTCAGCAAAAAAGCGCTTCATTTTCACAGGTCAATCCCCCTATCATTGAGCTGCTGGTTGTTGTTGTCCACCAATCGAGCTCACAATTCGAATCTGTTTATCATCTGGAATTTCTTGGTAACTCAGTACCCGCATTCCGTCTGTTGCGTGTCGCGCAAAACGCGCCATCGTTGAACGAAGGAGCCCAGATGTCAGTAAAACGGATGGCTCGCCGTTCATCTCTTGCTGTTGATGAACATCTTTCAACGACTGCTGCAGGCGTTCTGCTAGGCCAGGTTCAATGCCTGCGCCTTGTTGTTCGGCTTCATTGCCTGCTGCCTGTAAAGACTGATGCAACATTTGTTCCAACTCTGGCGCCAAAGTAATGACAGGGAGTTCTTGTTGGCCTTCGGAGATATCTTGAACGATCAGTCGGCGTAACGAAATACGCACTGCCGCAGTTAACACATCGGTGTCTTGAGTGCGTCCGGCGTACTCGACTAATGTTTGTACAATGGTACGCATATCGCGAATAGCGATGCCCTCATCCAGCAAGTTTTGTAGCACTTTGACAAAATTGCCCAGTGACAATAAATCGGGTACCAGACCTTCGACTAATTTCGGATGACTGCGACCGAGGCGATCGAGTAACTCTTGTGCTTCTTCATGACCGAGTAGCTGGGATGCGTGATTGGTTACGATTTGGCTGAGGTGCGTTGCCACAACGGTTGCCGCATCGACCACGGTGTAGCCCATGGTTTGCGCATTATCGCGTTGTTCAGGTCGGATCCATACCGCTTCGAGCCCAAACGCAGGATCGGTGGTTTTTTCGCCTTCCAGCTCGCCAAAAACTTGACCCGGATTAATCGCGAGTTCGCAATCATGACGGATCTCGGCTTCGCCCATGGTCACCCCCATCAGCGTGATGCGATAACTGTTAGGACCGAGATCGAGGTTGTCGCGAATATGGACGGCAGGCACAAGGAAGCCAAATTCTTGCGACTGCTTTTTACGGACCCCTTTGATGCGCGATAATAATTCGCCACCCTGACTTCGATCGACCAACGGAATTAAGCGATATCCGACTTCTAAACCGAGCGTATCCACGTGACGCACGTCGTCCCAACTGAGTTCCTTTTGCGCCAGCTGCTGTTGTTGCTCTTGCTGCTGTTGCTCAACCTGTTCAGTTTCTTGGCTCTCGGCATGACGCATTTTGTAATAAGCCGCGCCGGCCAATACAGCCGACATGGATAAAAAAGCAAAGTGCGGCATACCTGGAATGACGCCCATCGCAAAGAGCACCGCACTTGAGATGACCAACACTTTAGGGTTGTTGATGAGCTGGAACACCACCGCATCGCCCATATCTTTGGTGTCGTTCTCGCGCGTGATAATGATTGCTGTAGCCACAGAGAGTAAAAGTGCGGGGATCTGTGCCACCAAACCATCACCGATGGTGAGCAAGGTGTAAACCTCAATCGCCTGACCAAACGACAGGTTGTGCTGGATCATGCCAATTAAGAAACCACCCACCACGTTGATGAGCAATATTAAGATACCGGCAATGGCATCGCCCTTAACAAATTTACTGGCACCATCCATGGAGCCATAGAAGTCGGCTTCACGAGTAACATCACTTCGGCGCGCTTTGGCTTCCTCTTGATTGATTAATCCGGCATTGAGGTCAGCATCAATCGCCATTTGCTTGCCGGGCATCGCGTCCAAAGTAAAGCGCGCTGTCACCTCTGAGATACGCCCTGCGCCTTTAGTGATAACGATAAAGTTGATAATGACCAAAATCGCAAACACCACCAAACCGACAGTATAGTTACCACCGATAACCACACTACCGAACGCCTCAATGACACTACCGGCGGCACCGGGGCCTTCGTGACCATTCAGCAACACCACACGGGTGGAGGCGACGTTCAGTGACAAGCGCAATACCGTGGCGATGAGCAGCACCGTAGGAAACGCGGCAAAATCGAGCGGGCGTTGGGTATAAACGGCGACCAACATCACCACGAGGGAGAGCGTGATAGAAAACGAAAACAACACGTCGAGCAAGAATGGTGGAATCGGTAGTACCACCATCGCCAATATTGCCATGACCGCGAGCGGGGTACCGAACCCTTTAATTAAGTGCGAGTTTGCCTGTGCTAACCCTTTAAAATTGTTCAGTTTTGCAGCACCACTTGCCATACTTCGTTTCCTGCGCGTCAAAAAAATGATTCTCTGCCGAACAGATACAAGTTTTATGCCAACACAATCAGCTTATCGCTTACGCTCGTATCGGATGACTCGGCTAGGTATTTCGGGTGTTTAGATTTAGCTTTGTGCGAGGTGTGATGTAAGAGGAACGAAGTGATGCCGAGTAGCTTGCTCGAATGGTCTGTGTGCTCTTTGTTGAGTTTAGTATTAATGGGCGCAGGCGTGCCCGCGATGCAAAATACCACCTCACAACTTGAGGCACGAGCGCTGGCGTTGCGCGGACTCAACTTGTTGCAAGCGTATCAAGCGCGCGCACAAGCGCAAAAACGTCATATTAAAGTGCCCCTGACATTTATTAAGCATGCGTTAGATACACGAGGGTGGCAGTTTTCGAGTAATTATGATGACGAGACGCGGCCGTTGACTTTTTATGCGCCGCAAGGATACGCCCGCGCCGGTCGTTTGAATATGCACAAAGGTGAGCTTCATTTACGCTGGGTGATTAGTGCCTTAGGTCGCGTACGCTATTGCAATGCGGGCACTGCCGAACTTCCGGGGGTTGCGACATGCGTTTAGCCCGATGTGCGGTAACTCACTATTGTCGTGGCGTGGCACTGATAGAGTTAATGGTGGCTTGCCTGCTAATGGCGCTGCTCGCTAGCTCATCGGTGCAAGTTATTCTTTGGCAGTTGACGACGGTAACATCGGCGCTAAAGCAAGCCCATACGCCACTTGAAATACACAGTCTGGCGTTGCAATTGGGCCGCGATATATTCGGCAGCCAGTCGATTACTTTACACTCGGGTTCCAACGGTCAGTCGTGCTATATCATCTTAACCGCAGCCGAAGATCAGGTGGGTTACCGGCTTAACGACGGTGTTTTGCAGTATCACGGTAATGCAGTTAATTGTGATGGGCGTGGTTGGCAGGGACTCTCTGTGGCACAGAGCGTGCCCCTCACTCAGTTTGAGGTTATTTCAATGAATGCCGGTTATATTATCCGTCTCGCCAGTCCCGACTACGCCGTCGAATTACCCTTGAGTCATTTTAATGGGATAGATAGGAGTGCCGCCCATGAGCAGCTTTATGACTCCCCTAGTGTCGTTGATTGGCATACATGCGTTGATCATGCTCTTTGCAACCAACCAGCTGAGTCTGCTTTCACAACGCTTCATTTGGCAATGGCAACAGTATCAAAGCCTACAACAACGCGCCTATGAGCAAACCAAGGCACAGAGGCTCGGCACTTATGGAGGCGATGGTCATGACCTTGATCATGAGTATCGCACTCGCCAGCGGACTCACGACAGTACAACTTACACAGATGGAGCTCGCTCAATTGGCACAGCGTCAGCGCGCGCTTTTAGCGTTGCAACGCGCGCAACAGTCACTGATGAACATCGTCAACAAAGATGATTTAGCACGTTGGCATGCAGAGGCTGCTGAAATTAGGGTAGAGAAAGTATGGCATTCAGCACGGCAAGCCACATGTTGGCTTACCCATACTGAACTCGATGGGGCAATACCCGTGTTTATTGATCTGACTAGCGAAGATCCGGCGGAATACTAAACGTAATGTTTTCCTCGCGCCCTTCGCGCTCACTGACGGTTTTACCGCCCCATGCTTTTAATTGCTCGATCACTTCACGTACTAAGACTTCGGGCGCCGAGGCTCCCGCGGTCACCGCAACACGGTCAATATCGTTAAGCCATTCGCGTTGGATACCATTGGCATCATCAATCAAATAAGCCGGTGTGCTCATTTTTTCTGACAATTCGCGCAGCCGGTTGGAGTTTGAGCTGTTTTTTGCACCCACCACCAACATTAATTGCGCTTCCTCAGCTAATTGACGTACCGCATCCTGACGATTTTGTGTGGCATAGCAGATATCATCTTTGCGCGGTCCGTTAATGTTTGGAAACCGTTGACGCAAAGCATCAATCACATCCGCCGTATCATCCACCGACAGCGTCGTTTGACTCATGTAATGTAAATTATTTGGATCTTTTATCTCGAGCGTACCAACATCCTCGGGTGACTCCACCAAGTAGATGCCGCCCTTCGGGCTCGCGTATTGCCCCATCGTACCTTCGACTTCTGGGTGCCCTGCATGGCCTATCAAAACACACTCATGACCTTTTCGACTCGCTCGAGTGACTTCCATGTGCACTTTGGTCACCAACGGGCACGTCGCATCAAAGACTTTTAGTCCCCGATCCTTGGCATTTTGACGTACCGCTTGTGATACGCCGTGCGCGCTAAAAATGACAATCGCTTCATCGGGAACTTCATCGAGCTCTTCGACAAAGACGGCTCCCGCATCACGTAGCTTATTGACCACATATTTGTTGTGTACGACTTCATGCCGCACATAAATGGGTGGTTCAAATATCTCAAGCGCTCGCTCGACGATGGTAATGGCGCGATCGACGCCGGCACAAAAGCCTCGTGGGTTAGCGAGTAGTATTTGCATAATTCCTCCGTGTGCCCGTTACGGCTCCACGCTAATAATTTCAACTTCAAAAATCACCGTTTGGCCTGCCAAAGGGTGATTAAAATCGATGGTCACGGTGGGTCCTTCGATTTTTCTCACGATACCTGGTAATTCTGTACCGTCCGGCTGGGTAAAAGCGAGAATAGCGCCCACTTCGGGTTTGGTCTCGTCGCTGAATTTAGACGAATCAACATAATAGTAATTGTCGGGATTAGGTTCACCAAACGCATCTTCAGGTGGCAAGGTAAACTCTCGTTCACTGCCTGGACGCAAGCCAATTAAACACGCTTCGAAGTTTTCGGTTAAGCTACCGTCGCCCATCCGAAACTTAGCCGGTTTGCCCGACATCCGCGTACTATCAGCCACTGAGCCATCGCTTAGCTTGATAGTGAAATGCATGACCACTTCGCGGCCATCTTCAATAGGTAAACGTCCCACGACTACTCCTTACCTTGGGTCTCTTCTGGATCTCGGCGATTATCAATAAACGCTTCTAGTAGCATAAGTATGGCGCCTAATGTAATTGCACAATCTGCCACATTGAATGCTGGCCAGTGCCAGCCTTGATAATGGACGTCGAGAAAATCAATAACATAGCCAAATAGAAAGCGATCCGTCACATTGCCAATGGCGCCTGCCAAAATCAACGAGAATGACAAATTTTGACGCCAAAAGCTCACATCATTGCGACGCAACCAGATCAGCAATACCACACTGACGGCGACCGCTATCAGGGTAAAGAACCAACGTTGCCAGCCGCCACCGTCGCTTAAGAAGCTAAATGCCGCACCATAGTTATGCACGTATGTGAGGTTAAAAAGACCATCAATAATAATGCGACTTTCGTATAGCTCGAAATCGCTCGCCACCCACCATTTGGTGAGTTGATCGATGATGAAAATCGCCACCGTGACCCACAGATACTGCAGGCCCGATGCACGTTTGTTAGGCTTTACTGATTGAGCTTTAGGCAAAGTGACGCTCCTCCCCTGCTCCGTCAATATTGCTTACGCAACGCTGACATAGATCGGGGTGCTCGCTGATTTGACCGACTTCTTCACGGTGATGCCAGCAACGCTCACATTTTTTGTGAGCACTTGCAACCACAGCCACGGCGAGCGGTAATTGCTCGGCTTTGACCGCGCTCTCTGGTGCATCCGCAAGGTTCGCGACTGACGCTTCTGAGGTCAGTAGCGCAAAACGTAACTCCGCACCTAAGCGCTTCAGTTTTTCGGCGAGTGCCGTATCCGCATATAAGGTCACTTCAGCTTGCAGCGAGCCACCAATGACATCATCACGACGCGCTTGTTCAAGCGCTTGGTTAACCGCATCACGTACATTCAGTAGCTCAATCCAGAAGGTATTTTCCTCGCTACTCACGCCGGCAAACTGTTCAAAGCCTTCATACCATGCTTGAGTAAATACGTATTGCTCGCGTTCACCCGGCAACAGATCCCAGATTTCTTGCGCGGTAAAGCTACAAATCGGCGCCATCCAACGTACTAGTGCTTCGGCAATATGATGCAATGCGGTCTGACACGAACGGCGCGCCAAGCTATCCGCTTTAGCGGTATACTGGCGGTCTTTAATAATATCCAGATAGAAACTACCCAGTTCAATCGAGCAGAAGTGCATCAATTTTTGCACCACAGACAAGAACTGATAGTTGTCGTAGGCATCCACCAGTTGTTTCTGTAAGTCAGCTGCACGGCCAACAATCCAACGGTCCAACTCGACCATCTCGTCCATCGGCACTTGGTGCTGCTTAGGATCGTAACCGCTCAAGTTCGCTAACAAGAAACGTGAGGTGTTACGAATACGGCGATAGGCATCCGCTGAACGCTTGAGGATCTCATCTGATACCGTCATCTCGCCTGAATAATCTGCCGAAGCGACCCACAAACGTAAGATATCGCCGCCGAGTTTATTCATTACATCCTGCGGCGCAACCACGTTACCGATTGATTTCGACATCTTGCGACCTTGTGCGTCTACGGTAAAGCCGTGCGTCAGCACTTGACGGTATGGCGCTTGCTCATACATCGCGACACCCGTTACCAGTGAACTTTGGAACCAGCCGCGGTGTTGGTCAGAACCTTCAAGGTATAAATCTGCTGGCCAGCTTAACCCTGGGAATTCACGTAATACACAATGGTGAGTTACACCCGAATCGAACCAGACATCCAAGGTGTCGGTCACTTTACGATATTTGTCCGCTTCATCACCCAGTAAGGTCGCCGGATCAAGATCGAACCATGCCTGAACACCGTCTTTCTCGATAAGCTGAGCCACTTGTTCCATCAGCTCAAGGGTGTTGGGATGCAGCTCTTCGGTTTCTCGATTGACGAAAATCGCAATCGGGTTACCCCACGTCCGTTGACGCGAGATACACCAGTCTGGACGGCCTTCGACCATCGATTCGATGCGGCTTTGACCCCACTCGGGTACCCAACGTACTTGCTTGATTTGCTCAAGCGCTTGGCTACGTAAGCCTTTTTGATCCATGCTGATAAACCACTGCGGTGTAGCACGGAAAATAATCGGCGTTTTATGGCGCCAGCAATGCGGATACGAGTGCTTATAACGCTCAGCGTGCATCAAGTTGCCTGCATCACGTAAGGCATCGATGATAGGCTCATTCGCCTTAAATACGTGCTGGCCAGCAAAGCGCGGCGTGTCTTCTTTGTAAACACCGTTGTCGCCCACCGGATTGTAGACTTCTAGATCATATTTTTGACCCACCAAGAAGTCATCCACACCGTGGCCCGGTGCGGTATGCACACAACCTGTACCGCTTTCGGTGGTAACATGGTCGCCCATGATCACCGGCACTTTGATATCAAATAATGGGTGGTCGAGCTGCAACAGCTCAAGCGCTTTACCTTTGCAGAAGCCTAACTTGTGATAGTGATTGATGCCCCAACGGTCCATACAATCATTTACCAAGTCACTCGCAAGAATGACACGCTCAGCCTGTTGGTCGTCAGTTGCTTCGATTTGCACTAACGCGTATTCAAGCCCTTCGGCAAGCGTTACTGCACGGTTAGCCGGCATGGTCCATGGCGTGGTGGTCCAGATCACCATGCTCAGTTTACCTTGACCTTGATGCCCTTCTGGCGTTGTGAACGCCGCCAGTGCTTTGTCGCTATCCGTGAGCGGCATGCGCACATCGATAGCGGGTGATTCTTTATCTTTGTACTCGACTTCTGCTTCGGCGAGTGCTGAACCACAATCTGTACACCAATGCACAGGCTTAAAGCCTTGATGCAAATGACCTTTATCGATGATTTTAGCAAGCGCGCGCACACTATCCGCTTCTTGCTTAAAGTTCATCGTTAAATAAGGATTATCCCAGTCACCCAATACACCCAACCGTTTAAAGTCTTCGCGCTGCTGGTCAATTTGCGTCTGCGCGTAGTCACGACAATGTTTACGGAACTCCGCCAAGTCGAGCTTTTGGCCCGGTTTGCCGTGCTTTTTCTCGACTTGCAGTTCGATAGGCAAGCCGTGACAGTCCCAGCCTGGGGTGTAAGGTGCATCAAAGTCGCTTAGGGTTTTCGACTTAATGATAATGTCTTTGAGAATTTTATTGACCGCATGACCAATGTGGATCTGACCGTTTGCGTACGGAGGTCCATCGTGCAAAATAAAACTTGGCTTGCCCTGTTTGGCTTTACGGATCTCGCCATAGAGATCGTCTTGATACCATTGTTTGAGCATGCCCGGCTCGCGTTTAGCGAGGTTTCCGCGCATTGGGAACGCCGTTTCCGGCAAGTTTAATGTGTGCTTATAATCACTCATGGGTCACTGTTTCCATTTTCCGCATATTTACTGACTATCGTGGCCGTTCAACTTAAAAGTGCTCGGGCACGAGCGGCATCTTTCTCTATTTGCTGTTTTAAATGTTCGAGCGAAGCAAAGCGCTGCTCGGATCTTAATTTGGCGACCGGTGTCACGGTTGCGTGCTGACCGTACAGGTTGCCTGAAAAATCAAATAAATGCACTTCTAATTGGACTTCATCGCCGTTAAGCGTAGGTCGCGTACCTAGGTTGGCGACACCGTGGTATGTGCCTTCGGCGCGGCTGTTTGTCGTCGCGCCCAAGGCGCGACCTACATTGATTTTAACCGCGAATACGCCGTGCAGCGGGCTTTTTAACCGCTTCAATGGAATATTAGCCGTTGGGAAGCCAATGGTACGGCCATTTTTACGACCATGCACGATCTTGCCCATCATTTGATACGGACGCCCCAGCATACTTTCGGCACGCTCAAAGTCGCCTTCGGCAAGTGCCGCGCGAATCGCAGTACTGCTGACCCGCAGTTGTTGCTGACGGTAGCTGCGCGTATCGACGACTTCAAAACCAAGCCGTTTACCCTCGCGTTGTAATAGCGCGAAATCGCCTTCGCGTTTGTAACCAAAGCGAAAATCGTCACCCACCACTAAAAATTTAACACCGAGTTTTTCGACCAATACATTCTCAATAAATTCGATCGGCGGTTGGCTGGCAAATTTACGATTAAACTCAATCACTAAATGGCGGTCAATCTGCTGATCGCGCAGCGCTAAATATTTTTCTCGCCAATTAGTGAGTCGCGCCGGTGCTTTTTCGGGCTGGAAGATTTCTTGCGGCTGCGGTTCGAATGTCATCACCGCGGCTGCCACACCCAGTGCGCGCGCCTGCGCTTTTACTTGCGCCAGCACGGCTTGATGACCAAGATGTACGCCATCAAAGTTACCAATGGTAAGCACGCATCCATGATGTTCTGAGCGCAAGTTGTGTATGCCGCGAATGAGTTCCATAGCCGAACAAAGTACCACTAATTAAATGTATAAAAATAACTCGGGTGAGATTATAACCGATGCTGCGTTCAGAATCAGTATTCTTGCGCACGCAAATGGCGTGGTCTTAATCCACTCAGCATCAACACCAACAAATAGACCCCCGCACCTACGCCAATAATTTGCGCTAATTGCCAAGGCCGCGCAACGAGCGACATTTCACGCCATTGCTGGGTTGATGGGGTCAACCATAATACCACCCCGACCATCACCGCTACAGCAGCCACTACGCGGATGATGAAAGGCCAAGTTCCCGGCTGTGCTACAAGGACACGTTCTCGATAGAGTGTTATGCCAAGCAACAAGGCATTGAGTGCCGCCGATGCTGCCGTTGCCATGGCTAAGCCAACATAGCTAAACGGGATGGCAAAAGCGATATTCAGCCCCATGTTTGCGACCATCGCAATGATGCCAAATTTAACGGGTCGTTTGGTATCTTGACGCGAATAAAACCCAGTCGCTAAGACTTTGACCAACATAAAGCTCAACAGCCCCGCCGAATAAGCCATCAGGCTGTAGGATGCCATCTCGGCATCGTTTGGCGTAAATGCGCCGTGCATAAATAACACCATTAGCATGGGTTCGGCGAGAAAAAAAAGGCCCGCCATCGCCGGTAAACCGAGCAAGAGTACCATCCGGATCCCCCAGTCAAGTGTCGCCGAGAAATTTTGCGTTGATTGGTCGACATGGCGCGAGGACAACGCGGGCAGAATAACGGTGGCAATCGCAATGCCGAATAGTCCGAGCGGAAACTCAAGCAAGCGATCGGAGTAATAAAGCCAACTAATTGAGCCGGTCATTAAAAAGCTGGCGATCAGCGTATCGAGTAACAGGTTAATTTGACTGACGGAAACACCAAATATCGCCGGTAACATTAACTTACGAATGCGCGTGACACCACTATCGTGCCAGCTCCAACGCGGTCGAGTGAGCAGCCCTGCGCGTTTTAGAAAGGGAAGTTGAAATAGAAACTGGATTAAACCACCAAAAAATACCCCCCAGGCTAGACCAAACTCAGGCTGCTCAAGGTTAGGCGCCAGCCAAATCGCGGCTGCAATAATCGCAATATTCAAGAAAACAGGCGTAAATGCGGCCACAGCAAACTTACCCAGCGTATTGAGTATAGCGCCCGCCATCGCGGTGAAGGTGATAAACCATAAATAGGGAAAGGTGATACGGAGTAGATCGCTCGCCAGTACAAACTTCTCACTTTGTGGACCATCGTTCCACCAATCTAAAAACCAACCGGTGCCAAACAGCGCAGTCACAACCGGGGATGCGATCATGCCGACGAGTGTCACGATGGTAACAATGGTTCCGAGTGTTCCCGAAACCCGTGCGATCAGAAGTCGCTGTTGGTCAAGGGGTTGCCCTTGTTTGTACTCGGTCAGCACTGGCACGAAGGCTTGTGCAAAGGCACCTTCGGCAAATAACCGACGTAAAAAATTAGGAATTTTATTGGCGAAAAAAAACACGTCCGCGGCGGCACCTGCACCCATGAGATTCGCAATCACTACATCACGTACGAGGCCAAGCACTCGTGAAATCAGAGTCATTGCGCTGACGATGAATCCTGAACGTAGCAAGGCTTTAGACACGACTTCTCCTGATCGGACGATGAAAAGCGTCAGTGTATCAGATTATTCACCCCAAACTATTTTATTTCGGCCGGTCTTTTTAGCCTCGTACAAGGCTTTATCCGCGTGATCGAGTACCGCTTGTTCCAAATCCTCGTACGCAGCCGTTTCATTGTCGATGAACAAAGCCCCGATACTAATGGTGAAGTTGATCGCATGGTCATCGACACGTACTACTGACTGCTGAATATCTTGCCTAATCTGCTCAAGTATTGCCGCGGCAGCCGCTTGCGTCCCGCCGTTTAAAATCAAGGCAAACTCTTCACCGCCTAAACGAGCAACCATATCGTCCGATCGAATATGACGCATCAGCGTCTCAGCATCCATGCGCGCTTTATCTAGTTGAACCGCATAAAAGAGCGCGCCGCGCGCATCGAGTAGTTCGGCCTCTTTCTTTTCGGTAATGTCCCGATGCGTCCCCGTCAAACGTATTGCCTCACCGGATTCACTTCGCTCAACAACACGGCCATAGGTTTCTATCCATACCCAGTATCCGTTTTTATGACGCATGCGGTAAATAGTCGAAAACGCCGGCGTCTCGCCCGCCATGTGCTGCTGCAGTTCACGCTCAACACTCTTCAAGTCCGCCGGATGAACAAGGCTCTCCCAAAAGTAGAGCGACGGGTCAAAGTTAGCGTAATCGATCCCTAATAATTCACACCAGCGTTGATTGACCTTGTTGGTGTCTGATGGCACATTCCAATCCCAGGTACCGAGTCCTGAGGCCTCCAGGACCAAACGCATCTGCTGATTGGCTTCGTTCAAGCGCTTCTCAAAATAGCGATTAGCCGTGTTATCAATCAGCATGGCATGGATGTTCTCGAGCCGACCCTCGGGATCATAAAAGCTTTTTGATAATAACTTCACCCAGCGCTCCGGACCTTTAGGCGGTAAAATGCGGAATTGCGCTTCACTACTCGCGACCCCTGCTAAATGATTACTGAGCAAGAAGTTAAGTTCTTTGCGACCGCGTTCGTCGAGAAAATCCTCAAAGGCTCTACTTCCCTCACGCAAGGCATCCGTTGGGATGTGGAATAAGGATTGTATATTAGCGGACACGTACTGTAATTCGAGCGCCATGTTGTAACGCCACTTTATGAGTGCAGCAGGCGTGTCATCGATAAATGAGTGTTCCTGCATCAGCTGTTGATGTTTAAGCGACAACGCTAAATATTCACTGACATGTTCACTGACATAGGCAAGGCTTTGAAGTTCGCGCTCGGACAATTGGTGCGGTTCAGTGTCCAAAATACATACGGTGCCGACTGTGACGTCATCCAGTCGTAACGGGACCCCGGCATAAAAACGGATATGTGGCGCATCAACCACATACGGGTTATCCTTAAACAAAGCGTCGGTCAGGGCATCGTTAATCAAGAGGCGTTTATCGTGATTCACTACGTAATTGCAAAAGGACGGTTCTGGGTCAATTTGGTCGCCTTCGAATCCTGTTTTTGCTTTAAAAAATTGCGTTTGATCGTCAACAATGCTGACAAATGCCATGGGAACGTTTAGCCAACTAGCGAGCGCGTTCATCAGCCCGTTAAGTTGCCGGTCTTCTTGGCCTATGTAAAGACCAAACTCTCTGATTTTTCTTTCACGTAACGATTCAGACATAACGTTCCTTATTTAGCTACATCACACACAATACGCAACCAACCAATTTTTTATACCCCAATTTGTGCGCGACATCCACACAATAAGTGTTGACATTTCCGCCAGATTAGGCATAATCCACGACCTTTATAAAGAAGCGTTCTGTTAACGAATTTTAGGAGTTCACCTTGGCTAACATTAAGTCTGCTAAAAAGCGTGCGATTCAAGCCGAGAAAAATCGCCGCCATAATGCAAGCCGCCGTTCAATGATGCGTACTTACCTTAAACGTGTAAACGCAGCCATTGAGAGCAAAGATAAAGAAGCTGCTAGCTCAGCTTTACAAACTGTAACCCCATTATTGGACCGTTACGCAACTAAAGGCTTGATCAGCAAAAACAAAGCGGCACGTCATAAGAGCCGTTTGAACGCTAAGATCCAAGCGCTTTAATCGACACGTTTTCAACGTGTTCAAAAAACCGGCTTTAATGCCGGTTTTTTTGTGTCCAAATTCCTTCCTTAATCTCTACACGATCAAATTTTGTAACAATTAAATGTAATTATTGTCTCACTTTGTTTTCATTTTAATATGATATCACTTATAGTCAATGCGCATATTTTCGACAAAAAGGGGAATTTTATGCGCAGTTTTAACCTTGCAAAAGGCGTGATAGCGGCGGCGGTTGTTTTGGGCAGCACAGCATGTAGCAGCCCCCCACCGGGAGACAATCAGTTCAAGCTACGTAATTACAAAGACACATCAATTCAACGTAGCCATGTCATTTACAACTATTGTTATTATGGTCGTGAAGCAGACTATGTCGCCGCTCGGGACTTTGATGCAGGCGAACATACCATCATCGCGCGGTATGCATTTATCAAAAAATACGTTCCCGGCGGTCCGTTAGAAAACTATTTCAAACTCAACGGTACCTTTGAACCGGGTAAGATCTATGAGTTTAAATACAATCGTGATCAAGAGAACGGCACTGCTGAGGTTTGGATCGTTGATGCCGAGACACAAAAAGCGGTAACGAATAAGGTCACCAAAAAACTCATCACGCAAGAAGTTGTCAATACGCCATCGCGTCAAAAGACACGGTGTGAGGCAAGTACTTTGTAAGCCTTTTCCTCGCTTGGCAAACGAGGACGTCAACCTCGCATGCCAGCGTTGGATAGCAAACTGTGCTCGTTCATTGGCTACTTATTTGATAAGATCAAATTTTTAACAAAATAGATGTATTTATTCATGAATAAAATAATAAAAACGATTATCGCCTCTGCGCTATTGTCGATCTCGACCCCCAGTTTGGCACAGAGTGAAACACTTCCAAGTTCTGCATTCAGTCAACTGAACATCGTTGAACAACCTACCATTTCGCCCAATGGTGAACTCATTGCTGCCGTCTATAATACCGATGGCGCAACTCAACAAGTGGTGATTTCTCCGTTCGGGAAAGTGGATTTAACGACTATCCTTAAGTTACGCAATCAGTCTGAACGTATCGTTAAACTACGCTGGGTGAATAACGAGCGGTTACTTGTCAGCGCCGATTATCCTGAACATATGTACGGTAGTTCTCGTCGCGTTGGACAATTGTTTGCGGTCAACAAAGATGGTAGCGAGTTAAAAGAGATAAAACTACGCAAGCTCACCGATACTAAAGATTGGTCTTGGTTAGTTAGCGGTGACCAAATTGTCTCTATGCTTCCTCACGATCCAGAACATATTTTGTTGCAACAGGTCAGCGAGCGCGATAATTACTTCCCATCGGTTTATAAGATTAATGTCTATAGCGGTTCCTCAGAGAAGTTCGCACCGAGCTTGCAAAAACCGAGTTACTTTATTGGCGACTCGACCGGTCGCTCGGTTGTCGCGGTGGCGATTGAGGACTTAACCCGTACTTTCTATTTGTGGCAGGAAGATGCCGATCAATGGAAAGAAATTGGCTCTTATGAAGCATTTGAAGAGGATGGTTTTACGCCGGTCTTGTATGAGCCTGCCAACAATACTTTAATTGTTAAGACGTATCAGAAGAGTGATAAACAAGAAGTTTGGCGCTATTCGCTCGATACTGACGAATGGGTCGAGCCGTTGTTCCAGAACGAGACTTATGACGTGGCGAGAGTAATGGAGCACAACGGTCAAGTGATTGGCTTTGGTTACACGGCTGATATGCCCGAAGTGGAATTCATTGCTCCGGCATTTAAACAGCGCCAAGCGCTTGTCGAGAATACCTTCAAAGGCATGAATCCTATCGTGGTAGACTTTGACGAAAGCGTCAATAAATTGCTTGTTAAGACCTACTCAGCGTCGGGCCCTTCTCGCTTTTACTTTATTGATCTCGCCAATAAAGCTGGCGGTTTATGGATGGCGCTACAACCAGCACTTGAAAACAAGCAGTTTCCCGCCAAGCAACCTATCGAATTCGAGGCCAGTGACGGCCTGGTGCTGAATGGTTATTTGATCAACGGCGGTGATGCCGATCGCCCGTTAGTTGTGATGCCACACGGCGGACCTTGGCAACGCGATACCCAAGTATTCCATCCGCTAGAGCACATGTTCGTTAATGCAGGCTATGCTGTCTTGCAAGTTAACTTTCGCGGCTCGTCGGGCTTTGGTTCTTCTTACGAAGCGCGTGGTTACGGTGAATGGGGACAGCGTATGCAGCAAGACGTGCTTGATGGCGTCGCTTGGGTAAAAGAACAGCAACTCGCCGATGTTGATGATAGTTGTGTCGTGGGCTGGTCGTACGGCGGCTATGTTTCTCTATTCGCGGCGACCAATACGCCGACACAGTTTAACTGTTATGTATCAATTGCTGGCGTCAGCGATATTAACGCTATTTTAGAGGACACCCGAGCCAGCGAAACGGCTCAAATGGTTGACAATATCATGGTCGGTGATCGTGATAGCGAGAAAGGCAAAGCGCATTTAGAGGCTATTTCACCTATCGCTAGCTTTGGTAAACTCAAACGCCCTACTTTGCTTGTTCATGGCACAGGCGATGTCGTAGTTCCAGACGACCAGTCGGAGGCATTTTACAAGGCAGCTAAGGAGTATAATCTCCCGGTAGAGCTGTTGTTGCTTGAAAATGGTACCCACTCATTAGACAGCAACCCTAATCGCAAACAAGCTTTTGACCGAGTAATTAACTTTGTTAAAGCAAATATTGAATAACAAAAAGCCGCCAGATAATGCATCTGGCGGCTTTTTTATCCACATTTCAATCATTATTTGGTGTAGGCTTTAACGCCCTTTTTGCTTTTTCCTAACCTGCTAATGTCATCCTTCGCTGTATCTTTCGCTTGCTGTAAAGCTTGACGATAAGTGGTCAGGGTCTCTTGTACCCGCAACAGCTCAGTTTTAATCGCATCGTCATTTTGCCATCCATCCGGTAACTGGGTGAAATGCTTTTCAAGTTGTAGAAGCGCCAATTCAGCGGCCGCATAATCCTCCGCGGCTACCGTCTGTTCGAAATGCTGCGTAAGTGTTTGTAGCTGTTTCAATGCCTCTTTCATAGCTTACGCACTGCTCGCAATGCGTTGCACCTCTTGCTCATGTGCAGCGTCTTCTTCAGCATGTAGTTTACTGAGCACTTCATGAGCTTCTTGACGTGCATCCGCTGGAATTTGATCCCAAGCGCCTTTAATTTGCAACATTAAGCCCATCACTTCATCAATGATTTCGACATTACGCTCGACCGATGCCGTCATTAAGCGGTCACTCATGTAGCCATACAAACCGATTAGATTATCGGTTGCGTCTGCGCCTGCTTCTGGGTTTAAGCTCACAATCAGTGACTCAAGAATCGCCTGCGCGCGACCAATATGATGCGCTTTTTTCTCGATGTTGTTATTTTGAATCGCGCCTTTGGCATAGCTACAATTCTCGAGTACACCCTGCATTAACATCTGAATAATGGTATACGGATCCGCGTCTTCTAAACGGTTACGCACATTATCGCGGGTGTAATTCTTGAGCTTATTATTCATAACGAACCTCTATCGTTGTCGATTACTCTTTATTACGCGAGAACCCTGGCAGATTGCTCAGCTGCTGATCCAACCGATTACTGGTGGATTGCAGTTGTCCAAGCAATGAGTCAAGTCCTGCGTATTTCTGCCGTAGCGACGTCTCAAGCCTATCAAGCCGTTGACCTAATTGTTCGCGTTGGTCATCAATACGATCTAAGCGGTTATTTAATGAATCTGTTCGAGTTTGCAGTGACCCACCAAAACTGGTGTACGTGTTTACATAGTCTTCAATGCGCGACGCTAATCCGTTTTCGCCAGCAAACAGCTTTTCAAAATCGCCAAAACGTTCCTTCGCGACTTCACTGACACTGGTTAACGTGTTTTCCTGCTGCAACTTATTTTCGTCATCGATACCAAAGCCGGCGTTGAACATACTCAAGCCACCCGCTTCTTCACTGAGGAAGCGACGCATTTGATTCTCGATGCTACGTACGGTCGCATCACCTTGGAACTGCGCACCTTCGGCACCGGCTTGACCTAGTAATCCCATGACATTGTTATACGCCTTAACAAACCCGTCGATGTTTTTCCGCACCGCACTGTTGTCTTCGGCAATACGCATAGTCGCAGTCTCGCCATTTTGTGACTCTCCCTCAACAGTAATCGTTGAGCCTTGAATCACGTCCTCAAAGGTATTGTCAGCACTGGTCGCGTCGATACCATCGACACGAATTAACGCATCCGTAGCCTGGTCTTCAGCCGCAATACTCATGCCACCCGCGCCGCCAGCGTTGGCGACGGTCGATAATGCATCAAAGTCTGCATTGGTATTGGTAATTTCAATATCGTTGCCCGCGCCCGTTTCTGATGACGTTGCCACCAAACGCGCCTCTGAGCCGGTATTGATAATATTGAAAGTAACACCAAAGTTATCATCCGCGTCATTCACCTGTTTGCGAATGTCATCCAACGTTGCGTCGGCCGCGATATCCACCGTAAAGCTTTTATCGCCGGCACTGAATGTTAAGCTGCCAGATTGCGAACTGATCACTTGTTCGGCATCCGTAAATGCACCTGCCGAAGAGGTCGCACGACTGCCCTTTGCCATATTGACCACTTCAACTTCAAAACTACCCGGTGCCGCATCGCCATCACTCGATACCGAGATGATATCGCCCGACTCGGGTTGCGTTACCGTGGTTTTGTTTTTGTTGTACTGGTCGACATCAGCCAGTTTAGCCGCAGCATCTTTAAAGTCAGACATGACGGATTTCAGCTCCCCAATAAATGAGAGCTCAACCGACAAGTTGCTTTCTTGTCGATTCAGACGATTGACTTTAGGCACGCGCTCCGCTTCAATCGTCGCGTTTACGATGCCTTCTAAGTCTAATCCTGATTGTGCCCCGAGGGATGAAATACCTGCCATGTTAGGCCTCCTTAAATACTGCTGTCGAACAGATAACCGCTACGACTATCTTCGTTATCGACCAGTTCATCAATAGCTTTAGCGATCTTCACCGCCACTTCCGACGGAATTTGTCGAATCACATCGCCGCTGTCTTTATCGACCACCTGTACCACTGGCGGTTCATTATTTTCCTGCATGACAAATTGCAAACTGGTGTTACGAATTGCCTCAGACTTATTAAGCTGTGCAATACGTTCAGCCATTTCGGCCACACTCGCGGGCGTACTGATTGCCGCTTGCTCTTCCTTTACTGCATCGCTTGGCATTGCCGCATTATTTTGTTGCTGCATTGCCTTTACAGCGCCCATCACCTGTTCACGCAGTTGCCCACGGCCTGTTACGGGATCCGCGGCATTACTGCTGTTGGCGCGAGTGATGTCTCTGGAACTGATGGTAAATTCACCCATAACCGTGTCCTCTCTGTAGTATGGTTATGATAGCGTGTCAGCGCAAAAATTACACTGGTACGTGTTGGTTATCGGCAAGGGGTGGATGAACTTTAGTGATTTTTTTGAATGTTTTTTGAGCTTGGATGGCGGCTGCGCCGCCAGGCTGGGATGCGGCTCGCTGCGCTTGCCGCAGGCTGTGCGCATGTGCGCTTCGCGCCATGCGGCTGTGCACAAGCGGGTTGTGCATGGCCACGTGGAGCGTAGCGACACGTGCACAGCCTGTTACGAGCGGAGCGAGTAACATCACAGCCTGCGGGCGTAGCTCGCATCCCGGCTTTGCTCCAGTTTCCCGCGAAGTCGGTGAAGTCCAACATAAATCTGTCGTAGCGCCCGACGCCATTGTTCTCGCTGCTCTGTCTCAATCCACTTTAATCGTAAAGCTATCTGCAATTGTGTATCGAGTTCTGCGCATGAACCGATGGCGTAATAGAGGATTCTTCGCCGGTCAGCGGGTGTGTCTCGTGTCATAGCTTCGGCAATATTGCTGGGTATCGAAATGGCGCTGCGGAATATCTGGTCTTTGAAACTGAAATTTTTGCTGTGCTGGAAGGCTTCCATGATTTCAATGGCGATATCGAGTGAGTATTGCCAAAGCCAGAGTTTTTGATAATTCATTATTTTTGATGGGTGATGAGGGGTTATTGCAGTTTAGGTGATGCTTTTTGAGTTTGTGGATGATTGTGGTGTGAGACTTCTGAGTGTGGATGGCGGCTTTGCCGCCAGGCGAGGATGCGGCTCGCTTCGCTTGCCGCAGGCTGTGTGCATGTGCGCTTCGCGCCATGCGGCTGTGCACAAGCTGCTCGTGCACAGCCTTGCCGTGCGAAGCACAGGCAAGCAAAGCCTGTTACGAGCGGAGCGAGTAACATCACAGCCTGCGGGCGCAGCCCGCATCCAAGCTCAAAACAAAAAACGGCCCCCGAAGGAGCCCTCTGAATTCCAGTAGACTGTTTAAGTCGTCGCGGGTTCTCCAATAAAGGATTAACCCAACAGTGACAATGCAGCCTGTGGACGCTGGTTCGCCTGCGCCAAGATAGTCGTTGACGCCTGCTGAGTGATCTGCGCCTGAGTCAGCTTAGCTGTCTCTGCCGCGAAATCCGCGTCACGAACACGTGAACGTGCCGCCGATACGTTTTCAGAGATATTGCTCAAGTTCGAAATCGTGCTTTGGAAACGGTTTTGAATCGCACCCAAATCCGCGCGTTGACCATCAATATCTGCAATCGCACCGTCGATCACAGCAATTGCCTTCTGTGCGCCTGATACAGACGAAATATTAATATCTTCGACAAAATTCTTTGACGTTGTTTGACTCACATCCCCAGTGGTCTCAGAGCCACCTGTAACATCAAATGAATTCTCAGAACTGAATTTCAACGTTGAAGTTACTGCCGACTGCAAACCATTAGTTGTATTCACAGTTACTGCGCCTGCCGCTTCATCAGCATTATCGAAAGTTAACTCACCACCAGTCAACGCAACTTTAACACCATCGACGCCACTTGCAGAAAGAGACACGGTCGAGCCATCCGATGAGGCATCAAGCCCTGCGGCAGATAGCTTTTCAGCTAGGGTATCTGCTGTATCAGCCGTTCCAATTTTAAATTCTTGCTCGCCAACAAAGATCGAGCCTTGAGCTGACGATAACCCACCAATTTCAACATTTGCAGTAGCATCAGCTCTAACTCCTAGTCCGGCATCGTTAATAGCTTGTGCAGCCTCAGTTACACTACTACCGCTTGCGACCACTACACTGCCAGCAGAACCACCAGAAGTTATAGACAAGGTTTCAGAGGCAGTTGTTTCAGCATAAGATACTGCCGCACCGGGACCTTGCGTCGCTTGACCAAAAACGGAACCCGCCGTTGAACCTTCTGCGAATAACCCTCCGATAGAATCAGACGCTGTACTCGAGAGGCTTAATGAAATAGTTTCGTTGGCGTTAGCTCCAACTTGGAACTGCTTTGACCCAAACGAGCCGTCAATCAGTTTTTGACCACCGAAAGAAGTTGTTTCAGAAATCCGATCCAGCTCTGATTGCAGTGATGATACTTCTTTCTGCAATGCTGCGCGGTCTTCTGAGCTGTTTGAACCGTTAGCTGATTGCAGTGCTAGCTCACGCATGCGCTGAAGGATGTTGGTTGATTCTGACATTGCGCCTTCAGCGGTTTGTGCTACTGATACGCCGTCGTTTGCGTTACGGGTTGCTACGTTTAAGCCGTTAATCTGTGAGGTTAGACGGTTTGAAATTTGTAGACCAGCTGCGTCGTCTGCCGCGCTGTTAATACGGAGGCCTGACGACAAACGTTGGAAAGCTTGGTCAAGCGAGTTGCCTGATTTAGTCAACTGGTTCTGTGCGTTCAACGAGCTGACGTTAGTATTTACGTATAAAGCCATTTTTCATGCTCCCTTAGTTTGATACAAAAGCTTGGTGTTACCAATATTGTGTCGCCAAGCTGGAGGAAGGGTAGGCTTGTTTTTTGCCTGGTTAAAATTTCCTCTCACAAGGGGTATCGGCGGGTAGTTGGGATCCTTTAGAAAAAATTTTAATTTTTTTAGCAGGGGGGTCTTTAGTGGGGATGGCGGCTTCGCCGCCAGGTTTGGATGCGGCTCGCTGCGCTTGCCGCAGGCTTTGTTCGCGTCCGCTTCGCGGCGCGAGGCTGTGTACAAGCGAGGGTCTGCTCTTACACAGCCTTGCCGTGCGAAGCACAGGCAAGCAAGGCCTGGCGCAAGCGCAGCGAGCGCCATCACAGCCTGCGGGCGCAGCCCGCATCCAGGCTCAAAGTTTATTGGACGTAATCAAACAAGCTCAGTTGATTGATACGCGAAAACACTTGTTGTGATGCTTGGTATAGGGTTTCGTTCTTGACTAGTTCGGTGACGGCTTCGTTGTAGTCGACGTCGGCGAGTTCGGCGCGGGCGGTTTGGTTCACGACGTCGGCATCGCGGAGTTGGGTGCGCGCGGACTCCATGACGTTCATGCGGGCGCCGATGTCGGCTTGGGTGCCGACGACGTTGTCCATGGCTTTGTTGAGATCGTCGAGCGCCCAGCTGGCTTCGTCTTCCCATTGGCCGTTGGTGCCTTTACCCTCGAGTGCGGCGGCGAGGTCGCTCACTAGCGTGATGGGGTTACGGCCGATGGGTTCTCCATTACTGATTTGGATGGTATCGCTTGCGCTGGGGCTTGCGTCTTCAGCGAGGGTGATGTCCATGCCGTTAAAGCTGATTTTGCCATCGGTAATGGCGCCACTGGCGAGGTTATTACCGCTGGTGTCGTCGATACTGTAGTTGCCGGCGCCGTCAAAGCTGATGTTAAAGTCGCGTGGGTTACCGTTACTTTGTTGTTGCTCGGTAAAGTCGGTGAATTGCTCGCGGTTGCTTACGCGCAGTTCGCCGACGAGGTTTTGGCCGCTTTCGACGTTGATGTCGACGCGTTGTGATACGTTGGCAAACGGTTTGCTACCGGGTTCGTTGGCGGCGAGTTTGAGGTTGGGGGTGAGCTGTATGTTACGCGCCCCTTGGTCGCTTACGTATTGGTAGCTTTGGGTGCTCGCGTCGTATTGCATGGGCTCTTTGCGGCTTTGAAAGCCGGCGAACATGTATTCGCCTTGTGCATCGCGGGCGTTGGCTTGGTCAACCAATTGCTTTTCGATAGCGCGTAGCTCTTTTGCGACGGCTTTGCGATCGTCGGCGCTATAACTGCCATTCACGACGCCAACGGCGAGTTCGCGCGCGCGTTGCAGGCCACTGTTTACGCCATCGAGGTTGGCCTCTGATTGGCGTAAGTTGGCCTCGAGGCTGGTACTGTTGCGCATGAATTGCTCGTTCTGCGCCAGCGCATTGTTGAGGTTCATGACTTGCGAGTTAGCAATCGGGTCATCTGATGGTGACAGTATTTTGGTCTGACGAGTGAGCTGTTGCTGCACTTTATACAGCGCGCTCTCGGAGCGCTGTAGTGAGTCGAGTCCACGTTGAAACATTAAGTTAGTACTAATACGCATCGTTTATTACCCCACTGCGTTTAACAGGCTGTCAAACGTACGTTGTGCGACGGTGATGATTCGAGCGGCGGCGTTATACGCGCGTTCGAACTGAATCAAGTTGGCGGCTTCTTCTTCTAGATTGACGCCCGACTTTGCTTCGTACATCGCTTGTGTTTGTGCTTCGATGGCTTGCGCTGCATCGCGGCGCGAGCGTGTTTGTTGAACGTAGCTACCAATATCAGATACCACGCGCGAGTAGCCTTCTGCAAAGGTCATGTTGGCATCGTCGCTGTCGGCTGACGAACGCCGTAGCTGCGCGTTTTGTTGTAGCTCGGTAAAGGCTTCGCCATTGCGATTGTCATCAAAGCCATCGGTGTTGTATTCGATTGAATAGCTGTCGCCCGCCGCAGGCTGACCATTGATACTGATATCGTAGTCAAGCGGTGACCCTGCAAAGGGTGCCGGGTTGCCGTTGGCCGCCGCTTGGTCGTTGGCTTGCTGCGCTAGGTTTTTAAGGTCACTTAAACCCGTTAATGTGATGTCACTGCCATTTTTGCGACTCAGCGTTACATCGAACGTGCCATCACTGTTGACCGCATCGACCGCGACGCCGGTTGGGGCACCGTCGGCGAGTGTTTTGCCAGCGGCATCGAAGAAGTTACTGGTGCCATTGATAGACTCCAATTCAATGTTAGCCGAGCCTTGGTTTTCAAGGTCATCGCTGACACGTACCGGCTTTGCAAGTGCTAGGTCTTCTGGACGGCTAATTGCCACGCCAATATCGCCCGCGATGTCTTCGACCGGTTTGGCGAGGAATTTATCGCCGTCGCTTGCGGCGCTAAAATTCGCCGAGGTCAGCTCAACGCCATATTCTTCAACAGCGATGGCGCTGGGGTTGCCGGCGGTACTGATGGTCACTTCAGGTGCATTTTTGATGGCACGCCCTTGGTTATCGGCGGCTTGCACCGTAAAGGTGTCGGCACCGGTTTTTGTGATCAGCAGGTTGTCTGATGTCAGTTTGGCACTGTTACCTTCTAACAGGCCCACATTAATATTGGCATTGCCGGTGTTTTCTTCAAAATCCAGAGCGCGCACGGGGGTGCTACTGAGGTCAAACAGTTTTTGCCCGAGTTGGTTGTCGAGATCCATGCCCTTTTGGTTTTGCGAATTCATGGTGTCGGCGATACGTAACGCCATTTGACCGATGCGACGTTGCGCGGGAAGCAGCTGATTATCGCGGTAATCCATGTAACCACCAAGCGCAGAACCTAGCTGATCTGGCTTGAGATAAAACTTGGTGGGATCGGAGCTATTCGTCGACTCAATTTGAATTTCAACGCGACCGGTATCCGGCTGGCTGTTCGCCGTGATCATGTTATAACGACCATCTTTTAATACCAATGGTACGCCATTCTTTAAGTTGACTTGCACCGCGTCAGAATCGCTTTTGACTACGTCAAACGATACTAACTTAGACAGCTCTTCTAGCTGTTGGTCGCGTTGGTTTCGCAGTGAGTTGGCATCAAAGCCTTTGACGTTAGATGAGCCGAACTTGAGCTCATTATTGAGCTCGGCAATATTCTTCGACAAGGTGTTAATCTGCTGAACAGAGTCACGCACACGCTCGTTCACAATGTTCTCTTGATCATTTAAGTAACGAGAAAAGTCGCTCATGCGTGTCATTAACCCCTCGGCTTCGCTGATCACGACTTGGCGATTGGTCAATGAGCTGGGATCGTTATTGGCATCTTGCACACTGTTAAAGAAGCTGGTCACTGCACTATTGATACTGCTTTCAGTGTTTCCTAACAGTGAATCGAGTGGCTCGGCTTGATCGAGTTTACCGTTTTGAAAGGCGACATCCATATGGGAGCGGTTCAATTGACCAACAATGTATTCGTCGATCATGCGGCGCGATTCGACACCCCGTAAGCCCCCAAAGGGATTACTGACATACTCTGCTCGCTCACGCACGTAGTCCGGGTTATTGATGTTGTTGATGTTCTGCCCGGTGATCGCGAGTGCGCGTTGATGCGCTAAAACCGCAGTTTGTCCTTTGGTCAATAAATCAAATGACGCCATAAATGGTCGCTCCTAATACTTCGTCTATTACGGTTATCGACAAAAACAGCAAAAAGTTAAGTGTAAAATTACGTAAAGCGGCAATGAGTTGCCGCTTATAACCGTTGCATAATGGACTTAACCTTGTTGGCGTAGTTAGGATCCGTTGCATAGCCCGCGCTCTGTAATTGCTCGATATATTGGGCGGGATCCTCGGCCGCTGCGACGGCTTGTTGATAACGCGGATGTTCTGTTATGAAACTAGCATAATCGTGTAAACTTTGCTCAATATTTTGGTAACTACGAAATGCCGCGCGTTGCTTGTTGGCTTGGTGGCCATCAAACTCTAAAGTGTTTACATGCGACTGTTCGCCTTGCCAACGACTATCAGCCTTAATATTAAACAGATTATTACTCGAGCCGCCATGCCGTCCCGGTACCATGCGCTGTCCCCAGCCTGTTTCTAACGCCGCTTGAGCGATCAATGCTTTGGCGGGTAAGCCGGTTTCTTTGGCAACCGCTTCGGCTTGTGGTCTTAAAGCATCGATGAAGTCATTTTGGCTGGAAATGTGTTGTGCTTGATCACCAATATTGAGTGTATTCACCCGGGTGTCTCCGTAAAACAACCCGACAGGACGCCCGCCTTGGTCACTTAAGCGAGTGGAGCGATTATTCACGACCGCGGCTCTTGGGTCATCGAGTTTTGCGCCAACCCGTTGCTGCGTATCAAATCCACCCTGCTTGCTCAGTTGCTGAACCATCAGATCCGCGAGTCCGAGTGACCCCTGATTTGATAACTCTGACGTGAGTTGTTGGTCATACATGTCGCGGTACATCTTTGTGTAGCGGCTATTGAGCATGTTGCCTTCCGCAAACACATCGTTGGCTTTACGCATGCTTCCCATGACCATGTTTAAGAAAATCGCTTCGAACTGTTTCGCCGCCTCGCGCAGGGCTTGTTCTTTGTCGTCACCAAAGGCTTGTTCACGAAGGTTGTCGAGCGCGTGGTTATCAAGCACTGCTCCAGTACCTTGCGCTTTGGGCGCAAGGTCATACAAGCGAGTGGCGTCGGTATTAAATAACGATGAGCTCACCGGAAATAGCTCCTGCTTGCTTTAAGGCTTCCAGTACGGCGATGATATCGCCAGGGGCCGCGCCGACTTGATTTACCGCTCGCACCAAATCATTCAATGTGGTGCCTGGATTAAACACAAACATCCGCGCATCTTCCTGCTGTATATCGACCACACTCTGTGGGGTGACCGCAGTATCACCTTGACCAAACGGATTGGGCTGGTCGACTTGCATGTCCTCGGTGATAGTCACTTGCATGTTGCCATGTGCCACCGCGGCTGGACGTAACTCCACGTTTTGACCCACTACGATTGTGCCCGTGCGGGCGTTGATTATAATTTTCGCCGCCGCCATCGCTTGTTCAACTTGCAAGTTTTCAAGCGTTGACATGTAGCTCACTCGTTGACTTAAATCGCGCGGTGCTTTAACACGAATCGACGTTGCATCAATGGCTTGCGCCATGCCCTCACCCACTAAACCATTGATCGTGTTAGCGACACGTTTGGCCGTGGTAAAATCGGAATCATGCAGATTAAAGGTAAAGTAGTCGCCTTGCGCAAATGCGGTGGGGATCTCACGCTCGACAATAGCGCCGCCTGGAATACGGCCGACGGTAGGCGTATTGATTACAATTTTAGAACCATCGCTGCCCTCTGCACCCAAGCCGCCAACAATGAGGCTACCCTGCGCAACAGCATACACTTCACCGTTGGCGCCTTTCAAAAAGGTTTGCAATAGCGTGCCGCCGGTTAAGCTATCAGCGCTCCCCACGGAGGATACGGTGACGTCGATTTTTTGACCCGGTTTGGCAAATGCGGGAATTTCGGCATGCACAGCCACCGCCGCCACGTTATTAATTTTTGGACGCTGACCTTGGGGTACGTTGATACCAAAGTTGCCGAGCATGGTTCGGAACGTCTGATCGGTAAAAGGTGTTTGCTCACCCGTACCGGGTAGACCCACCACTAAGCCATAGCCGATAAGTTGGTTTGAACGAATGCCTGCGACAGAGGCAATATCTTTGATGCGTGATGCTTGCACCGGCAGCACTAACTGACCCATGATGGCAAGTCCAAGTAACATCACTTTAAGAAAGTTCACAGCGCGTCTCCTTATCCGTTAAAACGGCCAATAACTGCTGTTAAAGAAACGAGTGAGCCAGCCTTGCTCTTGAGTCGAAGCCAGACTACCGGTGCCACTGTATTCGATACGCGCGTTCGCCACGCGAGTAGACGGAATGGTGTTATCAGCGCTGACATCTTGTGGGCGAATAATACCCGTCAACCGAATATACTCGTCACCGGTGTTAATGCGTAACCATTTCTCGCCACGCACAATTAGGTTACCGTTCGCCAGCGTTCGAATCACGGTCACGGTAATCTCGCCCGATAGTCTATTGCTCTGGTCAGCGGTTGCATCACCGGTAAAATCGCGCGTTCCTCCTAAGTTGGCAGAAATGGGGTTGCCATTAATGGTCGCCGCTTGCCCAAGGATCGTAGGTACCGGTAGGTCAACATTACTCTCCTTCGTGGTCTGTGCGTTCGCCGATTTACTCGCCGTCGTACGCTCTTGAAGGGTAACCGTAATAATGTCGCCTAATCGACGCGCTTTGATGTCTGAATACATATTATCGGAGTACTGCGCTTGATACAGTGAACCCGTCGGTACGACCGGTTCTGCACGTTCCTCGGGCAGTACGGGCGCGTAGTATGGGTCATTCGGCATCGGTGCTGGCTGGTTGCTACTGCAAGCAGCCAATGTCACTAAAACCCCGGCCATGATAATCAGGCGCATACTCACCTCCACCGTTATAACTGCTGATTAATGTAGCTCAACATTTGGTCCACCGATGAAATGACTTTTGAATTCATCTCGTAGCCCCGTTGCGCTTCAATAAGATTAACCAGTTCTTCTGTGACGTTCACATTCGATGTTTCTAGCATTCCCTGACGCACATTACCGACACCATCGACACCGGGCACGGACTCTTGTGGTGCGCCGCTGACTGCGGTTTCTTTATAGAGGTTTTGTCCGATGGGCTCGAGGCCCGCGGGATTAATAAAGCTGGCTAGGTTCAACTGACCGATAACAGCGTTTTGCGCATTACCAGGCTGACGTACGGTGACTTCCCCTTCCTGTGAGATACTCAGTGAGATAGCGTCTTCTGGGATCTGAATCTGAGGTTCAATAGGATAACCGTTGCCCGAGGTAACCAGAGTCCCCTCCTCGTTTACTGAGAACTGACCATTACGTGTGTAGGATAAGGTTCCATCGGGCATCAATACTTGGAAGAACCCCTTGCCATTGATCATCACGTCGAGCGAGTTATCGGTCGTCTGGACATTACCTTGCGTATGGGATTTTTGGGTTGCTACGACTTTAGTACCAGCACCGAGCATCAAGCCATTGGGGAGTTCTACGTCCTGCGCTGATTGGCCGCCTGGTTGATTAATATTTTGATAGAGTAGATCTTCGAAAATCGCGCGGCTTTTTTTAAAGCCCACGGTACTGGCGTTTGCTAAGTTATTCGAAATCACCGAAATGTCGCGCTGTTGTGCGTCGAGTCCGGTTTTACTAATCCATAATGCGGGGTTCATAATCTATCTCCTCGACACGCGTTAGCTCATGCGCATCAATGTTGCTGAACGCTGAGCGTTCTCATCAGCGGTTTTCATCATTTTGACGTTCATTTCGTATTGGCGCTGAAGCGCTATCATGCTCGTCATTTCACCAATTGCATTGACGTTGCTTCCCTCTAACGCCCCCACCTCAAGTTTGACGTTAGCGTCCGCCAGCGCTTGCTGACCGTCTTTTAATGCAAAGTATCCATCCGTGGTCTTTTCAACATTGTTAAGCGGCGGGTTAACCAATTTAATTCGATCAACAATTTCGTTCGCGTCTTCCGGTGCACCTTGTGGGCGAATCGAGATATTGCCATTGCGACCAATGGTGAGCGAGTCAATCGGCATTGGAATGAGCACTGGACCGGCGTCGCCCATGACAGGATCACCTGATGAAGTACGCAACATTCCGCCAGCGTCAATTTCTAAACTCCCGTTGCGGGTGTAGCGCTCGTTACCATTGGCATCCTGCACCGCTATCCAGCCTTGGCCGTTGATAGCCACGTCAAGATTACGTCCGGTAGTGCGAATCGGGCCTTCGGCAAAATTTTGCCCCGGGCTTTCTGTCATCGAAAAGACCCGCGTTGGCAGTCCTTCACCAAAGGCCTGCATTGAGCGAGCTTGCTCTAGATCTGCTTTAAATCCAGTGGTGTTGGTGTTAGCCAAATTGTTGGCGCGTACCGAGACGGCTTTCATGTTCTCGTTGGCACCACTCATGGCAATCCACAGCATTTTATCCATCGCTGACCTCCAGCCAAAAATTTGTCATCTGGGTACTAGCTATGCAGAGTTCGTGCCAAAATAGAGGCATTCCCTACAAAATAGGTGGTCAACATAAAAAAAGGCTTGCCGAAGCAAGCCTTACTGTATGCTCTCAAGCCTTCGTCATTGATTAACGAATCTGTAAGATGTTCTGTTGCAAGCTGTTATTGATTTCAAGCGAACGTGAGTTGGCTTGGAAATTACGCTGTGCAGAAATCAGATCAACCAATTCTTTGGTCAAATCAACGTTTGAGTTTTCCAGTGCTGAAGCTTCGATGGTACCAAATACGCCTGAGTTTGCTTCACCCGAGGTTGCGATACCTGACGACTGACTTTCTGACCAAGACGCATCACCGAGCTGGGTCAAACCCTGTTCGTTGGCAAAACGCACTAACGCGACTTTGCCTAAGTATTGGACGTCACCGTTTGAGTAGCTCGCTGAAATCAGGCCGTCTTCCGCAATGTCGATGTTGGTTAAACGACCGACCGTTGTACCATCTTGTTCAAGTAGGTTGACGCTAAAATCTGAAGCGAACTGAGTGGGCGCTGTGTCTCCGCCTTGATCGAGACGATCGCGGTAGAAGATCTGTACGTTTTGCGAGGTATCGGCGCCATTACTTAACACATTGGCTAGCGAGATGCTTGCCGGTGGGAAAGTATCACTGTCGAGGTTATAGCCGCCTGGATTTGGCACGCCCACCGGTGAACCGCTTTGGTCAAATACGATACGCTGGCTCGATACGGTATTATCAACACCGTCGCCCGGTGAAGGCTCATAGCTTGGTGCACCGGTATAACCTTGTGATGGATTGGTGTCGACCATTTGACCATCGACTGTATTGTAAACATCCCACACGTTTTCCTGACCGCCGACATCTGCCGCGTTACGTTTTACATAGTAGGTTGTCATCACATGCGACTCACCTAAGGAGTCATAAATTGTGGTTGAGGTGGACGAGGTGTACGACGTCGGATCCTCTGGATTAAACCCATTGCTAACATCAATACCTGGTGCACGCGCATCAAGGTTAAATGATTGGTATTGGTTTTCGGTCGCTGACGGTGCACCGGCTGAATCGGGAATACGGATCGGTCCGGATGCGGCAAGTGACGTTGATTGAGTTGCACCGCTGGCACTATCGACTGGGAAGCCATGCAAGAACCGGCCTTGGTTGTTAACGATGTAGCTGTCATCGTTAAGTTTAAATGCGCCGGCACGAGTGTAGGTAAAGTCTTGCTGCGCGATACCTGATGTGGTCGCGAAGAAGCCATTACCGCTTATCGCCATATCCAGTGAGTTCTGGGTAAAGTTAAGCGTGCCCTGGCTGAACTGTTGCGCAACAGAGGCGGTCGCAGAGCCGTTACCGGTCTGTTGGTCGGAGCCACTGAAAATATTGTTGGCAAAGACGTCGGCGAACTCTGCGCGCGAACCTTTAAAGCCAGTCGTACGAACGTTCGCCACGTTGTTCGCGGTGACATCCAGATCTTTTTGAGCGGATGAAATCCCGCTAAGTGCTATATTGAATGACATAAGTCACCTCGCTTGTTAGCTTATCTCTGAAACTTGATTAAATTTGATGCCGCCTAGGCCTTTGAGGTTAAGTACAACTCCCTCGCCGTTGCCCATGCTGACGCTTTGAACTTTGGCACGCATTTGTAATGGCACTTCGACCCGCTCACCCCCCATCGTGCTTTGTGCTGTCATGCTATACACGCCTTCGGGGACCGGTTCGCCTGCTGAGTTAGTGCCATCCCAGCTAAAGTCATGAAGCCCTTGCGACATATCGCCGAGGTCAATGACATCAACCACCTGACCCACTTTATCTTTGATGGTGACCTTCGTCCCATAGCCGGATTGCTCAAGCGCAATGGCGCCGGTCGCAGTTCCGCCCGACTCAACAAAGGTTTTGTTGGATGGCACCAGCACATCGCGGCCCACCATGGTCGATGCCTGCAGCGCCTGATTTGAACTCATGTTTTGGGTAAACTGAGTAAACTGACTGGAAAGCTGACTAATGCCTTCGGCCATTGAGAAGCTCGTCATCTGTGAGATCATTTGATCATTGTCGACGGGCTTCGTCGGGTCTTGCATGTTGAGCTGTTCGGTCAGTAGCTTAAAAAAGTCCTCCTGCTCGAGCTTTTGCTGTTCCGACGGGTCCGCGGCTTCTGCCCCTTCTTCTCGTCGCCAGCGCATGCTATCGATATAGGAGTTATTGCTTACACCGTCCATCGGTTATCTCCTGTTAGCCTTGACCTAAGCGCAACAAGCGCTGAGTCATGGTTTTTGCAGTATCCGCAACTTGTACGTTCGTTTGATACGAGCGTGAGGCGGAAATCATGTTTGCCATTTCTTCCATCGTGTTGACGTTGGAGCGATAGATGTACCCGTTTTTATCCGCCATCGGATGGTTAGGGGCGTATTCGATTTGCAGCGGCTTATCGCTTTCCACGACGCCTAAGACCTTGACTCCTGCCGACTGGCCGGCTTGAGTTTGGTTGGTCAGCTCGGTGCCGTGGTATTTGCCGCTTGCATCCGATAGTGCTGCCGCAAAGATCGGGCTTCGCGCGCGGTAGGTTTCGTCGATACTGCTGCTTACCGAGTTAGCATTCGCTAAATTGCTGGCGGTTGTATTTAAGCGCACGGACTGTGCGCTCATTGCCGATCCACTGATGTTAAAAATGTTGAATAGACTCATGGGTTAGTTCCTATGCTTGGCCACTGCCTAACGCTTTTTTGACACCACTGATCTTGCCGTTGAGGAAGTTCATGGTCATTTCGTATTCCAATGCGTTTTTGGCATACAAGTTTTGTTCCACTTGCACATCGACGGTGTTGCCATCACCGGTATCCGGTTGTGAGGGAACGCGGAACTTTTCTTGACCTTGTGGGCTGATTTCAACCGAAAAATGCTTTTCGTGGGTACGCGCGAGTGAGTGGCTCTGAATGCCACGTTGGGCTTGTGCTAGTGCTTGTTGAAAGTCGAGCCCCTTGGCTTTGTAGCCTGGGGTATCGGCGTTGGCAATGTTGTTTGCAATAAGCTCGGCGCGCTGGGTACGAATACCCAGCGTGTATTGCTGAATACCGAGCAACTTATCCATGCTGAGTGCCATAATTTTGTCTCCCACGTATTAGGTGAGAAACATAATGCACGATTCATGCCAAGCTTAATTTTTGCGCTGGTATATAATGCCGGGGTTACAGCGGATCATGTCAAAGTCGTCAGTTAAGCCAGATATCGACTCAGACGCACCAAGAAACAAGTAGCCGTTAGGATTGAGGGATTGCTTAAATTGGGCAATGATTTGCCGTTTAATTGCCGCCGAAAAGTAAATCAATACATTTCGGCAAAAAATAACATCAAACTTGCCAAGCAAGGCATAGCTGTCGAGCAAGTTTAAATGACGAAACTGAACAAACTGCTTCACTTCATTTTTAAGTACGGCAACGCCGGGCTTAGCGCCGTCTTCAAAAAATCGCTTACGTCGTTCGGGAGATAAACCTCGGACGATAGCTAAACTGTCATATTCAGCTTTGGCACATTGTTCAAGTACCTTATTTGATATGTCAGTCGCAGTGATTTTAATCCCGCCTTTTAGCGCACCGGGGTTGCGCGCTTTATATTCGAGGTATGTCATTGCGATAGAATATGGCTCTTGGCCGCTTGAACAAGCGGACGACCAAATTTTTAACGGCTTGGTTTCATTTTTATACACGTCGAAAATGCGATTGGCGAGGATTTCAAATGGGTAACTGTCTCGGAACCAGAGCGTTTCGTTCGTGGTCATTGCATCAATCACGGCTGAGCGTAAAGCACGCTCGCTGATTTTCATTGAGCGTTTGACGAGTTCTGACAGCGAATCGATACTAAAGCGGCTCATCAACGGTGATAGCCGGCTTTTTACTAGATACAGTTTGTTGTCACCTAATACGATCCCGCATTGATGTTCTAAAAACTGTCTAAACTCTTGATACTCTGCTGTGTTGAGTTCTTTATTACTCGTCATTTACTGCATTAATCCATTAATCGACATCAGCGACAATATTCTCTTCATTGAGCCACTTTTTAACTGCCGAGGCGAGTTCATCGGGATGAAATTTAGCGATGAAGTCATCGGCACCGACTTTTTTAACCATCGCTTGGTTAAACACACCACTGAGCGACGTATGTAGAATAACACGAACCGCTGCCAGTTGGGGATCGGCTTTTATTTCTGCAGTTAAGGTGTAGCCATCCATAACGGGCATTTCGACATCGGAAACGATAACAGGAACATGAGGATGCACATCACCCGACACCTCTTGCGCTTTTTCTTTCAACCAATCCAACGCTTCTTTACCGTTCTTTTTAACTTCCAGTGGAATCTCCAATGATTCGAGCGCACGCTTTATTTGTCCACGAGCCACCGCGGAATCATCGGTTATTAAAATCGTCAAGTTATCTTTCGAGACATTAATCGGTTGATTTTTAACTTCGTCGCTAACATCCGTATTGACTGGCGTGATGTCGGCTAGAATCCGTTCGACGTCAATAATCTCGACGAGCTTTTCGTCGATTTCAGTGACTGCCGTCAAATAAGCATCTCGCCCGGTCCCCTTCGGCGGCGGCATGATGTTTTCCCAGTTGATATTGATAATACGATCAACGCCCCCGACCAGGAATCCCTGTACGGTCCGATTGTACTCGGCAATGATAATAAAGCGATTTTCAACATCAGTGATTGCAGGTCCGCCAGTCGCCATACTCAAATCAATGATGGAGATTGCTTGTCCCCGAATGTGCGCGACACCTCGCACGAGTCGATTACGGCGAGGAATCGATGTCAGGCGTGGACAGGGTAACACTTCGCGTACTTTAAATACGTTGATGCCAAACCGTTGATTTCCTGCTAATCGAAATAGCAGCAGTTCAAGGCGGTTTTGACCCACCATTTGTGTACGTTGATTCACCGAGTCGAGGATACTGGCCATGTGTGCTCCTGTTTGCCGCGCCTCATGCGCTGGCATGTTCTTTGCTTGCAATACCGTTAAGCGTCTTTCTCAGGCGGCTGTGTCAATCGATTGACGACTAAAACAACCCATTACGGTTGTTGTCGGCCTGAGTCACCTAAAACTTTAAACGGAGTTGGTATGATAGTACGAACCTTGCAGATAATCAGTTCGATTTTTCTCATATTGACCTCATCGGTCGCCATGGCGGATTCCGACACTTACAACTATAAACAGTTACAAGCCATGGCGGATAATTTTGTAAACCAACAAATTGTCCAACCCGATAGCGGTCGGGTTGAAGTTGTAGCGAATTCGCTTGATCCACGTATGACGCCCAAACTGTGTGCCCACGAACCTCAAGTTGATTTCGCGCGTAACTCTTCTTTGGAACGTTATACCACGGTAGAAATTAAATGCCAGTCGCAACCGGCGTGGCGTACTTATGTGCCCGTTCGTATTTATCGCTATAAGACCGTTTGGGCAGCCGCGACCCCGATGCAACCGGGGCACTTGATTGCCGCCTCCGACTTAACCCAAGTGGAGGTCGATGTTAGTCAAGTGCGAGCTAACCTGTTTGAAGATAATCAATTGCTGATTGGCTCGCGAACTAAGCGCCGAGTTGCGGCGGGTAAGGCCATTGAGGCGCGTGACACATGTCTTGTATGCGAGGGAGAACAGGTTACAATAGTGGCTAAGAGTAAAGCGTTAAAAATTACTGCGACGGGGGAAGCGCTTGCTGATGGCTTGCAAGGTGAGTCGGTTGCCGTGAAAAATGTCCGTTCAAACAAGTCGTTAGAGGCGATAGTGACAGGTTTAAACGAAGTTACCGTCAATTTGTAGGTAAATATACGTAGTTTTTTTATATATTCAGCTAAAGTTATGTGTCGCGACGCCGATAGCAAATTGAGAACGTATAGTTAATGAGGTTTCATCATGGCAATCAATATCAACAATAACGGTGTTAAGAACAATACGATTGACACCAAACAGACACAACGTCAAGTGTCTAGCAACAGTAATGGTCAGACCGACAGCGCAACGCAAAAAAGTGCTGAGTCGGTGTCGTTGACATCGGAAGCGAAAAACATCAATGCTTTACAGGAAAAAGCAATGAACAGTAGCGGCATCGATCAAGCGAAAGTAGACCGCATTAAAGCGGCAATCGAAAACGGCTCCTATAAAGTAGACGTTGAGCGCCTAGCGTCAAAACTGGCACAGTTTGAGGGTGACTTATTCGGCGACTCCATTGATACTGATAAACAATCATAGGGCGCAGTAATACATTTATGTCTACCCCATTAACTGAAGTTCTCGATTTAATGACACAAACGCTCGAACAGTTGCGCGAGTGTCAGCACCATGAATTGACCGCTGTAGTTGAGCGCGAGCATGCGCGCGTAGCCGAATTGACAGACATCAAAGCGACGCTCGTTGAGCAACTACAAGAGTACGACGCATTTATCGCGCAACATCCTGATAAATCATTACTTCAATCTGACGACGAGCTCGCTGCTCAGATGCGTATCATTAATGACTTACTGGCGCGTGTAAAACAGCAAAGCGATGTTAACGAGCAGGTTGTCAACCGCACACTCTCTAATATCGAGCAGCTTAAGCAAACGATTATTCGTCATGCCTCTCAAGCCCGCGGCGATACCGTCACTTACGATTCTAAAGGTCGTATTCGCTAAAGAATTCTACGCTGTTGCCGTTAACCTTTGTAATCATCCTTTATGGGTTCTAACGAGGTTTGTATGAAGCGGTCAGCATCAATTGCGTTCGTATTTTCTACGTTGGTGGCGCTATCCGGTTGTAGTTTAGTGCATGACCAACAATACGTTGAGTGGGAAACTAAAACACCCGATACTTTTCCTGTGTTAACGGCAACGGGGTTTGCCCCCATCGATGCGCAACCTGGCGAAACGCCTCAACATAAAGACCTCGCCGCAATGCGCGCATCCAAGCTCGAAGCCTATCGCGAGCTCGCCGAGCAAGTTTATGGTCAACGTATTTCCGGCAATACCTCAGTACAAAATTGGTCGCTGGGCAACGACCAATTTCAAGCATCGGTTGATGGTGTTATCCGCGGAGCTGAGGTCGTACGAACCTACACAGTAGGCGATTATTATGCCACTGAGCTGCGTCTTGATTTTGCGAAGGTGCATCAGTTGTACGAGAGTACGAGTCGTAAGCAAACCATTAAACGTGTGGTCTACTACTAATTTTGGTCTAATTCTTGCTTGCTTTAATCACACAGCCCTTGAGGGTCATTGATTAAAGGTTTTTCTATGCTGCGTACGTTGATTATTGGCATTATCGTCGGAATTATGACACTCCCTGTGTTTGCCCGTGTCATTGAGGTGGAAGGTAGTGCTCGCATTGTGGGAGGAGATACTCAGGCAGCTCGGGATCAGGCTATTGAGAACGCACTCCAGCAAGCGTTGATGATGACCGGAAGTACGATTCGTTCGAATCAACTGGTTGTTAACGGTGTCATACAAAACCAAGAAACTGAACTCGCGGCTTCCGGAGAGCTTGAACGAGTTGAAGTCTTGCGTGAAGAAACCCGAGATGGTCGCGTATTCGTGCTCGTTCAAACCGAGATTTGGTCTAATCAGGACAGTTGTGCAGGTCAACGCTACAAAGCCGGTGTCACTATTGCTCCGTTCGAATTTTCGAATCGCGAACATGCTGCGTACGGACAGGTGTGGGACTTGGGTGAAGTGGCGGCTCAGCATCTTGCACGGGATATCGCCCGACAAAGCGAGCAACTTTTTGTCACTCATACATTAAAACGTCATGCCGGACTTCAGGCAGCACTGGATGGACTGAACTTAAATGAAGTCGGTCGTATCGGACGTCAGATTGGGTACGCCAATGACAGTCAATTTGTCATTTTAGGTATTTTTGACGACCTTTCGGTGACCGAAAACAACGCATTCTTGGGCGTATTCGATCAGCAACCAACACGGCATTTTTCTCTCACCCTGTATTTGCTCGACGCAATGAGTGGCGAACTCATTACTCGCGCACGCGTCGAGGATGCTGAACCTTGGACGTTCTCGCGTAATGCTCAGGTTGATGTCGCGACTAATACGTTTTGGAACGCACCCTTTGGTGTCTCACTTGCCTCATCCTTAGAAGAGCTGGCGACAGGGATACAGATGCAAGTGCAGTGTAAACCCACCCGTGGTCGAGTTGTTTGGCATGATCGGCAAAAGATCCAGGTCAACCTGGGCTCATCGCATGGGGTGAAGGTCGGTGACACATTAAAGGTGGTTCATCCTAGCAACTATGTCGACGCGCAAGGACATTTTCGTCAGCGCTGGCAGGTTAGTCGTTTTACCGTTACGGTTGAACAGGTGCAGCCTGATAGTGCAGTCGCCTCTCTCGACAATACTGATGTATTAACCAATGTGCAGATCAACGATTGGGTGATCCCCGCCGTGTCGAAAAACACGAGTTCGAGATAGTGGTTGGCTGGAAAGCTTAATCTGAGTCTGGCATACTTTGCCAGCTCACTCGGTTGTCCCCGTAGCTCAGCAGGATAGAGCAGCCGCCTCCTAAGCGGCAGGTCGCAGGTTCGACTCCTGCCGGGGACGCCAGGTTTACTGAATTATTGATGACGTTTTGTTAAAAACTCAATGAGCGGCTCAAACCGCAGCGGTGTTGCTTCAAGATAACCTTGCATAATGTCTGCCTGAAGTTTTTTGACCTCTGCCTTTTCCGATAGTGTTTCCACGCCTTCAGCAACAATTTTAAGCCCTAGCTCATGAGACATACTGGTGATACCTCTCACTATCGCTTGATTTGCTTTATGGGTATCGATATCACGGATAAAACTACGGTCGAGCTTGACGTCCGAAATAGGCATTTGCGTGAGGTATCTCAAGTTTGAGAAGCCTGTACCAAAATCATCCAGCGCGATCGCGATTCCTTTATCGGCTAATTTGTCGAGCGTCGCGACAGCCGTTTGCGCGTTTCGTAACATCATTGACTCGGTGATTTCTAACTTAATATCACTGGGCTTGATGTTTGTCTCCAACATGACGCGCTCAAGTTGTTCCATGAAGTCCGAACGTGAAATATGAACCGTTGAGACATTCACCGATACACGCGCTCCTTCAGCTAAGTAAGGCTTTATTTTGTGCCAATCACTAAAAGCCTGGCGCATGATCCAATAACTGAGCGGGATAATTTGGCCAGAACTCTCGAGGATGGGGATAAACTCGGCGGGCGATAAGCCGTCAATATCGGGATGGCGCCAGCGTACTAGTGCCTCGATGCCACAGACCGTCTCTGCTTCAAGGCAAATTTGAGGTTGATAGACCAAATGAAATTGTTGCTTATCGAGACCTTTTTGCACGGTGTTGCGAATTAATAGTGCTCGGTTCACCTCATCATTGAGCGCTTTATCGAACCACTGGAAGGTGTTTCTGCCGGCGCGCTTAGCTTCAAACATGGCAATGTCGGCCTGCTGAATCATGATTTCTGCGCGTGCCGTGCGATCTTGACAATAGGTCAATCCAGCACTTGCGGTAATGTAGAGATCAGTACTGTCAATTTTGTACGGTCGGGCAAGGTCATCGAGGATACGCTGTGTCACCGTTGCTGCATCTTGGCGCGCTTCTAAACCGGTAAGAATAATGAGAAACTCATCACCGCTTAATCGCGTTAACGTATCGGAGTTACGCAACTGATTCCGAATCCGCCCTGCCACAACTTGTAATAGCTTATCGCCCATTTCGTGACCTAAGCTATCGTTGATCGCTTTGAATCCATCTAAATCAATAAATACAACCGCGGTCAGTGTTTTTTCACAGGCGTCTGATGAGCAGTGCCGCTGAAGACGTTTTATAAACTGATTACGGTTGGGTAAGCCGGTTAATGGGTCATGCTGTGCCAAAAACGGCAAATGCTCTGAACCGCTTAATTTCATATTAAACGGATGCAGATAAATCAAGAAGTGGCGCTCACCGTTATCGGTCACGGCAATAGCGCAATAATAAATAGGCTGTCCGCTTATTTCATTGGGCTGAAAGGATCTTGAAAAAAACTGTTTATCGTCATTTGGGAGGTGCACCGCAAGCTGCTTACCAATATCGACATTATTTGCCAGTAGATCTTGAGCGCCTTGGTTTGCGAACGTGACAATACGGTCGCTGTCGACAATGACGATCGCGATGCGACTATTATCAAAAATCTCATAACGCTCACACGTTTGGTGCATAAACCATTCCTTTAGCTCATTTTTTATACATAATTAAAAAGAGACTTACTACTATTCGTTTAATGTTTCTTAATTAATAGTAGCACTGTTTGTAATAGGCAACGCTAGTCTTAATATCATACTCATGCGTTGTTTTTTTACTTAGAGTATCGTGTGTTTTAAACCTTCCTTGTTTTGCTATGAGTATCATGTTTATTAAAGCTTACGCAAGCGTTGCTATTTTTTGTAAAAGGGGAGCTTTATTAACTCGATATAAGGTGTGTTCTGTTTTTCGTTGCGATACGCTTGTAAGCCAATATCGACGTGATCAGACCCCGCGCTCGCTCGATCGGTGTAACTACCAAATAGCCAGTCCCACCAGACTACACTGAAGCCATAATTACTATTCGTCTCGCGTTTAAGACTACTGTGATGAATACGGTGTAATTCTTGAGTAATAAGAATTTTACGTACAATCGATTCGAGCTTTGGAGGTAGCTGCACATTACCATGATTAAACAACGAGCAAGCGTTTAAAGTTATTTCGAATATCAATACAGCACTCGCCGGTATACCCAGTAAGGTGATCGTAGCGGCTTTAATGGCCAAGCTGAGCAACATCTCAATCGGGTGAAAGCGCACCCCAGTAGTCACATCAAAGTCTGGATCTGCGTGATGTACCCGATGCAAACGCCATAGCCATGGTATACGGTGGAACGCTCGATGTTGCCAATACAGTACAAGATCCAGTGCAATTACACCCAAAACAATGGCGAGCCACAATGGTCGCTCAAATTGATTAAACACGCCCCAGCTGTTGTCAGTGACCCATAAAGCAATCCCTGTTAAGCCAATCGGAGCAACTAAGCGCATGAGCACACTTGATGTGAGGATCAGAGCAAGATGACTGCGCCAACGATGCCAGCGACTCACTCGCGCTACACGTTTAGGCTGTCTTGCTTCCCATAAAAGCATGAGTGCCAGTACACCGAGAAAAATGCTTAATCGAATCCATGTTTCCATCGTTTTACTCGTATGCCTTGAGCGTTTTAAAGCCGGCCCAAATACGTGTTGTCGTCGTTACCCAACACACCCCGCCAAATAACCAAGCGATGATGCCAAAATGCTGCGGCAGTAAACACAACACAATAAAAACTGCGAAGGTTTCAAAACCTTCGGCAAGTCCGCCCATGTAATACATCGACTTGTTCGGATAATGCGGGTTGTCCACCCCCCGTTTAGACGCCTGCACAGCAAAGGCTAAAAAGCTGGTGCCAGTGCCAACGAAAGACAACATTAAGAAGAGTCCAGGTAACAAGTGCTCGTGTGGACTATTTAAAATAAACCCGACCACCACCGCTTGATAGAAAATAAAGTCCAAGACAATATCTAAAAAACCACCTGCATCGGTTGTTTCAGTACACCGAGCAACGGCACCATCAAGCCCATCTGCAATACGATTGAATAAAATCGCGATAAGCGCCAGCTCAAACGCACCCACGGCGAGTAGTGGCAGTGCCAACATACCTATAATAAACCCTATTAGGGTCACTTGATTCGCCGTTATAGAACGCGCAGCGATCCATTGTCCGGGTTTATTGAGCAACCGATGCAATGGCGGAATCAAGTAGCGATCAATCATAGTAGTAATCTTCTAAGTTGACGATGTTGCCGGGGGCATCCTGTACGTCATGCGTCACCAAGATGGCAGGCATGCTGGCTGCTGTCAGCGTTGTCCAAGTAAAATCGCGTATGGTCTTTCTTAGTTTTACGTCGAGCGCTGAAAAGGGTTCATCAAGCAGTATACTCTTAGGCGCCGATGCAAGACTGCGTAACAAGGCAATGCGGGCTGCTTGACCACCGCTGAGCTCCGTTGGGTAGGCCGTGGCGTAGTCCGTGAGTGCAACCGAATCTAGCTCTTGTTTTACCCAGTCGTGCCGCGCTGCATCATCACCCTGCTTAGTAGCGAGTGCAAACAATAGGTTTTGCTCGACGGTCATGTGCGGAAATAAATCCACTTGCTGTGTCACTAACCCTATCTGTCGGCTCTCAATTGGTAACGCTCCTACATCCTCGCCGTTGAGTTTGATCTGACCTTCAATCGTGATGTCAGGTTGCGGTACACCCAGTATCCACTGTAATAAACTTGATTTACCAATACCGCTGGCACCTGTCAGCGTCAGTACTTCACCGGCTGATACAGTCAGCGATGGAATCACTAACTGATGATATTTAAACACCATAGTGAGATGATTAATTTCGAGCACGTGTCCCCCATAAAGCCAACATGAATACGATCCAAACACTCGCCCATTGTGCCAGCGCATAGACACTACCGAGTCGCCAATCCCCGCCCGATGCAATACTGACAGCCTCAGTGGTCAACGTAGGATGGGTCACCGGCGCCAGCCATTGAGTTGGTAAATATTGAGCTACACTGATAGAAAATGCCATCGCCCAAGCTAAAGCTAATGGTCGCTTTAACATGGGGGCTAATACTTTAAACCATGCCGCCCAAGGACCATAGCCCAGACTGCGCGCCTGCCAGAGCCACCGTCTAGGATACGCATGGTAAGCTCCGTGCAATGTTAAGTACGCATAAGGAAAACAAAACACAGTATGAGACCATAACAACCCAATCAACCCGCTATCGGGTCCGATAGTCTGTTGCCAGCCCAAAACCAAAACTAATTGCGGCACCATCAGCATTGCCAGCCAGCCAACGTGCAGTTGATGTTGCTGACGTTGCGCCTGCACTTCCAATAGTGCGACGGCTGACAACCAAGCTAGCGTGGCACTTAGTACGGCGAGTATCCAAGTGTTGTAAAGCAAAGGTGCGATATAGGGCCATTCGGCGAGCCAACGTGACCATTGCCAACCCTGCGGCCACAAGGACGGATAAAACCATGACTGCTGAACTGACTGCAGTAATAAACTCATAAAAATAATGACTGCCAATCCCGCCCAAAACCAAGGGAGACCCGCACGTTTACCTGTGGTTTGAGCGACGGGTGTCCGCTTTCCGCTTGCAGCAAGGGAGCTAAGCCAACGCTGCAGTACCCATTCGACGACACGTAGCACGACTAAGGTGACTATAGCCACAAGCACCAAAAGCAACGAACCCCAATGGACTAATCCTTGCGTATTGCTAGTAAACTGCCAGTTCAGCTCAAACACTGCCTGTGCCAAAAGTGCGGGCGCGTTAGGCCCAACGAGCAATGGAATGTCGACCACAGACACGGTGTAAATGGCAATGATGTAAAGCGGCAAACGGATTCGTCTAAGTAAAGCGGGTACGACTATCAACCACCAAAACCTGCGGCGACTGTAACCTAACGCCTGTGCTTGCTGTTGCCAGCGTAGAACGGGCATTTGTTGAACATTCGCCTGCGTCATTAGTATTAAAAATGGTAGTTCTTTGAGCACTAACACCACCATCAGGGTAAAGGCGCTTTTGCTACTGAGCCAACTGGACTGTAAGGGCCCTTGCCACATGGGTAATAACGCGTCGACGATACGCACTAACCAACCCGACGGACTCACGAGCCATAATAGACCAATGGCGAACGCAACATGGGGGACGGCAATAAAGCTCGCCCACGTCGCACTGAGGCGCTTACCCCGAGCCAAGCCAAGGGCACCAAAAAGTACTATCAGGCTGGTTATCAACGTCACCGCGAATGTCAGCAAGGCACTACCGCTCAACGCCCTGAATGCATCGCTCAACGCCCCTTCAAAAGACGCCGTTGTGCTTTGCCAGAGCACAACGCCCAACGGCAGTATTAACCACAGCAATGCTATTGCTACGCGCACCATACGACTTATCATTAGCGCGGATATCGTTGTTGCCACTGTTGCTCTAAATAGGTTTGCCAACTGACATGAAACTCCGCCGCGACTGGCAGCATCGCCGGCGTATCGGGTAGCGCGATATCCAATACTGTCGGGTCGCCCCAGCCCGATAAGTCAGCTTTTTTGCGTTGTGCGGCCTCTGATAGGAAAAAGGTAATCACCTGCTTCGCGGCCTGGGGATGACCACTGCTCTTTGGAATCGCTAAATAATGACTATTGGTGATAGCCGCGTCGCCTAAGGTGATGCGTTTGGTGCCCGCCGGCACTCGTCCCTGATTGACGAGTGTTTTAACCTCATTCGGATTAAACGACGGCGCGACATCAAGTTGCTTGTTAGCGAACCACTTTAGTTGTTGTGCCGCACTCGACGGGTAATTCTCGCCGCCTTGCCATAATAACGGCTGTAACTCGTCTAAGTAGGTCCACAAAGGTGCTGTCAGTTTTTCGGCGTCGACCGCATCGACAGGCTTGAGAAATGCTTCATCTTGCTCAGAAAGCGACAGCAATAATGATTTTAAAAACGTGGTGCCATGAAACTCCGGCGGTTTAGGATACGTAATACGACCGGGATGTTCAGCAGCATACTCCAGTAATTCCGCGGCACTGATGTGATCACCGGCAACGCATGTGTTACAGGTCAACAGATAGAACTGTCCGACGCCCCACGGTACCTCGAGGTCGGCGACCGGTTCACCAAAGTCGCTTTGCCAACTCAGCTGATCATTCAATCTCTCTTTAATATTCAGCTCGGTGAGTATCGGCATCAGGCGATCAGCCTCTTTCAACGCATGAAAGTTCTCGCCATTAATCCATATTAAATCGGCGTTGCTCTGACCATCGACCAGTTGTTTGACTACCTCGGCGATATCAGCCACCTTCACGTGTTGTAACTGAATACCTTGCGGTCGCAGTTCCTTGGCTGCCCAGCGAATGTAATCATTAATGGTGGGATTACCGCCCCAGGCATAAAAGTACACGGGGGTCGTTTGTTGTTGCGCAGCGCTCGGCGCAACATAGCCCAAGTACATAATAACAGCCAGTAATAGAGTGAGACGTTTCATGATCGTAACCATCGGTGTAGTTTCTCAACCCACTTTAACAGTTTTTCGGGCGCATGCGCGCGCTTCCACTCACCTGCTGCATATTTGTTCGCCTCAGCCAGAGTGGGGTAACTATGAATAGTTCCAAGAATTTTATTAAGTCCGATCCCCTGCTTCATTGCTAAGACAAACTCGGCCAGTAACTCCCCCGCCTGGGGACCGACAATATTAACCCCTAAAATCGTATCTTTACCCGGCTCAGTCAGCACTTTTACACGTCCGTTGGCATTGCCATCGGCTATCGCGCGATCCAGCTCGGCAATGTCATAGCACGTGGTTTCATAATCAACCTGCTGTGCCTTTGCTTGCTGTTCTGTCAAACCCACATTGGCGACTTGCGGTGAGGTATAAGTGACCCAGGGGATCACCGAGTAATCAACACGAAAGCGTTTGAAACGACCAAACAACGCATTCACCGTGGCATACCATGCTTGGTGTGAAGCAACATGAGTAAACTGATACGGGCCGGCAACATCACCACAGGCATAAATATTGGGCAGGCTGGTTTGCATGAACTCATCGACCTGTATGGTTTTACTCTGCTCAATGCCCAGTTCTTCTAAACCAAAACCTTCCAGATTCGCCTGTCTGCCTAGCGCCAAAAGCACCCGATCGGCGTGCAATGACTGTTCTCCTTGCTCACTTTCGACCGTGAGCTCAACGCCCTGCTCGGTTTGGCTAAAGGCTTTCGCCTGGGTGCCCAGATGCAATGTAACGCCGTCACCTTGAAGCGCGCGTGCAACATAAGTCGACGTATCCGGGTCTTCGTTCGTCAACAAACGCTCACTCATCTCGACCAGATGTACCTCACTGCCCAGTCTTTGAAAAGCTTGTGCCATTTCGCAACCAATCGGTCCACCGCCTAAAATCAATAAGCGTTTAGGTAACTCGCGGAGCTGCCACAGGTTATCCGACGTCAGGTAATCTACTTCGTTGATGCCCGGTAAGTTCGGCACGAGCGGCCGCGCGCCCGTCGCCACTACGATATGTTTAGTAGTTAAGCGACGCAACTCGCCGTCTTGCTTGAGTTCCACTTCCCACGGCGATTTGATGGTCGCTTCACCGAGCTCTACGTTGACACCCAAACCTTGGTAGCGCTCGACCGAGTCATGCGGCTCAATACGTTGTATCACTTGCTGCACTCGCGCAAGCACTTGCTGAAAGTCCACAGATACCGAGTCAACTTTAATACCAAGCTGCTCGCTATGACGCATGTGATGCACTTGATTAGCCACATGCAATAATGCTTTTGACGGCACGCACCCGGTATTAAGGCAGTCACCACCCATTTTGTCGCGTTCAATTAAGGTCACTTTGGCTTTCACCGTTGCCGCGATGTAAGCGCTGACTAAGCCCGCTGAGCCTGCACCAATGACGATAAGGTTATTGTCGTAGTGTTGAGGGCGGGTGAAACCTTTAAACGCCCGACGACGCTTGATAGCTGTAAGTAACCATTTGGCGATCAGAGGAAAGATACCCAATAACACAAACGCGCCAATGAGATCGGCCGAGACCACATCGCCCACTTGTTCAATCTCTGCGAGCTGAGTACCGGCGTTGACATAAACAACGGTACCCAACAACATGCCGACTTGACTCACCCAATAGAATGTCCATGTTCGAATCTGTGTAAGACCTAAAGCCAGATTAATCACAAAAAACGGAAAAATGGGTACCAGCCTTAAGCTCAACAGATAAAAGGCGCCGTCACGCTTGACGCCGCGGTTGATCGCTTCGAGCCGCTGACCAAACTTACTTTGCACCCAGTCTTTTAATAAAAAGCGCGCACTTAAAAAGGCCAGCAAAGCACCGACCGAGCTAGCAAAACTGGCTAGTAACAATCCCCAGCCAAGCCCAAAAATGGCACCGGCACCTAAGGTTAGGATCGTGGCACCTGGGATCGATAACGCAGTGACCAAAACATAAGCGATAAAGTAGATAGCAAAAGTCAGTAACGGTTCCGCCTCAAACCAGCCATTAACACGTGTTTGCTGCGCTTTGAGCGTATCAAGATTGAGATACTGCGTAACATCGAACATCACCGCAGCGACAACGGCCGCGATAATCACCAGCGCCAGCAGAATTTTTTTTACAGACACAACGGCTCCTTCTAAAAGCGGTAATCAACAGTCAGCTGCGCATGGCGCGGGAGTGATGGAAAGGCGAGTGTGGAGCCGAAATAGCCGCCCTCAAACACCGGTGACCAATTTTCTTCATCGGTTGCGTTAAACACATCTAAACGCGCACTCAATTGGGCAGTCACTTGATAAGTCGCGTTTAAGTTCAACATATACTGATCACGAATCATCACAGTCTGCAGGTAATCAAGCGGGTAGCTCTGGGTATAACTCAAATCACCACCCACCGACCACTGTGGTGTTAGCTGCCAACCTGCGACAGCAGACGCTTGCACTTCAGGAACGCCTTGCAAACGTTGGCTCGAGGCTGGAAAGGCCGCAAAGTTAGGCGCACCCACACCGGTACCATTGATAATGTCCGGTCGTGAATTATCAAACAAGTCCGCGACTTGACGCGTATCTTGAAACGCAGCCGAATTATCATAGTGCGCATCTAAGTAGCTAGCCGCCAGTGTTGCCCAAAAGCCGTTTTCATTACGATAGTTCCACTGCGCCTCGACACCCTGTGTGGCAATTCCACTATTAGAGCCGTCACGGTTGCGCAGACTACGTGTTTGATCAAATACCACCACATCGGTATACCAGCGACTGTTGACTGGCGCTATTTTGATACCGATCTCATACAATGTATTTTCGGTGGCGAAATTCTGTGAATCGATGACTTGATTCGCATTTAAAACCGTACCGCCCGCCATTGAATTCGAGGTCGAGTCACTTTCGTACGCTGATGCGTAAACCATCACCGCCGTTGAAAGTTGATACTGAGACGACAGGCTAATCGCACTTAACCAGTCATTGTAACTGTCCTCAGCCGCTTCAAACCCAACGGGTGGCAGCGGATCTTTCGCGGTCACATCGTAGTAATCAAGCCGAGCCCCTGCGGTGACTTGCCAACGCTCAGTCAGTGCCAGCTCATGCTGTGCGAACAGACCCCATTGTTGGCTTAGCGAGTCGGTGGTATCCGATAAGATATAATCGCCCACGCCGTCGCCATCGTTGTCATAGTTGGTGCCTGGTGATACAAATAAGCCGGGGCGCAACTCCACTAATTGGGCTTGTTGCGCTGCTGTCAGCGGAATGCGGCGATTTGAAATAGGACCGGTCAGGTCAGTCGGTAAATCGGCTTCCGTACTGAACTGGCTGTAACCCAACACATCATTGATGCGTAAGTTGATGCCTACAATAGAGCGATCGTTAATATGCAATTCAGCCCGGTTTTCGAATGTATGTGCGCCATCAATAATCTCAACAAAGCTGTTTTGGTTAATCCCTTCACGCTCTAAGTATTGATAATAGGTCCGGTTTACAAAAATAAGTGCGTCAGACCATTGCTGCTGAAACGTCGAATGAACCAACGTCGTTTTGGCATTATTGATATCCGCCGGATCGGTCAGTACGCGACTGCGATCAATTTCCACCTCGCCCGTCGGGCTGACGACAGCGTAGGGCCCGGGCACGGTAGAACCATTAGGCTGTACACCTTGTCCGGTAATATAAAGGTTGTCATCGATGAGCGCTTGGGTGGGACGGTTGATACCCGCGTTGTCAGTCCACTCAACATCATAGTATTCAAGCCCGATATCCCACTCCGTGCGGCTGTTCGGCGTAAAGCGATAGGCGACAAATACATCATCGCTACGAGTCGAGGTATAGTCGTAAAAGCTATCATGGTCGACAAACTCAGCACTGACACGTAACCCATGCTTATCACGCTTAAGCACTTCGTTATGGTCGAGTTGCAGACGATATTGACTCCACTGACCCCATTCACCGCGAATCCGTGAGCGCTCTTTATCTGTCAGTGCCTTTTTCGGCAACAAATTAACAAAGCCACCGACGCGCTGGGTCGTACCTAGCATCACCGGTGGTGCTCCTTTCACTACGGCAATCCCTTCGATACTATTAAACGACATTGGCACACCCAAGCCATTGTTACCGGCTTGACGGCGCATACCCGCCTCGAATAGCTCACCGAGTTGCCCACGCATACTCGGGAGTGATGGATTACCAAAACCTGCAGCTGCAAAACTGTTGGGGGCAAACCGAGCAATATCATGTAGATCATTAATTGCCGCTTGGTCCATGAGTGACCGCGATATCATGGTGGCCGAGCGCGGGATCTCCTGCAATGCATTCGATAGCCCAAACAGGCCCTCAATAGGTTCTTCACTCGGCAATACCAGAGTTTCCCCTTCGCCGGTGACCTCGATAATTTCGATAGGTTCTTGTGCCATTACCGACACCGGAAGCAGTGCCAACCACGCGTACTTCATCGGGAAATCCTTTTTATAGCTGACTTAAGAAAGAGCGTATACGTTCTGCATTTTTACCCACATCACTGCGACCCACGCGTGACTTACTGCGAATGTCGAGCAGTGTTTCGTCATTTTGCGCCTGAATGCGGATCACCACGTCGTCTTTAAAACCAAACCATGTTGTTGTTGCTGTTGCCTCAATCCGATGTTGCTCATCCGACGTATCGATAATTTCCCAGCCCATATTCTTAGCCACCGTCAATGCCTGCTGATAGAGCTCGTCCGGTGATTTAGAAGAAACATAGGTGGTAATGTCGGGATACGCTTCTTTTTGTTGCTTTGCTGTTTCCTCACCCGCGTATTCCACTGGATTAGGCGCGTTAGCACGCAAAGGTGCAATAGCCACAAATTCAGGCGGGTTAACTGTATCCGTTGAGATATCATGAATAGGCGGCACCGAGGTTGCCGTTTGGTACTGCGTATAAGGTAAATAAAACGCAATAAATGCAGCAATAATAGCTAAAACGCTAAGCCCTGCGCGAGCGCCCTTAGGTCGGCGCACGAATAACGCAATAATGTTTAATATGCCCGCACCGATGGCAAGGTACACAGCCCAACGCAACAACGTGAAGGCACCACCTAAAGTGAGCCATTCGAGTTGATAAAGCGGGCCGGACAAGCCGATTAAAATAAGAGAAAGTAACCCAAGAAAAATTAAGATGGAGTGCAACGCTTTCATAGTCTGTCCCGAACAAATTATTGTTTTATAAGATATTAGACTACGAAAGCGTGGTTAAGCCAGATCAACGAATAATAGGTTGTCCTTCAGATGAGTTAAGACGTGCCGCATCAACGCGCGGAATATAAATGCTCCCCGTACTAACAACATGTCGACTGTTAATATCGACCAAGCGAGCGTTTGCTAAGATTCCGTCACGATAATAGCTATACGTACCGACAACAACATGGGTGATGGGCATGATTTCATCGACTTCGAGGTAGTCGCGTGTTAAGGCAAAGTCTCCTTTGGGCGTAACACGAATAAAGTCCGTTGTTTTGTAATCAATAATGGGCACTTCTCGGCTCGCGAGCTCACCACGCAACTGCTCAGACATCGCTTGCGCCAGTATCGATGCTTGCTGATAAGATGACTCTACACCGACAAAGTCCGTGACGCCGACGTGTGTCTGCGATAAATCGATTTGACTGTTTGCTACCAATTGCTGCGCCAACTGCGTACTGTAGCTATTGATGGGCGCGGGTATTGCGCTTTTGCCGTTATCATCGTAGCGGACTTTTTGCTCCGGCTTAGGTAAAACTGTACAGGCGCTCAAACTCAATGCCGCCGCTATCAAAAGAGTTAATCGCATACTTTTCTCCTACCGACTTCTTTGCAGATGACCATCGATGATCTGGGCACTTTTATTCGGCCAATATAAATGCTTGGGTACATAATGATTAGCAGCCGCCAGCACCGATTGAGAGCGACGATCGAGCACCCGAATGCTGAGCATTACACCATCATCTTCTCGGCTCATGGTCCCCACTAATACCCAGTCTAAGTTGGGATTAAGATTTAACTGCTGTTTATCATTGGTTAGCATCGTCGCCCCCGCAGATGTCAGCGTCACACCATTCTGAGCGCGAAAGTCGATAAGCTTGACATTTCGCTCTGTCAGATGGCTATACAGTGCTTCACTGACTTCATGGCTGACGGAATACAATGCGTTTTCAGACGTCGGTAATTCAAGCGTGTCGGACATCACCCAACGTGTAATCCCTACTTGGGCATGCGCTTGGCGAGGTGATGATTGATTTAACTGTGTTACCAGTTGTTGCGCTAACCTATCAGCGATCTCGTCATACGGACTAATTGAGTGCGCTTTAGCTGGCAGCACCATTAAGCTGAGTAATATAACCAATACACGCATAAGGTATCTCTGAATTAAGAGTGATGGTGTTGTATCGGCTCGAAATCGAAATAATTTAGTTGGTTAGTGCGCTTAACTAATGCCTAGTCGTTTAAATAGACCTTCGCGGTAGGACTGACCGATACGTATCTCGTCATTATTACTTAACACGAGAAGCGTCAGTCTGCCTAATTCGCTCGTGAGTTCTCTCACATGATTTAAGTTGACGATAACACTGCGGTGCGCTCGGTGAAAACGATTACCGCAAAGCGTATCTGCCACATTTTTCATAGTATCGCGGTGAAGGAGTCGTTCATCGGGAGTGTGAATTTCAACATAATTGGCGGCCCCTTTAATACAGATAATATCGTCGACAGGAATGAAAACGATTTTACCTACCATCCTTACGGGAAATACGTTATCCATACTACGCCAGCATCCATCAGGCTCAGAAAGGTTTAGAACCTGATGGTATGGCACCCAGTTCAAGATGGGATATTTTGTGACTAACACGACATCATTCAACCTAAACGCATCAAATAACATGATTAATAATGCCGTATTTTGTTCTATCTCTCTGTAAGACAAACATAAAAAAAGCCCTCCGAAGAGGGCTTTTTGATTGCGTTTTTTACACTTAGAAACTAAGTGATGCGCGAAGGTATGCGAAACGACCAATGTTGTCGTAGATTGCAGAGCCTGCGCCAGTACCTGTTGTATAACCTGGTAACTCACGGTTGAAGAAGTTATCAACACCTAAAGTAAGACCTAGGCCATTATCGAACTTGTAACCCGCTGTTACGTCAGTAATGACATAAGTGCCATACTGCATTTCGTTACTTGGGTTAGGGTTCGTCTCAAGACTGGTTGGATCGTACAAGTTTACACGGTCAACGTAACGAGTGGTTGTGCCAAACGTCCAGTTGTCGATGCCGTACTGTACAGACAATTGCATTTGCAAGTCTTGGTCACCCAAAACGCCCGCGTAATCAGTGTAGTTATCAGGCTCGTCAGCAAATGGGTAGTCTTTTGCTTCGATTGTGTACGTACCGATTAAGTTAGTGCGGAACTGACCACCTAACGCATCAAAGTCGTACGCGAACTCGAAGTCAACACCTGAGTTCAATGAACGCGCGATGTTCAGTGCGAAACCACGGATCAATGTAATCTCAGACGTATCTGGGTCACGTGTGATCAGGTTACAGAACTGGTTATCGATAGTCTCAGCATCCACACAACGGTTTAGGATAGTTTGGAAACCAATGCCACTAATCGTGTCATCGATGTCGATTTCCCAATAGTCAACTGTTGCAGAGAAACCTTCCAACCATTCTGGTGAATAAACGAAACCAGCAGTGATTGATTCTGATGTTTCTTCGCTCAAGTCTGGGTTACCACCCACTAATGTCTCAAGTGTTGCTGAGTCATAGTTCGAATCGAAGTCCGCAGGTACACCTAACGCCGCACAGTTAGCTTCACGACGCGCACGGCCGTCTGCTGATAGCTGAGCTAAGTTAGACACTTTACACGGATCGTCAACACCTGCGAATGACTGGCTTTGGCCTGAGAACAATTCATCGATGTTTGGCGCACGGATCGCTTCAGAGTATGTGAAACGTGAACGTAATTCATCGCTGATAGTCCAGTCTAAACCAACTTTCCACGCAGTAGCGCCGCCGATGGTTGAGTAGTCTGCGTAACGCACTGCAGCATCAAAGTTCAGGTGTTGTACCATGAACATGTCACGTAACAATGGAACGCTGATCTCACCAAAGATTTCTGAAACGTCGTATTGACCGTCCGTTTCGCCCAGTGCGTTAAAGAAGGTAGCACCCGTTTTTGCAAAGGGGTCTTCGACCGTTACACTTGATTCATCACGGTACTCAACACCACCCGCAAAACCGATGTGACCGGCTGGCAATTCATACAAGAATGAATTTGAGAAGGTTGCGTTAAATACAGTTTGTTCGATTTCAGAGGTACCGACAGAAGTCGTAGTAACGTAGTCTTGCGACGCTTGGCTTGCCATGCCCAAACCGAATGGGTTGAAAGGCACACAACCATCAGCACGTGCTTCTTCGCTACGACATACGATGTTACCGGTTTCGTCTTCAACCGCGTCCAGTGCCCACTCCATGTTCTGGAGGATTACGTTAGCACCATTGACACGTTCGATGTCTGATTTACCCCACACCAATGAAACGTCATAGCTCCAATCTTGGTTGAGCATACCGTCAAAGCCGATAACTGCGCGTTTTGTTTCACGCGTGTTTTCTTCGATACGACGACCTGCATCATCGTACATACGGTTCAAACCAAGGAAAGGTACGCCAAGCTCATCCATTTGTGATGCCAACGCTTCTGGCAAGAATGGGTTGTCACGTTTGAACAAGTAAGGGTAGTTATCCGCTGCGGCACCCGTTGAGAAGAAGCGGAAGAATGGCTGACCGATATTTTGACCTTCACTCTTAACGTACTTCGCGTTCCAGTACATGTTCACGTCTTGCGTAAACTCATAGTTACCTTTGAGGTTATAGTTTACACGTGAGAATTCTGGCTGTACTTCGCTGTAACGACGTAAGTTGATGTAATCACAGTCTTGACAGTACAATCTAGCCGTATCGTTTACATCGCCGATATAGGTATCGCGATAAGAACCGTCTGGGTTAAATGTACCTAAGATACCGCCGGTGAACGGGTCCCATACAGTACCTTGATTAGAAATCGCATAGTAACCTGCATTAGGCACTACGATGTTGTCTGGGTATGCTGGATCGTCGAGTTGATCTTCGGTACGCGGGCCGTACAGCGCTTCATAACGCATGCTAGCCGTTGACGTTGCAGTCCACGGGTTATCCAACGCATTTAATGAGTCTTGTGCGTTGTATTCTGCTGATACCGCGATGTTACCTTTACCACCGGCAAATGCAGTACCGTATGAGAAAGTATACTTCTCGTTTGAATAGTCGCTGTTTTCAGCGTAACCTCGAGTGGCGGTAACGTCTAAGCCTTCGACGTTCTTCTTAAGGATAAAGTTGACAACACCTGTTACAGCGTCGGCACCGTATACCGCAGACGCGCCGCCGGTGATGATCTCAACGCGATCAATCCAAGCACTTGGAATGGTGTTGGTATCAACCGAGCTAGAACCTGGCGCTGAAGCCACGTGACGTTTACCGTTGACCAATACCAACGTACGGTCAGTACCCATGTTACGTAGGTTCAGTGTACTGATACCTGCCGTACCGATGAAACGGCCTGAGTTAGCAAGTGTGAATGTTGTTGCCAATGCAGGTAAGCGACTCAGTACTTCACCGATGTTCATTGCACCGGTTTCAACGAGATCGTCACCGCTGATTACGGTAACAGGACTAGGTGCTTCGGCACCAATACGGCCGATACGCGAACCAGTAACCTGAATACGTTCTTCAACTTGTGCGTTTTCGCTTTGTACAACTTCCTGCCCAGAAGCAGAAACGACCACGTCTTGATCGTCTTGCTGAGCATCTTGTGCTAAAGCAGGTGCTGCGATAAACGCAGAGCTAACACCCGCCATCAAAATCGTTCTGATAGAACGCGCCAATAATGACTGTTCGTTCATGTTCAGTCTCCCCGAAAATTATTATTATGACGATCCTCTACAACTTGTTAATAGAATCGTTATTCAACGCAGTCCTTTACAAGACTGCGCTCAGGAAGAAGAAAAACACATTTTTACAACAAAGGCAACTTTTTTATAACACTTTTAACAGTTTCTGATCATTACTTGATCGCCTGTAAACAGAAGCCGACTTCACCCGTTTCTGGAAACTCGACGTCTTGTACCATAACTCGTTTGAAGCCTGCCTTTTCAGCAGCTTGAGCGAGGTGATCAGCTGACTTCACTTGCTCTACTGCCTGTATCATGTCGTCCATTTGGGCATAATGAAATTTCATGTTATTGAGAAAATCATTGTATACCTGCCGAGCCTCTAGTTTCTTGCCATTTGAAGCAGCTTGTAAAATATGCCGTACAGCCGGGACAAAATTACTGCGCTTAAATGTTGGGTTATTACGATGCGTATGAGCCAGTTGATCGAGCTTACGCTGCGACAACGCCGCTTGCTTGCCTAACGGCTTTCCACGCGCTTCAAGGATAGAGGTATACAAGTTATATACATGTTTCTCTAAGTGGCGAATCAGTGACGGCATTAATTCATACATTGCTTTGTTATTGCGCACTAATGTTGAGTTACTTGAATGCACGAGAGCAACAAGCGCGCCATCCTTCTTGAGTTGCGTATGCAAATGCGTCAGCCCCTCGATTAATGGGCCGTACTCTAAGCCGTAGTGCGAGACCACCGTGCCCAATTTTTTGTTGCCGGTTAATTTAAAGCTTTGATATGGCGTTAGTTCACGAACATCCAGCTCGGGGTTAGTAGGTCTCAATGCCGCGCTATCCACGCCTATTAATTGCCACTTTGATTTGTTCTTTTCATTTTTATATTCGTTCAGCCAGCCAATTAGAATGCCATTCCCGCACCCAATATCGACAATCGGTGACTTCGCTTCAAATTCGCTCATGCGCTCAAACCAAAACTTCCGCATTTGGTAGCGTTGCAACGAGGTATTTTTATTTAAGAAACTCGCTTCCGCTCCTGAACGCCAATAATTATCCCACACGTTATTTACTTGCTTTTTTGTGTTGTTCATATACTGCTCTTGTGGTTATGGTTTTAAACAAACGTCCCTATCATACCCCGATAATCACGCATAAAAAAAGACTCCCGAAGGATAATGCTTGTCAGTTAAGCTAACGACTAGCATTTTTTCTAGGCGACCGCATCGGA
>ERZ1673960.15-NODE-15-length-119002-cov-793.672560_pt1 | contig 119002 bp, 114 predicted proteins | sample MGYA00580190_ERZ1673960 | MGnify/ENA primary metagenome ERZ1673960 (study PRJEB41334, sample SAMN05608106) | rock metagenome | biome: terrestrial subsurface; feature: shale formation; material: shale | place: USA: Pennsylvania ...
CATTCAGCGACTCCACCATGCCCATCATCGGAATCACAATGTGCTCGTCCGCCTGTTCGGCAGTGACCGGGTTCACCCCGTCCACTTCGTTGCCCATGATAATGGTGCAGGGCACGGTGTAATCCACATCTCGGAAGTCGACTGCCCGATCGGATAATTGCGCGGCGTAGAGCTTGTGCCCTTGAGCTTTCAGCTCAGTAACCGCGTTGTCCATGGTGGGATGGGTGTGGGTGGTCACCCAGTTGTAACTGCCACCAGCGGTTTTCCGAAACGCGCGAAACCCTTCTTTTGGCCACACCACATGCATGTTCGCCACGCCGAAGGCATCGCAGGAACGGATAATGGCCGAGAGATTTCTTGGCTTGTGCACCTGGTCGGTCAGCACCCGCAAATCGGGTTGGCGGGTGTCCAGAGTCTGCTTGATTCGGGCTAGGCGTTCGGGGGTCATGGTTTGTGTGTTTTCTGTTTGGTTAATCTGTCAGGTATCGCCTGGATTTAAAGCTTGGGGGCTGGCGCCGGGGTGGGTAGTGCTTTTCTTCCGGAAAAAACAACTCGCTTCGCTCAGACAATTTTTCCTGCAGAAAAGCACTACCCACCCCACGCCGATCATCTGATGGGTTTGATGATCCATGGCCTACTAATTCAAAAGTTAGATCGAAGGGCTTTGGGGATGCCTTTCCAAAAATTTCGAAGGCCATGGATGGCCTGAGAGAAGCGCACAGGGATGTGCTCGTAGCGGTTTTTGGAAAGGCATCCCCAAAGCCCTTCAGACTCCCAAATTTAAGGGTTAGTGATAATAGCACAAGGACGAATAAGGAATACCGAGACAACGGTGGTTGAAGTTTAGGCACCCCGTTATAATACGCAGTCCATTTTTGCCCGCGCCCCACACCACACCCGGCGCCCATACACCAAATTACGTGAGACCCATGGCCAAGAAGCTGTACATCAAAACCCACGGCTGCCAGATGAACGAGTACGACTCCGCCCGCATGGCCGATCTGCTCAAAACCGGCGAAACCGTGGAAATGACCGACTCACCGGACGACGCCGACATCCTGCTGCTGAATACCTGTTCCATCCGCGAAAAAGCCCAGGAAAAGGTGTTTCACCAGCTCGGCCGCTGGAAGGGCCTGAAGAGCAAGAAACCGGATCTCATCATCGGCGTGGGTGGCTGCGTGGCGTCCCAGGAAGGCCAAGCCATCATCGACCGTGCCCCTTACGTGGACATGGTCTTCGGCCCCCAGACCCTGCACCGCCTGCCGGACATGATCACCGAGATCAAAACCAAGGGTAACGGCGTGGGCGTGGTGGACGTCAGCTTCCCGGAGATCGAGAAGTTCGACAACCTGCCCGAGCCCGGTGCCGACGGTCCGTCTGCGTTTGTGTCCATCATGGAAGGCTGTAGCAAGTACTGCACCTTCTGCGTGGTGCCCTACACCCGTGGTGAGGAAGTCAGCCGCCCGGTGGACGATGTGATTGCCGAGGTTGCTCACCTGGCCAGTCAGGGCGTGCGGGAGATCAACCTGCTGGGCCAGAACGTGAACGCCTTCCAGGGTGAGACCCACGATGGCGACACCATGGACCTGGCGGAGCTGATTGAGGTGATCGCCACCATCGATGGCATCGACCGCATCCGCTACACCACCTCCCACCCGGTCGAATTCAGCGATGCGCTGATCGACGTGTACGAGCGCGTGCCGGAGCTGGTGAGCCACTTGCACCTGCCGGTGCAAAGCGGCTCGGATCGCATTCTGGCGGCCATGAAGCGCGGCCATACAGCGCTGGAGTACAAATCCAAGCTGCGCCGGTTGCGCAAGATTCGCCCGGACATCAGCTTTTCCTCGGACTTTATCATCGGCTTCCCGGGGGAAACCGAGAAAGATTTCGAAGATACCATGAAGCTGATTAACGACATCGGCTTCGACATGTCGTTCAGCTTCGTTTACAGCGCCCGTCCGGGCACCCCGGCGTCCGACCTGCCGGACGACACGCCCATGGACGTGAAGAAACAGCGCCTGAGCATTCTTCAGAATCGCCTGAATCAGAACGTGATGGACATCAGTCGGAAGATGGTGGGCAATACCGAGCGGATTCTGGTGACAGGCCTTTCCAAGAAAGACCCGGGCGAGTACGCCGGGCGCACCGAGAACAACCGCATCGTGAACTTCCGTCACGAGAACCCGGAGGTGGTCGGGCACTTTATCGACGTGGAGATTGTCGAAGCCTACCCGAACTCCCTGCGCGGCGTGCCGGTGAATTCGGAACTGCTGTAACGCAGCCCAAAACCAACTGGAGACACTTTGAACACTCACGATTCCAGACAATTTGACCTGCACCCGGTGGACCAGCGACGCCTGGCCACCCTGTGCGGACAGTTTGATGAAAACCTCAAGATGATTGAAAAGCGTCTTGAGGTGAAAGTTGGCCGCCGTGGCCATCACTTCCGCGTGGAAGGCCCGACCGAAAACGTGGCCGCCGCCACCGAGGTGGTTCGTCACCTCTACCGGGAAACCGAGGCCACCGACGACATTCCCCCCGATACCGTCCACCTGTACATCCGCGAAACCGGCCTTGAGCGTCTGCCGGACGACGTGCCCTATGACGAAGGCAAGGTTACCGTCATCAAGACCCCGAAACTGACCGCCAAGCCCCGGGGCCGGAATCAGCAGAAGTATGTGCACAACATCCGCACCCACGATCTGAACTTCGGCATTGGCCCGGCCGGTACCGGTAAGACCTGGCTGGCGGTGGCCTGTGCGGTGGAAGCCCTCAAAGACGAGCAGGTCAAACGCATCTTGCTGGTGCGCCCGGCGGTGGAAGCGGGCGAAAAGCTGGGCTTCCTGCCCGGGGATCTGGCGCAGAAGGTCGACCCCTACCTGCGCCCGCTTTACGACGCGCTGTACGAAATGCTCGGTTTTGACCAGGTCACCCGGCTGATCGAGAAGAGCGTGATCGAAATCGCCCCGCTGGCGTTCATGCGCGGGCGCACTCTGAACAATTCGTTCATCATTCTGGACGAAAGCCAGAACACCACCCGCGAGCAGATGAAGATGTTCCTCACGCGGATCGGCTTTGGCTCCACGGCGGTGATCACCGGCGACACCACCCAGGTCGACCTGCCCCGTGGCCAGAATTCAGGTCTGATTCACGCGGCGACCGTATTGGGCAAGGTGCAGGGCATCGGCTTCACCAGGTTTGACGCCAAGGATGTGGTCCGCCACCCGCTGGTACAGCGCATTGTTGAGGCCTACGATTCCTTTGATGACGGGAGCACCACCAGCTGATGAGCGAGCTGACGGTTGATTTCCAGAACGCCTACAACGGCGACGGCGTGCCCGGCGAGGAACAGCTCCAAACCTGGGCCCAATTGGCGTGGCAGGGTGATGAGCCTTCCGAGGTAACGGTTCGTATTGTCGACGAGCCGGAAAGCCAGGCCCTGAATCACCAATACCGGGGCAAGGACAAACCCACCAATGTTTTGTCCTTCCCATTTGAGGCCCCACCCGGTATAACAGTGCCATTGGCGGGCGATCTGGTGATCTGCGCGCCGGTTGTGGAACGGGAAGCCCGGGAGCAGGGCAAGGCGTCCGAAGCCCACTGGGCCCACATGGTGATCCATGGCATGTTGCATCTTCAGGGCTATGATCATATACAAGATGAAGACGCCGAGGTCATGGAAGCTCTCGAAATCCAGTTGCTGGCGCAATTGGACATCGGCAATCCTTACGAATCAGAGGAAACGGAACCAGACTCATGAGCGACGATCAGTCGAGTCGCAGTCAGGGCAACAAGTCCTGGCTGGAGCGTTTATCACAGGCCTTTTCCAGCGGGCCTGAGTCCATCGAGGACGTGCTGGAGATCCTGCGGGACGCCGAGTCCCAGAACATCATCGATACCGATGCCATGAGCATCATCGAAGGTGCCATGCAGGTGATCGACATGCGTGCGGATGAAATCATGATCCCCCGCTCCCAGATGATCACCGTCAAGGCCTCCCAGGACCCGGGCGAATTCCTGCCTGAAATCATTTCCTCTGCCCACAGCCGTTTCCCGGTCATTGGCGAAAGCCAGGATGACGTTATCGGCGTGCTTCTGGCCAAGGACCTGCTGCCGCTGGCCATCAACAACGAGCTCGACTGGAATCACATCCGCGAGATTCTGCGCCCGCCCACCTTTGTGCCGGAAAGCAAGCGCCTGAACCAGCTGCTCAAAGAGTTCAAAGAGAACCGCAACCACATGGCCATTGTGGTGGACGAGTATGGCGGAACGGCCGGTCTGATCACGATCGAAGACGTGCTTGAACAGATCGTCGGCGAAATCGAGGACGAACACGACTTCGACGAAGAGACCCACATCAAGGCCCGGGGCGATGGCGTGTTTGCCGTCAAGGCGGCCACTCCGGTTGATGACTTCAACGCATTCTTCGGCACCGAGATGGACGAGGAAGAATTCGACACCATTGGCGGCCTGGTTCTGAAGGAATTTGGTCACCTGCCCAGACGGGGCGAAACGGTTGAATTCGGCGGGCTTACGTTTACTATTGCCAACGCCGATAACCGAGTCATCCGTCTGTTGCAGGTAACCCGAAGTGAGTCATGAACCCGGCGCTCGCCACCCCCTGAAGCTACCGTTCACGGATAATCCCTGGTTCGCCGCCGCCACCCTCCTGGTGGCCGGCGCCCTGCAAACCCTGACCCTGTCCCCGTTCCACGTCTGGTGGCTGGGCCCCGTGTCCGTCTTCCTTATTCTTCTGGTGACCGTACACCAGGCTCCCGGCAGGCTGTTCCTCTCCGGCTGGCTGACCGGCGTGGGTCTGTTTGCCTCCGGTGCCAGCTGGATTTACGTTTCCATCAGCGAACACAGCAATACCCCGGCCGCCATTGCCGTGGTGCTGATGGTTCTGTTCATCGCCGGCGTCGCCCTGTTTCATGCCCTGGCCTTCTGGTTCTGGGGCAAACTGGCCAAGGACTCACCGGTGCGCCGGCTTCTGCTGTTCCCGGCCATCTGGGTGCTGGGTGACTGGCTGCGAAGCTGGCTGCTGACCGGTTTCCCATGGCTGTACCTGGGCACCGGCCATGTCGACGGCCCGCTGGGTGGGCTGGCGCCACTCACCGGCGTTCACGGCATTACGTTCTGGATCACAGTCACCGGTGTAGCGGCCTATGGCGCCTGGTGGCTGTGGCGTGAAAGCCGGCAGAAAACCGCCGGCGCAGTGGTGGCCCTGGCCCTGCTGCCCTGGTTCGTGGCCCCGGCCATGAAGCAGGCGGACTGGACTGAAATGAGCGACGAGCCCATCAGCGTCGCTGCCATGCAAGGCAACATCCCACAGCAGATCAAGTGGAACCCCGAGTTCATGCGGGATCAGATTGTCACTTACCTGGGAATGACCGAAAGCCACTGGCAGGCCGATATCGTCCTCTGGCCGGAAACCGCCATCCCCATCACCCAGGATGAAGCCGGCAAGATCATTAACCACATCAACAGCCAGCTGGGCGACAACAGCACCCTGATCACCGGCATTCCCTGGTATGGCTACAGCGAGCAGGTGGAAGATTTCACTTTCCACAACAGCATCATGGCCACGGGCAATGGCGAGGGCATGTACCACAAACAGAAACTGGTGCCCTTTGGCGAGTACGTGCCACTGGCAGGACTACTGAGGGGGCTGATCAGCTTCTTCGACCTGCCCATGAGCAACTTTACACCAGGCCCTGAGTATCAGGAACCGCTGAAAGCCAATGGCACCAACGTCATGCCCTACATCTGCTATGAGGTGGCCTACCCTGACTTCGTGGCATTCAACGCCAGGAATACAGGGTTACTGGTCACCATCAGCAACGATGGCTGGTTCGGTGATTCCATCGGCCCGCAACAACACCTGCAGATGGCCCGCATGCGCGCCCTGGAAACCGGTCGCTACATGCTGCGAGGCACCAATAACGGCGTGACAGCGATCATCAATGAAAAGGGTGAAATCACCGAGCGTATTCCGCAATTCGAGCGCGGAGTGCTCTCTGGCAAGGCCTACACCGCCGAGGGCCAGACACCCTACATGCAGACCGGCTCCTGGCCGGTGCTGACCCTGGCGGTGATTCTGGTTGTTTTTGTGCGGGAGAGGGTGATTCCAAAGAATTAATTTTTGCCACGGAATCGCCTTTGTCTTCTGTTTTTCGTGTTCTTCCGTGGATTCCGTAGCTAAAAATCAGCTGTCTTCTTTCGGCGGCCAGCGACTGGTGACACGCTCAAAGTAGTGAGAGCCGCAAGCCTCGCAGGGATGGAGGTGACTGGTTTTGGTCAGGCACACCATATGGCTGCAATTCAGGCAACGGAACATCCCAGCGGTGGCCACCTCACCAGAGATGTAATGGCCAATGTCCTCGTTTTCCAGTTTCTGGCGAAGCTCCAGGGTGTCCACGAGCGTTTGATCCGCCACCGAGAGCAGCCGCTCCGCCAGACGGTGCTCCAGCAGTGAAAGGTCCAGCTGCAGCCATTCCTTCAGGCCTTCACCGGTTTCATCCACAAAGTGCATCAGGTGCTGCAGATCCCGCTTGAGGTAGGCGCTGAGCAGGTCTACTTCATCGCGGGTCATTTCCTCCAACTCGTACTCAAACTCCGCTGCCCGCTGGATTTCATCTTCCAGGGTGTCCAGCGAGGTCTCCTGAACCTCCCGCAACCGGGTTTGCACCCGTTCCAGCATCCGGTCGTAGGCTTCAAGCGCTTTTCCTGACAGGCGGTTTCTTTCTGGTTCGCTCATATTGGCTTCCTTTTGTTTCTTTATAGCCTGATGATTTTGGTGCAAGAGTCAGGATGTGGGTTGGCTTTACGAGACACGCTGTGAATACGTCCCTGTACGCTTGACTGCAGCATCCATGCTGCAGACAGTCCCGTAAAGCCAACCCACATCCTGCCTCCCTGACTTCGCCACTACCTCCAAACGATTATCTACAGACAACTCTGCTGTTAACTGGCCGGGGGCAGGTATCGCTTCCCAAGACTGTCTGCAGCATGGATGCTGCAGTCAAGCCCCCATGGATGGGTTCACGGCGGGTCTTGGGAAGCGATACCTGCCCCCGGCCTCCCCAAGCAAGACCCATGGCGGAATAATAAGTATCAAATCAAATACTCACCACCTATGACAGAAGTCTGGCACAACACCACCAAATTGGCAGACTACCTGTAAAGCCCAGTGTGCGTTAGAATGTCCGGCCCCTTCGAACACCTTTTTTCAGACACAGGGTAACTTTGGTAATGGCAGGAATGGACGAACAATACAATCCCCGTGATGTAGAGCAAAACGCCCGCAACTTCTGGGAAACCAACGAAACCTTCAAAGTGAAGGAAGAGCCGGGCAAACCCAAGTACTACTGCTTGTCCATGTTCCCCTACCCCAGCGGCAAACTGCACATGGGCCACGTTCGCAACTACACCATCGGCGACGTGATCTCCCGCTACCAGCGCATGCAGGGCAAAAACGTGATGCAGCCCATGGGCTGGGACGCCTTCGGCCTGCCTGCGGAAAACGCCGCCATTGCCAACAAATCCGCCCCGGCGAAGTGGACCCGTTCCAACATCGATTACATGAAAAAGCAGCTCAAGCAGCTGGGCTTTGGTTACGACTGGAGCCGCGAGCTGGCCACCTGCGACCCGGACTACTACCGCTGGGAGCAGTGGTTCTTCGCCCGCCTGTATGAAAAAGGCCTGGTGTACAAGAAGATGTCCACCGTGAACTGGGACCCGGTGGACCAGACCGTACTGGCCAACGAACAGGTGGTCGATGGCCGCGGCTGGCGCTCTGGCGCCGTAGTCGAGCAGAAAAAGATTCCCCAGTGGTTCATCCGCATCACCGATTATGCCGACGAACTGCTAAAAGACCTGGACGAGCTGGATGGCTGGCCCGAGCAGGTCAAGACCATGCAGCGCAACTGGATCGGCAAATCCGAAGGCACCGAGCTGACCTTCCCGCTCAAAGACCGGGACGAAGGCCTGACCGTCTACACCACCCGCCCGGACACTCTGATGGGCGTGAGCTACATGGCGGTGGCCGCCGAGCACCCGCTGGCCAAGGAAGCCGCCGGCCGGCACCAGGATGTCGCACGTTTCATTGAGGAATGCGGCAACAGCAAGGTGGCCGAAGCCGAGCTGGCCACGATGGAGAAGAAAGGCATCGACACCGGCTTCAAGGCCATTCATCCGCTGACCCAGGAAGAGGTACCGGTCTGGATTGCCAACTTCGTGCTGATGGAATACGGCACCGGCGCCCTGATGGCAGTGCCAGGCCACGATGAGCGTGACCACGAATTCGCCACCAAATATCACCTGCCCATCAAGCAGGTCATTGCCGCTAATGACGGCCGGGAAATCGATGTCCAGGAAGAAGCCTTTACCGAGAAGGGCGTGCTGGTGTCCTCCGGCAAGTACAGTGGCCTGACCAGCGACGAAGCCTTTGACGACATTGCCAAGTACCTGGAAGAGAACAACATCGGTAAGCGCACCGTGAACTACCGCTTGCGCGACTGGGGTGTGTCCCGCCAGCGCTACTGGGGTGCACCAATTCCGATGATGACCCTTGAAGACGGCACCGAAATGCCCGTGCCGGACGACCAGCTGCCGGTTCGTTTGCCCGAAGATGTGGAAATGGACGGCGTACAGTCGCCCATCAAGGCCGATCCGGAGTGGTGCAAGACCGAGTACAACGGCCAGCCGGCCACCCTGGAGACTGACACTTTCGACACCTTCATGGAGTCCTCCTGGTACTACGCCCGCTTCTGCAGCCCCAACTACGATAAGGGCATGCTGGACCCGGCGGCGGCCAACTACTGGCTACCGGTGGACCAGTACATCGGCGGCATCGAGCATGCCATCCTGCACCTGCTGTACGCCCGTTTCTTCCACAAACTGCTGCGGGACGTGGGCCTGGTGGACAGCTCCGAGCCGTTCAAGCGCCTGCTGACCCAGGGCATGGTGCTGGCCGAGACCTACTACCGCAACGAAGACAACGGTGGCAAGACCTGGTTCAACCCGGCCGATGTCACCGTCGAGCGCGACAACAAGGGCCAGGTGGTTCGCGCTATCCTGAAATCCGACGGCGAGCCGGTGGAAATTGGTGGCGTCACCAAGATGTCCAAGTCCAAGAACAACGGCATCGACCCTCAATCCATCATCGACGAATACGGCGCCGACACCGTGCGCCTGTTCATGATGTTTGCCGCCCCCCCGGAACAGTCCCTGGAATGGTCCGACAGTGGCGTGGAAGGCGCTCATCGCTTCCTCAAGCGCCTGTGGCGCATGGTGAACGAGCACGCCGCCAGCGGCGACGTGCCGGCCCTGGATGCCGACAGCCTGCATGCGAATCAGAAGGCCCTGCGCCTGAAAACCCACGAGACCATTGCCAAGGTGAGCGACGACATCAGCCGCCGCCTGACCTTCAACACCTCCATTGCCGCCGTGATGGAACTGCTGAACGAGGTGGGCAAGCTGGGTGGCGATGAGCCCCAGACCCTCGCCGTTCGCCAGGAAGCCCTGGAGACCGCCGTGCTGGTGCTGGCGCCGATCGTTCCGCACATCTGTCATCAGTTGTGGCACGCCCTCGGTCACGAAGAGCCGGTGGTGGAAGCATCCTGGCCCGAGGCCGATGAAAAGGCCATGGTGCGCAGTGAAATTACCGTAGTACTACAGGTCAACGGTAAGGTTCGTGCCAAGGCCGACGTGCCGGCGGACATTGCCAAGGACGAGCTCGAAAAACTTGCCCTGGCCCACGAAAACGTGCAGCGGTTCACCGAAGATAAAACCGTTCGCAAGGTCATTGTGGTGCCTGGCAAACTCGTAAACGTGGTGGCTAACTGATATGACACTCTACCCTGCGCTGAAAGCCTCTGTTCCGAAAGCCCTGGTGCTGACGGCAGCCACCGTGTTGGCTGGCTGCGGCTTCCAGTTGCGGGGCACCTCTCCGGTGCCGGCGGCACTCCAGCCGCTGGCGGTGGATTGCCCGGCTTCCCTGCCCGGGGATTTCTGCAACTCGGTCCGGGAGCAACTTCGCCTCGGCGGTGTCGAACTGGCCAGCGAAGCCAGTGCCGACTACGTCCTCCGGCTGCGGGATTACCGGCAGGACCGCCGGGCCTCTGCCATCACCTCAACGGCGTCTGCCGCCGAATACGTGCTGCGCCATACGGTGTCACTGGAGTTGATGACCTCAGAACAGGTACCACTGATCGGCAAAACCGACCTGAACGCCAGCGAAAGCTATCGCTACGATGAGAACAACGTGCTGGCCAAACAGCGCGAGGAAGACGAGCTGCGCCAGCAACTCGGGGACCGTTTGGCCCAGCAGGTCATTTTCCGCCTGGCACCGATGACCCGCGAACGCATTGACGCGGCGATTGCGGAATACAACGCCAGCCAGAAAACCGACAACGGCTCATGAAGACCCAGCCCGGCCAGCTTCCCCAGCTACTGAAAAAAGGCCTGGCTCCGGTGTACCTGGTCTCTGGTGACGAACCCTTGCTGGTCCAGGAATGCTGCGATCAGATCCGGGCCGCTGCCCGCGACGCCGGTTATCAGGACCGTCTGGTCTACCACGCCGATCACCAACTGGACTGGAACTCGGTGGCCGAGGAATGCAACGCCCTGTCGTTGTTCGCCGAAAAGCGCCGCATTGAGATCCACCTGCCATCCGGCAAGCTGGGTGATGGCCGCAAGGTGATGGAGCAGGTACTGCAGGCACCGCCAGAAGATGTGGTACTGCTTCTGATCAGCGCCAAACTGGATGCCGCCGAAACCAAGCGCAAATGGTACAAAGAGCTGCAAGGCACCGGGGTACACGTGCCAGTGTGGCCGATTGACCCCGAAAAATTCGCTGGCTGGCTGCAGCAACGAGCCAGCACCCAGGGCCTTCAACTGACTCGTGGCGCCCTGATGATCCTGGCGGAACGCCTGGAAGGCAACCTGCTGGCCGCTTCCCAGGAACTGGATCGCCTGGCCCTGCTGGTTGGCAACAATAAGACCATCGACGAGGAAACCGTGGAGCAGGCGGTACAGGACAGCTCCCGGTTCAGCGGTTTCGAGCTGGTGACCGAACTGCTTGCGGGCAAGGCGGCGCACGCCGGCAAGATCATCGGCGTGCTGCAGCAGGAAGGGGAAAACCCGCTGGGCCTGCTCAGCGTGCTGACCCGTGACCTGAACCTGATCCTGGAATTCCAGAAAACCGTGCAGCCCGGTGAAAACCCATCGGCGTTCCTGAAAAAACGCGGCGTGTTCCAACCCCGCCGGGCCACCGCCGTTCGCCAGGCCGCCAGTCGACTCAACCGGGCCCAGCTTCAACAGGCCCTGTACCTGTGCAGCCTGACCGACCGCGCAGCCAAGGGATTTGACGATTTAGGCCCCTGGCATCACCTCAGGGATCTGGCAGTCCTGCTCGCCGCTCCGGCTCGCTGATTGGCTTGACAGAAATTCGGCAACAACGCCATTCTGAGACTATCTTTCATCAAGGAAGGCAAGGAGGATAGTGACGATGACTCTGCAAGACGATTTCCACAAGCTGTCAGAAAAGATCAAACAGTACCGGGATGAAGCCCGGGTGCAAATGCACCTGGCCCGCGAAGACGTCAAGGACGAGTGGGACGATCTGGAGAAGGACTGGGAGCGGTTCCGCCACAAGATGGATCAAGTACTCCATGACACCCAGGACGCCGGCCATGAAAGCCGGGAAACCCTGAACCGGCTGGGTGAGGATCTTAAAAAGGGCTACCAGAACATCCGTAAAAAGCTCTGACGCAGCCCCGGACCTTGTCCCGGTGTACTGAAAAGCAGGCCAGACGGCCTGCTTTGCTTACCGCCCTCAGATTTCTTCAACCGTGGGCGCCATCATGGCATCCGCGCCACTGCGAATACCCTCACCCAAAGCCACCGTTCTCGGCAGCAACCGGTCAAAATAGAAACGGGCCGTTTTCAGCTTGCCGGTATAGAAACCGGAGGTATCACCTTCCGCATTACCGGCAGCCGCCTTGGCCATCTTCGCCCACATGAAGGCAAGCGCGGTATAACCAAACATATCCAGGTAATCCACGGCCGCCGCACCAATGGCTTCGGGGTTGTCACCCGCCTGCTTCAGCACCAATTCGGTTACATCCGCCAAACGCTCCACGGCTGCCGCCAGGGGCTCCAGGTAGGGGCGAAGCGTGGCATCCGAGCTGTTCTGCTCGATAAAATCGGTGACGTCCTCGGCGAACAGCTCGAACAGCTTGCCTTCACTGCCAACCACCTTGCGCCCCATCAGGTCCATGGCCTGGATGCCGTTGGTGCCTTCATAGATCTGGGTGATGCGGCAATCACGAACCAGCTGTTCCTGCCCCCATTCCCGGACAAATCCATGGCCACCAAACACCTGTTGCCCCAGGATGGTGGTATCCAGCCCCCGGTCGGTCAGAAACGCCTTGGCCACCGGGGTTAACAACGCCACCATGCCATCGGCGTACTGGCGTTGCTGGTCATCGTCCGAATACTTGGCCCGGTCCAGCCAGCCCGCTACATAGGTGGAAAACGCCCGACCACCTTCCACGAAGCTCTTCATGGTCAGCAACATCCGGCGAACATCCGGGTGCACCAGGATCGGGTCCGCGGCCTGGTCCGGCTGCTGCGCGCCCTTGGGCGCCCGGCTCTGGGTACGCTCATTGGCATAGGCCCTGGCACTTTGCAGGGAAGCTTCCGCCGCGCCCAGCCCCTGGATACCCACACCCAAACGCTCGTAATTCATCATGGTGAACATGGCGGCCAGACCCTTGTTCGGCTCGCCCACCAACCAGCCGGTGGCACCGTCGTAATTCATCACGCAGGTGGCGGAAGCCTTGATGCCCATTTTCTTTTCCAGGGAACCGCAGCCGAATTGATTGCGCTCGCCCAGAGAGCCATCCTCGTTCACCAGGAATTTGGGCACCAGGAACATGGAAATACCCTTGGGCCCCTTGGGCGCATCCGGCAGCTTGGCCAACACCAGGTGCACAATGTTCTCGGCCATGTCGTGCTCGCCCCAGGTGATAAAAATCTTGGTACCGGTAATCCGATAAGAGCCGTCATCCTGAGGGTCGGCTTTGGTTCGGATGATACCCAGATCGGTGCCCGCGTGCGGTTCCGTCAGGTCCATCGCGCCGGACCATTCGCCAGAATAAAGCTTGGGCAGGTATTTTTCCTTCAGCTCCGGGCTGCCGTGAGCGTTCAGTGCCACGCAGGCACCGGCCGTCAGCATCGGAGCCAGGCCGAAGGACATATTGGCGCCCTGCATCATCTCCTCGAACTGGGCCACCAGGGTTTTGGGCATGCCCATGCCACCGAACTCCGGGTTCCCGCCAAGGCCATTCCAGCCCCCTTCCACCAGGGTCTGGTAAGCCTCCCTGAACCCATCCGGGGTAGTAACCTCACCCTCGTTCCAGTGACAACCCTGCTCGTCCCCTTCCCGGTTAATCGGGGCCAACACACCACTGGTGATCTTGCCGGCTTCCTCCAGAATGGCATCGGCCGTCTCCGGGTCCACGTTTTCGGAAACTTTGGGCAGGGAGGCCCACAGGGCCGGAGCATCGAAAACTTCGTTAAGGACAAAGCGCATCTCACGAAGGGGCGCCTGGTAATCTGCCATAGTACGACTCCTGAACTGACCTGAAGTGGCCTGGCACGGGATGGATTGCCGCCACGGATTATTGTTTTACTACTCTAGCCTATAACGCCAAGTACCTGATAAAAAAGCCCGCCTCCGGCGGGAGAACGGGCCTTGTTGTTCGCTCGCTGATTGCCTGACGACCTCAGATAAAGAAGGCGTCTTCGGGCATGTCCAGCAGGCTGTCGGCTCCCGCCAGCATCGCCTCGGCGTGTGCCTTGGTGCGCGGCAGCATGCGCTTGAAGTAGAAGCGCGCAGTCTGAACCTTGGCGTTATAGAACATCTCTTCGGTGGTGCCCTCGGCCATCTGGTCCAGCGCCACCTTGGCCATGCGGGCCCACAGGTAACCGAACACGATGTAACCGGAGTACATCAGGTAATCCACCGAAGCAGCACCCACTTCCTCGCGGTTCTTCATGGCGGTCATGCCGATCTTCATGGTGAGGTCGCCCCACTCCTTGTTGAGCGCAGCCAGCGGCTCGACAAACTCCTTGAGCTGCTCATTGTCGGCGTTTTCCTTGCAGAACAGGTGCACCTGCTTGGTAAACACTTTCAGCGCCTCGCCCTGACTCATCAGCACCTTGCGACCCAGCAGGTCCAGCGCCTGGATGCCGGTGGTGCCTTCGTAGATCATGCCGATGCGGGCATCACGCACGTTCTGCTCCATGCCCCATTCGGAGATGTAGCCGTGGCCACCGAACACCTGCATGCCCAGGTTGGCCGATTCGTAACCGATTTCGGTCAGGAAAGCTTTGGCAATCGGCGTCAGGAAGCCCAGCAGCGCATCCGCCGCCTGCTTTTCCTCATCGGTCTTGCCGCTGTGTACGATGTCCACCTGCTGGCCGGCCAGGTAGATCAAAGCCCGGGCGCCTTCGGCGATGGCTTTCTGGGTCAGCAGCATGCGGCGCACGTCCGGATGCACGATGATCGGATCAGCAATGCCGTCAGGGTTCTTCGGACCACTCAGTGAACGCATCGCAAGGCGCTCCTTGGCGTAGGCCAGTGAACCCTGGAAGCCCAGCTCGGCCGAACCCAGACCCTGAATGGCGGTGCCGATCCGGGCAGTGTTCATGAAGGTGAACATGCAGTTCAGGCCTTTGTTCTCCGGCCCGATCAGCCAGCCCTTGGCGCCATCAAAGTTCATTACACAGGTGGCGTTACCATGGATGCCCATCTTGTGCTCGAGCGAGCCGCAGGACACACCATTACGCTCACCGGCAGAGCCGTCTTCGTTCGGCACTTGCTTGGGTACGATAAACAGGGAAATGCCCTTGGTGCCTTCCGGCGCACCCGGCAGGCGGGCCAGCACAATGTGCACGATGTTCTCGGCCATGTCGTGTTCACCGGCCGAAATGAAAATCTTGGTGCCGGTGATGCTGTAGCTGCCATCCTCGTTGGGTTCGGCCTTGGCCCGCAGGGTGCCCAGGTCCGACCCGCAGTGGGGTTCGGTCAGACACATAGTGCCGGTCCACTCACCGCTGGTGAGTTTGGTGAGGTAGGTCTGCTTTTGGTGCTCGGTACCATGGGCCTCAATGGTGTTGATAGCACCGTGGCTCAGGCCCGGGTACATGCCCCAGGACCAGTTGGCGGTGCCCACCATTTCACTGATCACCAAGCCGATGGAATGGGGCAAGCCCTGGCCACCGTAGTTCGGATCCGCCGTGATCGACGGCCAGCCGCCTTCCACGTACTGCTGATAGGCTTCCTTGAAACCGGTGGGGGTTTTCACACCGTCTTCGCTCCAGGTACATCCTTCGTTGTCACCCACCGAGTTCAGCGGAGACAGGACCTGCTCACAGAATTTGGCCCCTTCGCCGACAATGGCATCGATCATATCCGGGGTGGCGTCTTCGGCACCCTCCAGGCTGGCGTAGTGCTGCTCGGCGTTGAGCAGCTCGTTCATCACAAACTTGATATCACGCAGGGGAGCTTTGTATTCAGGCATGGAAATCCACCTCGGTTACAGGCTGGCTACGCATTAGGGGTGCGTATGCCGGGTTGCTCAAAGGCGGTGTTGCATCAACAGGCCGCCGCAATTAAACGCATGTTTGAAACATACGTTTCGATGCATAAAATTGTCAATACTTTTTGAGCAAAATTTGTCAGGCGCCCCGCATTCGATACCAAACAGCGGTAGGCGAACGAGGAGCAGATCACACGTTCAAGAGGGTGACGGGGAACGAAGAAACCAAAAAGAGAGGAGGAGTTATTCAGGCGAAAACGGAAAGGCCGTTATCATCCTGGCTCTCGCCGGACGCCATCTCGGCCTGGGCCTGAAGCATGGTCTGCATAGCCTGGGCGGCAACCGCCCGATCCTGGGAGGAGGGTTGTGCCGGTGCCATGGCGGCGGAGCGAACAACCCGCATTTTTTCGATGGTAGCCTGAGGATCACCCGCGACCGGTGATACATCAATGGGAACCTCGCCACCGACTGCGTACTGGGCGCCATCCGGGCCGCGCTCGTAAGTGAACGACATGGAGCCAGCGTGCTGGCCCCCGGTCGATTGGTGCGCGGCTTCATGGGCGCGAACTTCCCGGTCACGCGCTTTCAGCTCTGTCAGTTCCTTGAGTTGCTCAGGCGTAAGGTTCTGGCCCCCGCTCTGTTGCCCGGAATTCCTTTCACGCTCTGACGACTGCTCGGTGGCCCGGTTGGAGTTGTTATTCTCCGAACTCTGGCCGACCGCTGGAGACGAGCGGGTATCCGCCTCGGTCGCTTTCTCTCCTGCGGCCGACGGGCTGCCGGACGATGGCTGCTGACTTGGAGACACAGCCCCACCCGGCGGCGAAAAACCACCAACAGAGGGATAGATTGGAGGGATGGAGGAAAGGACGTTCACGGCCTGAGTTTCCTGTTATTGAATCAGGCGCGAAGATCCAGGAGCGTGCCGAGAGTTTCATCCGCAGTTTTGACAACCTGGGCGGATGCCTCAACGCTGCGCTCGTAAAGGTTCATTTCGATGATCGGCTCAGCCAGGTTACCAGCGCCCTCGGCACTGCCTTTAGGGCCGTCAGCGCCACCCCGGGCAATCTTCCGGGCAGCGTTTTCCATACCAACCATGCCGTCCTGGATACCCTGAATACCGATTCCAAGTGCGTTGTTGATCATGGCTGTGCTCCTTTACGTTTATGCCCCTATTAACGCACAACCTTGTTTACTTTTCAATCAAAGGTGAGATATTCACGTATTTGCGAAGCACCCGCGGCAGGTCTTTATCCGCCTTGCCTTCAATCCAGGGCAACACACCCAGGCATGGGGTGCGCAGATGCAGGCTCAGGTAGTTCAGGGTTTCCTGCTCACAGGCCATCGGCTCTGCCTGCGGATGGTTGCCAACCCAGCCGGCCACTTGCAGACCGTCGGCCCGAATGGCTTCGGCGGTAAGCAGCGCATGGTTGATGCAACCCAACTCCAGCGACACCACCAGGATCACGCCCAAGCCCATTTCCCGGGGCACGGCGGCGTAGGTTTCCCGGTCATTGAGAGGGACCCGCCAGCCTCCGGCGCCCTCAATCAACATGAAATCAGCCGGGCGAATCTGGACACCCCGGCAGAAGCCCACCAGGCGCTGGGCGGAGACGCTCTGGCCTACCTGTTCGGCGGCAACGTGGGGCGCAATGGCGGGCTCGAGGGTAATCGGGTTGAGGGTGTCGTAGGGCAACTGTTCGGTAATGGCGTTTTGCAGGATCAGCGCGTCATCATTACGCAGTCCATCCGGCGTTTGTTCGCAGCCGGAGGCAATGGGTTTCATGGCCAGGGTCCTGAGGCCCTGCTCTTTCGCCGCTTCCAGCAGGGCTGCGGACGCCAGGGTTTTGCCAACGCCGGTGTTGGTGCCGGTTACGAAGTAGGTTTTTTTGGCCACTCTTTGTCCTTATCTTCTCGTGCCTGCGGTTTCAGGAGCATGGTGAGGATGTGGTACTCCTTCCCGGGACACGCTTAAAACGTCCCTGTGCGCTTAGGTCGGGCCATCCATGGCCCTCTATAGTCCCGGGAAGGAGTACCACACCCTCACCGTCGATCTGCCGTGCAAACCGCCGGAGTTACATGCTTATACTTGCTGGCTTCTGCCAGTACAACCAACCGGCCCTGTAACTGGCATTAACCTCGCCTGTCGGGCCTTTCGGGTAGGACTGGCACATGGCTTTGAACCGGCCAGGGGCGGTAACCGTGCGCCGGCGCCCCTCGCCTTTGTAGCCAGCCCCCAAGTGTTTCAGCTCGCGATTGAGAGCCAAGGGGGAATTGTAAGGCAAAACCAGGGTTTCTGCCCGATGCGTCACACCCGGCAGGACTTCGCTCACCAATTGCTGCCAATCGGCTTCGGGGGCGAAGCGGTTAACGTGGTGCTGGCCAGGATCAGCCTGGGCCCAGGCCGCTTCCAGTTCCCACAGAGTACCATTCAGCAGAGTGGAAACCGCCAGCACCCCGCCGGGCTTCAAGACTCGGCGACATTCCGCAAGAATCACTTCAGGGCGGTTGCTCCACTGGATCATCAAGTTGCTGAAGATCAGGTCCATGCTCTGCTCGGACAAGGGCAACTGTTCGGCATCGGCATTGAGCCATGCGGCATGTACCGGTCCATTGGTTGCCGCCTGGGCCAACATACCGGGGGAAAGATCGGCACCAGTGAGCGCAGATCCCGGGAAGCGTTCGGCCAGTTTGCGGGTAAACCAGCCGGTGCCGCAGCCCAGATCCAGAATACTCTCGGGCTGGAAATCCGAAGCCAGACTGGCAAGCATGGCATCACCCATGCGCTTTTGCAGACGGGCAGCCGTGTCGTAGGTCTGGCAGGCGCCGCCAAAGCCTTTCGCGATGGAGGCCTTGCTGCCGGTGTTCAGCTCCTCCGGGGTGGGAATAGACAATGCCAGACTCTCAGCAGCGCTCATTGGGCCATTTCCTCCCGGGGCTCACTAGCCAGATGGCGCGCCTGTGAAAGCGCCGCCAACAACTGGTCCACCTGTTCGGTGGTGTGCGCCGCGCTCAGCGTTACCCTCAACCGCGCCTGCCCAACCGGCACGGTGGGTGGGCGAATGGCGGTTACCAGCATGCCTTGCTCTTCCAGGGCCTGGCTCAGCGCCAGCGCGGCGCGGTTGTCTCCGATCATGATCGGTTGAATGGGTGTGCGTGATGGCATCAGTTCATAGCCGAGGTTTTCAGCCTCGGCCCGGAAGCGGGCAATCAATTGGTTCAGATGCTCCCGGCGGGCGTCATCGGCTTTAATCCGGTCAAGGCTTGCACAGGTGGCTGCGGCCACCGCCGGTGGCATGGCCGTGGTATAGATGTAGGTACGGGCCTTCTGGACCAGATATTCCGTCAACCACTGCGGCCCAGCCACAAAAGCGCCACTGGTGCCGACCGCCTTGCCGAGGGTGCCGATAAGCACCGGCACGTCCTCTTCGGACAACCCGGCTTCCAGCACACTGCCCCGACCCTGCGGGCCAAGCACCCCAAGACCGTGAGCATCGTCCACCACCAGCAATGCATCGTGCACCCGGCATACCCGGGCCAGTTCCTTCAACGGCGCAACATCACCATCCATGCTGAACACACCATCCGTCACGACCACCTTGTGGCCATCGGTTTTAGCGAGCATCTCTTCCAGCGCTGCCACATCGCCATGGGCATACCGACGCATCCGCGCCCGGCTCAAAATACAGCCATCGACAATCGAGGCGTGATTCAGCTTGTCCGAAAATACGGTGTCGCCCCGGCCCACCAGTGCCGAAATCACGCCCAAATTGGCCATGTAACCGGTGGAGAAAAACAATGCCGAGCTGCGCCGGGTAAACGCCGCCAGCCGCTCTTCCAGCTGGTGATGCGCCTCATGGTGCCCACAAACCAGGTGCGAGGCAGCCCCACCCAGACCGGTTTCCGGCAATGCTTCCTTGAGGGCCTCGATGTTACCCGCGTCACTGGCAAGCCCCAGGTAGTCGTTGCTGCAGAATGACAACAACGGCGTGCCATCGGCCGTCAGCACGGGCTGCTGGGGACCCGATATAAGCCGACGGTGACGGTACAAACCATCCCGCTTTCGCTGTTCTATTTCGGCGACAAAATCACGCATGAGAACCAGAACCACAACTCGCCGGCAGTAACTGCCAAGTTAGGGTGAAGGTCGGGGTGCTCTTCCCGGGACTGTTGAGGGCCATGGACGGCCCGAAACAAGCGCACAGGGACGTGCTCGTAGCGTGTCCCGGGAAGAGCACCCCGACCTTCACTCCACCAAAATTAAACGCAAACGATCAGGCAGATTCCCGAGTCGCGTCGTAAAACAGGTGCCGCGTCGCCTCATACTCCACGGCTTCCGCCAGCGCCTCTTCTTCCTGCTCCTCGGAGGCACACTGCTCGCGCTGTTCCGGCCGGATACCCAGCTTGCGGAACAGCTGCATGTCCGCATCCGCCTCCGGGTTGGAGGTGGTCAGCAGCTTCTCGCCATAGAAAATGGAATTGGCACCCGCCATAAAGCACAGGGCCTGCATCTGCTCGTTCATCTGCTCACGGCCGGCTGACAGGCGCACATGGGAGGCAGGCATCATGATCCGCGCAACGGCAATCAGGCGCACGAAATCAAACGGGTCCAGGTCTTCCACGTCTTCCAGCGGCGTGCCCTTCACCTTCACCAGCATGTTCACCGGCACACTTTCCGGGTGCTGAGGCAGGTTCGCCAGCTCAACAAGCAGGCCAACACGGTCGTCCTCGTCCTCGCCCATGCCCATGATGCCGCCGCAGCAGACCTTCATGCCGGCCTTGCGCACGTTGTCCAGGGTATCCAGACGGTCCTGGTAGGTCCGGGTGGTGATGATGTGGCTGTAGTATTTCTCGGAGGTATCGAGGTTATGGTTGTAGTAATCCAGCCCCGCCTCGGCCAGCTCCGCGGCCTGTTCTTCTTTCAGCATGCCCAGGGTCATGCAGGTTTCCAGCCCCAGGGACTTCACCTGCCGAATCATGTCCAGTACGTAGGGCATGTCTTTCTTGGACGGGCTGCGCCAGGCGGCGCCCATGCAGAATCGGGATGCGCCTTTTTCCCGTGCCGCGCGGGCTTCGCCCACCACCTTTTCGATCTCCAGCAGCTTTTCTTTCTCAAGATCGGTGTTGTAGTGACCACTCTGGGGACAGTATTTGCAGTCCTCGGGGCAGGCGCCGGTCTTGATCGACAACAGCGTGCTGACCTGCACTTCGTTGGGGTCAAAATGCTCACGGTGTACCGTCTGGGCACGGAACAGCAGATCGTTGAAGGGCAGGCTAAAAAGCTCCCGGGCTTCCTTGAGCGTCCAGTCGTGACGCAGTGCGGTGGCGGTCATGGCAAAGTCCTGTTAACCTTTCTGGGTTATTTGGTTTACGGATAAACCGCGATGATAAAGGGACTGGAACCTCTGTCAACCTTTCTAAGCACAAAGGTTAACAGCGAGAAGAGCGATAGCCGCTGCGTAGCCTGCCTGTCAGACACAAGCACTTCTGGGCTTTGCCACGACTGCCTGCAGGATCTGCCCGCCAATCGATGGCGCTGTTATCGTTGCGCCCTTCCATTGGCCTTTGCCGCCCCCAATACGCTTTGTGGCGAATGCCAGAACTCTCCACCGCCCTTTTCCCGCGCCCTGATTCCCTGGCGTTACCAGTTCCCCATTGACGGCATGATCGGGCGCTACAAGTACCACGGCCAGCGTAAGTTCGCCCGCCCGCTATTGTCCGGGCTTGCGGACTACATTGACCAATCCCTGCCACCGAATGAGTGGCCTGATGCCTTGGTACCAACCCCCATGCACTGGCAACGGCGATGGTCGCGTGGCTTCAACCAGGCGGCGGATATTGCTGAATCCCTGGGTCGTACTCTGGATGTGCAGGTCTCGACAGGACTGGTTCGCAGGGTGAAAAAAGTAGAGTCGCAGCGTAGGCTCGGACGCGCAGGACGACTGGCAAACCTGCATGACGTGTTCGAGGTCTGCGGCCCGCCACCTCAACGGGTCGCCATCGTGGATGACGTGGTAACCACCGGAGCGACCGTCAGGGCACTCGCTCATTGCCTGCAAGCAGCAGGTGTCCAGGACATTCAGGTGTGGGCCCTGGCGCGAACACCCTGATAATTTCAGGCCTGACATGGCGACAGCCACATTACCTGTGCGGCCATAACCGGTATACTCGTGGCAAAGTTTCAAAGCTACGGAATTTATGCAGGCTTCATCACCCGATCTGACCAACTCCAGCCACCCTTACGATGCGCTGACACCCGAGGTTATCCTGGATGCCATGGAAGAAGCCGGGTTTGTCATCAATGGCCGGCTGTTCGCCCTGAACAGTTACGAGAACCGGGTGTACCAGGTGGGCGTGGACGACAGCCCGCCCGTGATCGCCAAGTTCTATCGCCCGGGACGATGGTCAGACGCCGCCATTCTGGAGGAGCATGAGTTCACTCTGGCCCTGGAGGACGCCGGCATCCCGGTGGTTGCGCCTATGCGCCTGGCCAACGGAAAATCTCTGGGCCAGCATGGTGAATTCCGCTTTGCGGTATTCCCTCAGCGGGGCGGCCAGGCACCGGATACCAGTGTCACCGACACCCTTTACCGGCTGGGCCAGTGGCTGGGACAGATGCATAACATCGGTGAACTGAAGAGTTTTGAGCATCGGCCAGCGTTTGATTTGCTCGATGGCATTGAACGACATAACGAATTCCTGGTCACCGATGGCTGGGTACCAGAGGATCTTCGCCCAGCCTGGGACAGCCTGATTCCCGATCTGCTGGCAGCCTGTCGCGCCCGGGTGGAAGATGCCGGCCCGGTGGACACCCTGAGAATTCATGGCGACTGCCACGCCGGCAATATTCTGTGCCGGGATGAGCAGATGCTGTTTGTGGATCTGGACGACTGCCGCACCGGCCCCGCCATCCAGGACATGTGGCTGCTACTGAACGGTGAAGCCACCGAACGGGGCGCCCAGCTGGGGGAATTGCTGGAAGGCTATGAGATGTTCCGGGAATTCAACCGGCGCGAGCGGCACCTGATTGAGCCGCTGCGCTGCTATCGACAACTGTCCCACTGCGCCTGGCTGGCCCGGCGCTGGGATGACCCGGCCTTTCCCCGGTTCTTCCCCTGGTTCGCCAACGCGCGATTCTGGTCGGACCAGATCCTGTCACTGAGAGAACAACTGGCAGCCCTGCAGGAGCCGGCCATCAGTCTGCCGGGGCAATTCTGACTTTCTGTTGTAAGAGGTAAGCATGAGCGAGAAGGAAAAAGGTTATTCGGTACGCGTACTCATTGCCACCGCAGTGGTAGCGGTGATTGGCACCGTACTGGTGCTGGAAACCAGCGGCCGCATCGATCATTCGGACAACAAAGACAACGTGCCGGTGGGTGACTTCCAGGCCATTCACGTAAAACCCGGCGAAGAATTCCGCATGTCCCGCAAGCCATCGGAACTCCATGCCGCCTGCGTGGAAGGCTATCTGGCCATCGCGGCGGATGTCGATCCCTCCTTCCGGGGCATTCTGGTGGACTACAAAAACCGTGGTGTGCGCTGCAGACGCCCCTCCCCCACGGATATCGATCCGGCAACGCCAACCCCCGGAGTCAGCAATGGCCAGTAAGCGGTCTGGACCACCCGAGCAGTTGACCGACCGCCTGTTCGCCACCGAGCGCAACCCGGAAGATTTCCGATTCGACGCCTCGGTTGCCCGGGTATTCCCGGACATGATTCGCCGCTCGGTTCCCGGCTACACCACCATCATTCCGATGATCGAGGTGATCACCGAGCAGTACGTGCAGCCCGGCTCAAACTGCTACGACCTGGGCTGTTCCCTGGGCGCCTCCACACTGGCCATGCGCCATGGCATCCCCCACAGCGACTGCACACTGGTGGGCGTGGACAACTCCAGCGCCATGATCGAACGCTGCGAGCATTACGTGGCCCTGGACGATAATGACCTGCCGGTGCAGCTTCGCTGTGAGGATATCCTGACCACGGAGCTTAGCAAGGCCTCGGTCACCACACTGAACTACACTCTGCAGTTTGTGCCACTGGAGCAACGGCTGCCCCTGCTGACCCGGATTGCTAACGCCACCCTGCCCGGTGGCGTGCTGATTCTCTCCGAAAAGATACGGTTTGAGTCCGACGCGGAGCAGGACATCCAGACCCGGCTGCACCACGAATTCAAGCGCGCCAACGGCTACTCCGACCTGGAAATCAGCCAGAAACGGGCCGCGATAGAGAAAGTTCTGATCCCGGAAACCCTGGCCACCCACAAGGCCCGCCTGCAGGACGCCGGCTTTGATGAGGTTCTGGTGTGGTACCAGTGCTTCAATTTTGTTTCCATGCTCGCCATTAAAAACCCTTGATTCCAGGACCCTGTATTTTCCTATGGCATTGTTTGACTGGCAGACGCACTTCAACCCGATTCTGGATTACCTGACCCAGGCCGATCGCAGCCAATGGGCTGAATTACTCAAGCAGCAGCTCATCCAGAAGTTCGAGCAGCGGCCCCATGGTGACCTGCCCCGATGGCTGGAAGCGCTGCATACCCTGCCGTCAATGCCGAACGCAGAGGCCGACCTGAACGCCGGCGCCGTGACTCTCAATGCGCGGGCACCCCTGACCCCGCCCCAGCAGGAGCAGCTGGAACAGGGTCTGCGGGGCCTGATGCCCTGGCGCAAGGGGCCTTTTGATTTCTTCGGCACCTACATTGACACCGAATGGCGTTCAGACTGGAAATGGGAGCGGGTTGCACCCCACCTGGCTGACCTGAAAGGTCGCACCATCCTGGATGTGGGCTGCGGCTCAGGCTATCACTGCTGGCGCATGGCCGGCACCGGGGCGGCCCGGGTGGTCGGCATTGATCCGGGCCTGCTGTTCCTGTTTCAGTTCCTGGCGGTGAAAGGCTATCTGGGGGAAGTGCCCGTGGACTTGCTGCCGGTGCGCATGGAGGATCTGCCGGACAAACTGGAACTGTTCGATACCACCTTTTCCATGGGCGTGCTCTACCACCGCCGCTCACCGCTAGATCACCTGCTGGAACTGAAAGGCACCCTGCGCCGGGGCGGCGAACTGGTACTGGAAACCCTGGTGGTGGAAGGCCCGGAAGGCTACAGCCTGATGCCTGAGGACCGCTACGGGCAAATGCGCAACGTCTGGTTCCTGCCCAGTTGCCCCACCCTGCTGCGATGGCTGGACCGGACTGGCTTCCAGAATGCCCGGGTGGTCGATGTCAGCGACACCACCACCGAAGAGCAACGAGCGACGGACTGGATGCGCTTCAACTCTCTCAAAGACTTCCTGGACCCGGACGATCCCAGCAAAACCATTGAGGGTTACCCCGGCCCCAAACGGGCCACCATTATTGCTGAAAAACCCTGATCCACTTCAGGCAGGCATAAAAAAACCGCCCGCAGTCTGGAAACTGCGGGCGGTTTTTTATTCGCTCAAGGCAACTGGTGCCTTACTCTCCGAACGGATGACGCAGGGTCACTGTCTCTACACGGTCCGGGCCGGTGGAGATAATGTCGATCGGCGCTTCAATCTTCTCTTCCAGGAAGCGGATATACGCCTTGGCGTTCTCCGGCAGCTGATCCACACTGGTCAGACCCACGGTGCTTTCGCTCCAGCCCGGAAGTTCCTCGTAGATCGGTTCAATGTCCTTGTAGCTGTCGCAACCGATGGGCGGACGGAAAATCTCGCCATTCGGAGTCTTATAGCCGATGCACACCTTCACGGTCTCCAGGCCATCCAGCACATCCAGCTTGGTCAGGCAGATGCCGGAAACGCTGTTGATCTGGATGGCATGACGCAGGGCCACCGCATCAAACCAGCCACAACGGCGTGAACGACCGGTAGTGGTGCCCACCTCGTTGCCCTTGACGGCCAAGTGCTCGCCCATGTCGTCAAACAGCTCAGTCGGGAAGGGTCCGGAGCCCACACGGGTGGTGTAAGCCTTGGTGATACCCAGCACGTAGTCCAGGAACAGAGGACCAAAGCCGGAGCCGGTAGCCGTCCCGCCAGCAGTGGTGTTGGATGAGGTTACGAACGGGTAGGTACCCAGATCGATGTCCAGCAGCGAGCCCTGCGCGCCTTCAAACAGGATGTTCTCACCGCGCTTGCGGTAGTCGTGCAGGATATCGGTAACGTCCGCCGCCATGGGCAGGATTTCATCACCCATTTCCTTGAGCTCAGCAAGGGCCGCTTCGATGTCTTCCGGCTCTTCCTTGAAGTACTCGGTCAGGATGAAGTTGTGGTAGGACATGATATCCCGCAGGCGATTTTCAAAATCGCCCGGGTTGGTCAGGTCACCCAGGCGAAGGCCACGGCGGGATACTTTATCTTCATAGGCTGGCCCGATACCGCGACCGGTCGTGCCAATCTTGTCGTTGCCCCGGGCGCGCTCACGGGCCTGGTCGATGCGCACATGGGTACGCAGGATGATCGGACAGGCCAGGCTGATTTTCAGACGGTCACGAACCGCCACGCCGTTGGCTTCCAGCTCACGGACTTCCTTGAGCAGAGCTTCCGGCGACAGCACCACGCCGTTACCAATCAGGCACAGTACATGCTCACGCAGGATACCGGAGGGAATCAGGTGCAACGCGGTTTTCTTGCCTTCGATAACCAGTGTATGGCCCGCATTGTGACCGCCCTGGAAGCGGGCCACGGCCGCCACCTTGTCGGTCAGAAGGTCAACAATTTTACCCTTGCCTTCGTCACCCCACTGAGTGCCCAGCACAACAACGTTTTTACCCATGATTCTCTCTCGTATCCGGCGGCCCGAAAGGGAACGCCTTGAAAAATTTAGCAAAGAAAAGTGTAAGCGAGACTACGCTGGAACTGTCAGCCCAGCGCTTCCACCACCCATTTACCGTCACGTTTTACCAGTTGGCGATCGCACCCACGCTCGGCCGGATCGGCCTGCGCGTCTTCCGGCAGAGCACGGATGACCGTCTCGGTCATGCGCAGCCCGGAAATCACCCCCTCCAGCGCCGGGTCGGCTTCCGCCGGTGCCCAGATGGAGCCGGCGCGGCTGTATGCTCGCTGCCCCAGGGCTACCAGGGCACGGATATCCAGGCTAAACCCGGTAGCCGGGCGGGCCCGGCCGAAATCACTGCCGATAGCGTCGTAACGGCCGCCCTTGGCCACGGAATCACCATGGCCCGGCACATAAGCGGCAAACACCAGACCGGTGTGGTAGTTGTAGCCGCGCAATTCACAGAAATCGAAGCCCAGGCTGACTTCCGGATAGTCGCGCTTGAGCATCTGTGCAACACGTGCCAGCTGTTCCAGGGCCGCGTCCAGATCGTCCGATGCGCCACCGAGAATCGACTGCGCCTGCTCCAGTGCTTCAACACCACCGTTTACTCGAGCCAGCTCCCGCAAGCGCGCTCCGGCGGAACCCGCGGCACAGTCACCCAATAGTTGGTCCAGCTCCGGTACCGATTTGCGAGCCATCGCATCAAACACCGCCGCTTCGGTCTCGCGATCAAACCCGGCCTGGGTGATCAGGCTCTCATAAATGGAGACGTGGGCCAGATCCAGATGCACCCGGGGCAAGCCTGACACGCGCAGGGTCTCGAGCATCAGCGCGATGATTTCCAGGTCGGCGGTTTCGGAGGCACTGCCAAACAGCTCACAACCAGCCTGAATCGGTGTACGGCCGGTCAGCATGTGATGCGGTCGGGTATGCAGCACGTGGCCTGCGTAGCACAGACGGGTGATGCCCTCGTCGCCCAGGGTATGGGCATCGATCCGGGCTGCCTGCGGGGTCATATCCGCGCGCACGCCCATCATGCGACCGGTCAGTTGGTCCGTAAGCTTGAAAGTCTGCAGCTCCAGATCGTGACCAGTGCCGGTAAACAGGGATTCGAGGTACTCAATCAGCGGGGGGATTACCAGCTGGTAGCCCCAGCGCTGGCAAGTGTCCATTACATCCCGGCGCAGGGATTCGATCTGCCCGGCCAGTGGCGGCAAAATGTCCTCCACCCCGTCAGGCAGTAACCAGCGATCAGATACAGTCATGAGATTCGGTTGTCCGTTGTTCCCTGACTGGCACAGAGCCAGGGGAATGACTCAGGATTTAACGGGCCCGGATGCGGAAAACCCGACACAAAACCGGCAAAATTCTACACCGTTGGCAGACACAAAAAAACCGGAATACCTGAGTATTCCGGTTCTTCGTGTTTCCGGCTGCGATTAATTCGCGCCTGCCGGGTTGTTCAGGAACTTCATGAAATCGCTCTTGGCGTCGATCACCATGAGGTCGTCCTTACCAGAGAAGGTGTTCTGATAGGCCTGAAGGCTACGATAGAAGCTGTAAAACTCTTCATCGGCACCATAAGCCTCGGCGTAGATACGAGCCGCCTCGCCATCACCTTCACCCCGGGTTTCTTCCGCCTGGGCGAAGGCTTCAGCCAGGATCACGGTCTGCTGGCGATCTGCATCAGCACGAATACCTTCTGCCAGCTCACGACCGCGGGAACGGAATTCCTGAGCCAGCTTGTGGCGCTCGGTCGCCATACGGCGATATACGTTATCGCTGACCTGACCTGGCAGTTCGATGGCCTTGATGCGGATATCCACCACTTCAATACCAAACTCTTCTACCGAGGTCTGGTTCACCAGATCCCGAAGGGTATGCATCAGCTCATCGCGCTGACCGGACACCACTTCGTGCATGGTGCGAACACCGAACTCGTCACGCAGACCGTTGTCCACCCGGGACAGGATCAGTGACTGGGCGCGGAACTCATCACCACCGGTCGCCCGGTAGAACTGGTCGACGTCGCGGATCTTCCAGGCCACGTAAGAGTCAACGTCCAGCGGCTTCTTCTCCACCGTAAGGTACTGACGGGATGGTAGATCCATGGTCAGTACCCGGACATCGAACTCACGCACCTCGTCGATCACCGGCACTTTAAAGTGCAGGCCCGCCGGGATGTCGGTTTCAACCAGCTCCCCGAACCGCAGCAAAACGCCACGATGGGTTTCGGGAATGATATACACGCTGGACAACACAAGCAGGACAACAATCAGAGCGCCTGCCAGGCCCACAATGCTTTTGGGTCCCATAACTTATCTGCTCCTCCGAATGTTGGCGTTCTGACGGTTCTGCACTTCCTGCAACACCTGGTCCGTCAGAGCCTGAATATCCACCTGCTGTGCGTTGCTGTTATTCCCGGACGACTTGGAACTGTTGGCCGGCAAGCGGTTCTGGGTCAGCCGATCCAGAGGCAGGTACATCATGTTGCCGCTGCTTTCGGTGTCCACCAGGATCTTGCTGCTATTTGTCAGCACCTGCTCCACTGCCTGGATGTACATGCGCTCACGGGTAACCACCGGGGCATTCTCATACACCGCCAGCAGCTGCTTGAAGCGTGCGGTTTCACCGCGGGCCCGCTCAATCACTTCCTGCTTGTAGGCGTTGGCCTCTTCAATCATGCGCTGAGCCTGACCACGAGCCTCCGGAACAATCTTGTTGCGGTAGGTCTCGGCTTCCTCTTTAAGGCGCTGCTCGTCTTCCCGGGCACGCTGAACTTCACGGAAGGAATCCTGCACGGCGGATGGCGGCTGGGTGCTTTCGACGTTCACCCGAACCACTTCCAGACCGGCGCCATAGTCGCGGAGGAAATTCTGCAGGCGCTGCTCAATGCGAATCGCCAGTTCCGCACGACCTTCGGTCAGCACGTCATCCAGGGAGGAGCTGCCAACCTCGTGCCGCAGGGCACTGTCGGTGGCAAAGGCCAGGGCCTGGTTGGAGTCACGAACGTTCAGCACATAAGCCTCAGCGTTGGACACCCGATATTGAACCTGAAGGTCCACCGTCACCAAGTTTTCATCCTGGGTCAGCATCTGACCGGAGGATTCCGCCGAGCGAACGTTGGTCACGCGCACCTTGGTGACGTTGTCGATCAAGGGCACTTTGAAACGCAGACCCGGGTTTTCGGTACGGTTGTATTCACCGAACCTCAGAACCACCGCGCGTTCCTGTTCGTCCACGGTGTAGAACGACTGGAATATGACGTAACCGACAGCCAGGATGGCCACAACCGCCAGAATGGCACCAAAGCCACCCCCGCCAGAGCTTTTGCCACCCCCGGAGTTGCCAGAATTGCCGCCTTTGCCTCCCAGCATCCGATTGAGTTTATCGAGTCCTTTTTTCAGGGCTTCATCGAGATCCGGCGGCCCCTGATCATTGCCGCCACGACCGCCACCGGTTCCCCAGGGGTCATTGTCGTTACGGTTTCCACCCGGTTCATTCCAGGCCATAGTTCTCTCCGTTCGTGTTTATGCGAATGGCTGCAAATACTAGGGATTTATAGCTTCCCCGGCAATACCGCACTTGCAGCGGTTACTGGTCGTCCAGTCTGACATCCTGTTCCTGCACCCCGGCGCGGCTGAGAAGCTGCAACCAGTCTCGGTTCTGCAGGCGCACTTCCACCACTGAATCACCGGTGTCACGGTATTCCTCACTGAGCACCGAACCGGCCTCGTGCAGCAATGCCCGCAGCTTGCCGTCGGTGGGTCCGAGCACGACAAAGTGGTGGACGACATCTTCAGCCAGGCGTTCGACAATGGCATCAAACAACAGTTCCAGACCCTGACCCGAAACGGCGGACACCCAGACTCTCACGGGTATGCCGTCCTCGTTGCGATCAATCCGTGGTTCGAAATCCTCCAGCAAGTCAATCTTGTTGAATACCTGTAATACGGGAATCTCGTCGGCTCCGATCTCTGCCAGGACGCTTTCCACCTGCTCGATGTTTTCGTCACGCCGGCTGTCGTAGCAATCGATGACGTGGAGCAACAGCGACGCCTGGGTGGTTTCTTCCAGGGTAGCCCGAAATGCCTCCACCAGCTTGTGAGGCAGATGGCGAATAAATCCCACGGTATCCGCCATGACCACCGGTCCGACGTCGGGCAGGTCCAGCCGGCGCAAGGTGGGGTCCAGCGTGGCGAACAGCTGGTTCGCCGCATACACCGTCGAGGTGGTGATGTGGTTGAACAAAGTGGATTTGCCGGCGTTGGTGTAGCCCACCAATGAGACGGTCGGGATATCCGCGCGCTTTCTGGCCCGACGACCCTGGTTGCGCTGTTTGCGTACTTTTTCCAGCCGCTTGTGGATGGACTTGATGCGCTCGCGCAGCAACCGGCGGTCAGTCTCCAGCTGGGTTTCGCCCGGGCCTCGCAGACCGATGCCGCCTTTCTGGCGTTCCAGGTGGGTCCAGCCCCGGACCAGTCGCGTCGACATATGATCGAGCTGGGCCAGTTCAACCTGCAACTTGCCCTCGTGAGTTCGGGCCCGCTGGGCGAAGATATCGAGAATCACACCGGTGCGATCCAGTACCCGGCACTTCAGTTCCCGCTCAATATTTCGTTCCTGGCTCGGGCTCAACGCGTGATTGAATAGCACGATATCGGCCTCGTTGGCGGCCACGGCATCGCGGATCTCTTCCAGCTTGCCTTTGCCAACAAAAAGCCGCGGGCTGGGCTGTTTGCGGGAACCGGTTACCGAGACAACAGGTTCAACACCTGCCGAGGTAACCAGCTCACGGAATTCGCCGGGGTCTTCGGTACCTTCGTGGGCGGTAAAATCTATGTGAACGAGAACCGCCCGCTCTCCGACATCAGGACGCTCAAACAAGTTTGATCAACTCCATAAATACAAACACCCGCGACCCTGTCAGCCCGAAAACTGACCTGGAACGCGGGTGCAAAAAACCGGTAAGACGGTGATCAGTCCTCAGACTCACCTTCCTCGGCCGGGTTCTGCGGCGTGATACGAACGTTACGTGCAGGCACAACGGTGGAAATGGCGTGCTTGTAGACCATCTGACTTACGGTGTTCTTCAGTAGAATCACGAATTGGTCAAACGATTCAATCTGACCCTGCAGCTTGATGCCGTTGACCAGAAAAATGGAAACGGGGATGCGTTCCTTGCGCAAGGCGTTGAGGTAAGGGTCTTGTAGGGAGTGCCCTTTTGACATGAGTGTTCTCCTGTTTTTTTAGTAAGTGCAGATCGTCATTTATTCTCTTCAAATGTGGTGCGAACTCCTTGGCTTTTCAAGGTTTCCAGCACCGGGGAAATGTCGGCCGTGGTCAACCACTGCACGTCCTGCCATTTCCGTAACCAGGTCAACTGACGTTTGGCCAGTTGACGGGTGGCGGCAACGCCTTTCGCCACAAAAGTCTCGTAATCCGTATGGCCGGCCAGGTAGTCCCAGGCCTGCCGATACCCCACACACCTCATCGAAGGCATGTCCGGCGTCAGATCACCACGGGCCATCAGCCCCCTGACTTCGTCCAGAAAACCCGCATCCAACATGGCCAGAAAACGCCGCTCTATGCGTTGGTGCAGAATGGAACGTTGTGCCGGGGCCAGCGCAAACTGGCAGACAGTATACGGCAGGCTGGCGTTTTCGTCTGCCTGCCAGCGCGTAGAATACGTGAAATCCTCGACACCTGTTGATTGTCCGGCCTCTTCGGCACGCCAGTAGCTTGAGATCGGATTGCCCGTCAACCGGAGCACCTCGATGGCCCGCATCAGTCGCTGCCGGTTGTTGGGGTGAATCAGTTTTGCCGCCTGTGGGTCCTTTTCAGACAATTCCCGATGCAGCGCTTCCCAGCCATGCGCATCGGCTTCCTGCTCAATGCGCTCCCGCAATTCCGGGCTGGCCGACGGCAGGTTTGACATGCCGTGAAGCAGCGCCTTGAAATACATCATGGTGCCACCCACCAGCAACGGAATCCGCCCCCGTGCGGTGATGTCTGCCATCTCGGCCAGGGCATCCCGGCGAAAGTCCGCCGCCGAGTAGGTTTCAGCCGGATCGCAGATATCAATCAGTCGGTGCGGGGCCTGGGCCAACTCTTCCCCGGAGGGCTTGGCGGTACCGATGTCCATGCCCCGATAGATCATGGCGGAATCGACACTGATGATCTCACAGGGCAACTGCTGGCACAGGGCGATGGCCAGATCGGTCTTGCCCGACGCAGTCGGCCCCATCAGGAAAATAGCCGGCGGCAGGCCTTCAGGCTTGGCGGGATCGGTTACGGACATGCCGGTCAGCGCCCCCTGAGAAACAGCTTGTCCAGCTCCGAGAGTGTCACCAGGGTCCAGGTGGGCCGGCCATGGTTGCACTGGCCGCTGCGCTCGGTGGCTTCCATGTCTCGCAGCAGGGAATTCATTTCCGGAATCGTCAGTTGCCGGTTGGCCCTCACCGAGCCATGGCAGGCCATGGTACCCAGCAGTTCGTGAGTCATGGCCTTCACACGGTCACTCTGGCCATGCTCGATCACATCCGCAAGGACATCGCGTACCAGTTGTTCGGTATCGGCACCCCGCAGCAGAGCGGGAATCTGCCGAACCGCAAGCGTTTCCGGACCAATGCGCTCAATCTGGAGCCCCAGTTGCTGAAGCTCACTGCCATGACTCTCCGCCAGGGCTGCTTCCTTCTGGCTGACAGCCAGCGACATCGGCACCAACAACGGCTGGCTTTTCAGGTCCTGCTCATCCAGGGCCCGTTTCATGCGCTCATAGGTAATGCGCTCGTGGGCCGCGTGCATATCCACCACGATCATCCCGGCCCGGCTCTGGGCCAGGATGTAGATACCATGCAACTGGGCGATGGCATAACCCAGTGGCGGCTCCTCATCCGTGCCTTGCGGTGGCGTCGGTGAAGGAGCCACGGCAGGGCCGGCCTCCGCCGCTGGTTGCGCACCCCGATTCTCCACACCACCACCTTCATTCAGCGACTGGTAAAAGGCCATCTGGTCACTGGCCTGCCACTGGGGATTTGGCGAAGGCGCCGCCGGGTGCTCTTGCCCACCCATGCCACCGGAGTACGAAACGCCCGGATTGCCAGGGAATGGCGAAGCAGCCGGCGCTGTCTGTGCGGCGGCAGGTGAGGCGCCGGCTTCGCGGCCAAACGATTCGGCCACGGCACCACGCAAATGATCGTCCGGCCGAACATCGGCCAGGGCCCGGTGCAAGGTGCGGAAAATGAAGTCGTGCACCAGCCGGCCATCGCGGAATCGGACTTCGTGCTTGGTGGGGTGCACATTGACGTCCACCGTTGCAGGGTCCACTTCCAGATACAGTACGAACGCCGGGTGCCGGTTGTTGTACAGCACGTCCCGGTATGCCTGGCGAACGGCGTGAGCCACCAGCTTGTCCCGGATCACCCGCCCGTTCACGAAGAAATATTGCAGGTCCGCCTGGCTGCGGGAGAAGGTCGGCAAGGCCACCCATCCCCAAAGACGCAGCCCGGTGGCTTCGGTGTCAATCAGCACCGCGTTATCAATGAACTGCTGGCCACAGAGCGATCCAATTCTGCGCTCCCGGTCCAGGTCAGAAGCTGCGGGCCGAAGGCTCTGCACCACTTTCTGATTATGGCGAAGGGTGAAACCGGCATCGAACCGGCTCAGGGCCTGGCGACGGATGCACTCTTCCACATGATTGAATTCGGTTTTTTCGGTGCGCAGGAACTTGCGCCGGGCGGGCGTATTGAAAAACAAGTCCCGCACTTCAACGGTGGTGCCAACGGGATGAGCCGCCGGGGTAATACTGGCATCCATGTCACGGCCTTCCACCTGCACACGGGCCGCGGCTTCCTGCTCGGCGGTACGGGAGGTCAACGCCAGACGGGAGACGGAGCTGATACTGGCCAGCGCCTCGCCCCGAAACCCGAGGGTACCCACGGCTTCGAGGTCGTCCAGGGAGGTAATCTTGCTGGTGGCGTGACGGCTGAGAGAAAGCGGCAGGTCGGCTTCGCCAATACCAAAGCCGTCATCCCGGACCCGGATCAGCTTGGCACCGCCCTGCTCGACCTCCACATCCACCCGGGAAGCACCGGCATCCAGGGCATTTTCCACCAGTTCTTTGACAACAGATGCGGGCCGCTCCACCACCTCGCCGGCGGCAATCTGGTTCGCCAGTCGGGGCGGAAGCAACTGAATGTGGGGCATAGCCGGGACTTACCTCGTAATCACGATGAAGGGATGCGAATGGTTTGCCCTACCATAACACGATCATCGTTCATCCCGTTAAATCGCATCAGCTCGTTAACGGTAACCTGATTTTCACGGGCCACGGCCGAGAGGGTATCGCCACGCTGGATCTGGTACTGACTGACGGAATTACTCCCACCATTGCGTTTTTTCCAGGCCAGCAAGGTGCCGGGCGGCGGCGTGGTCTGGAAGTAATCATCGATGCCCGCCATGATGGCGTTGGCCAGGCGGCTGCGGTACCAATCGGTCGACAGATTCTTCTCTTCGGTGGGATTGGAAATGAACCCCGCTTCCACCAGAATCGAGGGAATGTCCGGGGACTTGAGAACCGCAAACGCCGCCTGCTCCACGCCGGGCTTATGCAGCTCCGCCACTTGGCCAAGCTCGCCGAGAACGGAACTGCCCACACCCAGGCTGGCGTTGATACTGGCGGTCATGGACAGATCCAGCAGGACACCCGCGAGCAGGTCGTCGCGCCCTTCCAGCGACAGGCTGCCGGCGCCGCCAATCAGATCCGAGCGGTTCTCACTGCGGGCCAGCCAGCGAGCCGTCTCACTGGTTGCCCCACGCTGGGACAAAGCAAACACCGAGGCCCCTTTCGGTTGTGGCGTGCGGAAAGCATCCGCGTGTACGGACACAAACAGGTCGGCATTGTATTTACGCGCCAGAATCGTCCGGTTTCTCAAACCAATGTAATAATCACCGGTACGGGTCAGTTTAGCGGTGTACCCGGGCTGCTCGTTGATCAAAGCGGCCAGGGTTTTCGCCATTCTGAGTACCACGTCTTTTTCACGGGTGCCCCGTGGCCCGATGGCGCCAGGGTCTTCACCACCGTGACCGGCATCCACCACTACCACGATATCCCGCTTGCCCGACGCATCCTCGGTCAGTGTCGGGCTATTGGCCTGTTCAATGCGGGTGCCATTTTCGTCGATCAGGTCAATCACCAGGCGATGACCATACTGCTTGTTGGGTTTCAGGGAAAAGCTGCGGGGCTTGATATCACTTTTCAAATCCAGCACGACGCGCAGGTCATCACCGTTACGGGGGGCGCTGCGAATACGCTGGATCGGGCTACCAGAAAGATCCACAGCGTCCAGGTTGGTTGCCAGAGCGACATTTTTCAGATCAATCACCAACCTGGCCGGCGAGGAGAGGGAAAATACGTTGTGGTTCACCTGGCTGCCAGTATCAAAGACCACGCGGGTATGATCCGGCGCCGGCCATATCCGCAAACCTTCAACCTTGCTGGCCGCAGAGGCAAAGCCGGCCGTGGCCATCATCACAAATAAAAAGGTGAGCCTGAGTAACCGTTTCATCAGTGCTGCCCCATCAGTTCTATATCGTTCAACAAGGACGCGCCAAACGCAGACCGGGCCCGAAGCACCACTGAACGGCCGTCACCCTGCCGCTCAAGATGAATCTCCAGGTCCGGCTCTGGCAGCACACCCTCGCCCCGCTCCGGCCATTCCACCAGGCACAGGCAATTCCTGGCGAAGTAATCCCGGATTCCCATGTATTCGAGTTCTTCCGGATCACCCAGCCTATACAGATCAAAGTGATACACCGGTGGCTCCAGGTCTTCGTAGGGCTCAACCAGTGTGTAAGTCGGGCTTTTGACCGCCCCCTTATGCCCAAGACGCCGCATGATTCCGCGACTGAGGGTGGTTTTACCCATCCCCAAGTCACCATCCAGATACAGGGTCGCGCCGTGGCCCGATTCTTTCACCAGCCTGGCCAGCTCATCACCCAGGTGCTCGGTTTCAGCCTCGCCTTCCAGATACAACCGGCGCTCATTCCCGAATATGCTCATTCGCCCTCCCGGCGGTTACTGGCAATCACTGGCTGCACGGAACGAAACACGCCGGCCAGGGCCTCAATCACGTCAACGGGCAACAACCCCATGTACCCCTGGCGTTGCGCGGCTTCATCAGCCGCCGCCAGGTGGGCACAGGCTGCTGCAATAGTGGCCTTTTCCAGGCTGCGCATCTGGGCCACAAGGGCGCCAACCATTCCCGACAGGACATCACCCATGCCGCCGGTCGCCATCCCCGGATTACCTCCTGCAATGATGGCGGGTACCCCGGTGCCCGCAGCCACCACGGTGCCGGCGCCCTTCAATAACACCACGCCACCAAACATTTGCTGCAACTTCTTCGCCGCTGCCAGGCGATCAGCCTCCACGTCAACAACCTGGCACCCCAGCAGGCGGGCAGCCTCGCCCGGATGAGGGGTAAGCACCTGCTGATCATAAACGGAGGGCGCCTGGCCGGCCATCAGGTTGAGGGCGTCGGCATCCAGTATCCGTGCCTTGCCACTGCCCATCACAGCCTGAAGCAATTGCTGCCCCCAGGCACTCTGGCCCAGGCCCGGGCCGCAAATCACGACGTCCGCTTTCTCCAGCAAGGGCGTCAAATCATTACCGTGGCTAACGCCGCGCACCATCACCGAAGGACAGCGCGCCAATGCCGCAGACACATGCTCCTCACGGGTAGCCAGGGACACCAATCCAGCTCCGGAGCGGGCGGCGGCTTCCGCTGCCATAAGCCCCGCGCCACCATAGCCATGGTCACCGGCAACCACTAACACGTGGCCAAAGCTACCCTTATGGGCATTCAGCGCCCTTTGCGGCAACCAGGACTGGCAGACCGACCATTGGTAAAGACCGGCTACCGCCTGCTGTTGATCACCCACGCCGTAGGCTTCCGTGGACAGCGATTCAAAAACCACGCGACCACAGGCCCCCACGCCCTGGCCGGTATACAAACCCGCTTTGGCGCCAATGAACGTCACGGTGAGTGCCGCCTTAATAACGTCTCCCTCGGCAGCGCCAGTATTGGCGTTAAGCCCCGAAGGAAGATCCACGGCCAGCACCGGAACACCCGAAGCATTCACCGCCCGAATCACACTGGCGACCGGCTCTCTTGGCGCTCCGGTAACGCCCGTTCCGAGCATGGCGTCCACGATGACCGCAACAGCCCCAAGCTTTGTTTCCAGCTCTGACTCGGCCAGATCCGCCAGCGCCTGTATCTCAACGCCTTCGGCCCGCGCCTTGTTCGCCGCTTTCAGGGCGTCACCAGACAGCTTCTCGACCGGCGCCACGGCCACACACTGAACGTTCATGCCATGACGAAGCGCATTGGCAGCAACCAGGTAGCCATCACCACCATTGTTCCCCGCCCCGCAAAGCACCAGAATGGATTCCGGCGGGGGCGAGAGTCGCAACAACTGTCGGAAAGCCGACCGGGCCGCGGATTGCATCAGCTCAAAACCATCCACTCCCTGCTCGTTAATCAGATACTCATCCATCCCCCGCACGGCATCGGCGGAATACAGGGCTTCTGGTAAACTGTGGGTGGTCTGCGTCGGCATAGGCCGCGACTCCAGGGATGCAGGTAAAGAATTCGGTTTAAGACCTTTGGCCAGATACCTGTAAAGCATAGCAAAACAGAAAAAAAGGTCATAACTTAATCAAATTAAATATTCGCAGGCGAGCGCGCCAGGCAGTCATCATGGCCACTTCCCCCCAAGACAACCGCACTCAAACGGCACTGGCAGACATGCCAGGGCGCATTCGCCAGTGGGCCAAAGACCTGGGCTTTGCCGATGCCGGCATCACGCGAGCCGATACCGGCCCCCATGCCGAACGCCTGCAACAATGGCTGAAAGCCGGCTACCACGGGCAGATGGGCTACATGGCCGATCACGGCGACAAGCGCTATACCCCCGATTCCCTGGTGCCGGGGACGGCCCGGGTGATCTCGGTTCGCCTGGATTACCTGCCCGCACCAGACAACCCCAAACATACCCTGCAGAACCGGGAAAAGGCCTACATCACCCGCTACGCCCTTGGTCGCGATTACCACAAACTCATGCGCAAACGCCTGGCCACCCTGGCGAAATGGATCGACGAGGCGGTCAGCGGCTACGACTACCGGGCATTCGTTGACAGCGCCCCGGTACTGGAGCGGGGGCTGGCACAGCGGGCGGGGCTGGGCTGGATTGGCAAGAACAACATGCTGATTCACCCCAAAGCCGGCTCGTACTTCTTCCTGGGCGAGATTTTCACCAGCGCCCCTCTGCCGGTGGATGAGCCTTTTGAGAAGCAGCACTGCGGCTCCTGCTCAGCCTGCCTGGAGGTTTGCCCCACCGACGCCTTTGTTGGCGCTCACTTACTCGATGCGCGCCGCTGCATCAGCTACCTCACCATTGAGCTGAAAGGACCGATTCCCGAGGAATTGCGCGCAAAGATGGGCAACCGGGTGTTTGGCTGCGACGACTGCCAGTTGGTGTGTCCCTGGAACAAATTCAGCAAGGCCACGGCGGAAAATGGCTTCCAGCCCCGGCATGGACTGGATAACTCGGAACTGGCCGAACTGTTCCTGTGGACCGAAGAACAGTTCCTCAAACGCACCGAGGGCTCGGCCATCCGCCGCACCGGCTACGAGAACTGGCTGCGCAACCTGGCGGTGGGGCTGGGCAACGCACCTTCCACCATTCCCGTGATTGAGGCCCTGAAGCAGCGGGCTGACCACCCCTCCGAACTGGTCCGCGAGCATGTGGCCTGGGCCCTGCGCCGTCACGGCCTGTAAGGTCGCGCTTTATTCCTGGAGCTTGAAGAACGTCTCACGGTAGTGGCGCAGCTCGTTGATGGAATCGCGAATGTCGTCGAGTGCCAGGTGGCTGCCTTTCTTTTTTACGCCGTTGAGCACATCAGGGCGCCAACGGCGGGCCAGTTCCTTGATGGTGGACACGTCCAGGTTCCGGTAATGAAAGAAGCCTTCGAGTTCGGGCATGTATTTCACCAGGAAGCGGCGGTCCTGGCCGATGCTGTTGCCGCACAGGGGGGATTCGCCGGCGGACAGGTGTTCCTTGAGGAATTCGAGGGTGATTTGCTCGGCTTCGGCTTCACTAACATTGCTTTCTTTCACCCGCTGGGTCAGCCCGCTGGCGCCATGGGTTTTGGTGCACCACTCGTCCATGGCGTCCAACAGGCTGTCCGGCTGGTTGATGGCAATCACCGGGCCTTCTGCGACGGTGTTCAGCTCCGAATCGGTGATGATGGTCGCCATCTCAATGATCCGTTCTTTCTCTGGGTCCAGACCGGTCATTTCCAGGTCGATCCAGACCAGCTTTGTGTTTTGCTCTGTCATTCTCTTTCTGCGCCTCTTGAATTTGGGTGCCGGTGCGGACGTGGGCTGGCTTCACGGGACACGCTGTGAATACATCCCTGTACGCTTGACTGCAGCATCCATGCTGCAGACAGTCCCGTGAAGCCAGCCCACGCCCGCACGCCCGAACATTGATCGCGCCGCCAAGAGAAACTGATTGGTTTAGCATCCATGAACACAACTCTTAACGGCCTACGAGATCTCTACAATGCCTCTCCTCGAATGATTTAGCATGCCAGAGAGAACAGCACTGAGACAGACAGGGCCGGGCGGGTAAGGCTTTCCAGGAGTATCTGAAGCCATGGATGGCTTCAGCTAAGCGCACAGGGATGTGCTTGTAGCGTCTCCTGGAAAGCCTTACCCGCCCGGCACCCAGCACCGCACTCTCCGGCTACAAGTTAGCGGAAAGGCACCAATAATCTGACCATTGTCCATGATTCACGTATCATGTGTCACACCACTTCCCCGGAAAACGTACGAGTACATGGCCAAACGCAGACTGAACAAACGCCAGCAGTGGCGAATTGAGAAAATCCAGAAAGAACGGGCCAACCGGGCCGCGCGCAAAGAGAAAGCCGTTCAGGAACAGGCCGAGGCCGGGGAGCTTGGCGTCGAGCAACAGGGGTTGGTGATTGCTCACTTTGGGCAACAGCTGGATATTGAAGCACTTGAGGGCGAGCACCAGGGTGAGGTGTTCCGCTGCTTTGTGCGGGCAAACATCGACAGTCTGGTAACCGGCGACAAGGTCATCTGGCGTCCGGGCAAGAGTGAGACCGGAGTGATTGTGGCCCGGTGCGACCGGGACAACCTGCTGCAACGCCCGGACAATTTCGGGGCGCTGAAGCCGGTGGCGGCGAACATTGACCATATTATCCTGGTGATTGCCCCGGAACCCGAGCCCCACGACAACCTGATTGACCGCTATCTCGTTGCTTCTGAAACCGCAGACATTCCTGCGGTAATTCTGCTCAATAAGACCGACCTGATTGGTGAGCACAACCGCGAGCAGATCGAAACCTTGCTGTCCCGCTACGAAAACCTGGGCTACCAGGTAGTGAAAACCTCGGCAGCAAGCGCCAAGGATACGCCGGCACCGGAAGTCCAGGACCTGGTGAAAGGCCAGACCAGCGTGTTCGTGGGTCAGTCTGGAGTGGGCAAGTCGTCGATCATCCAGACCCTGCTGCCGGACCAAAGCCTGCGCGTGGGTGCTGTGTCCGAAAGTACTGGCAAGGGCGTTCATACCACCACCACCGCCCGGCTTTTCCACCTGCCCATCGGCGGGGATCTGATTGACTCTCCGGGCATCCGCGAATTCGGCCTGTGGCACATGACGCCGCAGGAGCTGGAATACGGTTTCCGGGAGATTCGACCGCTGATCGGCCACTGCAAGTTCCGCAACTGCCGCCACATGGGCGATCCGGGTTGCGCACTGGATGCGGCAGCCGAGGCGGGCGAGATTTCACGGGAGCGGCTGAAGAGCTTTCATCGCATCCTTCAGGACATGACCGAGCAGCAGGCCCGGGGGCTTAAACTCTCCTGAGCCAGACGCGGGCCTGGTCAGCGCCTGCTACCAGTTGAGCTCGCCCTGTGCGGGCTCATCGGGCTGGTTGAACCAATCACCACCTTCCAGTTGTTTCATGGCGTCCTGTTGCTGCTCTTCGCTCGGCTGGGTGAGGTCAATCAGGGGCTTGTCCGGGCGTGAGGCGCCGCTCTGTATGTCGTCGGCGGTTTTCTTGTTCAGGACGATAATGGAGATACGGCGGTTTACCGGCGCCCTGGGATTTTCCTTATCGAACAGCACAGAGTCACTCAAACCCACCACCCGGGCGATCTGTTCCGGGCGCACACCACCCGCCACCAGAGCTCTTCGGGCGGTATTGGCACGATCGGCGGACAACTCCCAGTTGGTGTAACCAGGGCGACCGCTGAAAGGCGTCGAATCCGTGTGGCCGGTAATGCTGAGCTTGTTGTTGACGGTTCCCAGGGTGTCCGCCAGCTCGAACAGGATGTCCTGTGAATAATATTTCAGCTCGGCCCGCCCGCTGTCGAACATGGGGCGGCCGGAGCGATCGACAATCTGGATACGCAGACCTTCGTCGGTGATATCGATCAGCAGCTGATCCTTGAATTCCTTCAGGGTCTCGCTTTGCTCGATGCGGTCCTGGAGCTCCTGGAACAACTCCTGCATTCGGCGCTGCTCCAGGGTTTCAGACAGTTGGTCGACGGTTTCGTCTTCCAGCTGAATCTGATTGGGCGCCACGTCCTGCGTTGATTCCTGGATCACCGACGCACTGCCCTCCAGATCCACCGGGCTTGGTGAACCACCCTCGGTAAAGCCAACAGGGTCTTTGAAGTAGCCCTCAACGGCCAGCTTCTGCTCCGGCGTCGCCGTGGCGGTCAGCCACAGCACCAGGAAGAACGCCATCATGGCGGTGGCAAAGTCGGCAAACGCAACTTTCCAGGAGCCGCCGTGATGACCACCGACGACTTTCTTTTTGCGCTTGATGATTATCGGCTGTTCTTCCACGCCTTACTCCGCTTCGCCCGATGTCTGGCCAGTGATCACTTGGAACGCACGTGATCGTTGAGTTCCTGGAACCCGGGCCGCTTGTCAGTCGGCAGGGATTTGCGGCCAAACTCAATGGCCATCTGGGGCGCCTGGCCAGAGACGGTGGCGACGATGGCCGATTTCACGCACTCATAGGCCTTGAGTTCGTACTTGGCAGCATGTTCCAGTGCAATGGAGGTGGGACCAATAAAACCGTAGCCCATCCAGATACCCATAAAGGTACCGACCAGGGCGGCGGCCACACTCAAACCGATACGTTCCGGCCCTTCGCTCAGGAAGTTCATGGTGATGACGATCCCCAGAACGGCGGCAACAATACCCAGGCCCGGCAAGGCATCGGCGATCTTGTTAACCGCGTGGGCCGGCTCCTCAAGCTCGTGCTGACGGCTATCAATCTCGTTTTCCATCATGCCTTCAAGCTCGTGGGCCGCCATGTTGCCGGTACTGATAATGCGCAGGTAATCGGTGATGAAATCCAGCAGGTACTTTGACTTCATCACGGCCGGATAGCGGGTGAAGATCTGGCTGCTCTCCGGGTTATCAATATCCTCCTCGATGGCCATCACACCCTGCTTCCGGGATTTGTCGAAAATCTCGTACATCAGGCTCAGGAGATCCATGTAATAGGATTTGTTGTACGGTGATCCTGTCAGCAGGCGCAACACACCCTGAAACACTTCCTTGATGGTATGCAGGGAATTGGAAATGACGAACGACCCCACGGCAGCGCCGCCGATGATCAGCACCTCCGTCGGCTGCCAGAGCACAGCCAGGTTGCCACCATGCAGAACGTAACCGCCCAGCACGCTGGCAATAACTATTACAGCTCCAATAATCAACAACATGGGATCAATGTACGCCTTTCGTCCGGTTAAGGGGGTCGATCATAGCAAGCCTCTGCCGCAACCGCGAAACTTCAAAACCATTTCTATACAGTGGTTACAATTTGATAAACTTGCCGGTCGTTTTAACGCAAGAGATTTCATGGATGCTTGATAAACTGTTTGTTCTCAGCCAGTACGTAACCCCGCAGCTGGCGGTTTCCCGGTTGGCCGGCCGCCTCGCCGACATGGACGTAGCGCCTGCCCTGAAGAACCGGGTCATCAAATGGTTTATCGGCCGGTACGGCGTGAACATGAGTGAAGCCCATGAACCGGACCTCACCGCCTACCCCACCTTTAATGCGTTTTTCACGCGCGCCCTGAAAGATGGAGCGCGCCCCATCGAAGGCGACCAGACGGTGTTTACCAGCCCTGTGGATGGCACCATCAGTCAGCTTGGGCAAGTCAGCCGCGATCGCGTTTTCCAGGCCAAGGGGCAATCCTTCAGCCTCACCGAACTGCTCGGGGGCGATGCTGAACGCGCCGCGCCCTTTGAAGATGGCGAATTTGCAACGGTTTACCTTTCACCCAGCGACTATCACCGCATCCACATGCCCATGGCGGGCACCCTGACCGGCATGGCCTATGTGCCCGGCAAGCTGTTCTCCGTCAATCCAACCACCGCCGAACAGGTACCCAACCTGTTTGCCCGCAATGAACGGGTTATTTGCCTGTTCGATACCGAGGCCGGCCCCATGGCACTGGTGCTGGTGGGGGCGATGATTGTCGGCAGCGTGGAGACCACCTGGGCCGGCGTTGTCGCGCCCAACCCTCACCAGGTTTCTCACTGGGATTACAGTGGTGATGAAGCCCCGCGCTTTGAAAAAGGTGAGGAAATGGGCCGTTTCCGCCTTGGCTCCACGGTCATCGCCGTCATGCCTAAAGGCAGCGTGCAGTGGAACGCGGACCAGATTGCCGGCAAGAAAGTCCGCCTGGGCGAGGCCTTCGGGGCGCTGAATAATAAAGACGCCTGAGCGGCTCAGGCCCGCTCTATCGGAAAGGCCAGCACATCGCTGATGTCGCTGGCTCCCAGCTTGAGCATAAGCAACCGATCCAGTCCCAGCGCCACGCCCGAACATTCCGGCAGCCCGGCACCCACCGCCGCCAGGAACGCTTCGTCCAACGCCATTTCCGGCTTACCGGCGCGTTTACGCTGCTCGTTATCCGCCATGAAACGCTGGCGCTGCTCTTGGGCATCGGTCAGTTCCCAGTAGCCGTTGCACAACTCAAGCCCCTGATAATAAAGCTCGAAGCGATGGGCCACCGGATACCCATCTTCTGTTGAGATCCGGGCCAGCGCCGCCTGCGAGGCCGGGTAATGGGTGATAAATGCTGGCCTGCCCTGCCCCAGCGTCGGTTCCACCTGAAAGCTCATTACCAAATCCAGGCAGCCATCCCTGCCCAGTCCCGCCAGCTGCTCGGGCTCAAGCCACTGCTCACAGTACCGCTGCAGATCCCGGTCGCTGATGGTCATGGGGTCAAAGCCGGCGCTCCGCTGGACCGCCTCACGGTAAGTGACAACCTCGGGCCAATCACAATCCAGCCAGCCGCAGACGAGCTCGGCGACTTCAACCATCAACTCGGCATCGTCAAAGCCTTCCCGGTACCACTCAAGCATGGAGAATTCCGGGTTATGACGCCGACCCCGCTCGCCGCTGCGGAACACCCGGGACACCTGGAAGATCGATCCGGAACCGGCCGCCAGCAGCCGTTTCATGTGGCATTCCGGCGAGGTCTGCAGCCAGCCCTGCGGCACCTCTCCCAGCCCAGGATGGGCTGCCACGCCGTCCAGGTTCACATCGGTCACACCATGGCGCCCCAGTACCGGGGTTTCCACCTCCAGCACCCCACGTTGCGCAAAAAAGCCGCGCACATATTGCAACTGCTGTGCGCGGCTTTTCAGGGCATCCCTGGAGGCCGTGGGCCGCCAGGAAGAGTCCATCGTCATCGGAGAAATCAGCTGCTCTTGACGCGGCTGACGTACTCACCGGTACGGGTGTCCACTTTCAGCACCTCACCGATGGTGATAAACAACGGAACGTTCACTACGGCCCCGGTCGAAAGAGTCGCAGGCTTGGAGCCGCCCTGGGCGGTGTCACCTTTCATGCCAGGATCGGTGTCCACCACTTCCAGCTCCACGAAGTTCGGCGGGGTCACGCTCAGCGGGGCGTCGTTGTACAGAGTCACGGTGTACGTGTCCTGCTCCTTGAGCCACTTGATGGTGTCACCCACGGCCTTTTCACTGGCCGGGTACTGCTCGAAGGAGCCATCGGTCATCATGAAGTACCAGAACTCACCATCGGAATACAGGTACTCCATATCCAGCTCGACCACATCGGCCGCCTCGAGGCTTTCGCCGGACTTGAAGGTGCGTTCCCAGACCCGGTTGGTCATCAGGTTGCGCAGCTTGACGCGATTGAACGCCTGGCCCTTGCCCGGTTTGACGAATTCGTTTTCCAGCATGATGCAGGGGTCACCATCCAGCAAAACCTTGAGACCGCCGCGAAATTCGTTGGTAGAATATGAAGCCATGAAATGTTCACCTGACGTAATGTCGTTAAAATGCCAAAAGTCGCTATGATACAGCGAACCCCCGCCTCGATAGAAGCCCGGGAAAGCAGCCAGCGCCCCGCCACCGGGACAGCGATCCTTCAGATTCCCGAACCCAGGCCGGATTGGCAGCAACTGATGAGCAACGCCATCACCAGCCCCGAGGAACTGCTGAAACGGCTTGGGCTTCCCGTGGAGCCCTGGTTGAAAGGTGCCCGGGCCGGTCATGGGCTTTTCCCGATTCGCGTACCCGAGCCCTTTGTTCAACGCATGCAGCCGGGCGACCCCAATGACCCGCTGCTACGCCAGGTATTGCCACTGATCGAGGAAAGCCATCAGGAACCCGGTTTTGTCAGGGACCCCCTGGGCGAAGATGACGCCATCCAGACCACCGGATTGATCCGCAAGTACCGCAGCCGGGCTCTGCTGATGGTTACTGGCCACTGCGCCATCAATTGCCGGTACTGCTTTCGGCGACACTTTCCCTACGGCGAACACCGGCTGTCACCGGACGACCGACACGAGGTTATAACCACCCTGGCCGCCAGCCCCGAGATCAACGAAGTAATCTTCAGCGGCGGCGATCCACTGGCGGCCAATGACCGGTTACTGGCCCAGTGGGCGGAACTGCTCGACACAGTTCCGCACCTCCGCCGCCTGCGCATTCACTCGCGCCTGCCAGTGGTCATTCCCCAGCGGGTGAACGACTCACTGCTGGACTGGCTCTCGAAAAGCCGTCTGCAAAAAGTCCTGGTGGTGCACATCAACCATCCGGCGGAACTCGACCAGGCAACCCGCCACGCATTGTCACGACTACGGGAAGCCGGCGTCACCCTGCTCAATCAGAGTGTGGTTCTCAAGGGCGTGAATGATTCCGCAGCCACCCTGGCCCAATTGAGCGAGACACTGTTCGAAGCCGGAGTCATGCCCTATTATCTACATGCGTTTGACCCGGTGGAGGGTGCCCACCACTTTGCGGTGAGTGACGACCAGGCAAAAGCCCTGGTCCGTGAGTTGATGGAACAACTCCCGGGTTTTCTGGTTCCCAAACTGGTGCGCGAATTGCCGGGAGCCGCCAGCAAGACGCCGCTGCTGTAAGCGGTTGGCAACTCGCTTTTTTTAGCGGTTTTGCTATCCTGAATTTCATTGTTTATCAATAATTACGGCATTTTTCTTAAGCGCTTTCAAATGCGACACATGCCGTCCTGACATTGGCGTTGAAGCATGGAAGGTAATTTGAGCAAACCAGACCTCGAGGTGCCGGAGCAAAAAACGGCCAGCCTGTCTTTCTGTGACACGACGCCCAAGGCGTTCCGGCTCTGGGCCCAACAACTGCCCATGGTGAATGTCGGCGAGGCGTCACGCCAGCTGTATCACGCCATCCTGGAGCTGAACCAGGTGTTCATGGGTCCCCAGCAGCGCCTGCAATTTCTGGAAATCATTCGGGACAAGATCCACTTTGTCTGTGCGGAGCTATCCCGCCACTTTCTGGGACTGGCCATTGCCCTGCCCGAAAAACAGCGCAAAATTGCCAACCTGACCCAGGCCCTGCAGCTTCACCTGGCCAACGGCTACAAGCTCTGTCTGCTGGAATTTCTGGATAACGGCGGTGCAGACAAACACCGCCGCCCCACTGCGACGGTGACCCATCGCATCATTTCCGAGCTGGGCGCGACCATCCTGCGCTCCCATCAGCTTTATTGCCCCAGCCCTCGGCGCAGCTGGTTCGAAGCCCACAACCTGTACCGATTTGCCTGGCAGCATGACCTGCTTGGCCAGGAGGTGGAAGACAATACCCTGGACCACCAGCGCACGAGTACCGTGGGGGACAGCTACCAGCGGGTACTACTTCTGGGTTGCGCTCGACCAAACCAGTTGCGCCAGAACGAACTGACGCAGGTCTATGAGCTTTTCGAAACCTGGACGCCATTCACCGACTGCGGTCCCGATGCCAGTACCGATAGCCTGTTTATCGTCAACCCCAAACGGGACAAGCCGCCCATCTACCGCAGCCTGCTGAATCAGACCCCGGAAGACGACTGTTACGGATTTGATACCACCACGCTATCTGGCTACCTGTCTGAACTGCTGGAGGCCAGACGAAACAAGACCCAGGATAAAACGCCTCTGGCAGTGCCCGGTAATGTCAGCGACACCCTGCTCACACACCTGAGCCAGGCACTCGGGATTCTGGCCAAGCGTAATTTCAACCGCATTGCCAGCCAAGGCACCCTGGAAGTCTGCGTCGGGCTGAGCGCCGCCCACTACTTCGTGTCGGGCGAAAAAACCTTCTCTGAATTCCTTGATGGCAATGAAAGCTCACACCATGAACAGGAAAACCTGTTCATCAAACGCGCCAACAAGGAAAAGGACCCGTGGGCACAGGCCCACGATACCGAACCGGATGAACACCGCCTGCATGGCAACGAAACCCCGATTACCTTTCGCAGTGGAGCGAGCAACCACGCCAGCATCCAGGCCCCGCGCAATCGCCCCCAATCGCACCAGACCGTGCTGGTCAACACCAGCCCCGGTGGCTATTGCGTAGCCTGGGAGCACAATGTGCCGCCATCCCTGCAAGCCGGTGAAATTCTGGGGGTACGGGAACACCCCTCCTACCCCTGGAGCATTGCGGTGGTCCGCTGGCTGCGCCAGATCAAGAACCAGGGCACGCAACTGGGCATAGAACTGCTTGCGCCCAGCGCCGCGCCGTGCGCTGTACGCCTGATCCAGAAAACGGGAAACAGCAGCGAATACCTGCGCGGCCTGATGCTGCCGGAAATCAACGTGGTCAATCAGGCCGCAACGCTGGTCACCCCCCGCATGCCCTTCCAGACCGGGCACCGCATCTCGCTCCTGCATGACGGCTGCGAGGATCAGGCACAACTGCTCAAGAAAGTCTCGGCCACCGGCAGTGTCAGCCAGTTTGAACTGAAGGTCTATGGATCCGAAGTGGTGTCTGGCGCAGGATCACCGGGCCAGCAGTCCGGTGGCGGCACGGCAACCGATGACGAGTTTGACTCCCTCTGGCCCTCGTTGTGACATATCCGGTTGTTATCGGCTTCAAGGCCCTGCATCATAACCAACAGCAAACTTAAACAACGGGGTGGCGGCCAGATCACCCACGGGCGTCATGAGATCTCTGTCGAATGCATAAGAACAACACCACCGTACACCTGTTAATCCTCGACCCATCCCAGAACGATGCCGAGTCGGTCGTCAGCCTTTTGCGAAACGCAGGCCGGGCAACCCGAGCACACAGGATTACCTCCGAGGAAGACCTGGAAGAAGCACTCAAGACCTCCACCTGGGATCTGGTTCTGGCCAGGGATCTTGAGCAGGAGTTCGGTCCGGACGACGTTCTCGCCATCATCAAGCGCATGGATAAAGACATCCCCTTTATCCTGCTGACCGAAGCATTTGATCACGACCGCACCGTGGGCATTATGCGTGCTGGCGCCCAGGATGCACTGCCCTTCGAACATACCGATCTGTTGGTGCTGGTTGCCAAAAGAGAGTTGGCGGCGCTGGAGGACAGGCGCCGACGGCGTGTGCTCGAATCCCACCTGCGGGAAGCCGAACAACGCTGCCAGTTGCTACTGGAAAGCTCCAAGGACGCCATTGCCTACATCAACGACGGCATGCACATCCACGCCAACCAGTCCTACATGGACCTGCTGGGCTATGACGACCTGGATGAGATGATCTGCATTCCGGTGCTGGACACCCTGACCCCGGAAAGCCAGGAAAAATACAAGGAATTCATGAAAGAGTTCGCCCACAAGGGCGAAGACGGCATGACGCTCAACTGCACCGCCCGGCGCAGTGACGATCAGGAACTGGACGTTACCATGTCGGTATCAGCTGCGACCTTCGACGGTGAGACCTGCACCCAGATTGTCCTGCAGCCGGAGCATTCCGATGCCGAGCTGGAGGAAAAGCTACAGGAAATCAGCAGCCAGGACTTGCTGACCGGCCTGTACAATCGCCAACACATGATGGGTCTGCTGGGCAAAGCCATTGCCGAAGCCGGCAAGAGCAACCAGACCGGCGCACTGGCCTACATCGCCCTGGACAATTTCCTGTCCATGAAGACGCGGGTGGGCATCTCTGGTGCCGACATCCTGCTTGGCGATCTTGCCAGCCTGCTGCGCGAGAAGGCCGGTGAGAATATGACCCTGGCCCGTTTGAGTGATGACGCTTTCTGCATGATGTGCCTGCCCTGCGACGAAAAAAGCATGGAACAGCAGTGCGAGACCATCCGTAAAGCGGTGGAAGACCATCTGTTCGACATCAATGGCCACACCGTACCGCTGACGGTCTCGATCGGCATTGCGGCGATTACCGAGAATTCCCCGAAAGCCGAGGACATGATGGGCCGGGCCCATACCGCTTCGGCCGAGGTGAAAAAACAGGAAGGCACCGCCCAGGGCAATGGCGTGCTGGTCTACAACCCGGCGGACTACGAAACGCTCGATCAGAGCAATTCGGCGGAAGCCATCCAGCGTGCCCTGGACGAGAACCGTTTCCGCCTGCTGTTCCAGCCAGTGATCAACTTGCGTGGCGAAGACGAGGAGCATTACGAAGCCTTTGTGCGCATGCTCGACAAGGATGACAAGGAAATTTCCCCCTACGATTTCCTGCCACCGGTCGGCCCCAGTGAGACCACCATCAAGATCGACCGTTGGGTGATCCTGCAGACCATCAAACAGCTGGCCAGCCACCGTTCTCGGGGGCATAACACCAAAATGTTCCTTAACCTGACGGCCGAAACGCTTCAGGACAAGACCTTCACCCCCTGGCTCAGCGTGGCACTCAAGGCCGCCCGGCTGCCCGGCGATTCGCTCATCTTCCAGATCCGCGAAGGCGACGCCAGCAACCACATGAAACAGGCCAAGGAATTCACCAAAGCCCTGCATGAACTGCACTGCAAGATCTCCATCTCCCAGTTCGGGTGTGCGCTGAATCCGTTCAATACCCTCAAGCACATCGACGCTGATTACGTGAAGATCGATGGCTCCTTCACCGAGGAAATCCAGAAAAACGACGATGCCAAGCAACAGGTCAAGGAAATGGTCAAGAGCCTGCAAAGCTCTGGCAAGTTGACGATTATTCCGCTGGTGGAGAATGCCAGTGTGCTGGCTACATTGTGGCAGGCGGGCGTGAACTACATTCAGGGCTACTACCTGCAGGCCCCGGTGCCGGAAATGAATTACGACTTCAGCGAAAACTGAGCCGTTCCAGGCGCCCACAAAAAAGGCGAGCCAATAACCGGCTCGCCTTTTTTGTGGGTAAAACCTTCCTACAGGGCCTGGTTGGTTTCGCTTTCCCGGAAACCGATCAGGTACAGGATGGCGTCCAGCCCCAAGGTGGATATGGAGTGGCGCGCGGACTCTTTCACCAGGGGCTTGGCCCGGAAAGCCACGCCCAGGCCCGCCTGACTGAGCATGGGCAAATCGTTGGCGCCATCGCCCACGGCAATCACCTGCTCCCGGGAAATGTGCTCTTTCTCGGCAATTTCCAGCAGCAGCTCGGCCTTGCGCTTGCCATCGACAATCTGCCCCTTTACCTCACCGGTCACCTTGCCATCGACAATTTCCAGCTCGTTGGCATAGACATAGTCAATGCCCAGCTTTTCCTGCAGTCGGCGGGCAAAGTAGGTGAAGCCACCGGACAGGATCGCGGTGCGGTAACCCAGCGCCTTCAGGCTGCGAATCAGGTGTTCCGCGCCCTCGGTCATGCGCAGCCGGTTGGCGATGCCCTCCAGGACCGATTCGTCCAGCCCCTTGAGCAGAGCCAAGCGCTCGGCGAAGCTCTGGCTGAAGTCCAGTTCGCCCTGCATCGCCCTTTCGGTGATTTCAGCCACCTGATCCCCGATACCGGCTTCGTGGGCCAGCTCGTCGATCACCTCCGCCTCAATCAACGTGGAATCCATGTCGAAGACCACCAGGCGGCGATTGCGTCGGAAGATAGAATCCTCCTGGAACGCGATATCCACGTTCATTTCCCCGGCAATGTGCAGGAAGTCCGCCCGCAATTGCTCCAGGTCGGTGGGCGTGCCACGGACGGAAAACTCCACGCAGGCGATGCGGTTGTCGGACGGGTTCAACGAAGGCCGTGCCGACAGCCGGGTGATGTTATCAATATTCAGCCCATGGCGGGCCGTAATGGCCGAGACCCGGGCAATCTGCTCGGCCTTGATGTCCCGGGACAGCAGGGTGACGATGTAGCAGGCCCGGTTCCGGCCCGCCGCCCAGGCCTGATACTCCTCCTCGGTGATGGGCGCGAAACGCACCTGCAGATCCAGCGCGTGCAGACGGAACAGCAGATCCCGGATGACGGGTGACGAGCGGGATTCGTCCGGAATCTCGATCAGGATGCCCCAGGTCAGGTGATCGTGAATCACCGCCTGGCCGATATCCAGAATGCGGACATCGTACTGGCCCATAATGCCGGTAATTTCCGACGTCAGCCCCGGCTTGTCACGCCCGGATACGTTAATCAGTACCAGTTCACTCACTGTCCGCATTCTCCTCTTCTTGCGCACGGGCCGCGGATGGTATCACGTCAATGGCATCCACTCGCTGAAGGCCACGGGGCAGCTTGTGGCCCCGACGCCCCCGCTCACCCAGATAATGCTCCAGGTCGCCAAACCGCAGCCCCAGCTTGCGCTTGCCGGCCCGGATTTCCAGCTGGTCCTCCTCACCGAAGACCGCCAGCGCGACAACGAGTTCTTCCCTATTCTGGGCTCGGGCGGCCGGGATACTGAGCATCTTGTTGCCCTTGCCTTTGCCCAGCTCGGGCAGTTCCGACAACGGGAACACCAGCATCCTGCCTTCATTGGAAACTGCGGCAATATAAAGTGTTGAGCGGGTTTCCGGCACCATCACGGGCGGCAGGATTCGCGCCCCTTTTGGCACGGTGACCACGGCCTTGCCTGCCCGGTTCTTGCTGATCAGGCTGTCCAGGGCTGTCACAAAACCATAACCGGCGTCGGTGGCCAGTAACACCTTGTGCTCTGGCTTTCCTGTGACCAGACCGGAGAACGTAGCGCCGGAGGGCGGATTAATCCGACCGGTCAAGGGCTCACCCTGTCCCCGGGCCGAAGGCAGCGAATGCGCCATCAATGCATAGGCCCGGCCGGTGGAGTCCAGGAAAATCGCCTGCTGGTTATTACGGCCCCGGGCCGCCAGGGCAAAACGGTCACCGGCCTTATAATTGAGGCCTACCGGATCAATATCATGCCCCTTGGCCGCCCGTACCCAGCCTTTTTCCGACAGTACGATGGTGACCGGATCGTTGGAAACCAGATCTGTCTCGCTGAAGGCCCGGGCTTCCTGACGCTCAACGATGGGTGAACGCCGGTCATCGCCGAAGGTTTCGGCATCCTGCTCCAGCTCGTTCTTGATCAGTTCTCGCAGCCGGTCTTCCGAGCCCAGGATGGCCTGCAGTTCATCCCGCTCGGCGGACAGTTCATCCTGCTCACCACGGATTTTCATTTCTTCAAGCTTGGCCAGGTGGCGCAGCTTCAATTCCAAGATGGCCTCGGCCTGGTCGGCGGACAGCCCGAAGCGACGCATCAACTCGTCCTTGGGCTTGTCCTCGTAGCGGATAATCTCGATGACTTCATCGATATTCAGGTAGGCAACCAGCAGGCCTTCAAGAATGTGTAGCCGGGCCAGCACCTTGTCCAGACGATGCTGCAGCCGGCGGGTAACCGTGGTCTTGCGGAAGGCCAGCCATTCGGTCAGCACCTCGGGCAGGGACTTCACACCAGGGCGACCGTCGTTGCCGATCATGTTCAGGTTCACCCGGTAGGTCTTCTCCAGGTCGGTACTGGCGAACAGGTGCGTCATCAGCCCGTCCAGGTCCACCCGGTTGGAGCGCGGCACAATCACCAGGCGCGTGGGGTTTTCGTGGTCCGACTCATCCCGCAGATCCGCCACCATGGGCAGTTTCTTGGTCTGCATCTGCTGGGCGATCTGTTCCAGCACCCGGTTACCGGACACCTGGTGCGGCAGGTCGGTGACCACGATCTCGCCGTGTTCGCGGACCCAGCGGGCACGCATGCGCAGTGATCCACGGCCGGTTTCGTAGAGTTTGCGAATGTCTCGGGCCGGGGTAATCAACTCGGCCCGGGTGGGAAAGTCCGGACCCTGAATATGCTCGCACAGCTGGTCGACGGTGGCTTCCGGCTCGTCCAGCAGACGAATACACGCCGCCGTCACCTCGCGCACGTTATGGGGCGGAATGTCGGTGGCCATGCCCACGGCAATACCGGTGGTGCCATTAAGCAACACATGGGGCAGGCGCGCCGGCAGTACCGATGGTTCCTCCATGGTGCCATCGAAGTTGGGCACCCAGTCCACCGTGCCCTGTCCCAACTCACCCAGCAGCACTTCAGCGAACGGCGCCAGGCGGGATTCGGTGTAACGCATGGCGGCGAAGGACTTGGGATCGTCCGGAGAGCCCCAGTTACCCTGGCCGTCCACCAGCGGATAACGGTAGGAAAACGGCTGTGCCATCAGCACCATGGCCTCGTAGCAGGCGCTGTCGCCATGGGGGTGAAACTTACCCAGCACATCCCCCACGGTACGGGCCGATTTCTTGTACTTGGAGGTGGACTTCAGCCCCAGCTCGGACATGGCGTATACGATACGCCGCTGGACCGGCTTGAGACCATCGCCCACGTTGGGCAGGGCCCTGTCGAGAATGACGTACATGGAATAATCCAGGTACGCTTTTTCGGTGTAGTCCCTGAGCGAGACCCGCTCAAAACCTTCATCCGTTGTCTGAAACTCTGGCATGGATGCCCCTTTGCCTGGAATGCCTGACATAAAATGTGGCGTATTATGCTACGCTTCGCCCCCGGCCGATTGCCGACGGCGATGGCGCACCATTATATGGACGCCGGCTCGGATACACCAATTTCCAATAGCGGAATTCCCGAATGGAGTGCCGACCGGGAGGGCCGTATTCTCGAAAAGGTCAATCAATAGTCGTTGTTGAGCCTCGATTAGCGGAAACCTATGAAATCCAGTATCAAAGCCTGCGGGCATGCAATGGTGACAGCGGTGGTCAACGCTTTTCTGGCGGTGGCTCTGATGTTGCTGGTCGAATTCGCCATCAGCGGCACCTTTCAGGTCGCCGAGCCCTATCTGTGGGCAGGCTTTCTGATCGGCGTCATCATCTTCGGCGGTCAGTTCCTGCGTCAAAGGCACCTCTGTCGGGATAACCACCAACCGGACAGCACCCAACGCAGCTAATCCGGTTGCGCTCCCAACTCGCCCTCCCCCGAATGATAATGCAGCCTCCTACCTGCCGCGCGTGAGCAGATACTTAACCGCAATTGAAAAGCAGACTCAAAAAATTTCTGGTGGGCCAGGCTGACGAACCGGCAGCCCGGAAAGGCCGATTCCGGGTCTGAGCCCGGAATCGTAAGAAAGGTACAATTACTGTCGGATACCCTCGACAGAGATTTCAAGCTCCACGGTTTCCGAGGCGGGGCCCAGATCCATCGGGATACCAAAATCCTTGAGCCGAAGCTCCGTCTCGGCTTCAAAGCCCATGCGGTAACCGCCCCATGGATCTTCACCATGGCCAACCATTTCCGCATCGAGGGTGATTTCCCGGGTTACGCCGCGCAGGGTAAGGTCACCAACGATGTCGGCTTCCCCATCCTCACCCAGAATGACTTCAGTGCTCTTGAACGTCGCTTCGGGGAATTCACTAACGTACAGGAAATCTTCACTGCGCAGGTGGTTATCCCGCTCGCCGTGATTGGTATCAACACTGGCGGTGTCGACGGTAACGGTCACGGAACTGTTTTCAGGGTTCTCAGCATCGTAGACAAACTGGCCATCAAACTCGTTAAACCGCCCATAGAGCCAACTGTAACCCAGGTGGGAGATCTTGAAGGTGATGAACTGGTGTGTGTCCTTGTTATCAAAGGCATAGGTGCCACCGTGTTCATCGGCATGGGCCACCCCCACCAGCGCCAGTGATACGGCAGAAGCAAGCAATACTTTTTTCATCGTGTTCTCCTTACTCAGGGTTTTCCGGTTATTTCGGGTCAATAAGGTTGTTTCAGGGTTGGCCCAGCATTCGAAGCAGCGTCTGGTCGCGATCCCAGAAATGATGTTTCAGCGCCGCAAGCCCGTGTAACCCGGCCAGTGCCACCAGCCCCCAGGTACTCCAGTAATGAACCGCTCCGGCGGTCTCCTCCAGACCTTTCATCCGACCGGTCACCGAGGGCACATCAAACCAGCCAAACACGCTGATTGCCGATCCATCCGCCGTGGAGATCAGATAGCCACTGGCCATCGCAACGAACATCAGTACATATAGCAACATGTGCACGAGATGGGCCGACAACACTTCCCGACGGGTGTGGTTCACCGGGGGCCGGGGCGCCAGGTTGATCCACCGCCACACCACCCGAAAGAGGATGGTCACAAACAGCAGGAGGCCAATGCTCCGGTGAATGTCCGGCGCCTGGCGATACCACGGATCGTAATAGGACAGATCCACCATCCAGAACCCCAGCGCAAACAGGCCAACCACGGCTGCCGCCGCCAGCCAGTGCAGAAAAATGGCCATCCATCCGTAGCCGCTTTTGGAGTTTCGCATTGCCATATAGGTTCCTGTTCCTCTTGTCCCTGGGGCTCTTCGTCGTCCCATCAATACGACCAGTCTAGAGCGGCCTGGGAGCACATCAAATCGGAATGTTTTGCGGACCAACATCAATTTTTTTGATCAGAGAAATCCGTTGACGTCAACGTCATATGCGGTTTTACGGATTGTTGGAATTCATCAGACCACTAAAATAAACCCATAAATTAACCAGCGCCTAACAGGCTAAATGATAGAGAGGAAAGACATGGAACTGGAATTCGACGAATCCGTTGCCGTACCCAGCAATAACTAAGATTGCTACCAGCCCCCGGTTCCGCCGGGGGTTGTTCGTTTCAGGCCCCGACACTCCTTCCATTAAGCACCGTTGACACCAGAAATGGTGGAAATGGCGGGCATTTTTTGGCACTCTGCAAAACCCTGATCAGACACTGCCTCGAATTTGCCTATGTCCTTCGACCTTCCTGATTTTCCACCACCGCCAGAGGTGGATTTGCTCTCGCCGATGCTTACTCAGGGAGACACGACCTGGACCGCTGATTTTCGGGGTCTGACGCTGCACACCGCATTGCAGCCCATCTATAGCCTTTCTCACAAACGCACCATTGGCTATGAAGCCCTGATCCGGGCTTTTGATACAGACCAGTGTGCGGTTTCACCACTGCAGCTGTTTGAATTGCCAGACTCCCATGCGGAGAACCTGCTGCTGGATCGCCTGTGCCGGTATTTGCACATCCAGAATTACAGCGGCATCAAAGACCAGTTGAATTGGCTGTTCCTGAACGTGTCGCCCCAGGTAGTGACAACAGGAAGCCAGAAAGACTCCTTTTTTGGCCAGTTACTGGAAAAAACCGGCCTACCCCCGCACCGGATTGTGATCGAAATTGTTGAACAGCCCACCGACGATGCTGAGCGTTTGCGGGAAACCGTGGCCTATTATCGCGAGTTGGGCTGCCTGATCGCCATTGATGATTTTGGTGCCGGCCATTCCAACTTTGAACGCATCTGGAACCTGTCTCCGGACATCGTCAAACTGGACCGGGCGCTGCTCAACCGCGCCACAGAGGAACGCAAGGCCCGGCAGATCCTCAATGGCATGGCGTCGCTGTTGCACCAATCCGGCTGCCTGGTTCTGCTGGAGGGCGTGGAGACCCGGGACCAGGCCATGATCGCGATTGATGCCGGCGTTGATTTTGTCCAGGGCTTTTATTTCAAGAAGCCCTCGCTGGAGCTGGAAAACCTGTCGCAGGCACAGGCCGACCTAGACGAGCTGCTGGAGGAATACAAGTACTATAAGCAGTTGATCCAGGACCCCAACCACCAGTTGGCCAGCCACTTTGCCATGCCTTTTGAGCGGACCGTGGAACGCCTTCAGAATAACGCCAGCATGGAGCGGGCCTGCGTCGAATTACTCAACCACCCGACGGTCTCTCGCTGTTACCTGGTGAACAGCAATGGCATCCAGATTGAAGACACCTTGGTTTCCGACAGCATCGAGCGCAATCAGGATCCCCGCTACCGGCCGCTGGAAAGCACCGCCAGCGCAGACTGGTTCCGCCAGCAGTACCTGCGCCAGGCACTGGCCGAACCGGAAAACCTGCAGGTAACCACCCCCTACCTGTGTGTGACAGGTGCCTATATGTGCGTCACCCTGTCACTGGCCTTCGAGCACAATGGCGAAACCCGGGTGCTGTGCTGCGACATTCTCGCCAACCCACCCACACCCGAGAACAGCGACTAAAACGCGGGCAACAGATCGTACACCAGGGCGATCACGGTGATACTGGACAGACCAATCAGCAGGTTTAAAGGCAAACCCACGCGAACATAATCTCCGAATCGATAGCCCCCCGGCCCCATCACCATCATATTGGTCTGATAGCCCAAAGGCGTGGCAAAGCTCGCCGAAGCCGCCAGCATAATGGCGAACATGAAGGGCTCGGCATCCACGCCCATGGCGGACGTCAATGACAGGACCACCGGTACCATCAGTATCGCTGCAGCATTGTTGGTCAACATCTCGGTCAATATCGATACCACCAGGTACACCAGAGCCAGAGCCAGCAGCACGTTGCTGCCGCTGAGCCCGACCACGGCCTCGGCCAGGTAACTTGCGGCCCCGGTCTGCTCCAGTGCTCCACCCAGGGCAAAGGAGGCGGCAATGGTGAGTACGACCGGCATATCCACGGCCTTCTGAGCCTGCCCGACAGAGCAGCAGCCGGTCAGGATAACCAGGGCCGCGCCCACCATCGCTGCATTGAGCATGGACATGACACCGCAAGCCGCCAGCCCCACCAGCACCAGAAGAATACCCCAGGAAAGCAACGCCCGGTCGTGGCGCGGTGCCTCGGTGTCCAGGTCGTTGATCAGCAGAAAATCTTTGTTGTAACGCTGACGACTGACGAAAGCGGGCCGGGCTTCCAGCAATAAAACATCCCCCGGACGCAGGCGGATATTACCCAGATTGCCCGGGACCCGGTCGCCACCCCGGGCCACCGCCAGCACCACCGCGCCGTAGCGGTCCCGGAACCGAGCATCGCGAATGGTCTGGCCCAGCACGTCCGATTGCGGCGAAAGCACCGCCTCCACCAGACGACGCTCGGCATGATCCTTACTCAGCGCGGGTTCGTCGTCGTGTACCGAAGGCACGATACCGTTGATGCGCAACACATCGGAGATGGCCTGGGTATCGCCGGCAAACACCAAGCGGTCACCGCCCAGAAGGCGCTCTTCCGAGGGCACCGCCGTGACCACGCTGCCATTGCGCTCAATCTCGACCAGATACAGACGATCCAGCTCACGCAGCCCGGCTTCACCCACGGTTTTGCCCACCAGCGGGCCTTCCTGAGCCACCGCCACCTCCAGAGTGAATTCCTTGACCGAGCCGAACTTTTGCTGGTCCTTTCGGTCCGGCAGCCAACGAGGCAAAAACAGCAGTATCGCGGCGATGCCAATAACCGCCACCGGCAGCCCCACCTTGGTAATGGCAAAGATGGAAAAGCCCTCGCTACCGGTGAGTTGCTGGTATTGGCCATTAACCACCAGGTTGGTACTGGTGCCAATCATGGTGAGGGAGCCGCCAAAAATTGCCGCATAGCTGAGCGGAATCATCAGCTTGGAGGGCGAAATATCGATTTTCCGGGACCAGGTATGCACGGCCGGAATCATGGTGGCAACAACCGGGGTGTTGTTCATGAAGCCACTGAGGAAGGTGACCGGCAAGGCAATTCGGGCCTGGGCCCGGCGGACGCTGCGGGGGTTACCCAGCAGGTGATGAACCAGCAGATCGACCCCGCCGGAGTGGTGAATGCCGGCGGCCACCACAAACAGGGCCACCACCGTAATCAGTCCGGTGTTACTGAAACCGGCCAGGGCCTGCTCTGGCCCCACGATCCCCGCCGCACTCAACACCACCAGCACCGACATCATCACCAGATGGGGTGCAAACCGGCCCGAGGCCATGAGCAGCAGAGCCAGGATCGCCAGCCCGAGGGAAAACCAACCTTGCCAGTCCATAATTCATATTCATCCAATGGAAGAACTGGCAGGTTAACGAAGAAATCAAAGCATTAAAAAGAATAATGGAACATTTTTAAATTCCAACAAAGAATATCAGACCTCGATATCCGCCATGTTGCCATAGGTCTCCAGCCAGGCTCGACGGTCCGAGGCCCGCTTCTTGCCCAACAACATGTCCATGCGCTCGTCCGTGTCGTCGCCCTCCTCCAGCGTGAGCATCACCAGCCGCCGGGTATCCGGGGCCATGGTGGTTTCGCGCAACTGCAGGGGGTTCATTTCGCCCAGCCCCTTGAAGCGGGTCACCTGGATCTTGCCGCGACGTTTCTCCGCCGCCAGGCGATCCACAATGCCCTGTTTCTCATGCTCATCCAGGGCATAGAAGGTTTCCTTGCCCAGATCCACCCGATACAGCGGAGGCATGGCCACAAACACGTGGCCAGCGGCCACCAGGGGCCGGAAGTGCTTCACGAAGAGGGCGCACAGCAGAGTGGCAATGTGCAGTCCGTCCGAGTCGGCATCGGCCAGGATGCAGATCTTGTTGTAACGCAGGCTTTCGAACTTGTCCGAGCCGGGGTCAACACCGATCGCTACAGCGATGTCGTGCACTTCCTGAGAGGCCAGAATTTCCCCGGAATCAACTTCCCAGGTGTTGAGGATCTTGCCCCGCAACGGCATCACCGCCTGGAATTCCCGATCCCGGGCCTGCTTGGCGGAACCACCGGCGGAATCCCCCTCCACCAGGAAAAGCTCGGATCGGGTGGCATCGGCACCGGAGCAATCCGCCAGCTTGCCGGGCAGCGCCGGACCGGAGGTCACTTTCTTGCGCGCCACTTTACGACTGGCCCGCAAACGACGCTGGGCATTGCTGATGAACAACTCGGCCAGGACCTCGGCAATATCGGTGTGCTGGTTCAGCCAGAGGCTGAAGGCGTCCTTTACCACGCCGGAGACAAACGCCGCCGCCTCGCGGGACGAGAGGCGTTCCTTGGTCTGGCCGGAGAATTGGGGCTCCTGCATCTTGAACGAGAGCACATACGCCGCCCGCTCCCAGATATCCTCCGGCGACAGCTTCACCCCACGAGGCAACAGATTGCGGAACTCACAGAACTCACGCATGGCTTCCAGCAAGCCGGTACGCAAACCATTCACATGGGTACCACCCTGAGCCGTGGGAATCAGGTTCACGTAGCTTTCCTGAACGGCATCGCCACCTTCCGGCAACCACTGAATGGCCCAGTCCACCGCCTCGCTGTTGCCGGAGAAGGTCCCGGTAAATGGCTCCAGAGGCACGGCTTCGATGTCCGCCAGCGCGGTGCGCAGGTAATCGCGCAGCCCATCTTCGTAGTACCACTCGTCTTTCTCACCGGTCTTTTCCTGCAGGAAAGTCACCGTCAGCCCGGGGCACAGCACCGCCTTGGCCCGCAAGTTATGGCGCAGACGGCTAACCGAGAAATTGGGACTGTCGAAGTAGCTGGCATCCGGGGTGAATTTCAGCCGGGTACCGGTATTGCGCTTGCCAACGGTGTCGATCACTTCCAGCTCGGAGGCCTTGTAGCCATTGGCAAAGGTCATCCGGTGTACCTGGCCACCACGCTTGATGGTGACTTCCAGGTGCGTCGACAGGGCGTTGACCACGGACACCCCGACACCGTGCAAACCACCGGAGAAATTGTAATTACCCTGGGAAAACTTGCCGCCCGCGTGCAGTCGGGACAGAATCAGCTCGACACCGGGTACGCCGTGCTCCTGATGGACATCCACCGGCATGCCCCGGCCATCATCTTCCACACTTAACGAATTGTCGCTGTACAACACCACATCAATGCGGCGGGCATGTCCGGCCAGGGCTTCATCCACACTGTTATCAATAACCTCCTGGGCCAGGTGGTTGGGCCGTGAGGTGTCGGTGTACATGCCCGGGCGCTTGCGTACCGGGTCCAGACCACTGAGAACTTCAATGGCATCGGCGTTGTACTGTTGCTGATTCATAGTGGGGGCACGGCTCCGCATTTAATGGTCAAAACAGAGCCATAGCTTAGGGATTCGCGGTGAAAGATCAACGGTTGTTTATCAACCGGAAGGTGAATCCTTGAAGCATTTCCGTTATCCTTCGCGCCTGTTTTCCAGCCCAGACTGCCATTGCCAATCCGGACCCTGACATGTTCGATATCATTTATTTCCTGGAAATGATCGGTGTTATCGCGTTTGCCATCTCCGGCATGATCGTCGCGCGCTCCAAGAACATGGACCCGGTAGGCATTTTCACCATTGGCTTTGTCACGGCCCTGGGCGGCGGCACACTCCGGGACCTGATGATGGACAACCATCCGCTGTACTGGATGAAGCATCAGGAACAGCCTCTCCTGATTCTGGTCATGGCGATTGTCTTCAGCTATTGGAATCGCGCCCACGCCCTCAAAGAATCACGAATTGTCTTTCCCGATGCCATTGGGCTGGGCATTTTTTCCATACTGGGCGCCCAACTGGCACTTGATCTGGGCCATTCCTGGTTCATTGCCTCCATGCTGGGCGTGATGACCGGCTGCTTTGGCGGCGCACTGCGCGACACCCTCAGCAACGAAGTACCCTTCATTTTCCGCAAAGACCAGATTTACGCTTCCATCTCCTTCGCTGGCTGCTGGCTGTACTTTGTCTGCCAGTGGCTGCTGGAAAGCGAATCCCTTGCCCTGACCATCGGCTTGCTGTTCATTGTGATTGTCCGCCTGGCGGCGGTGCGCTTTGACATCCGCCTGCAACGGGACCACTGACACCGGAATTGGCCATGCCCTGCCGTTTTTTCTCTCTTGGCCTCGGGACCGTCAGACGGTACCATTGCCGTTTTTTCACCCATTTCAGAAATTCTCGGCACAACTACCCCATACCCCAACTTTCAGCACCCTGCGAGGCAGACATCCGTCATGCTTGAACGACTGTTCCAACTCGAGGCCCATGGCACCACTGTTCGTAAAGAGATAGTGGCGGGCATTACCACCTTCCTGACCATGGCGTACATCATTGTGGTCAACCCCAGCATCCTGTCGGCCACCGGCATGGATTTCGGCGCTGTTTTTGTTGCCACCTGTATCGCCGCTGCCATTGGCACCCTGATCATGGGCCTGTGGGCCAACTACCCCATTGCCCTGGCACCGGGCATGGGCCTGAATGCCTTCTTCTCCTTCACCGTTGTCGGCAGCATGGGCTACAGCTGGCAGGTGGCCCTGGGGGCCGTGTTCCTGTCCGGTTTTATCTTCTTCATCCTGAGCGTTGTGAAAATCCGGGAATGGATCATCAACAGCATTCCCATGTCCCTGCGCTTTGGCATTTCCGCCGGTATCGGTTTCTTCCTGGGCTTCATTGCCCTGAAAAACGCCGGCATCGTCGTGGACAACCAGGCCACGCTGGTGTCCATGGGCGAAATCAAGATGGCCGAAAGCCTGCTTTTCTTCGGCGGCTTCGTACTGATCTGCGCACTTTCCTTCCGCCGCATCACCGGCGCGGTCATGATCGGCATCCTGGCCATCACCGCCGTCGCCATGATGATGGGCATGGTGGAATTTGACGGCCTGGTCTCCGCACCGCCCAGCCTGGCCCCCACCCTGATGGAGCTGGACATTGCCGGCGCCCTGAACGTGGGCATGATCAGCATCGTGTTTGCCTTCCTGTTCGTCGATCTGTTCGACACCTCCGGCACCCTGATTGGCGCTGCTCAACGCGGCGGCCTGCTGGATAAAGATGGCAAACTGCCTCGCCTGGGCCGCGCCCTGATGTCCGATTCCGTGGCCACCATGTCCGGCGCCGCCCTGGGCACCTCCACCACCACCAGCTACATTGAGTCCACCGCCGGCATTTCCGCCGGGGGACGCACCGGCCTGACCGCCGTCGTAGTGGCCGTGCTGTTCTTGGCCTGCCTCGTTTTATCTCCCATCGCCAGCATCATTCCGCCTTATGCCACGGCCCCGGCGCTGTTCTATGTCGCGGTGCTCATGGCCAGCGGCCTCAAACTGGTGGACTGGGATGACATCACCGATGCGGCCCCGGCCATTGTCACCGCACTGACCATGCCGCTGACTTTCTCCATTGCCAACGGCATTGCCCTGGGCTTCATTACCTACGCCGTCATCAAGGCCCTGGCTGGTCGCTGGTCCGACCTGAATGCGAGCGTAGTGACCATTGCCGTGGTATTCATTCTGAAATTCATGTTCCTGGAAGTCGCGTAAGCGGCTTCCGGCCTTACCAGCAGGTCTTGTCATGGACTACTTTTCTGAGAGCATCAAGCAAGCCATCCGTACTGTGCCGGACTGGCCCAAACCCGGCGTGGAGTTTCGCGACATCACTACGGTATTGCAGGACAAAACCGCCTTCCGAAAACTGATTGACGCCTTTGTACACCGCTACCATGGTCAGAAAATTGATGCCGTAGCCGCTGTGGACGCTCGGGGCTTCATCATCGGTTCCGCCCTGGCCTACGAACTCAATGCCTCGCTGGTGCTGGTGCGAAAGAAAGGCAAACTGCCGTTCGACACCCTGGTGGAAGATTACGAATTGGAATACGGCACTGCCTCGGTGGAACTGCACGAAGACGCCTTCAAGGCCGGTGACAATGTGGTCCTGGTGGACGACCTGATCGCCACCGGCGGCACCATGCTGGCCGCCTCCCGCCTGATCCGCCGCATTGGCGCGGAAATCGTGGAAGTGGCCGCGATGATTGATCTGCCGGACCTCGGCGGCTCGCGCAAACTGCAGGAAGAAGGCCTGAAGGTCTATACTGTTTGTGCGTTTGACGGCGAGTAACAGAGGCCTACAGACAAGGAGCGGTTTATGTCCGATTATCAGCACCACTGGAAAGACGGTACCCCGGTACACCTGCCGCTGGGCAAGATTGTCTGCGTCGGCCGCAACTACGCCGAACACGCCCGGGAACTGAACAACCCGGTCCCGGACGAGCCGCTGCTTTTCATCAAACCGGCCAGCTCGGCGGTGCACATTACCCGGCCCCTGCAAGCACCTCGGGATCAGGGCGAGGTGCACTTTGAAACCGAACTGGCGGTGTTGATCGGCCGCCCCCTCACCCACGCCTCGGCTCGCGAGGTGGAAGCCGCCATCCTGGGTTACGGCCTGGCACTGGATCTCACCCTTCGCGATGTCCAGAGCAAACTGAAGGAGAAGGGCCAACCCTGGGAGCGAGCCAAAGCCTTCGATGGTGCCTGTCCTCTTTCGCCGTTCGTGCCCGCGGAAAAACTACCCGAGGGCAACATCCACTTCACCCTGGATGTAAACGGCCAGCGCCAGCAGACCGGTGACACCGACGACATGCTCAACCCGATCCTTCCGCTCATTGCCCACATGAGCAAGCACTTCACCCTCGAGCCCGGCGATGTCGTTCTTACCGGCACACCCAAGGGCGTTGGTCCGCTGGTTTCCGGTCAGACTTTGTCACTGGAACTGGAAGATGTGCTGTTTGTGGAAACCCACGTGGTCTAAATAATCAGTTCTGGAAGCAACCCGCCGGTGCCGCTTGTTCGGGGTACGGCCCTTCTTGGGGATGCCTTTCCAAAAACCGCTACGAGCACATCCCTATGCGCTTATTTCGGGCCATCCCTGGCCCTCAAAATTTTTGGAAAGGCATCCCCAAGAAGGGCCTATGCAGAGCTTGGAGGCACACAACGGCCTGCACTTGCTTTAGGGGGAGATCTTCCCAAGCCTCGCCTTGCGGCAGATCTCTCTGACGCTTCTGCTCCGCGCCCATGGTTCCACATCTTTTGGACGGGCCTCTCCCGTCAGCGCAGTCAACCCCCGGGTTCATCTCCCGTTCCCACCCTCAATGTTGCTGGCTTTAAAGTTAAGACCCCATTCTCCGAATGCTCTCGTATAGGGCCTTTGTGGGTAGGGCTTCCCAAAAATTTCGAAGGCCAAGGATGGCCTGAGAGAAGCGCACATGGATGTGCTCGTAGCGGTTTTTGGGAAGCCCTACCCACAAAGGCCCGTACCCCAAAGTAAGAGACAAGGGGAGCCTAAAGCCAAACTCAAAGCAACGAAGAAACAAACTCCCGAAGCCCCTCGGAGGCACCCTTTCGGATCACCTCGGCCCCAGAAACCGACGCCGGCTCACCGGGGTCGATGACGGTAATGGGTACGCCCGGATGCACCTCGTGCACCAGCCCGGCGGCCGGATACACCTGCAACGAGGTACCGACAATCAGCAGGCGGTCAGCGGTGGATACCACATCGGCAGCCGCGGCCAGCATGGGCACTTCCTCGCCGAACCACACCACGTGCGGGCGCAGCTGGGTGCCTCGGTCGCACAGGTCGCCGATGTGAAGTTCACGGTAGCCGATGTCATAGATGGGTTCGGGGTAGACCACACTGCGAGCCTTGGTCAGCTCGCCGTGCAGGTGCAGCACATGGTTTGAACCGCCCCGCTCGTGCAGGTCGTCCACGTTCTGGGTGACGACCGTTACCCGGTAGCGGTCTTCCAGTTCCGCCAGCAAGCGGTGGGCATCGTTCGGCTCGGCGTCTTTCAGTTGGCGGCGGCGCATGTTGTAGAAGCGCAGCACCAGCTCCGGGTCACGCTCGAAGGCCTCGGGCGTGGCCACGTCGTAAACGCTGTACTCCTCCCACAAACCGCCGTTGTCGCGGAAGGTGGAAAGACCGCTTTCGGCGCTGATGCCAGCGCCGGTCAGGACGACAATGTGCTCTTTCGAACGATCAGACATCAATCAAAGATTTTGCCCGGGTTCATGATGCCATTGGGGTCGAACACCTGCTTGATGCCACGCAGGTAGGCGATTTCCGCCTCGCTGCGGGTGTAGCGCAGGTAGTCTTTCTTGGTCATGCCCACGCCGTGCTCGGCGGAGACGCTGCCCTCGTACTTCTCAACGATCTCGAACACCCACTTATTCACCTGCTGACACTTCTCGAAGAATTCCTCCTTCGGCATGTCCTCGGGCTTAAGGATGTTCAGGTGCAGGTTGCCATCGCCAATGTGGCCGAACCAGATGATTTCGAAATCCGGGTAGTGTTCGGTTACCACGCTTTCGATTTCCTGCAGGAAACCGGGCACGCGGGAAACCACCACGGAGATGTCGTTCTTGTAGGGGGTGCGCGGGGCGATGGATTCGGAGATACCTTCGCGCAGCATCCACAGGCTCTGGGCCTGGGTTTCACTCTGGCTGATTACGCCGTCCAGCACCCAGCCCTCTTCCATGCAATGCTCGAACACTTCCATGGCGTCGTCCATCACCTGGTCGGAGACGGCTTCGAATTCCAGCAGCGCGTAATACGGCGCTTCGGTTTCAAACGGCGCCTGCACCTGGCCGTGGGCCAGGACGTGTTGCATGGCCTGGTGGGAGAAGAATTCGTACGCGGTCAGGTCCATCTTGTTCTGGAACGCCTTGAGCACGTCCATGGTGTTGGTCAGGTCGTTCACGCCCAGCACCAGCACGGTCAGATCGTTGGGCTTACGGGTCAGCTTCATGGTGGCTTCGGTGATGAAGCCCAAAGTGCCCTCGGCGCCGATGAACAGGTGGCGCAGGTCGTAACCGGTGTTGTTCTTTTCCAGGTCCTTGTTCAGGTCCAGGACATCGCCCTTGCCGGTGACTACTTTCAGGCCGGCGACCCAGTCACGGCTCATGCCATAACGGATCACCTTGATGCCACCGGCGTTGGTGGACAGGTTGCCACCCAGCTGGCTGGAGCCGGCGGAGGCGAAGTCTACCGGGTAGTACAGATCATTTTCCTCGGCGAAGTTCTGCAACTGCTCGGTGATCACACCGGCCTGGCAGCGGACGGTGCGGTCGCTGGCATTGAAGTCGACAATTTTGTTCATGTTGTCGAACGCCACAACCACTTCGCCGTTGGCCGCCACCGCACCGGCGCTCAGGCCGGTCCGGCCGCCGGAGGGAACCAGGGCCACCTGGTTTTCGTTGGCAAATTTCACCAGGGCCTGCACCTGTTCGGTGGTCTTCGGCAATACGATGGCCAGGGGGGCCGGGGTGTGGATCTTGGTCCAGTCTTTACCGTAGGTTTCCAGGTCGGCGGGGTCAGTCAGCACCTTGCCCGGAGCGTCTCCAGAGGCAACCAGTTCTTCGAGGGAAGCGATGATCTGTTCAGCGGTCATTGGGTCAGTTCTGTCTCGTCAGGTTAGGCCGGAACGGATATCCGTTTTTACCAGGAATCCGAATAAACCGGCGCGCTGTGAAAGTCTGCGTTTATGGTATCATATGCGCCCTGTTCTGTGAGCCAGCCCGACGAGCACTGGCCACGGGGTCATTTCATGTGACAAAAGGTTCGGAAGCTAAGCCCATGTCAAATACGTCTCTCGAAAAGAGCAAAATCCGGATCCTGCTGCTGGAAGGCGTGCATCAATCCGCCATTGATACCCTCAATGCCGCAGGCTACACCAACATCGAGTACCTGACTCACTCACTGGGTGAAGAAGAGCTGATCGAAAAGATCGCCGAGGCGCACTTCATCGGCATCCGGTCGCGTACCCAGCTGACTGACAAAGTATTTGAAGCCGCCAAGAAGCTGGTGGCGGTGGGCTGTTTCTGTATCGGCACCAACCAGGTGGACCTGCAGGCTGCCACTCGCCGTGGTATCGCAGTGTTCAACGCGCCGTTCTCCAACACCCGTTCGGTCGCCGAGCTGGTGCTGGCCCAGGCCATCCTGTTGCTGCGCGGCGTGCCTGAGAAAAGCGCCAAGGCCCATAACGGCGTGTGGATGAAATCGGCCAAGAACAGCTTCGAAATTCGCGGCAAGAAGCTGGGCATCATCGGCTATGGCAACATCGGTACCCAGTTCAGCGTACTGGCCGAAAGCCTGGGCATGGACGTCTATTTCTATGACGTGGTCTCCAAGCTGTCCATCGGCAACGCCACCCAGGTGGGATCCATGCAGGAGCTGCTGAACATCGCGGATGTCGTCTCCCTGCACGTGCCCGAGACCCCGGCCACCAAGTACATGTTCAAGGCCGAACAGTTCGCCCAGATGAAGCCCGGCTCCATCTTCATGAACGCTTCCCGTGGCACCGTGGTCGACATCGACGCCCTGGCTGAAGCACTGAGCTCCGGCAAGCTGCTGGGCGCCGCCGTGGACGTGTTCCCGGTTGAACCCAAGTCCAACGACGAAGAGTTTGTCTCTCCGCTGCGTGAGTTCGATAACTGCATCCTGACGCCGCACGTGGGCGGTTCCACCATGGAAGCCCAGGAGAACATCGGCCGCGAAGTGGCAGAGAAACTGGCCATGTACAGCGACAACGGCACCTCCGTCTCTTCCGTGAACTTCCCGGAAGTGGCGCTGCCGTCGCATCCGAACCAGCATCGTCTGCTTCACATCCACGAGAACATTCCGGGCGTCATGTCCGAGATGAACCAGATCTTCTCGGAAAACCACATCAACGTGTGTGGCCAGTACCTGCAGACCAAGGAAGACATTGGTTACGTGGTGGTGGATGTCGACAAGGCCTACGGTGAACTGGCCCTGGACAAGCTGCGCCAGGTCAAGGGCACCATCCGCTGCCGCGTTCTTTTCTAAGGTTCGACAAGCCACAAAAAAACCCCGCAGGCAGAAGCCTCCGGGGTTTTCTTGTTTCTGGAACCGCTGTTTTACTGCTGAATCGGTACCAGGGTCAGTTCCACGCGACGGTTCTGCTCCCGTCCAGCCGCCGTCTCGTTCGAGGCAACGGGATAACGTTCACCATACCCCACGGCGCGGGTCCGGCTCGGCTCAATGCCCTGATTCAGGAGAAAATCGCGAACGGAAGAGGCACGGCTTTCACTGAGCAGCTGGTTGTAGCTGTCAGACCCGGTGCTGTCGGTATGGCCCTCAATCCGGATCGTGGTCTTGTCGAATTCCTTAAGTACCAGTGCTACGGATTGCAGGGTGTCTGTGAACGCGGGGCGAATGCTCGACTGGTCAGTCGCAAAGGTAATGTTGCCTGGCATAATCAGGTCAATCTGGTCACCGTTACGCACCACACGCACACCGGTGCCTTCCAACTGACGCCGCAGCTTCGCTTCCTGGCGGTCCATGTAGTAACCAATACCGCCACCCACGGCAGCGCCGCCGGCCGCACCAATCAGCGCGCCCTTGGCGCGATCGTCACTGCTGGATGTAGCTGCCCCGACGGCAGCACCGCCAATGGCACCAATCACACTACCTTTGGTGGCGTTGGAAACCTTTTCCTCACCGGTATACGGATCGTAGGTCATACAACCTGCGAGCGTCACTGACGCTACAGCCAACGCCAGAATTGTTTTCTTCATTGCGAGCCTCCTGTCGAGAATGTCTCGATAATGGTACTGAATACTCTGGACTGCAAATCCCTCGCTTCGTTCACCAGATGGTGCCTGCCACGGGGCAGGCGGTGTTCAACCACCCGGGAAAACTTATTCCTGATAATCCGTAAGTTGTGTTGCCAGTCGACGGTTTGGTCTTCCTCGCCCTGTACCACCGTTACCGGAAAATCCACGGGACGCGCCGACTCAATATGCGGCACCCAGTGGCGCAATGCCGTGACCCAGTCCACATGGATGGCACGGGCCTGAAGGGGGTCGTGTTCACGCAGGAAACTCAGGAACCGAATGTCGCTGCTGTTTTCCGCAAACACCCGACGCCAACGCTTCAGGAATGGTTTAATCACAGCATGCAGGGCCTTGATCTTCAACCAACCGGTCGGCCGGACGAGGGGCGCAAGCAGCACCACCTTCTTAAACTCTGATGTTTTCTGGGTGTGGTGATTGGAAAGCAGATAATCAATGAGGATGGCCCCGCCAGTACTCTGCCCCACCGCGAACCAGGGCCCGCGCACTTTTCGCCGGGCTTTCGCCATCACTCCACCCAGGACCGCCTGGTACTCAAGAAAACTGCCGATCGCCGCCGGCGTTCCGCTCGACAGGCCGTGGCCCGGCTGGTCGTAGGCAAGCACATCGAAACCGGCTTCCAGGCAATGGTCTATCAACTGGGTGTAAAGCCCGACGTGGTCAAAATAGCCGTGCAGGATGAACACTGTGCCTTTCGCCCCATCACGACCGGCATGGCGGAAATAGTGGACCATGACGTCATAGTCATCCACCTCCACATAGCCCTGCCGGTAGTCGACATCCGGATGCTCTTCCCAGAGGTCCAGGCCGTAGAACCGACAATAAGCGAGCATTTCCTCGCTCAGCTCACGGTTTTCATCGGGCTTGAAAGGCTTTCTGCGCTCACGCAGGGAATAACGCTCCCATCGCGGTGCCTCAATGCTGTCGGTTTTCCAGTACACCTTGGGTAAACCCTTATTATCGGTTCAATTGAAGAATGGAGCTTCAGCTGCCCACCGGCAGATCAATCTCGCCCCGCACCAACAACTCCTTGCGCTGCCGGGGCCATCGCTTGATTCGCCACTCCAGACTGGAAGCCTGGCTGCGGTCGCCCGCTTCGGCGGAGAACGCCAGGGTTAGCGGCCCCTTGCCCCGCAAGCTCCGGGCCCCCTTGGGCGCGCCAGCCTGGTGTTCGGAAAAGCGCCGCTGCACATCGGTGGTGATGCCAGTGTAAAGAGCGCCAGAAGCCGTTCGGACCAGATACAGATGCCAGAGCTCACTCTTCATTCAACACCTTTTCACGCTGCCGGACTTTCTGCTGCTGCAACCACAGACCGCCCACAATCAGGACCAGCCCAAGATACGTCGAAGGCAGAATCCGCTCACCAAGAATGAAATAGATAAACACCAGCGACAAGAACGGAGAGATGAAGATCAGGTTACTTACTTTCGAGGTATTTTCCGCCTTTTTCATGGCGTGAGACCAGAGCACAAAGGCAATCCCCATCTCGAACACCCCAACATAAACCGCTGCCGCCAGCGAGCCAGTGGCAGGAAGCGACAATCCAACGGTCCACCAGCACACCAGCGCCAGCACCGGCAAGCCAAACAAAAAGTTGAGAAACAGGCCCACCACCGGATCCCGGGTGTCACGGGTAGCCAGTATCCAGTAGCTGGCCCATACCAGGGTACTGCCCAGGGCCAGCGATACCCCAAGGGGATCAGAAAAACTCAATGATGCCACCTGCCCCCGGGTGGCAATCACAACCACTCCGGCGTAACACACTAACCCGGCGAGAATATCCAGCCCCCGCAGCTTTTGGCCCAGAAACGGCACCGATAGATAGGCCAACACCAACGCCCAGGTGTAATTCAGTGGCTGGGCCTCCTGGGCCGGGAGACGATCAAAAGCGCCGAACAGCAGAAAATAATACAGGCAGGGGTTGATCAACCCCATGCCAAACGACTGCAGGTACTGCCGACCACTTAGCTCAAATACCTGGCGCCAGCGCCCCTGTACCAGCAGGATCGCCGCCATCACCAACACCGAAGCGACACAGGCGACCAACAGCATCTGTACTGGTGCCAGATCCGCCAGCGCCAGCTTGAAGGCGGTGGCCACGGTGGACCAGAGCAGTACGGTGGCCAGGCCGTAAAGCATGGCCTGTTTCTGATTGGAAGTGGATGTCATGCCGGCTCCGCCAGGACAGGGGAAAAGCGCCATTGTCGCCAGCCAGCCTTCTGGCCACAACCTTTTGTAAAAAAAGGGGCAACACCTGCATACGTCCAAACACGATCTGTTTGTGTCACCGCTTTGTGATACCTTGGCCGCCAGAATCCTGTTTCACTGTCCGGAGTTGTGGTTGCCATGGTCCAGCTGTTTCGTCTTCTTTGCCCGGTGCTTCTGGCCAGCCTTGCGTTGCTGGCCGGCTGTTCCGAATCATCAGGGCAGGAAACCACAAACGAATCAGGCGCAAAGTCCTCCGACTATCCAACAACCTGGCGTTTTGCCCTGGAAGAAATTGAAGGCAGCTTTCAGCACCTCTACGCCAAGCATCTGCGCGACCGCATCGAGACCATCTCCGACGGCCGGATTGTGGTGGATGTTTTTCCCTACGGTTCCCTGGGCACCTCCACCCAGCTCACCGAACTGACCGCCAACGGGTCGATCGATCTGGCGTTTGCCTCACCGGGCCACCTGGCAGACCGGGTTCCTGAGAGCGGTGTGTTCAACCTGCATTTTCTCCTGCCGGAAGAAGCGGACGCAGCCCAGTCAATCCTGCAGAATCCGGCACTGACCGCTGAGCTCCAACCCGCCTACCAGGCCAGCGGCCTGCATTTGCTGGGCCTCGTTTCAGAAGGCTGGATGGCCTGGACTGCCAATAAGCCATTGCAAACGCCGGGAGATTTCCAGGAGCTGAAGTTCCGCACCATGACCTCAAAAACCGCCGCACAAAGTTTCCGGGCCTATGGCGCCGAGCCAGTCCAGACGCCCTATGCCGAGGTCTACAGTGACCTGCAGCTGCACCGCATCCATGGCCAGAGCAACCCGGTGTTTGCCATCGAAGAAATGGGCTTTCATGACGTGCAATCCCACATGACGCTGCCCAAGGCGTCACGCTTTGTGTCCTCACTGATCGCCAATCCGGAATGGTTCGCTGGCTTGACGGAACGGGAACGCCAATGGCTGACAGACGCCGTTGAAGACCTGTCCGGTCAGGCGTGGGATATTGCCCAACAGCTGAATCAGGAGCGGCTGGATACCATGGTCGAGCGCGGTGATATCAAACTGGTGACCTTGAGCGACCAGGAACGCGCCGCCTTCCGGAAAGCCAGCCAGCAGGCCCGGATGGAATTTATCAAAGCCACCGATGAGAAAGGACAAACGCTGCTGTCGCTGATGGAAAACGGCCATCAGGCTCCTTGACGCCAACACCTCCAATGGCCCGGGGAAGATTGCACCTACTCGGGCACCAGCCAATCCATCGCCGAGGTAATGGCCAGCCGATCCGGCCCGGCGATGTCATTCATCATGGCTGAGAAGCGCTGGTCAAAGCCCCACGGCGGGTTCACCACCAGCATGCCAGAGCCCACCATGCCCCGCTCCGGCGCCGCATCGAGACGAACCTCACTACGCAGGACCTTGCGCAAGGGTCCGCTGGCTACCGCATCCAGCAACTGCTGCTCATGACCACTGGTCAGTATTGGATACCACACCAGAAAGACCCCATGACGGCACTTTTTCCACGCCTTCGCGAGAGCATCAGCCACCCCACGGTAATCACTCTTGATCTCGTAAGACGGATCAATCAGGGTCAGCAGTCGCGGTTGCGGGGGCGGCAGCTGCTTCAACAATCCTTTCAGGCCATCCTCACAACGCACCGCTACCCCATGCCGGGAAGCCCACTGCTCAAGCTGGTGCCCCTCGGACGGGTGCAGCTCAAACGCCGTAACCGAATCCCCGGGGCGGCAAAAGTGGGCAAACCAGGCCGGTGACCCCGGGTAACAATTCAACCTCTCGCCATCGACAGGGTTATTTGCCGACAACACATCCAGCATGGGCTGCCAGTCCGGGGCCTGCAAAGAATCGCGGGCACTCCACAAGCGCTGGACACCGGTGTCCGCCTCCGCCGTTTTCTGGGCCCGCTCGCCAAGCAGATCGTATACCGCACTGCCGGCGTGGGTATCAAAACAGGCAATGGCAGATTTCTTGGCCTGCATCATCGCCAACGTCAGCGTTAGCGCTGCGTGCTTCTGGATATCGGCGAAATTGCCAGCGTGGAAAGCGTGAAGGTAACTCAGCATATCGGGCTCCTGATAACAGGCGCCCATTAAGCCGCAGTCCGTCCTTCCTGGCAACCGGCACACTCGTTATCACCGCGACTCGATCACTCTTGCGAAAAATATCGTTTGCCATCAGAATACAAACGCTAATTTTTCTCATTCTCATGATAGTAAGAGCGGAGTCTCCCATGACCAACCTGTTTCGCCCTGCGCCATTGGCACTGGCCATCGCCGCCACCGTCACGGTCGCCGGCTGCGCCCAATCGCCGTCCTCGGCCCAAAACACACCACCAGCCACCAAGGCCACCGTAGTTCAGCATTACGCTGATGTGGCTCACGCCAATTACGAAGACGCACTGATCACTGCCCGCGCACTGGACGAAGCAACCGACCGCCTGATCGCCAACCCTAGCGAAGCCAACATGAAAGCAGCCAAAGAAGCCTGGCTGGCGGCGCGCGTGCCCTACCAGCAAACGGAGGTGTTCCGTTTCGGTAACGCCATCGTGGATGACTGGGAAGGTCAGTTGAACGCCTGGCCACTGGATGAAGGGCTGATCGACTATGTACAAGCCGATGAATACCAGCACGAGCTGGGCAACGCCGGCGCCACCGCCAACATCATCGCCATCAACAGCGTGACCGTTGGTGGTGAAACTCTGGACGTCTCCACCCTGAGCCCGGAACTGCTCGCCAACCTCAACGAGGTAGGTGGCTCGGAAGCCAATGTTGCCACCGGCTATCACGCCGTTGAATTCCTGCTCTGGGGCCAGGACCTGCACGGTTTTGATGCCGGCGCCGGCGAGCGCCCGATTACCGACTATGCCAGCGGCGCTGACTGCACCAACGGCAACTGTGAGCGTCGCGGTGAGTATCTGGACGCCGTAACCGACCTGCTGGTCAGCGATCTGGAATGGATGGTGGCCCAGTGGGCACCGGGCAATGACGGCAATTATCGCGCTCAACTGACAGCGGCCGACGCCGACCAGGGCATTCAGAAAATGCTGTTCGGTATGGGCTCCCTGTCCCTCGGAGAACTGGCCGGCGAACGCATGAAGGTTGCCCTGGAAGCCAACTCTTACGAGGATGAGCACGACTGCTTCAGCGACAACACTCACAACTCCCATTACTACAATGGCCAGGGCATACAGAATGTCTACACCGGCACCTATCGCCGCGTGGATGGCTCCCTGGTGACCGGACCTTCACTCTCGGACCTGGTTGAGCAAGCCAACCCCGAACTGGACGCACGGCTGAACACCCAGTTGGACAACTCCATGGCAGCGTTGGGTGTCATGAAAGCGCGGGCGGAAAGCAGCCAGAACCCCATGGCCTTCGACGAAATGATTGGCCCGGGCAACGCCGAAGGTGAGCAGATCATCACCGACAGCATTATGGCTCTGGTAGAACAGACCGGCTCCATCGAGCAGGCAGCCCGCGAGCTGGGCATTTCCGCTCTGTCTCCGGACGACGCCGGCCACGCGTTCTGAGGTAGCATGAAACAGATGATGATCCTGGGTGCCCTGGCGTTAGCCAGCGCACCCGTTTTTGCCGAAACCCATGCTGATTACCCGATACAGACCACGCCCCGTACCGGCGGCGACGGTACGGTTGAACAATCCGACACCAACGCCTATTCAAGGCCCCAGGGCAACCTGTCCATGACCAAGCGGCTGGACTTCAGCGTGGGCAACAGTTTTTTCCGCAACCCCTGGGTTGAAGCTCCGGCAAGCACCGATGCCCGCGATGGGCTGGGCCCACTATTCAACACCAATTCCTGTCAGGGCTGTCACATCAAGGACGGACGCGGCCATCCGCCCGCCGTTAACGAGCCTCCGGTGTCCCTGTTCCTGCGTCTGGCGGTTCCGGCAGACCCTGAAGCCGATGCCGAACTTCTACGCACCCACGGTTTCAAGCCAGCGCCGGTGTATGGCAGTCAGTTACAGACGGCTGCCCTGCCGGCAGCCCAGCCAGAGGCTGACCTGCGTATCGAATGGCAAACGGTGGTCGACACGCTGGCCGATGGCACGGAAGTGGAGCTGCGCAAACCGGTCTACCACATTGAGAATCCCAACTACGGCCCCCTGCCCGACGACTTGCTGGTCTCACCCCGCGTCGCCCCGCCAGTGATTGGTATGGGGCTGCTTGAAGCCATTCCCCAGGAAGACCTGAGGGCCAACGCCGATCCGGCAGACACCGATGGAGACGGCATTTCCGGCAAGCAGAACCAGGTCTGGGACATCGTCGAGGAGAAAACCGTGCCCGGCCGGTTTGGCTGGAAAGCCGCCGAGCCGAATGTGAACCAGCAGAACATGGGCGCCTTTGCCGGCGACATGGGGCTGACTTCTTCGGTTAAAGTTGCCACTGATTGCACGCCAACCCAAAACTGCCAGAGTTTCACCCACGGCGGCGAGCCGGAGGTAAGCGACAAGGTGGCCGGTTTTGTCACTTTCTACGCCAAGACCCTGGCAGTCCCGGGGCGACGGAACATGGGCGCACAATCCGTCAGGCACGGCGCTGAACTGTTCAATGAAACCGGCTGTGCCGCCTGTCACACGCCCCGCCACCAGACCGGCGAGGTCGCCGACCGGCCGGACCTGAGCAACCAGACCATCTGGCCTTACACCGATCTGTTGCTGCATGACATGGGGCCAGCACTGGCCGATGGCCGCGATGAGTTCCTGGCCAATGGTAACGAATGGCGTACGCAGCCCCTGTGGGGCATTGGCCTGGCCCAGGTGGTGAACCCGCAAGCTGGCTTCCTGCACGATGGGCGCGCCCGGACGCTGGAAGAAGCCATCCTGTGGCACGGTGGCGAAGCGCAGCCTGCCGCCGACCGCTACCGTCAGATGTCGGCTGAAGATCGCCAGGCCCTGATTGACTTCCTCAACTCGCTGTAAGGACCACCGATGAGACGACTTTCCCAAGCCCTGTGCCTGTCGGTGGCCGCCTTCTCCTTCAACGTCCAGGCGGCCAACCCCAGCCAGGTCGAGGCGCAGGCCCGAAAGCTGTGGCACGACAATATCGAAACCGGGTACCAGCACCTGAACGGACAGACCCAAGCATTTGCCCAACGGGCACAGCGGTGGTGTGCCAGCCCCACTTCCGAAGGCCGCAAGGAAGTGGAACAAGCCTGGCAGGAGGCATTCCTGGCCTGGCAGGCGGTGCGGTTTGTTGATTTCGGGCCGGTCGAGGCCAATAACCGTGCCTGGCAGTTCCAGTTCTGGCCGGATTCGAAAAACCTGATCGCGCGGAAGGCCCGTTACCTGCTTTCTGCAGACGACGCGCCCGCCCCCTCGACCATTGAGGATGCCGGCGTGGCGGCCCAGGGCTTTCCCATGGCCGAGTACCTTCTGTTCGACGAAACCCTCAATAACAGTGACCAGGCCCTACCCGCCGAGCGCAGTTGCAGAGTCCTGACCCTGGTCGCCGGACACATCGGCAATAACACCGAAGAGCTGTTGAACGACTGGCAGGCCTTTGAAGAACCCTACCTGTCGAACGACCAGTACCGGGACGCCAGCGTGCGGGCGGGCATGAATGCACTGGAAATTCTGGAAGAACGACGCCTGGCTCAACCCATGGGCCTGCGAGGGACAGGCAAGCGTTCGGTTTACACCGCCGATGCCTGGCGCAGCGGCAAAAGCCTGGCCACCGTGCAGGCCACGCTGGAAGGGTTAGAACAGTACTTTCTCCCCAGCCTGCTGCCGTTACTCAGGAACAGCGGCCAACCGGAACTGGCCGATCGTATTGAGGCTCAGTTTGAGGAGGTACTGGAGAACTTCCCTGCGCTGGACACCCCGATGGCACCGCTGTTGGCCAATGACCGTGAGTTTGCGCGCCTGCAGGGATTGTGGGTGGATGTCTCCCAGTTAACCACCCTGGTTAACGACCAGGCCGCCGTGGCTATTGGCGTAGTGCGCGGCTTCAACTCTTCGGACGGTGACTGAGCCCCGCCATGATGCAACTCAGCAGACGACAACTACTGAAAGCCGGTGTCGCGGGCAGCCTCTCTGCCACACTGACCGGCTGCAACCTCCTGCCCCGAAAAACCGGCGCCATGCCCGAGCAGTACTCGGGCGCCATCGGCCTGCCCGATGGTGGTTTTGGAGTTGGCGCCATAGACCGGCAAGGCACCCTGCTCTGGCAGTCACCAATGGCGACCCGGGGTCACAGTGGCTGCAACCGCCCCGGCGGCCGGGAAGTGGTTTTCTTTGAGCGCCGCCCGGGCTGGTCATTTTACGTATTGGACGCCAGCAACGGGACCCGCAAACACCACATCCAGGCGGTTGAAGGCGAGCACTTTGTCGGCCATGGCGTGTTCTCCCCGGATGGCCGCTGGCTCTACGCCACCGGAAGCCACTACGAATCGGGCGAAGGCATTATCACGGCTTACGACGCCGACAACGGCTATCGACGCGCCCGGGCCTTCGAACTCAACGGCATTGGCCCGCACCAGCTGACCCTTCACCCAGACGGTGAAACCCTCGTGATTGGCCTGGGCGGCATCCTGACCCACCCCGACTACGACCGAATCAAGCTGAACCTCGATACCATGGATCCGGCACTGTTATTGGTGAATCGCCACAGCGGACGGATCACCGGTCGTTTCCGCCCGGCGCACCCGCACCAGAGCACGCGCCATGTGGACGTCAGCAGCGAGGGGAAAATCTATGCGGCTTACCAGTACCAGGGTCCGCTGTATGAAACCCCGCCCCTGCTGGCGCGACTGGAAAGCGGCCAGCTGCGCGAGTACCGGTTTGACGACGAGACCCAGGCTGGACTGGCCAACTACATCGCCAGCGTGATTGCTCATCCCGAGAACGACCTGGTAGCGGCTGCGTCGCCGGTGGGAGGCACCGCTATTGTCTTTGAAGGTCGCACGGGCAAGCTGTTGGCCCGGGCCAGCATTCCCGACTGCGCCGGTGTTCAGGCGCTGGCGGGCGGAGACTTCCTGATTTCCTCGGGTCGGGGCAAGCTGGTACGGCTGGGCCGGGACAACCGCCCCCGGGAACTCGCTTCTTTGCCGCTTTATTGGGACCATCACCTGGTCTGATTTCCAGATCATGCCGTAAGCCGTTGTTAAGAAAGCCCCTGGTTATTGCTATGCTGGGGCTCCACTTCGCACGAGGACAACGGTTTGCCAGCAACGGAACGGTCAGACAACACCCGCAACCCCGTCGAACAGCTCTATGGCCTGATTGCCAATGAGGAGGACGCCCGGGTCTGCAAGGACATCCCTGAAGAAGCCTGCCAGGAAGTCCCCCGCAATTTTTTCCTGATCCTGGCCGCCAACGTACTCACCAAGCTTGGCGACCTGTTGATTAGCCCCAAGACCGTGCTGGCCTGGCTGATGAGCGCTGTCGGTGCCCCGGCCCTGGTGGCCTGGCTGGTGCCTATCCGTGAATCCGGCTCACTGGTGCCCCAGATGGTGATTGCTGCCTGGGTGCGGCGCAAAGCGGTACGCAAAGGCTTCTGGACCATGGGCAGCTTTGGTCAGGCCGTGAGTGTGGTGGCCATGGCCGCGAGCATCTGGTTTCTGGAGGGCTACGCCGCCGGTGGCGGGGTCATTGCGGCGCTGATTATCTTCTCCCTGGCCCGGGGCTTCTGCTCGGTGGCCATGAAGGATGTCCAGGGCAAGTGCATTCCCAAGACCCGCCGTGGGCGACTCTCAGGCTTGGCCACCACCGTGGGCGGCACCGCCACCGTCATCCTGACGTTGCTGCTGTTCTGGGATCGTGGTGACCCCAGCCTCGGCTTCTACACCGTCCTGTTGCTGCTCGCCGCCGTGCTGTGGGTCATCGCCGGCACCCTGTTTGCCAACGTGGAAGAATACGCCGGGGAAACCGGCGGTGGCGGTAACGCCCTGACCGAGGCGGTGAAAAGCCTGTCGCTGCTGCGCGACGACGCCCCCTTCCGGCATTTTGTGATTACCCGGGCACTGCTGCTGTGCTCGGCCCTGGCCTCGCCCTATTTCGTGGTATTGGCCCAACAGGAATCTGACATCGGCTGGATGCTGGGAGTCTTCCTCCTGGCCAGCAGTTTGGCCAGTTCGGTCAGCGCCAGTTTCTGGGGGTGGGCGGCCGACACCTCGAGCCGCCGGGTGATGATTCGTGGTGCTGCCATGGCCAGCGGCATCTGCCTGTTAGTGGGTCTGCTTGCCCTGCTCCTGGGGCCCGGATTCGGGGGCGCCTGGTTCTATCCAGTCGCATTTTTCGTGCTGAGCATCGCCCACGCCGGGGTGCGACTGGGCCGAAAAACCTATCTAGTGGACATGGCCGGGGGCAATAAGCGCACGGATTACACAGCGGTGAGCAATACCGTCATTGGAGTGCTGCTACTGGTTACCGGTGCCTTCACTGCGGCCATCTCCCTGATTTCCGACGTTGCGGTGATTCTGGTACTGGGACTGATGGGGCTCGCCGGCATGCTTAGTGCGGTAAGGCTGAAAGAAGTAACGGAGGACTGAGCGGGTTTAAGGAATTAGCCTGACGGAAAACTAGCGAGGCGCCAGGCCGTCGTTCAGCGCCAGGGCGCCCTTGACGATCCGGTAAATCACCCAGATGGCAATCCCCACCAGGATAAACCAGCCCACAATGAGCATAGTGGTGGCAAAGCCAATCACGGTCCATAAAAGCCCGATCCAGAATGTGCGGATCTGCCAACGAAAGTGAGGCTCCAGCCAGGTGCCCCGCACCTCATCGAGCTTGACGTAGTTAATGATGACGCCCACCAGTGCGGTAATCCCGCCCACAAAGAAGGACAGGGCCTGGAGGATGTAGACCACGATTGTCAGGTTGCGGGCATTCTGAGGCTCCCGCGGCATATGACGACCGTTGTCTGCAGGAATGAAATCGGGTTCGGACACTGTGTCGCTCCTTCAGGACTTACCCGAAGTCTAACACACCGCTCAAACCCGGTAGGCTTGTCGGCAGGTCAGTGACCCGCCGGCGTGTAACCAACCCGGAAGCCGCCCCAGTGCTTGCCGTTCACAAAGATGGGGACGGACATATCGTGCATGATCTCGCCGGTGTCCCTGCGGTAGGTCTGCAGCAGCATATCCTCGGTGTGGGTGCCACAACGGATGCCGGTTCGGTCATTGAACAGGCGCTTACTGCGACTTTTCACCAGATCCACCTCGCGATCGCCCGTCGGCGGGTTGGCAAACTCCCGGTTGTGGGTGGGCACATAGCCATCCGGCGCACAGGCAATGGCAAACACGATGGCATCATCGGCGCTCTTGATGGCTTCCTGAATTGCCGGGAAAACCTGATCGGTGTAGCGATCAAAGCTGCTGGAATACTGCTGGGGATCCGTATTGGGAACGGGATCACGCTTCTTGTCGAACAGGGCTGATTCGCTCAGCTTGCCCTGCTCGATAGCCTCTTCAAACAGTTTCCCAATCTGTTCAGCACCAGACTTTGCCTTCTCAAAAAATGGGCGGTGGTAACTTTGCGCACTATTGAGCGCGAAAGCTGCGTTGGCTTTTTCCGCCAACACCATCAGCTTGCTGGCCTGGTCTGCGAGGGAGGCAACACTGCTGTCGCTCTCGGAAATGTGGTCCTTGACGGTCTCAATGGCGTTAAACACCTGCCCCAGGCTCTGCTCGTTTGTCTGGTCAATTTCAGCGATCCGGGACACCTGCTCCTGCACACGATCCGACTGATCACGAATCTGGTCCAACTGACCGCCCACACTCTCCACCGAGGCCAGTCCGGCTTCAACGGTCTGGGCGAGACTCTCGATGCGAGAAACGATCAATGTGGTGTCGTTCTGGATCTCCTCCAGCGTCTCAGCCACCTCGCCAGTAGCCTGGGCGGTCCGACCCGCCAACTGCCGAACCTCATCTGCCACGACCGCAAAACCACGACCCTGCTCGCCAGCCCGGGCGGCTTCGATGGCGGCGTTCAATGCCAGCAGGTTGGTCTGCTCGGCAATACCCTGGATGGTGGAGGTCACACCCTGGATCTTGGTGGATTTGTCGTTCAGCTCCTGGATCAGACGCAGATTCTCACCGGATTGCTGATGAACCTCGCGCACGCTTTCAATGGCCGTCATCAGTGCTTCGCGCCCCTGCACACTGACCTCCCGATTCTGCAGGGCCATGGCGGCGGCATTGGTTGCCTGCTCGGACGACTCGTGAACGGAATCGGTGATACGACCGGCGTGGTCCGCCATCTGGGCGGTTTCTTCCACCTGCTGATCCAGGCGTTTTTTCACCTGGTCGGCAGCGTAGGATACCTCGGCAGCGGAAATTGCGTTCTGGTCGGCACTGTCGGAAAGCGTTTCCAGCAGTGCCCGGCCTGCCTTGGCATCGGACAACAGGCTTTCGCACTGGTTATAAAGAGGATGGTCTTCAGAAAGCGTACGGGCATTCAGGTCAGCAACACCCTGCTGGATCGGCGCCAGGACCCGGGCCACCACATAGCCAACCGTCACCACCAGACCAATGACCAGACCCACCACAATGGAAACAGCGTCCAGACCGATCAGTGGTGCAACCAAACCGCAGACAACCGCCAGTCCGATGGCAATAACCAGTCCCAACATCGCAGCAGCACGATTGACTAAACCCATGGCGCCCTCTTCTTTTATCTTTGCAGAATGCAAGTGTTTATTATTTCAGGCCAAAATCGAGATTAATAAAATGACGGATGTTAATAACTCATACTTTAGTGGGTACTTTCCCCACTTCCGGCCTTGTGAAACAGATAACGACCAGGATCAGCATTTCTTGAACCTTATGCGGAACAAAACGCCCTAGAACCATTCCGGCTGCATGGCCAGACAGGTGTCGTCCTGATTGCGCAGAAGCACCAGATCCTGGGCCACGGTCGGCAACTCCCAGTGAAAGAAGTACCGGGCCGCCTGCAGCTTGCCCAGATAAAAATCCCGGTCGGCTTCGCTACTTGCGCCCGGCAATGCCCGGGCGGCCACATTGGCCTGTCGCAGCCACATCCAGGCAACCACAATATAACCGAACAACCGCAGGTAATTATGGGCATTGGCCAGCACCCGCTCCTGATCCCCGTTCACTAGAGACTTGCCCAGAGAAGACGTTACTTTCACCGCCTGTTGCAGCGTCTCACTCAGGGACAGCACCCATTGCTGGCAGGGCTCCTCCTCGGTGGCCTGAAGATCAGCCTGAACACAATGCATCAACCGTTGCAGTCCACGGCTCTGATCCCGCCAGATTGCACGACCCAACAGATCACGGGCCGAGGAACGGGCTCGCTGCCCTACCTCTTCATCGCCGGGTAACAGCTGCGCCGGCCATCCAGCCATGATCGGGGCCAACAACGCAAACAGGCTTGCCGCTTCGCTCTGCTGGTCAGCCTCGGGGTGTTCGTTTTTCTGTGTCAGCAGATCCGCGCCATAAAGGCACAGGGCCAGCCCGCCTTCACACATCGCTTTGCGAGACAGCAGGGATCGGCGTACATCCGGATCGGCAATCATCGGCTCCAGGGATTGCTCTTCGTCATCAGGCTGGGGTGATACCGGCTGGTAATGCTCCCGGGCCCAGGTCAGCGCATCGACATAGTCACTATATAGCCGGGTAACCAGGCTGAAGGCCCGTGCCAGTGGCTGACTGGCCATCCGGTCGGCGGCGGCATAAATCACTTCCAGGGCATCACCGGTCTGGCGATTGTGAACCAACAGACTGTCGGCAAGCACTTCGCGTATCTGAAATTCCAGGTCCCGACGATCAAGGGCCGTGGCGGTCATGGTTCTCCCTCCTGTTTATGGGCGCACCAAGCCTCTCACAGCCAAGGGTCTGAGGAAAGGCAGAATTAGTGCCGGAAGGCAGGACAAAAGTCGGAAGATTACTTGACCTCGGCAGTGGTCTACGTATTATCAACGATCCCATTTTCATCATCGGAGCAACCATGACCGTAAGGTCCACCGGCTGCCAACATGTGCCTGATTTCCTGCTGACGGACGACATCGTACGCCAGCGTGGCCGCCTGCCTTACTTTCAGGACCCGCCCGCCGCGATCTGATTTGCCAGACCGTGTTTGTCCCGCAATGCTGTGCATGACAGCATTCACAGGGCTAAACTCTGTCTGCGCTGTATTTTTGGACGAATCACGCCAACGAACACCAATTACGAGATCGCGATGTCGCTACCGCTGGTTGTATTTCTGCCTTTTCTCGGCGCATTGATTGCGCCACTGTTCGCTCAGGGCGGACGGACGGCGATTGCCATAGCCTCGTCCGTACCGGCCCTGATCGGTCTGGCAGCCCTGTTCCCCCACTGGGAAACGGTTGCCGATGGAGGCAGCGTTCTATATACCCTTAACTGGTTGCCGGCTATTGGCCTGTCGTTCAGTTTCCGGCTCGACGGCCTGGCACTGCTATTCTCCCTGCTGATCCTGATCATCGGCATACTGATTATTCTCTACGCTCGTTACTACCTGAAAAAGAAAGAGAATATCGGCAAGTTCTATGCAATGTTGCTGTGCTTCAAGGGCTCCATGCTGGGCATCGTGCTGTCCGGCAACCTGCTGTTGATGATGATTTTCTGGGAGTTGACCAGCCTCACGTCCTTCCTGCTGATCAGTTTCTGGAATCATAAGCAGGATGCCCGCAGGGGCGCTCGCATGGCACTGGCGGTGACCGGTGGCGGTGGCCTGGCCCTGCTGGCCGGCATCCTCATTATTGGCAATATCGTGGGTAGCTTCGAACTGGATGCGGTGCTCGCCGCGGGTGACCAGATCAAGGCCCATGCGATGTACCCCGTTGCGCTCACGCTGGTGTTGCTGGGTGCCTTTACCAAATCCGCGCAGTTCCCGTTCCATTTCTGGCTGCCACATGCCATGCAGGCACCCACGCCGGTGTCGGCCTACCTGCATTCGGCCACCATGGTAAAGGCGGGCGTGTTCCTCATGGCGCGGCTGTATCCGGCACTGGCCGGCACCGAGCAGTGGTTCTACATGGTCAGCTTTACCGGCATGGCTACCCTGCTGCTGGGCGCTTATGTCGCCATGTTCAAACACGACCTCAAGGGCCTGCTGGCGCACTCCACGGTCAGCCACCTGGGCCTGATCACCCTTCTGCTGGGCATGGGGACCAAACTGGCGGCGGTCGCTGCCATTTTCCATGTGATCAACCATGCCACCTTTAAAGCGTCCCTGTTCATGGCAGCCGGTATCATCGACCATGAAACCGGCACCCGGGATATGCGGCGCATCAATGGCCTGTGGCGCTTCATGCCGCACACGGCCACCCTGGCGATGGTTGCAGCGGCATCGATGGCCGGTGTGCCGCTGCTCAACGGCTTCCTGAGCAAGGAAATGTTCTTTGCCGAGTCCCTGCACGTAAACCTGCCAGCGTTCCTGACCTGGCTGCCACCCACGGTAGCCACCCTGGCCGGGATCTTTGCGGTGGCCTACTCGGCACGCTTCATTCACGACGTCTTTTTTAATGGCAGCCCGGTCAACCTGCCGGTTTACCCGCCTCACGAACCGCCGCGTTACATGAAGATTCCGGTGGAAATCCTGGTGTTTGCCTGCCTCATGGTGGGCATGTTCCCGGCGTTCTCTGTTGGCCCACTGCTCTATGCCGCGTCCTACGCCACGCTGGACGGCCAGGTACCGGAGTATCACCTGACCATCCTGCACGGCATCAACCTGCCATTGATGATGAGTATTGGCGCCTTTATCGGCGGGCTGGTCATGTACAGCCAGCGTCACAAGCTCTTCGCGCTTCATGCCCGGTTCCGGGAGATCGACGAAAAAGCCATTTTTGACAAGGTCGTCTCGCAGCTCGCCGATCTGGCCCACCGTTTCACCGGCAGCATCGAGAACGGATCGCTGCAACGGTACAGCATGCTGCTGATCGTCAGCGTGATTGCCGTGGCCATTGTGCCGATACTGAGCCTGGGCGTCTTTGTCGGTGAAAGCGGGCTGTCACCGGTTGACTGGCCCACCGGCATCGGCGCGGCGATATTGATTGTCTCGGCCCTGGCCACCGCATTCGCCCATCGCGAACGTTTCATTGCCCTGGTGCTGCTGAGCGTTGTCGGCCTGATGGTGGCCCTCGGTTTTGCCCGCTTCTCGGCCCCGGACCTGGCCATGACCCAGTTGTCCGTGGAAGTGGTGACCATTGTCCTGCTGATGCTGGCGCTGTATTACATGCCGTCCTGGACGCCAAGGGAAAGCCTGGCCGGGCGTCGCACCCGTGATGTGATACTGGCCGTCGTGGCTGGCGTGGGCATGACCCTGATCACCCTGGCCATGCTGACCCAACCGTTCAGCTCGATTTCCGATTTCTTCCTGGAAAACAGCAAAACCGGCGGTGGTGGCACCAACGTGGTCAACGTCATTCTCGTGGATTTCCGGGGTTTTGATACCCTCGGCGAGATTACCGTCCTGGCCATTGCCGCCCTGGGCATTTATGCCATGCTCAAGGACACCGCACTGACACCGCCGCCCAGTGATGGCCAGGGGCATGCCTGGACGCGGGATTCGCACCCATTGATGCTCAAGCAACTGGCCCGGCCCCTGCTGCCATTGGCGTTGATGGTCTCGGCGTATATTTTCCTGCGTGGCCACAATCTGCCGGGAGGTGGTTTCATCGCCGGCCTGATCACATCCGTTGCACTGGTGGTTCAGTACATCGCCAGCGGCATGGTCTGGACACAGGACCGCATCCGCTTCAAGTACCACAACGTCATTGGCCTTGGCCTCATGTTTGCCACCCTGGCCGGCGTCGGAAGCTTCATCTTTGGTTACCCGTTCCTGACATCCACCTTCAGCTACATCAAGTGGCCGGTGGTGGGTAAGTTTGAGGTGGCTTCGGCCATGATTTTCGACCTCGGCGTATACCTGACCGTCATTGGTGCCACGCTGCTGGCCCTGGTCAGCATTGGTCGGCTTTCCCCCCATTCGGCGATCAAGAGTCCCCGGGAGAGATCATAATGGAGTTAGTTTTTGCCCTGGTTATTGGCACACTGACCGCAACCGGTGTTTTCCTGTTGCTGCGTGCACGCACCTTCCCGGTGGTGATGGGCCTGACCCTGCTGTCATACGGCGTCAACCTGTTCCTGTTTGCCTCAGGCCGACTGACAACAGGCGGCCAACCGATTCTGGGAAGCACCGACAACTACACCGACCCACTGCCCCAGGCCCTGGTACTGACCGCCATCGTTATTGGCTTTGCCATGACCGCGTTCCTCGTCGTTATGGCACTTCGCAACCTGGCGGATAACGACGATGACCATGTCGATGGCAAACAACCCAAACAGGACGCCCACACCAGCAAACTGGAGCGCGAGGTGACGGGCAAATGAACCATTGGCTTACCGCACCCATCCTGATCCCGTTGATTGGCGGCATCCTGCAGACGTTCATGGGCTACGCTCCCATGTCACTGCGCCGTACCCTGGCGCTGGCAACCACGGTTCTGATTGTTGTTGCCACACTGGGGCTGCTGTTCATGGCAGACGATGGCAGCTATCGGGTTTATGCCTTCGGCAACTGGCAACCGCCCTTCGGCATCGTGCTGGTGCTGGACCGTCTGGCAGCGTTCATGCTGGTGATGACGTCGGTGCTGGCGCTGTTCTGTCACCTGTTTGCTCTGGGCGGCGCCGATGAAGGCAACCGCCAGTTCCACACCCTGTTCCTGTTCCAGTTGATGGGCCTGAACATCGCTTTCCTCACCGGCGATCTGTTCAACCTGTTCGTTGCTTTTGAAGTCCTGCTGATCGCCTCCTACGGCCTGCTGATGCACGGCGGCGGTACGGCTCGCACCGTGCCTGGACTGCACTACGTTGTCCTGAACCTGGTAGGCTCGGCGATTTTCCTGATCAGCGTTGGCATGATTTACAGCGTGACGGGCACCCTGAACATGGCCGACCTGGCGGTCAAAATCCCCCAGGTGACCGGTGAAAACCTTCATTTGGTCAAAGCTGGCGGCATGATGCTGCTGGTGGTGTTTGCCCTCAAAGCTGCGGTGCTTCCCCTGTGCTTCTGGCTGCCCAAGGCCTATGCCCACGCCACCGCACCGGTCGCCGCACTGTTTGCCGTCATGACGAAAGTGGGGGTTTACGCGATTATTCGGGTTTACCTGCTGGTCTTCGGCGATGACGCGGGCGAGCTGGCCAACCTGGGTATGGACTGGTTGTTCCCGCTGGCGCTGATCACCCTCGCCATGGGGGTTATTGGTGCCCTGGGTGCCAACAACCTGCGTTCGTTGATTGCCTGGCAGGTCATTATCTCCGTCGGAACCCTGCTCGCGCCCATTGCGCTGGGCTCACGGGAGGGCATTTCAGCGGCCCTGTTCTATATGCTGAGCACCACCTGGACCGTCGGTGGTCTGTTCCTGGTCGCCACCCTGATTGCGAGCAATCGTGGCGGTGCGGCGGACCGGCTGATCACCGCGCCCAAGATGCGCCACCGGACTTGTCTGAGCGCACTGTTCATGGTGGGCGCCGTAGCCGCTGCCGGTTTGCCACCCTTGAGCGGTTTCTTTGGCAAGATCCTGATTCTCAAATCGGTGGAACCCGGCGCCAACATGGCCTGGCTCTGGTCAGTGGTACTCATTGGCAGTTTCCTGACGGTGGTTGCCTACAGCCGCGCCGGTAGCATTGTCTTCTGGCGGACGGTCGACGGACACCTGGAAGACAAGGACCAGCAGCACTGGCCAACCTCCTTTGCCGCCGGGGCACTGACCGCGCTATCCATAGTCATCGTGGCCCTCGCGGGGCCAATTAACGAATACACGGATGCCGCTGCTGCACAGCTGCTGGATACATCGGCCTATCTGGAAATACTGGACGTCCCTGTGGTTGGGGAGGATAACTGATGCTTGACCGTCTTCGCTTTCCGCAACCCTGGCTCAGCCTGATACTGTTCGTGACCTGGCAGTTCCTGAGCGAGGGAATCTCTGGCGCCAGCGTGGTGATGGGGCTAATCCTGGCTTGGGCCATTCCGCAGATCACCGAGGGCTTCTGGCCGGAGAAACCGGCCTTTGTGAAGGCCAGACGCTTGCCAATGTACCTGGCAGTCCTGCTGTGGGATATTGTGGTTGCCAGCATCTCGGTGGCAAAGCTGATCCTTAGCCCGCGCGAGCCCAAGCCCATCTTTGTGTGCTACCCCTTGCAGCTGGAACACCCGCTGGCAATCTCGATTCTTGCCAGCACAATTTCCTTGACACCGGGCACGGTCAGTGCCGATGTCAGCGATGACCAGCGGATACTGCTGATCCACACACTGGACGCAGAAAGCAGCGAGGAGGTGATCGATGCCATCCATAAACGTTACGAAAAGCCGTTGATGGAGATGTTCCAATGATGACCATTGCCCTGTATATCACCATTGCCATGGTCACCCTGGCTGCGCTGCTGAACATGTATCGCCTGATCATCGGGCCGGACGCGGCTGACCGCGTGCTGGCACTGGATACGCTTTACATCAACGCCATTGCCCTGATCATCCTATTGGGCATCACGCTTGGCACTCGCATGTATCAGGAGTCAGCGCTGCTGATTGCCGTCATGGGCTTTGTCGGAACCGTGGCAATGGCCAAATACCTCAAGCGCGGCAGCGTCATCGAGTAACCCGGAGGGCATAACCATGAGTTTGTTCAGCGAATACCTTATCTCCGGGCTGCTTCTCGTGGGAGGCGCGTTCACCCTTATCGGTGCGCTGGGTCTCGCCCGCCTGCCCGATTTTTTCACACGCCTGCATGGCCCCACGAAGGCCACGACTCTGGGGGTGGGCGCTATCATGCTCAGCTCTGTGATCTACTTTTCCAGCACGGACCAGGGCCTTGGGATTTCCGAAATTCTCATTACCGTATTTCTGTTTCTCACCGCCCCGGTCAGCGCCAACATGCTGGCCAAAGCGGCCATGCACCTGGGCGTGCGCACCACAGACTCCACCGAGGGCAATCCCTGGGAGCAGTGATCTCCTGGGGAGAGCTTACTAAAGCCCGGAGAAGCTGAAATCCACCTCGGGGCGGCGCCCGGCCACAATGTCTGCCAGGGCAGCCGCGGAACCACAGGAATGGGTCCAACCCAGGGTGCCGTGACCAGTGTTGAGGTACAGATTGGTGAAGTGGCTTTTGCCAATGTAGGGCACATTGGACGGTGTGGTCGGACGCAGGCCCGTCCAGAACTCGGCCTGATCCCAATACCCGGCCTCGGGCATCATTTCCGCCGCCCGGCGCACAATGGACCGGCAGCGGGTTTCGTTCAAGGTACGGGTGTAGCCATTGAGTTCGGCCGTACCGGCAACGCGCATACGGTCTCCCAGCCGTGAATACACCAGTTTGTACTCATCGTCCGTCAGGCTGACATTGAAGGCCGCCTCGTCGTTCTTCACCGGCACGGTGATGGAGTACCCCTTGGCCGGATAGATATTGAGGAAAAGGCCAAGCTTGCGCGCAAGCACGGCACTGAAGCTGCCAAGGCTGAGCACGTAGCTGTCTGCCCGCAGGGTCTGATGCTTGCCTTCCTTCAGCACACGCACGCCCAGTATCCGATCGCCAGCCTTCTCGAAGTCCAGCACCTCTGTGCCATACAGGAAGGTGACCCCGGCCTCCTCGCACCGGCGCGCCAACCCCTGGGTGAACTTTCGGGCATCCCCGCTTTCGTCATCAGCGGTATAGGTGGCACCAACGATTTGCTGGCGGGCTGGCGCCAGCGCCGGCTCCAGCTCCACGGCCCGGTCGGCATCGATCACCTGCCGGTCACAGCCCAGATCCCGCATGATACGGGCCGGTTCCTGGGCCGCCTCGAATTCGGCCGGGTTGGTGTAGAAATGCAGGATGCCTTTCTCCAGATGATCGTACTCGATGCCGGTGTCGGCACGCAGCGCCTGCAGCTGCTGACGACTGTAGGTGCCCAGGTTAACCATCTGGCGAATGTTGTGAGCAGCTTTGGCTGAGGTGCACTGGGTGAGAAAGGAAAGGCCCCAACGCCATTGGTAGGGGTCGGCCTTGGGCCGATAAAGCAAAGGTGCCTCCGGTTTGAACAGCCATTTGAGGATTTTCATCGGAGCGGCGGGGTTGGCCCAGGGCTCGGCGTGAGACACCGAGATCTGACCGCCATTGGCGTAACTGGTCTCCCAGGCCGCCTGGTTCTGGCGATCAATGACCGTTACCTCATGCCCCTGCTTTTGCAGATACCAGGCCGTGGTTATTCCCACAACACCTGCGCCCATGACCAGTATCCGCATGCTTATTTGCTCCTTTCCAAATTGCTGATTAAGACCAGATTACGAATGAAAGTTGGCTCTTAGCCGCCAGCTCGCTTAACGGTCCAGCCTTTCTGCTCCAACAAGGGAACCAGAACATCGCGCTGGTCACCCTGAATCTCCACCACGCCGTCTTTCACAGTACCGCCGGTACCGCACTTGCCTTTCAACACCTTGGCGTAGGCTTTCAGTTCTTTTTCCGCCAGGGGAATGCCGGTAATCAGGGTCACACCTTTACCCTTGCGGCCCTTGGTTTCGCGACTGACACGCACAATCCCGTCACCCTTGGGCGCGGACTCCTGGCCGCAGGTACACTCATCCACCGGGTTCCGACAGTCGGGACACATGCGCCCCTGCTCGGTGGAGAAAACCAGACCGCCTCGTTTTTTCATACCCACACTCGGTCTCCGTCCGTTACTCAATTGCTGTCCGGAGGGTATTTGGAAAACATGTCCGAAACAACCTCGTCGATCACTTTACGACGGGTTTCCGGAGACTGATCCTCATTCAGGTAACGCCGGCCCGCAGCTTGCCAGACCACCTCATCGGTTTCCCGATCGGCAAAGCGCACAACCAGCTTACCCTCGGTGATTTCACGCACGGGCGGTGGCGCGGCAACACCCCAGCCAAAATGATCGTAACCAAAACCGAAGCCGAGCCCCACACCACTTTGCTCCAGGCGCTCTTCCTGGACAATCCGCCAGTCCACAAGCAGATCGGCTTCGTCCGCCGGCAGCTCTTTCATGGCCTTGAGCCTGAACTCCCGACGGATGGCTTCACGCACTCGCCGGTCGTCCAGGGACGTAAAACCACCCTCTTCGGCTTTCGGTGCGAACGCCCAACTATCGTATTGGCTGTACACAACCGCCGGATTGTAATCGGTGACGCTGCTGGCAGCACAACCAGCCAGAAAAACAGCCGCTAGTATCAGATACACGATGCGCATTCGGAAGCCTCCTGAATCGGATGCATTTTCCACAGTATACGACGATCAGAACCTGTAGGAGTGGCCAGCCGTTCAGGTTTCGAAACGGTAATCCAGCTTGCGGGCCTCGCAGAAAGCCGAGAAATCATCGACCACGGCTTCAGGCAGTGAAATAGTCGCCTGAACCTGACTTCCATAGCCAATCTGCTCCACCACACCTTCGTTATTCTCACACCAGTGGCGGATTGGCTGCTCATCGGCAAAATCAAAACTCAGCAGGGCCTGCGCCCGGGTTTGCTGAACCTCACGCCCGACCTCCGAGAGCACGCTCTCTGCCGCACCCGCGTAGGCTCGCACCAGACCACCAGCGCCCAGTTTGATGCCGCCAAAATAGCGGATCACGATCACCAGCACATCGCCCATGTCTTTATGCTGAATCACATTCAGGATGGGCTTGCCGGCCGTTCCGGAGGGCTCACCATCATCGTTCATGGCCGCTTCGGCCGCCGAACCGGGGCGACCTATCTGGTAGGCCCAGCAAACATGCCGGGCATCCGGAAACTCCTGGTGAGCCCGGGCCACATGCTCGCGCACCTCGTCACGATCACTGACGGGATACACCCGGGCAATAAAACGGCTTTTCTTGATTTCCGTTTCCCGCTCCAGGAACCCGGCGGGTATGGGGTAATCTTTACTCATGCGTTTCAACCATTGATCTCTACCAGCAACATCCGGCGCCACCGCTTCGCTTTCCGGTGATCCAGGTCAGTCTATCACGATCCTTCCCCTGTCCTGATGGGGCAGTGATCAGCAAGCGGATTCTGTCGTATGGTGTAGCAACCATTCACTGAGTACGTATCAACCATGGCGAACCCCGATTCCATCGAAATCACACTGGAGACCCATCCTCGCATTACCGATATCCCGAAAGGGGACTGGCAACGACTGGCCGGACACACCAACCCGTTTCTCCGGTATGAGTTTTTCCAGGCGCTGGAGGATTCAGGCTGCACCAGCACGGCGACCGGCTGGACACCCAGCCATCTGGTGTTCAGGGTAAACGGGGAAATTTGTGGCGTTGCGCCGGCCTATCTCAAGAGCCACTCCCGGGGTGAATACGTGTTCGACTGGGGCTGGGCAGACGCCTATGAGCGCTACGGCCTGCCCTACTACCCCAAGCTCCTGATTGCGATCCCCTTCACCCCCTCCCAGGGGCCCCGACTGCTACTTGCACCATGGCTGAGGGACGAACTGACGGCTGAGACACTGCTCTCCCTGCTGGATAACCTGACCGAAAGCCTTGGAGCCCATTCCTGGCACCTGCTGTTTCCGGATTCCGCGGACCAGCAATTATTGGCGCATCCCGACGAGCTGCACCGCACCGGCTGCCAGTTTCACTGGCATAGCCACGGCTACGAGAGCTTCGAGGACTTTCTGGGCGCACTCACCTCCCGCAAGCGCAAATCCATTCGTAAGGAGCGCCGACAGGTTACCGGGCAAGGCATCTCATTTCGGTGGTTTCACGGTCGGGACATTCCCGATTCGGTGCTATCCGCCTTTTACGTGTTCTACCGGGCTACCTACCTGAAACGGGGCCAGCGCCCGTACCTGAACCAGACTTTCTTCGAGCAGCTGCGGGAAAACATGCCGGAACATCTTCACATCGTTATGGCGCTCCGTGATGGAGACATGATTGCCGGCGCCCTGTTCCTGTCGGGTGTAACGACATTGTATGGGCGTTACTGGGGCTGCCTGGAGGAATACGACCATCTGCATTTCGAAACCTGCTATTACCAGGGCATCGAGCTGGCGTTAGAACTGGGCCTGTCCCACTTTGACGCCGGCGCCCAGGGCGAGCACAAGCTGGTGCGCGGGTTCGAGCCAGTCATCACTCATTCCTGGCATGGGATTCGACACCCGGCGTTTCGGGAGGCCATTGCCAACTTCATCGACGAAGAAGCGGAGCACGTGCAGGCCTACTACGAGGAGGCCAGAACCCTTCTGCCGTTTAAGCAGGCTGAATAGGTCCACAGCACCGTCAAGGATCCAGTGGCGGGATTTAATCCGGCCGCTCTGGCTGGATGCGAGCCAGGGTATCCGCTTGTAGTTTTTTCAGGTAGTCGCTGATGGTGACAGGGTAGGCTGGCGCCTGCTCAAGGGTTCTCTGGAGCTCAGGCAGGGCCAGGATCTGCTCCCAGGCCCAGTTTTCCTGGTCTTCCATGGAGCCGATGGCATCCATCAACAGGCGCCCCTTTTGCATTACTGGCCGGAGCAAGGGAGTGCCGGGGAACTCCTCATCAATGCCGGCAATGACATCGCCAACATGGTTACCATCCGAATCGCTCTCCCGGAAGACCTGCTTGGCGCCGGGCCAGGAGGCTTTCCCCGACGAGCTTTTCATTCGTGGCTCACCGGCATACACCGTCAGTTTATAGGCCAGCTCCAGCGCGGGCGCGTCGCTGGCCGCACCAATCGCCGTCCCCACACCGTAGCCGTCAATGGGCACATTTTGCTCACGTAACGCGGCAATGCGGTATTCGTCCAGACCTCCACTGGCAAGAATCTTGATGTCATGGAACCCGGCTTCATCCAGTATATGGCGGCATTCGATGGCCTGACCAGCCAGGTCGCCGGAATCCAGCCGGATGGCGCCGATATCCACCTCGGGCTCTTCCTGCAACCAGTCGACAATCCGCCGGACGGCCCGCAGGGTATCGTAGGTGTCCACCAGCAGAGTGGTGCCGGGATACAGCCGGGCGTAGACCTTGAAGGCGTCCATTTCATCCGGGTACGCCTGGACAAAACTGTGAGCCATGGTGCCACTGACATCCAGGCCGGCATCCAGCCCCGCCCGAATGTTGCTGGTACCGGAAAGCCCAGCCAGTCGATAGGCGCGAACACCCCGGTGGGCCGCATCCAGGCCATGCATGCGGCGCATGCCAAAGTCGATTACCGGGCGGTCGCCAGCGGCCAGTTTGACCCTGACGGCCTTGGAGGCCAGCACCGTTTCCAGGTGTACGTAATTCATGACCAGGCTTTCGAGCATCTGCGCCTCGACTATGGGCGCCTCCACTTCCAGCAGGGGCTCCTGGGGATACACTGGCGTACCTTCCGGCATCGCCCGAATATTGCCGGTAAACCTGAAATCCTGCAGCCACTCAAGAAACTCGGGGCGAAACCGATTCAACTGCTCCAGTTGCTCAATCTGCTCTGGTGTGAACCGCAGGTTCTCTATCACTTCGGCAACGCGCTGCTGGCCACAGGCAAGCATGAAATTCCGGTGTTCGGGCAATTCCCGGAAAAACAGGCTGAAGGTGGCCGTCTCGGTCATATCCTCAGCCCAGTAGGCCTGGACCATGGCCAGCTCATAGAGATCGATCATCAGGGACAGATCTTCTTCGCGGATCACCAAGACACCTCCTACGGTAAAACTCAGGTTATGGTCGCACCGGCGGATTTGAGTTCGTCAAACACCGCATCGGCACCGGATGAATCCACCGCCCGGGTACCGTCCTGAACCAATTCCACCTCGAATCCCAGCCTCAAGGCGTCCAGCACGGTTGCCCGCACGCAGACATCCAGCGCAAGCCCAACCACCCGGAGCCGGCTTATGGATTGCCGTTTCAGGAAGCTATCAAGGTCGGTGCCGTCAAAGGCGGAATAGGCGTCCTGATCAAAGGCGGTACCTTTACTCACCCGCACCGCGCTGTCCGGCAGGTTCATCTCGGGATGAAACGCAGCACCGTGAGTGTCCTGAACACAATGTGGCGGCCAGTCTCCCCCGCGCTCTTCAAAACTGATGTGATCCACGGTGTGCCAGTCCCGGCTGGCGATGATTCTTTCACCGTGGTGGCTTGCATCCAGAATCAGCTCATTAACCTTGGGCAGTATCTGGCTGGCCTCAGGCACTTCAAGGCTGCCGCCCTCACAGAAGTCATTCTGGATATCCACCAGTAGCAACGCACGATCCGGAGTCGCCATAAAGCACCTCCGTCGGATTGAGTTGAAGTGAGTGTTATTAATCAGCCTAGAAGATGAACCTTTAGCGGACAAACGGGCGCCCGCTGCGGCCGGCTTCACGCCTCGCTGGGGATCAGATTAGGTAGCGAACGCCGGCTGCGGCCACCAGCCCGGCGCTAATGGCCGGTAGCGGCTTACGGAGAACCAGCATGGTGATTCCCGTGGCCAACAGTGCGGCCAGGGCACCCAGATCCCCGGCTACCGCCATGGGCACAATAATGGCAATCAGCACGGAACTGGCCATGGTGTTGATGAAACTCTCAATACGGGGACTGATGGGCACAAACGACATCAGGAAGACGCCGCCAAAACGCGTGACCAGGGTGACCACGGCCATGAGTGCAATCAACCCGAGAACGCCCGTTGGGGTGGTTTCAATCACCATGGTGAGCCTCCCCTTCCCCGTTAGCCTGTTTCCGGGCCGGCTTATCCAGCCAGAAGAAGCCAACCACGCCTCCTGCCAGGGCTCCCGCCACTACGTGGCTGTTCGGCGGCAACCACTTCCAGGCCGCCAGCGAGGCACTGCCCGCCACCAGCCAGGCCACCAGCACCCGGGGCGATTTCTTGCCTCCCAATGCCATGGCCAGCAGGAAACAGCCCAGGACCATATCCAGCCCCAAAGCCTTGGGATTTTGCAGCAGGCCACCGAAAAAGACACCCAGCGTGGTGCCGGCAATCCAGGCAAGCCAGAGCACCAGACCACCCCCGACAATCACTTCCAGGTTGCGACGCCCGCTCTGGTACTCCTGGGCCGCAACCGCCCAATTGGCGTCTGTGAGCAGCAATAGCAGAGCGTACCGCTTACCCGGAGAGACATCCCGCAGCATGGGGTACAGCGAAGCGCCCATCAGAAGGTGGCGGGAATTGATGGCAAAGACCACGGCCATTAACGGCAAGACTGAGACTTCCCCGGCCCACATATCCAGCGCCGCAAACTGGGAGGCCCCGGCAAACACCACGGAACTCATGATCAGGGATTCGAAGGGCGACAGGCCGACCTGAACGGCCGCCAGACCGAAGGCAGCGCCAAACGCCACCACGAAGAACGAGATGGGGAGCAGACGGAAGAATTCCGAGCGCACCTTGCGGGACTGGAATTGATATGGGTAGTTGGCTAATGGCATCGAACAAAGCTATGCCCCGCGCCATTAAATACGAATAGGTAAAAACCCCTACAGCAGGCCGAGCGAGGCTTTCAGGGTTTCTCCAATGCGGGCATTGAGCTTCAACGTGACCAGATCATCGGCCCGGGTCCGGCCGAGGTTCAGCGTGGCGATGGGCTTATCCCACTCCCGGGCGTAACGGCAGAAGCGGAAGCCTGAATACACCATCAATGAGGAACCAATCACCAGCAGGCCATCGCTGTGTTTCAGGGTATCGAGCGCCGAATAGACGCGCTCTTTCGGAACGAAGTCGCCGAAGAACACCACGTCGGGCTTGAGTATGCCGCCACATTCAGGGCAGTCCGCCGGCCGGAAATCTGAGAAATCCACGTCCAGGTCCGCGTCACCATCCGGTGCAGTCTCCGCGGTGTATTGCTCGAATCCGGGATTCAACTGGGCACAGCGCTCGTGGACGGCATCCCGGGGGCAGCGGTAACCGCAGCTCATGCAGACCACTTCGTCCGCCCGGCCATGCAGGTCGGTCACCCCATGGGTGCCGGCCTTCTGGTGCAGGCGATCAACGTTCTGGGTCACCACCAGTCGGCTGTGGTTCAGTAGTTCGAGCTCAGCAATATGGTGGTGCGCCGGGTTGGGGGTGGCGGTGCGCATCACGGGCCAGCCGATCAGGCTGCGCCCCCAGTAGCGCTGGCGAGTGGTAAAGCTTTCCATGAAGTCCTGATGCTGGACCGGTTGCTTGCGCTTCCAGGCCCCCTCGCCGTCCCGGTAATCGGGGATGCCGGAATCGGTACTTACCCCTGCCCCGGTGAGGATCATCAACCGTGGATGGCGGGCGATGAATTCCGCCAGCAATCCGCCTGCTTCTTCCGGCTGATGCAAAACCGGCGGCAGCGCTGCCTCGGGCAGGCGGTCCCTGGCGCTGAACGGGCGGCTGCGTTGATGGGCTTCAGGCATAGGGGCTCCGGCGCTTAGCCCGGTTTGCGGGCCACATAGACGGTGTTGAACGATTCCCGGTTCTGGAACGGGTTGAAGAAGGATACGACGTGGCAGTCCACATCGATGAATACCTTATTCAGTTCTGCCATGAAGTTTTCATCTTCCCCTTCATTGGACCACATGGCAAACACTCCGCGAGGTTTGAGCTGGCGGGCCATCAGGGCCAGATTCTCAGCCGTATAGAAGCTGGCACTGGAATCGTGCAGCAAGGCCCGGGGCGAGTGGTCGATGTCGAGCAGGATGGTGTCGAAGGCTTTTCCGGGCGCCTCGGGATCAAACCCGCCTCTGGCCGGGTCGGCGACGGCCATGTCGAAGAAGCTGCCGTGAACGTACCGGCTGCGGGCGTCGGCATTGAGGTCTTTACCCAGGGGCACGAATTCACGCTGGTGCCAGCCGATCACCGGCTCCAGGTATTCGACCACCAGCAGTTCGGCCACGCGCAGGTGTTTCAGGGCCGCCACGGCGGTGTAGCCGAGGCCCAAACCGCCAACCACGACACTCAGGTTGTCGCCTTCGGTGGCTCCCAGGCCGATGTCGGAGAGGGCGATTTCGGCGTCCACGAACATACTGGACATGAGGAATTCTTCGCCCAGTTTCACCTCGAAGATGTCCCGGTCACCCAGGGCGGGGATTTTGCGGCGGCGCAGGGTGATCTCGCCGATGACGGAGGGTTGGCTGTCGATTTGTTCGAAAAGTCGTCCCATGTGTGGCTCACGGTTGGTGGTTCGATTTAGAATAAGACTGAAAGAGTTGGAGGTGGCCCTCCCCAATCGCTTTTATCACTTACTCCCTTATTCTCTCCAAGCCGGTTGCGTTCATGCAGGACGCCAATATCGCTTTCATCTTCTCCACACCCAACTCCTCCATCAACTCAATGTTCCGCTGCGGAATCCCATCCACATCCGGATAATTGTTAATGGCCGCCTCCAGGCTGGCTTCCCTGATCAGGTGAAACATCGGGTAAGGCGAGCGATTGGTGTAATTCTCCGCCGCCTCCGGCTCGGTGCCCTCGAACTGGTAGTCGGGATGGAAGCTGGCGATCTGGTAAATGCCTTCCAGATTCATATACGCCAACAAGCCGTCGGTCGCATCCAGGAATTCGTTATAGGCCGGGAAATCCTGCAACACGTTGGGGTGCACCAGCAAGGTGGTTTCAATGCTGGGGTCATCCTCCAGCCGCTGCAGTTCCGCGTGCACCGCCTGCAACAGCTCGTCTTCGGTCTCGGCTTCCGAGACCACGAATCGCACCCGGTCACGAACCAGTTCCCGTTTGGCAAATGGGCACAGGTTGTAGCCAACAACAACGTCTTCGACCCATTTTCGGGTGGCACTGACAATCTCAGCTTTGTTCACTCGTTTTATTCCTGATTTTTCTGGGGCATCCACTAGACCAAAATAGTATTGCTTCTACCCGTTGACGAGAGCACGATTCGGCTCTCTTTTTCTACGTGATCCAGACAAAGGACAACAATTATGACACTCGCAAGTGCACGTCACATTCTTGTTGATAGCGAAAACAAATGCGTCGAGCTGAAGCTGGCCATTGAAAGCGGCAAGGACTTCGCCGAGGTGGCCCGGGAGCATTCTTCCTGCCCGTCCGGCATGCGCGGCGGTGATCTGGGTTCCTTCGGTCGTGGCCAGATGGTACCGGAATTTGACCAGGCCGTGTTCAACAGCGATCTGAAAACCGTGGTTGGCCCGGTCAAGACCCAGTTCGGCTACCACCTGCTGGAAGTGACTTCCCGCGACTGATCACGGGATTAACCGTTAGTCAGTAGCTACTCAGGCGCCGATTGCCCAGGGATTCCGGGTAATCGGCTCCGCTCCCTTCTCTGTGACCACAATCGTTTCACTGCACCCGATTCCCCATTGCCCCGGTACCCGCAGGCAAATCGGGAGATGGAATACCATGTTTTCCCGAAACTCGATCTGGCCTCTTCTGGCAATAAAGCCGGACCCTTCCACCCAGGAGGGTGGGAATTGGGCGCCGACGGTATAGCCAAAGACACCCGAGAAAAACACCCGGTCAGCCAAAGGCTCCAGAGCCCCTTCCGCCGCCGCAGCGGCCTGGTCGAAGGTGACGCCGGGGCCAACCGTCTCCAGCAGGGCATCGACAATCCGCCGGCAACCGTCGTGGACGCGGCGCATGTCTTCATTGGGCTGACCACCCGCCACCACGGTCTGCATCATCGGGGCGGTGTAGCGATACCAGGCCGAGCCGAATTCCAGAAACACCGGGTCGCCCTTTTCAATCCGGGTGCGTCGGTGGTTGCAATGAATGAAGCTGCTTCGCACGCCCGTAGTTACGATCGGCTGCATGCTCATGAACTCGCTGCCCGCGTCGATCAAGGCCCGGGCTCCCACGGCAGCCACGTCGTTATCGGTCATACCCGGCTCCACCGCCTCGCGGGCTGCCGCCAGCCCCTTTGCCGTTACCTGGGCACTTTTCCGCAAATACTCGAGTTCCGCCGGTGACTTCACCACCCGAATCTGCTTGAGCAGGCCGTTGCCCGGCACAAACCGGACTGAAGGCAACCGGGTCCGCAAACCATCCAGCACACCGGTGCGCAGTGAACCATGCCAGGCGTCCACCGCGACCTTTTGGATGCCGTGGTTCAGGGTCTCGACCAGGGGTTCGAGCACTTCCTCCACGCTCTCCCAGCGATAGCCGCTGATATTCTCCACGCGGGTGGTGGTCAGAGCCGGCCCCATCTCGATGGAGGGCACCTGCAGCAACAGGTCGTCATGGGTGACCACCAACGCCACATGCACCGACACCTCAAAGGTGCCGTAACCGGTGAGATAGAAAATGTCGGAGGGATCGGTCAGTAATACCGCCCCAAGCTCCTCCGCTTCCATGCACTCACGCAGCTGTTTCAGGCGCTCGTGGTACTCGGCTTCCGGGAACGGGCATTCCGCACCCCGGAAGCGGGGTGACAGGGCTTTTCGGTAGGCGTTGAAATCCATGGCAAGTCTCCAGAACAGAACCGGTTGGCATTATTCAAGGAGACTGGACCGAAAATCCCGTTTGTACAAATTTGCCACGGCCAGAGCGTCAGGCGCTGCTGCTGATTTCGATATCGGATTCCAATGCCCGTAGCTTAGCCACCAGAAACTCCATCACAATCCGCACCCGCGCCATTTGATGAGTATCCTGGTTCACGTGCAACCAAAGGTCCACGCTTTCACCGTCCAATGGCTCGGACAACCGCCGCAACTCCCAGGCGGACTCGCCCAGGTAACAGGGCAGTACCGCCAGTCCCGCGCCTGCACAGGTGAGAGCATGCATGGACTGCAGGCTGTTGCAACGAATGAAAGACGATACGTTTTTCAGGTGCTTGCGGTACCAGCGACCGGTGGCCAGATGGCTGAAGGTTTCGTCCGGCACAATCCAGGTGCAGTCCTGGGGCCGGTTCTCCACATCCAGGTTCCGGTTACGCCGACAGTATCGCGCAGAGCCGTACACCGCCGACTCAATAGCCGCAATGCGCTCGCCTTCCAGGGTTGCCTGGGGCTTGTTGTCCGGCCTCAGTGTAAGGTCTGCTTCCCGGTGGCTGAGATTAGCCACGTCGTTATCGGTAAGCACCTCCAACTCTATGTGCGGATACTCGCGCACCAGCTCGGCCAGGATCGGGCTGAGTAGCCCGTTCAGCATGGCGTCTTCGGCGGCGAGGCGAACCTTGCCCACCGGCGCGCCGTCCTGCCCGACCAGCTTGCGCTCCAGGTTTTCCATGTCAGTGGCCAGTCTTTCGGCCTCCCGAAAGGCCATCTCACCCACCGGCGTGAGCTGCAAACCGTTCTGATTGCGTTCAAAAAACTGCACACCCAGCGACTCTTCCATCTGGTCCAGTCGCCGTAACACTGTGGTCTGGTGCACACCCAGTATTTCACCGGCTTTGGCGAGGGTTCCGCCTATTGCCAGCGCTCGTATATATCGAAGATAATCCCAGTCCATAGCTACTGCATATTTGCAACGGAGGTACGGATTTTAACGTATTCCAGCTGCAAAAAAGAATCCTTAGAATAGTTGGTAAATTAAAGGTAGATCACTACTCAATCCACCAGATAAAGGAGGAAGGCGCTATGACTCAGAAGCATATCGCAACCGTAAACCCGCTGCCGTCCACTCTCCTCCACAATAGTGCTGAGGTCAGGCGCCAGTATACCCGTGCTGCTGCAAAGCAGGCGGTGCAGTTTATCAGTCGTAAGGTAAGAATTTTCAACCGGAAAGCGGCTGATGTGGCTCAGGATATGCCACAGATGCAAGGCGGACACTGAAGTCTACTGCCACCCCTCCTGCCCCAGGAGGGGTACAAATCTCACGTCTCCAAATTCTCTACGGTCAAATTCCTGATCGGAACGCCGGGTAACCAGCAACAGACGCTGCAGCCCCTGCTCCAGCCCCACCGGGATAACCAACCGGCCACCCACGCTTAATTGCTCTTTGAGTGAATCCGGTACCGCCGGTGCACCCGCTGCCACACAGATGCCATCAAAGGGCGCCGCTTCCGGCCACCCCTGGGAACCATCCCCGGTTTTAACCCTGACTTGGGAGAAACCCGCCTGTTGCAGGTTTTTCTCAGCCTGACTGGCGAGTTCGGGGATTTTTTCTATGGAAAACACTTCCAGTGCGATGGAGGCCAGCACCGCTGCCGCGTAGCCGGAACCGGTGCCGATATCCAGCACCCGCTCCCGCCCTTTCAACTGCAGGGCTTCGGCCATCAAGGCCACAATGTAAGGCTGGGAAATGGTCTGCCCTCTGCCGATGGGCAGCGGATGATCCTCGTAGGCTTCAACGCGCAGATGTTCCGGCACAAACAGCTCCCGAGGAACGCGCCCCATGGCCTGCAGCACCCGGGGGTCGGTTATGCCACGGGAAACCAGCTGATCCTGGACCATCAATTCCCGCAGTGCCTGGTAGTCTCGTGTTTGTTCCCGCATCGTGGACCTCCGCGGATACAAATCGTCATCGAATGCTCAGGAAGCCTCTGATTAAGAGAATTCTTATCTTTTACGATGGCAGCATTTGGCCAATCTGTCTATTTTTTGACCGCACCCTACGTAAAACTGGTGACCAGTCCGATGCCACTGACCACCAACAGAACCGAACCCAAAACGCGGAAAAACAGGGCGGTTTCGGCCCGTAGCATGCGCTCGTGCACCCGCAGGCCGATCACATGTCCGACTGCAGCCGCTGGCAACAACCACAGATGGTGAATCAGCTGCAGGTCCACGCCCACCCAGATGAACGCCCCCAGCTTGATCAGTACCAGGATGAACCAGAGCACAAACAGTGAATCACGCAGTTTTTCCTTGGGCAGTTGCTGGGCGGCCACGGCGATGATCAATGGTGCACCGATCAACGAGGTACCACTGATGTAGCCGCCGAGCATCAGGAAGAGGATATCAATGGCCTTGCTGCCGCTTCGAAAGGGGCGGTTCACGATGTAAGACACCGAATACAGGGCCACAATGACGAAGATGATGGCACTCAGCACATTGTTGGGAAGCGTAAACAGGCCGATAACACCGATCATCTTGGGAATGATCAGAATCGTCATCAGCCGCCCGATGTAGCGCCAGTCGACGGTTCCCTCCTTTTGCTCCTCCCCTGACTGAGGTCTCTTCCGATTGTTCATCCACACCGTCAGTGAGGAAAAAATGAGCAGATGCACAGCGATAATCGGCAGGAACACCAGCGGCTCATCCAGCACCAGCAGGAGGAACGGCAAGGACAGCACCGCGCCGCCAAAGCCCAGCCCTGAACGGACAAAGCCACTCCACACAAAAATCAGCGCAATGAGGATATACTGGGCAGCGGATAGATCGGCCATGGAATACAACGTCTTCTGGAAAAGCCGCACACAATACCATAACGAGGGAGGGTCCCACCGAGATGCCCACCAAGATCGATATTCATTACTGCACCGGTTGTCGCTGGCTGCTGCGCTCGGCGTGGATGGCGCAGGAACTGCTGACGACCTTTGAGGGCGACATTGACGAGCTCAGTCTGCACCCCGGCACCGGTGGCATTTTTGAGATCTACGTGAATGGCAATCGCATCTGGTCGCGCAAGGAGGATGGCGGGTTTCCCGAGATCAAGCAGTTGAAACAGCGGGTTCGGGACGAAATCGATCCCGAACGCTCCCTTGGCCATTCCGACGCATCAACCACGAACACCGAGTAATCTGCACAAGGAAATCCTGAATGACATATGCCACCTGGCTGACCATCGTCACCATCTGTGTTCTTGGCGCCATGTCACCCGGCCCATCGCTGGCGCTGGTGATGAAGCAGACCATGGCCGGCGGCCGTCGCAACGGCGTGATCACAGCGCTGTCCCATGGCCTGGGCGTCGGGATCTACGCGTTTCTAAGCATCCTGGGCCTGGCGGCCGTGATTACCGCCTCGCCGACGGCATTTGCCATCCTGCAGTGGGGCGGCGCCGGGTATCTGGCCTGGCTGGGCGTGAAGGGCCTGATGTCGAAAGCGAACAACAATGAAGAAATGCCGCCGGCGCCCACCACCAAGAGTGCGGCGAGGGACGGTTTTCTGATTGCCTTCCTGAACCCAAAGATTGCCGTCTTCTTCCTGGCCCTGTTCAGCCAAGTGGTGGGCACCGATACTACCTTGCTGGCCAAATTCGGCTACGCGGCCACGGCCCTTGCCATCGACACCGGCTGGTACCTGATGGTGGCCTGGCTGTTCTCCAATCCTCGCTGGCTGGAGGCATTGAAACAGCGGGCGGTGTGGTTCGAGCGGGTCTTTGGTGCGGTACTGGTTGGCCTGGCGGGCCGACTGGTGGTGGGAATCATGAACGGGCGGTAAAAGAAAAAGGCACCGGGCAGAACCCGGTTTGGGAGCCTCTGACCGACAAGGGCTCTCGGCCGAGAGCCCCGCCATTTCTAGTTAATCACTGACCGGCGACTCCTTCATGGCCGCGTTCATCCGGCGGCGCAGGATCGGCCCTACCAGATACGGCAGTACCAGGCCCAGCCCGGCAACCACCCACAGTCCGATGGCCAGCGGGCTACCCCAGAGGATGCTCCAGTCACCATCGGACAGCACCATGGCGTGCCCCAGGTTCTTCTCCATTTCCGGCCCCAGCAGCAGGCCGAGGATGATCGGCACCAGCGGGATTTCCAGCTTGCGCAGGAAATAACCAGCAATACCGAAGGCCACCATGAAGTACAGGTCAAACGTGCTGTGGCTGATGGAGTAAATCCCCACGAACGCCACCATGGTGACAATCGGCAGCAGGTACATTGGCGGCACCGACAGCAGCTTCACAAACATCCCCACCAGTGGAATGTTCAACACCAGCAGCAGCACATTGCCGATCAGCAGCGCCGCGATTACGCCCCAGACAATGTCCGCGTTCTGGGTGAACATCAGAGGGCCGGGCGTGATGTTCAGGGAAATCAGCATCGCCAGCAGGACCGCCGTGGTGCCACTGCCGGGCACACCGAGGGTCAGCATGGGTACCAGTGCCCCCGAGGAGGCCCCGTTATTGCCCGCTTCCGGCGCGGCCACACCACGGATGTCGCCCTCACCGAAGGTGCCTTTCTTACCAACAGCCTGCTTCTCCAGGGTATAGCTGATGAAGCTGCCCAAAGACGCGCCTGCCCCCGGCAGCACACCGGAGATAAAGCCCAGAACACCGCCCCGCAGCTGGGTAGGAATGGTGCCCACCAGTTCCTTGAAGCTCAGGGTGAGCTTGCCCACATTCATCTGGTCGCGACCACGGCCCATGCGGGATTCCACAAAGAACAGCAGCTCGGAGATGGCAAACAGGCCAACAATCGCCAGGATGAAATCAATCCCCTCATACAGCTCCAGCACACCAAAGGTGTAGCGCTGGGTGCCGGTGGAGATATCAATACCCACGGTGGAGATCATGATACCCAGAGTCGCGGCGATGACGGTCTTCATCGGGTTCTTTCCGGTAATACCGCCAAGGGTGGCAAAGGCCAGCAGGAACAGGGCGAAGTACTCCGCCGGGCCGAAGGTCAGCGCGAACTTCGCCAGCACCGGCGCCAGCATGATCAGACCGATGGTGCCGATCAGCCCGCCCGAGAAAGAGGCAATGGCTGAAATGGCCAGGGCATCCGCAGCGCGACCTTTCTTGGCCATGGGGTAGCCATCCAGGCAGGTCATCATCGCTGGCTCATCACCGGGAATGTTCAGCAGGATCGAAGAAATCCGACCACCGTACATCGCCCCCGCATACACGGATGTCAGCAGGATCATGGCCGTTTCCGGCGGCAGCCCCAGGGTGAACGCCAGAGGAATCAAAATAGCCACGCCATTGGCGGGCCCAAGACCGGGCAGGCAGCCAATAAGCGTGCCCACAAAAGCCCCGAACAGGGCGAACATCAGGTTATAAGGGGTCAGCGCAACGGCGAACCCCTCCATCAGAAAGCCAAGGGTTTCCATCAGTTCACCTCCAGCAGGCCGGCAGGCAGACTCAGGGACAGCCCGTAATTAAAGAGCACGAAAACCACGACGGCACTCAGCAACCCGGTTATAAACGCGCGACCAGGTGCCGCGCCCATGCGCCAGCTCAGGGTGCCCACTGCCAGTGTGGTGGCAATAATAAAACCCAGCGGCTCCAACAACAGCGCGTACACCAGCAGGACCACCACCGACACCACCAGTTCCAGAGCCGATTTGCCCAGGGGCCACTCGGCGTCGGGATCGGGCTTGATCATCAGGTATATGCTGCCCGCCGCCAGCACCACGGCCAGAATGGTCGGGAAGGTTTCAGGCCCCACGGACTCGGCGCCGCCAAATGGCTCGGGCCACTGTTGAGCGACCCAGCCATAGGCAACGGCGAGGACCAGAAGGCCCAAGCCGAGGATGCGATCACCGAAGCCTGTCATTTCAGCAACCCGATTTCACGAGACAGGTTTTCGATGTCCTGCACCTGGTTGCGGACAAACTCGTCAAACTGGCTTGCCGGCGGATGGAACGGGATCAGGCCATTGCTCTTCATGACCTTTTTCCACTCTTCGCTGGCGTAGAGCGTGTCAATGGCATCAACCCAGTATTCCTTCGCTGCTTCGTCAGCATCTTTGGGCATATAGAACCCACGCCAGTTCGGACCGACGGCATCAATCCCCTGCTCCCGGGCGGTCGGGATGTCAGAGAACTTGCCGGGCAGGCGTTCTTCCGCCAGTACGGCAACCACACGCAGATCACCGGATTCCATGAAACCCGTGGCCTCGGAAATATCGCCGGTAAAGGCATCCACTTGTCCGCCCACTACCTGGGTCATGGCCTCACCGCCATTGTTGTAAGACAGGTAAGGAATGGAAGGTAGCTTGTCGGCGCCCGCCGCTTTCGCGGCGATCAGTACCTTCAGGTGATCCCAACCGCCACGGGCACTGCCGCCGGCAAATTTGACGGACTTTGGATTAGCCTTTACAGCTTCCATCAAGTCGTTCAGGTCCAGATATTCGGAGTCCTTGCCGACAGCAATAATGCCGTAGTCCGCACCCAGTGCGCCGACCCAGGTCACCATATCGGCGTTCATACCCGGGAACTGCTTCTGGGCCAGACGGGTGGTAGTTGCCGTGGACGCCGCTACCAGCAGCTTATTGTCATCGGCGCGCTTGCTCACGGTGTGCGCGTAGGCCACACCACCGCCGGCACCGGCCATGTTGACGGTCTGCACGGTGCCATCCACCAGGCCGAGCTCCTGCATCACGTTACCGACACTGCGGCAGGTGAAGTCCCAGCCGCCGCCAGGATCGGCCGGCGCCAGGCATTCAACTTTTCCGGAAGGCTGCCAGGCCATGGCAGACATGGAGACGGCGGCCGCCGCCACAAAAGACAGGGTTCGTTTGAGTAGCATCGTTGTCACCTCATTCACTTGTTGTTGTGATCGAGGCGAGATTAATAGGTAAAACCCGAGACACAGAAGCTTGTGGGCGTAATGCGTTTAAAGGATGTTTACCGCATTGTGTTCATAAAGTTCACGGGCATACGGAGCCCCGATAAAGTACCCTGATTACATAAGGATAAAGACAACAAACGACTGCCTGACCCGTTGTGCGAAAAACCAGACTCAAAACCCGAATGATCGTCACACTGGGGCTACTCGGTGCCTTGCAGGCCGTCCTGATTGGTGGTTTTGCCGGCTACTACCTTAGCGAATCCCTTTACGACGAAATCGGCCAGCGCGCCATGAAAGTGGCCCAGACCGTGGCGGCAACCCCAGCAGTCATCGACGGCGTGCGTAATCGGGATATTCCCGCCCTCAATCGCCTGGCTGAACGCCTGGCCGAGACCAACGACGCCCTGTTCATCGTCATTGGCGACCACCAGGCCATCCGCCTGGCCCACCCGGACCCAGCCCGAATTGGCTTTTCCATGGGCGACGACGATGGCGACTATGGCCGCGAAGCCCTGGTGCAAGGCAATGCCTACGTTGCCCGGGCCGAAGGCAGTCTGGGTGAATCCATGCGCGGCAAGGCGCCGGTTGTGGTGCCTGGAACGGGCGAGATCATTGGCATTGTTTCCGTCGGCTACAGTCTTGAGCAGGTGGAAGCCACCATTCGCCGGTACAACTTTGTGCTCTATGGCGTGGTGGGGTTGATGCTTCTGGTCAGCGTTATCGCCGCCATCGTCATTGCCGGGCGTTTCAAACGCGCCATCTTCGGCCTGGAACCGGAGGAAATCGCCCGGCTGTTCCAGGAACGGGACGCCACCCTGCAATCCGTCCGCGAAGGCATCATCGCGGTCAATCGAGACGGCGTTATCACCACGGTCAATCGCGCCGCCTACGAAACACTTGATCTTCCGTCTGACCTGCCCGTGACAGGCCGGCCCATTTCCGAGATTCTTCCCGAAAACGGTCTGATCTCGGTACTGACTTCCGGCGAGCCAGACTTTGACCAGGAAATCTGGCTTCGGGGCCGGCAAATGATCGTCAACCGCCTCCCGGTACGCCAGGGCGACACCATCATCGGTGTGGTCGCCAGTTTTCGCCTGCGGGACGAACTGGACCAGGTGAGCCGACAACTGACGCGGATCCAGCAATACGCCGATACCCTACGCAGCCAGACCCACGAATACTCCAACAAACTTCACACCATCGCCGGGCTGATCCAGATTGGCGCCAACCAGGAGGCATTGGCCCTGATCGGCAGCGAAGTCAGTGACCACCAGACCCTGCTGCATCTGCTGCTGGAAGCGGTGCCCGACCCGGTCATCGCCGGCTGCCTACTGGGCAAGTACAACCGGGCCCGGGAGATGGGGCTGCACCTGGAAATCGACCCGGACAGCCAGATGCGGGACCTGCCGGAAAAGCTGCCCCGGGAACAGCTGGTGGGCGTACTGGGCAATCTGATCGATAATGCATTGGAGGCCACACGCCTGCACACGGGCACCGGAGGCCGGGTACAGCTGTCCATGACGGACCTGGGCGAGGAGCTGATTTTTGAAGTGCAGGACCAGGGGCACGGGGTACCGGAATCCGCCCAGCGCAGCATTTTCGAACGGGGCGTCAGTACCAAGGGCGAGGATCACGGCATCGGTCTGCATCTGGTACAACAATTCCTGAATCACTGGGGCGGATCGATCACCATTGAGAACCTGGCCGAAGGAGGCAGCCGCTTTACCCTGTACCTACCGAAGAATCCGGATGCCCCTGACCAAACGGTGGAGCGAAACATCCCATGACACCCATTCGGCTACTGATCGTTGAAGATGATAACAAGATCGCCGAAATCCAGCGGCGTTTTGTCGAACGAATGGAAAACATCGAACTGTGTGGCATTGCCCATACGCTGGCCGATGCCCGGGATCTGGTCGATGTCTTGGAGCCGGATCTCATCCTGCTGGATGTCTATTTCCCCGACGGCAATGGCCTGGACCTGCTGCGGGAGCTGCGAGCCGCCGACAGCCGCAGCGATGTCATCCTGATCACCGCCGCCAAGGAGGTCGAGACTCTACGCAGTGCCCTGCGAGGCGGTGTCTTTGACTACATCCTTAAACCGCTGGTGTTCGAGCGACTGGAAGAGGCGGTAAATCGCTACCGGGAACACCTTCGCCACCTGGCCAGCCTGGAACAGGTGGCGCAGCGGGAAGTGGATGCCCTGCTGCCCAGGGGAACAACCGAAGATTCTCACAGCGCCGATGAGGAGCGACTACCCAAAGGGATTGATGGCCTGACGCTGAACAAGATCCGGGAAGTGGTGGCTGTTGGAGGACCCTGGAGTGCAGAGGAAGTCGGTCAGGCTATGGGAGCGTCACGCACGACCGCCCGACGCTACCTGGAATACCTCGTAGGCACCGGTGAATTAAAAGCTGAGGTCACGTACGGCAGCGTGGGAAGGCCCGAGCGGCGATATCACTGCTCTTCTGAAAGTTGATCCCCTGAGCGGGTGGTGACGACCTCTCGCCCAATCACCCGAAGGCTGGCCGGTCGGCTGGTCACCTCCAGCGGAGTCTTGCCAATAATCTCGCCATCGGCGGTCACGGTTTTCGGCTTGCCGGTTTCAATAACGCAGTGCCGACCCTTCAGGTGAACCAGGGTACTGGCTCGTCGTGGCGACTGCCGGCCCAGCTGGACCAGGATAAAGGTAACCAGAAGCTGGATCAGCGGGCGCGGCTTGACGGCAATCACGCTCAAACAGCCATCGTCTGCCGAAGCCTCCGGAATCTCACTGCCACCGCCAAAAAACGCGCCATTGGCCACCGCAACAGACAGCCAGCGCCCGGTGACCACCCCCTGGTCACAGCGAATCCGGGCCCGGAAGCCCCGCCGGGCGTTCACGCGCCGCAGAAAATTCATGCCGTAGCTGAAGCGACCAAGCAACCGCTTGTCAGACTTCCGGGCTTCCCGCGCCGGTAGCGTGCCGACGCCCACGTGGGCCACGTTGAGATAGATGCCTTGCCCGAAATCGGCCACGTCCACTCGCTGGGCGATTCCCTCGGCAATCAACTGGCACAACGATGCGGGAGACTCGGGAAGATCCAGATTGCGGGCGAAATCATTGGCGGTTCCGGAGGGCAGAATCGCCAGTGTGGCTCCGGTTTGCAAACACAGGTGGGCGCCAAGGTTCACCGAGCCATCGCCTCCGGCGATCATCAGGACATCCCCCGCGTCCAGCTCCTCCTGCCAATCCGTGTCCTGAAAACTGCAACACCTCGGCTCCCGGATGCCGGCCTCGGCCAGGTGTGAAAGCCAGAATTCAAGGCCGCACCCTTTAGCTCCCGCGTTGGGGTTGGATACCAGCCAATAGGTCAAAACACCTCCCCGCTCAATGCCGTTCGATACTCGAAAGCTTAGGCAGGTTTCTTTCGGACAACCACCAGCGCGACCCCGGTGATAGCCACTGCACCGCCGACCATGGCAAGCGCGCCAAGCCGTTCATCAAACAACAGGAAAGCCTGCATCGCCGTGACCGGTGGCACCAGGTAAAACAGACTGGCCACCTGGGAAGCAGCCCCCTGACGGATCAACCACATCAACAGCAAAATCGCACTGACCGACACCCCCAGCACCAGCCAGGCCATCGACAGCTGCAATTGCAGGCTCCATTCAACCTCCCGGGATTCCAGGGCGAAGGCACCCACGGCAAAAAACGTGGCGGCAGCGGCGTACTGGATCAAAGTGCCGGACACCAGGTCCGCCCCAGTTCCATGGCGCTTCTGGTAAACCGTTCCCATGGAAATACCCGCCAGCGCGAGCAGAGCCCAAAGCAAACTCCACAGCGTCATACCAGAGCCGGAGGGGGCATCGGTGCCGAATTTCTCCAACAGCACCAGGGCCACGCCAACAAAGCCCAGAGCCAGGCCCAGCCACTGGCGCCCGCTGACAGCCTCCTTCAGCACCAGCACCGCCACGCCCGCCGTTACCAGCGGCTGCAGCCCGACAATCAGGGACACAATCCCCGCTGCCATGCCCTCATCTATGGCGTAATACACCGCGCCCAGGTAGCAGCCGTGCACCAGCAGACCGGTGACCGCCAGGTGACCGGCGCCACGCCACCCCGGCCAGCGGGCTTTCAGAACCCAGGCAAGACCAGCCAGCAGCGCCAGTGTTATCAGCATACGAAGCAACAGCAACGTGAATGGCTCTGCAAACGGCAGCCCGTATTTGGCGCCGATGAAGCCGGTGCTCCACAGCCAGACAAACAGGGCGGGAATAAAAAAGGAATAGAACCATGAACGCATCGGTGGGCTACCGGTTGGGGAATCTGCCCGCAAGCTTACTGCAAAAGTTAGCAGCCGAACAAAGCAGATTCCCTGTCATGGTTAATCGTTTATTACTCAGTTCCGCCTTTTCCGGGCAACCGCACCTCAATCTCAGGTTCCTTCTCGTGCCAGTCCGCGTCCCAGGTCACCTCCGGTTGTTCACCCGGCCGAGGCTGGACGGTGATGGAAATAGTCCCGAAACTGGTGGGTGCCGGTCCGAACCGAATCGGCTTTTCCTGCTCCAGCCAACGCGGCGGCAAGCCGGCGCACAGGATCAGCCGGTTGCCCTCTTCCCGCACAAAGCAGTTGCGCACCATCAGCACCCACTCGGCGGAAGCCCACACATGGTGACCATCGCCCATACAGCCGCCCCCAGTGGCCGGGTGAATGGCCTCCGGCCACTGCCCGGTGGCGGACGCCAGCCGGGCCACCGCATCCACCAGTTCCAGAAAACGCGGATCTCCGGCCCGCAACAGCACTTGCGCCACGTGCAGGGTGAGATACGCATTCAGCCCAGAGTGAATCATGTCCTGATAAAACGCCCCTTTGACGAAGCAACGCTCCATCAGGAATTCGGCGCAATCCAGCAACCGGGAATCGTCCGGGGCGCACAGCTGGGTGGGGTAGCCCATGGCCAGCGAACCAATGGCACCGGCATCCAGCCGGCGATAGGGCGAGGCCGGCATGGCCGGGCGTTTCAGGCGCTGCTCGCAGGTGGCCAGACTGCGGTCCACGGTCTGGGTAAACTCCTTCGCCCCGGCGGCAAAAATGCCACTGGTTTCATGATCTAGTGGCCGGAACAGATCCGAGGCCGCCTGCAGCCCGGCAATGCCCCAGAAGTCGTCCCAATAGTAGTAATCGTTGGGCCCCAGGTGCTCGGCACTGAAGCCGGCCGGCAGCAGGCCGGCGTGGGGCTTGCCCAGGGTGTCGCTGAGGCGTTTTTTCTGGATCCAGCGAGCCCCTTTCCTGACCGATTCATGCCATTCCGGCGGCAGGCGGGTACCGGTCAGCTCGTGGTAGCGCTTGAGAATCCAGAGTACCTCGCCATTGGCATCCCACTCCCCTTCCTGGGACCGGAAATAGCCGTTCTTCAACTGCCGGCCGGGGAACTGGTTCAGCGCCTTCTCGGCGCGCCCCGTGAGCCCCGCGCATAGCAGGGCGTGGATAATGAACGCCGCATCCCGGAACCAGAAGCGCTTGTAAGTGTAGGGGCCGGGGTAAACATCTTCCGGCGAATGCAATACCAGGGATCGAATGGCCGCGTCGTACAGGAACTGCCAGTCTTCATCCGGGCACTCAAGCCGGGCATGGCCCTGTAACGCCGAGTCCCAGCCATCAAGCGGAAGCGCCGAGGCGCCTGCCTCCGTTAACGGCACCGTTACCGTCAGTTCCGAGACCTGGTTGGCTTTCAGCGGAAACAAGGCAGCAGCGGTTACCATCCCCACGTCACAGCTGCCTTCGGCTTGGTCATCCATGTCCTGCAAGTGAATCCGGACATCCCCCTGATGATAGTCCGACACGTGATGATGCTCGGCCGGCCGGCTGAAGCTCACCGCCGGTTTGCCATCCACCACCCAATGATCCCTGTCCCGGCTCAAAGTCACCCGGTTGATAAAGCTGATGCCCTCGGGGTTGGCGGGCCGAAGCGACAACACCAATGAGCCAGATACGTCAGAACGGGCCTGCAGCACCATCTGACAGTAAGGCTTGCCGTTTTCCACCACAACCCGTGAGCGGCTGGTCAGCGAGAGACCGTCACTGGCCGATTCCGTGACCACACAGACACCGTCCTCCAGCTCATAAGTCTGCTGGCTTGACTTACAACGGGAAGGCAGCAGGCAACGGCCATCGTCCGCCAGCACCCAGCCGTCCAGAGACCAGCCATCGTACCAGGGGGTCAGCAATCCCCGGGGGTCGACGATGGGGAGCTCGTCCAGGTCCGGCTGGCCGATGGCGGTCCAGTTGCGGTTACTCAGATTGATGTGGGTAATGGAAAAGGCCCGGGGAATGAACGCCGGGTCTTCCGGATCAAACTGGCGCTCGACCCAGTAAGGCCAGACCCAGTCCAGGTTGTGCTGGATGACTCGGCTGTTGATCAGCCCCCGGGCGTGGAAAATCACCCCCGCCCGCAACAACTCGATGGGCTCCCCCACCTCCGAGGGTTGGGCAAAGTTGTGCAGCTTGCCCAGCAGGGCAATGGGGTCCAGAAAACCATGCCGCTTCGCCGCACGCTTGACCAGATACCGCCAGGGAAGCCAGTTCATCCAGCTCATTGATTTGCCTCCTCTTCGGTTGGTTCGGTCTCAAGTTTGTAACGGGCCAGGGCCCGACGTGCCAGACGATTGAGAAACACCACCGCCAGCACGGTGCCGACAAACCCAGCCCCGTAAATCGCCCACTCCAGTGGGGTACGACCAGTTTCACGCACGCCGAGGGTGGACAGGTCCGCCGCCAGGGAGCCGAGGTAGACGTTATGCAGGGAAAACGGGATAACCCCAAAAAAGGTGCCAACCACAAAACCACTGAAGGAAAAGTTGGTGAGACCGAACAGAAAGTTGGACAGTTTTCCGGGAAAGAATGGAATCAGCCGGGTCAACAGCACGATTTTCCAACCGTGAGGCGCCATTTCATTGCTCACCATCGACAGCCGCGCCCGATCCCGGATGTATACGCTGGCATGATTTCCGAGAAAATACCGGGCGATCAGGAATGCGATGGCCGAGCCGATGGTGGTGCCCACCACCACATAGATTGTGCCCTCCAACACACCGAACACGAACCCGGCGCCCGTGGTCAGTAATACCCCGGGCAACAGCAACACCATGGCCAGCACCATGATGCCCACAAACAGCACAGCCGCCCAAAGGCCCTGGCTATCAAACCAGCGCAGAAGCTCCACCACCTGCTGGTGCACACCAAAGGCATATAGCAGGCCGACGATCACCCCAACGCCTGCGATGCTGCCGCCCATCCATAAAATCGGGGACTTTTTCCAGCGATTCATAGCCCAACCCTAACGTGTTAACGCGCGATGGCTCAAAACATTGCTGTATCATGCCCGCGTTACCACTCAACATAGCCCAGATTGCCGATGAAGCTTTCCCGCATCCTAAGCAACCAGAATGGAATCAGCCGCAAGCAGGCAAACGCCGTAATTGCAGTTGGTCGGGTCAGAGTCAACGATCGGGTCTGTCGAACACCCGCGCAGGAGGTGGACCGTTTCTCAACGGTGAGGCTGGATGATGAGGTAATACAGGCGGGGGAGGCGGAGCACTACCTGATGCTCAACAAGCCGGCCAGCTACCTGAGCGCCACGATTGATGACAACCACGAGACCGTCCTTGATTTGATTTCTCCCGAGTTACGCCAGCACCTGCACATCGCCGGTCGCCTGGACCGCAGCAGCACTGGTCTGCTCATTCTTACCAGCAATGGACACTGGTCCCGCAAACTCACCGAACCGGCAGTCAAGATCCCCAAGGTATACCGGGTGACGACCGCCTATCCGATTGGTCCGGATACCGAAGAACAATTCGTCCGCGGGATATGGTTCGAGTTCGAGGGACTGACCACCTCACCGGCACAGATTGAGCGCCTGGGCGAACGGGAAGCACGGGTGACCATCTACGAAGGCCGGTACCACCAGATCAAGCGCATGTTCCACGCCGTGGGCAACCGTGTTACAGCCCTGCACCGGGAGCGCATGGGCGGGATAGCACTGGACAACAACCTGCCCCCCGGCGCCTACCGGTCCCTGACCCGGGAAGAGATTGAATCCGTGCAATAGGCCGCCCAAAACACGGCGGGCAATGAGCTATGCTATGCAGGATACCTTTCGCTTAATCACTCTTAATCACTACCTATTAATCACGACAGGGATGGTTCCGGATCATGGCCAATGACAACGGCGGCTACTACCCGCGCCCACTGCGCCACCTCAGCGTTTACCTTTCCGGCCTGGTCCAGGGCCGGCTGTGGCTCAAGGTGCTGGTGGGCATGTTTTTGGGGCTGGTCGTCGGCACGCTTTTGGGGCCCTCCGTGGGACTGGTGGAACCGGCCACCGGCACCCTGATCGGTAACTGGCTGGCCTTCCCCGGCCAGTTGTTCCTGGCCACCATCCAGATGATCGTGATCCCGCTCGTCATCGCCTCGGTGGTGCGGGGGCTGGCCGCCAGTGAAGACCTGGAGCAATTGCGCAAACTCGGCCTGCGAGTGACCAGTTTCTTTGTTATCACCACCGCCATCGCCGCTGCCATTGGCCTCTGGGTGGGCGGGCTGATGAACCCCGGCAGCATGATGAAAGGCCTGGTGACACCGCCTCCTGCCGGTGATACCGAAACGGCAGCCGCCACCATGCCCAACGTGAACGAACTGCCCCAGACCCTGATCGGTCTGCTGCCCGGCAACCCACTGGATGCCATGGTGGAAGGCCAGATGCTGCAGGTGGTGATTTTCTCGATCATCGTGGGCGTGGCGCTGGTCAGCATGGCGCCTGAGAAATCCCGCCCCATGCTGGATCTGCTCGATTCCCTGCAGCAGATCTGCATGACCGTAGTGCGCTGGGCCATGCGCCTGGCCCCCATCGCGGTGTTCGGCCTGATGGCGCAACTCACCACCACCATCGGCTTCATGGCCATGCTGGGCATGGCGTCTTATGTGGCGACGGTCCTCGTGGGCTTGCTGGTTCTGCTCGGCTTTTACCTGGTCATCCTGAAAGTACTGGCGGGCCAGCCACCCCTGCAGTTTCTCAAAGACAGTCGGGATGTCCTGTTGCTCGCCTTTTCCACCTCCAGTTCGGCAGCGGTCATGCCCCTGTCGATCCGAACCGCCGAGGACAAGCTCGGTGTCCGGCCCTCGGTTTCCCAGTTCGTTATCCCCTTGGGCGCCACCATCAACATGAACGGCACCGCCCTGTACCAGGCGGTGGCGACCATTTTCCTGGCCCAGGTCTATGGCATTGATCTCGGGTTGGGCAGCATGGCACTGGTGGTCGCCATGGCGGTGGGTGCCTCCATCGGCTCACCCGCCACGCCGGGGGTGGGCATTGTCATCCTGGCGATGGTGCTGCAGACGGTGGGCGTGCCGCCCAGTGGCATTGCCCTGATCATGGGCGTGGACCGGATTCTGGACATGTGCCGCACGGCCATCAACGTCACCGGCGACCTGGTTACCTGCCGGCTGATGGAAAACTGGTCGGGGCGCCGGTTACCTCAGGAGCCTGTTTCTGCCGAAGCCTAAACCTGAAACAGATCGGGCGTGAAGGATGGCCCCACGGAGCAAAGCGGCGTTCAGCTTTTGCCTTATGCTACATTTGAGGAAAGCCTCAAAAAGGAGGACAGGACATGCTCTACTGGACTGTCATATGCCTGATCATCGCGCTGATCGCCGGGGTTCTGGGCTTTGGGGGTATCGCCGGTGCCGCCACCGGCATTGCCCAGATTCTGTTCTTTATCTTTCTGGTGCTTCTGGTTATCTCCGTGGCCAGCAGCATCTTTCGTGGCCGGGGGCCCAAGCCTTAGTCATTAGCAAAACTGCGGGGGGATGGACCTCCCCGTACGCCCTCCTCCTAACCGGACTTTTCCAGCCGGCGGTTGACCATGTAGTGATAAATCCGCGCCAGTATCGGCCGTATCACCGGCAGGCCGATCAGCCAGGCCAGGGGTTTCAGCACCGGTACCCGGGACATCAACAGGATGTAGGCATCCATCTCGCTATGGATACGCCCTTGCGCGTCCTTCACGTGCAACTCCCGTAGCGCCCTGTCCGGATCAATGCCTTCGGCGCGCAGTTGCTCATCCTTGCCGGTGATATCCAGCCATTCGACCGATTCACCGGTCTTTCCCGCCAGCTTCTCGTAACGCTCGCGATCCTTGATGCACGAGGGACAGGAACCATCGTAGAAAACCACCAGTTTTCCTTTCGGCATATCCATAACAGCCTCCCCCGACCAAAAATCCGGCATTTACCCTGCACCCTAGTGTCCCGTCTGGCTAATTCCTTAGCCTACTGAGATTCTGAAAAGCCGAAG
>ERZ1673960.16-NODE-16-length-112135-cov-792.002668_pt1 | contig 112135 bp, 110 predicted proteins | sample MGYA00580190_ERZ1673960 | MGnify/ENA primary metagenome ERZ1673960 (study PRJEB41334, sample SAMN05608106) | rock metagenome | biome: terrestrial subsurface; feature: shale formation; material: shale | place: USA: Pennsylvania ...
CGTCCATGTTGCCGCGCAGAATGTCGGCGGCTTCCCACAGGAAGGATTCAAGTTGGGCAAGGGTGATGTTGTGGCTCATTCAATGGGTTCCGTGTACTGCAATGGGCATGGGGGTACGTCGAACACAGACGTGGGAAATCAGGTTGACCCCATGAAGTGAAAACGGGTTTGAGTTTATCGGCCAGGGTGTGCGCCGGCAACGTGCATTACTCGACACAGGATAGGCCGTGGGTTCGACAAATCGAGTCGCATCTTTATGCGCGGGCCTCGTGGGATAAATTGCTAATAGTAAGTTTTGGCTACTCGCAAAGTAAGGAGGGGGCGGCGGGCTGGACCAAAATTCCTGAGTTTGTGCGGAAAATCTGCGTTTTCGCAGCTTGATAGAGAGCCTCGCGGTGGGCAAACTTATTCTTAGGGCCCATTCAACGTTCAGTCTCATGACTGAGCGGGGCAAGTGTTAGCTGGCACTCTAAATGTAGCAATAAATCCCGGTTCGTCCGGGGCACTAGAAACGACCGCTTCGGTCCCCCCTCAATATGATCTTCTTGATCCCTCCCCACATCGGTAGCAATGCTTCCGAGCCATCTCCTATTGCCAGTCATTCTGCTGGCTTTTCTAAAAAACATCTCGTTTTTCCACTCCAGCGTAACGCGGTTTACCTAATGAGATGAATGTTGAAGTAGGAACTTAAAAGGCATTTGTATCAAATGCTTACGGTTCTTTTTAATGGCCGGAGAACTGCGGGAAACCTCTACGTTAACTACCCGCAGACGAGCAGCAGGGAACGCTACCAGCGCTGATTATCGTTGGCTGCTCACTCAACCTGGCCATCCCACCGCCTCACGGCACACCCACCCCGCGGGTATCACGCTGATCACGTGATGCCGCTCCCCGGAATGCGTCAGTCGATCATCGACAGGCAGCATTTCACGGTACCGCAATGGTGACGAATGAGTGCTGGTGTACAGCAGCACGATGGATGCTCCCTCAGGCGGCCCTTCCGGGCCTGCTCTCACACTTAATGTGACCTCTGGGGCGGAGTATCAGCGCGGGGGCCGGCTCTTAGCCCCAAATGTCACATGGCTAGCCGCGCACATCTGTACATCTATCTGATCATTGAGGAGGTTGTTATGAGTAACAAACAGGTTTCACGAGGACGACGTTCGTCCCGCAAGAAACGGCCGATCAGCAAAGAAAATTTTGGAAAGGGTCGTCAGCTTGGATATGCGGTAAAGCAGGCGCTGGATGACTACTACACCCGCGTGTCCCACTACAACACGCGAGCAACGCATAAACAGCGGGCGGTTACATTTGTTCAGTTCTGCCGGCGCCATGGGGTTAAGGATGCGCGGGATATTGATCGGAAGTTTGTTTTGGGCTTCGGCGAGTATGTCCGCCAGCGGATTGAAGGAGAGTTCCAGTGGCCTGATGGTGCGGTTGATGCCCAAATCAGTGTGGCCTATGCGCATAACCTGATCAGCACCATGAACGTGATCATGCGGGCATTCCGTGGTGACAATGCACTGAAAATCTCCGGTAAGGAAGTTCTTGGTGTTTGCCGGAAATCGGTGCGGACACGGGAGGTTCAGGCTGATGTTGTCGATACGAAAGATGCCGCAGACCAAGCGATGGTTGAAGGGTTCTGCTTGGCGGCTGCCGTTATGATGCTGGCGCGGGCCTGGGGGATGCGGGTTCGGGAAGCGATTTTGGCGGACCTTGACCGAATGATGAGGGAAATCAAGAGGACAGGAGAGGCCGCGATCCTTGAAGGTTGTAAAGGGGGCCGGAAAAGTCGAGACCGTACCATCCGGGCCAATGAGTTCCGCATGGAAGCCCTCCAGTTCGCAATCGAAGTTCGACCGAAGGGCTCCAAGAACTTGCTGTCTGAATCCGACACTGTGAAGCGGTTTTTGCTGCGAGAGATCAACCCGTGTCGCCGGATTCTCAAGAAAGCGGGCGTCCCCAGCTTTCAGGAGCTGCGGGCAGGATTTGCTCAGGATGTTTACGAGGAAATCCTGGAGGGACCATCACCACTCAAGCAACCGATTCGAGATAAGGTCATGGACCGAATTGCCCGGGCGGAGGTCTCCAGGCAGCTGGGGCATAACCGGATAAGTGTTGCGAGCTCCTATATTGGAGGGACACGACATGCAGCTTGATCGTGTGCTGGACAATCTCGATTTCAGACGACTTCAACCGAATGAGCGCAAGCGCTACATCAACCGCATCCACAACGTCGTCGTGGTCATTGAAAAGCGATTTCCCGAGGTGGTGAGGCCAGAGCAGATCAAGCTGAAGCATGCGCAATATTTTCGGAACGAGTGGTTGCCGAACCACTCTGCCTCCGAACGCACCCGGCGTGAGCACATGAGAGCCCTGGGGTTGCTGGTAATGGCTCTGGGGCGTGATCAGAGCTGGCTGGGGGCGCTGGGCATCGCTCAGCCAAAAGGCAGAGGTGGTCGGCCTACCAGTGTCGGTGTAAAAAAACAGAAACCGTAATATGCTGAAGAGTGTGCTTGCCGGTTCAATTTGGGCTAAAGGAGAATTCTATGCCAGGCCAGAAAGTGCCAAATGACACCGGGGTTCCGGAGAGCTGTGACGTGAACTTTCCCGGCCAACAGAGCCTCTCTGAACTCAAAAGTGTGGTTTGGAGCGAGGTGCTTGATCTGTTTGAAGGCAATGAAAAGGAAGCTCGTGAGTGGATGAGCCGGAACAGGCCCTTCCTTGGCAACATGGCGCCGGAATACATGTTGGATTCTCAAGAAAATATTCATCGCCTGAGATGTTTTATTCAGCAGATCCAGAGGGGCGTCCTCCCATAGTTTTCGCAGCGTCTCCACAAAAGTGCCCCGGCCACAAGGGAGTGATCGGGGCGTGTCGTGGAGGCCGTAGCCTTAGTGCAGGGTTTTCGCGTTATCCACCAGAATGTGAGAGCCGGTATCAAAATCCAACGTCGCCAGGAGACGTTCTGGCTCCTCGGAGTTCTGGTACATGTCCAGATTGATCCAGTTCTCACCACGCCGCATTTGCACATTAATGTGCAGATCCTCGCAGCCAAATTCCGAGGCAAGTGCGGTTGCCAGTTGTTTCGCTTGATTGATCGATTTCATTTTCACTCTCCCGTCAGAACCAAGTGTTTTGCTTGATGTCGCCCAGCTGATCCACGAGTGGACGCTTTGGCGGGGTTCGTTGGATGGATGATCCGGAGTTATCAGTGTCATCCCCTGGGTTGTCGAGAGATTCCGTCAACACTGCGCCGCTGCCGTCGAAACAGGACAGATCCAGTGACACGACAGCGCCTTTGAAATGATCGACAGTTTCCGCGACTGCAAGTGCTTCTTTCAGTAATGAACTGATCTCGTTGAGTGCTTTCTTCATAGGTAAAGCTCCTGTGGAATTAGATTTTTGACCGGTCGAATTCCAAAATACACGAATGCGCCGTTTGACCAAGAAATTGGCTGGGAGGGCCCGCTCGGCGGGTGGGATAGCTCATTTTCAGCGAGTGCCTGAGGGCTGACCGAAAGAATCGACTCTAGGAAAGTATCTGCCTAAGCACCAATTGGCGGGAAGCTCCAAGCAGTAGTGCAACTGAAACGGGGATGGTTACATGGGGCCTGTCTCGGCTTTCCCATGATGGGTAAGCATGCCTTGAAAGGCTGAATTTCTTTGTTCTAGTCTCCGATCCTGAATGTATTTGGATGGTTTTGGTTAGGGCATCAACAGTGAAGAAGTTTTTCATTCCTTTATTATGTGCGACCGGTCTTAGTAGCGCTTCACCGAGCTTGGCACAAGAGAGCTTCAGTCAGCTGGATCTGTGTGAAATATATGGCTACTTCTTGGTTAATAGAGAGCTTTTGCTGGCTGAGATGGTGCATGTGCACAGTGCCAATTTAGGGCTGGCGCATGCGTTTAGTGGCAACGAAGACAAAGTGGTTGGCTGGAAATCGGAGGATTGCGTGGCAAAGCGCGGAGCTGCGGCAACGTTAAAGAGTAATGCGTCAAATTCAAACAAAGAAAAACTGACCGACATAGCTTTAAAAGCGGGGGCGTTTCGATCCGAAGTGGCTCGACAGTTAATGAAAGGCATCGACGTTCCGATAGAGCCTTAAAGTTAGATCGACAGTATAGCGAATACCCCCCGGGCTGAGGGTATTCGCTATGCGATCCAGGCGGCCAAGTTATGGCGGTAATCTCCGGCCGCAGCATGTTTGGAACGACAAAGGTTACTTTTCGCAGCAACGTTCGGTAAAGAAGTCATTCTTTGAGATGTCTCGTGGTAAGGCAGACGAACACGCCGTTTGATCAAGCAATTGGCTGGATGGCGACTTTGTGGTTGAATGGAGAGGCAAAACAGGTGGTTACGGAAGGTTTGGTTGTACAGAGCTGATTGCGTAAAGGAGTACGGAAAATTACGCCCAGGCAATATTTGAGCGTTTTTTGAGCAAATCTGGGATGTGGGGACTAATGATGGGACAACTCTCGAAACCCTCCTAAGTTATTGATTGGAGGGGGAGAGTGGTGCCCGGAGGCGGAATCGAACCACCGACACGGGGATTTTCAATCCCCTGCTCTACCGACTGAGCTATCCGGGCGTGTTGCGCTACTGCTGTGCAACGGGGCGCTATTAAACCGGTTTAGGGTTTTTGAGTCAAGGCCGGGTGGCAAAAAAATCTGAAAGATTTCAGGGTTGCTCAAGCCTTGATCAATCCCGGCCTTTGTGTAGCGAGTCGCCCTTATTTCTCAGGCGGCACGTAGCCTTCGGCCTGATCGAAAGGTTCGTTGTTGAAGAAATGCTCCATCTGGGCCTGAAGGTATTTGCGGGTGTTCGGTTCCATCAGGTTCAGGTGCTTTTCGTTGATCAGCATGGTTTGCTGGTTCTGCCACTCTTCCCAGGCTTGCTTGGACACGTTGTCGTAGATGTCCTGCCCCTTGGCGCCGGGCATGGGGGGGAAGTCCAGGCCTTCCATTTCTTTCTGGTATTTGCGGCAGAATACGGTGCGGCTCATGGTGGCTCCTGTCGTATGTTGAATCTGGCCGGATGATAACAGACCCTTGCCGGCCCTGGCTTGTGCTCGCTAGAGCCTTTCAGAGCAGGGCGGTCTGTTCGGGTTCGGTGAGCAGGGTACGGATGGGCGCGGGCAGCCCCAGATTCAGTGCCTGGTCCCGGTGCAGCCATTGCCAGCGGTCGTTGTCGGCGATGGTGGCGTTGTCGCTGACGGTGAGCCTGGCCGGCTGAATGTGCAGGTGGTAGTGGCTGAAGGTGTGGCGAAAGCCGCTGATCAGTTCAGGCTCTGAGCAGGAGATGCTCAGCTCGTCTTCGCAGGCCTGTTGCAGCTCTTCGGCACCATAGGCCGGGTCCAGTTCCGGTAGGCTCCATAGTCCGCCCCAAATGCCGCTGGGTGGCCGGCGTTCCAGCAGGATCTGGCCTTCGCGGTTCTCCAGGATGACCATCCAGGTGGTTTTTTCCGGTTTTGACTTCTTGGGTTTTGAGCCGGGGTACAGGTGGGTCTCGCTGTGAGCGAAAGCCTGGCAGTCGGCATTCACCGGGCAGGCCTCGCAGTCCGGTTTGGTGCGGGTACACACCATGGCGCCCAGATCCATGATGGCCTGGGTGTAATCAGTGATTCGCTCATAGGGTGTATGCGCCTCGGCGTGTTCCCAAAGGGTGTTCAGCACGGCGGTTTTGCCTGGCCAGCCGGGCACGGCGTGGTAGCGGGCCAGAACGCGTTTTACGTTGCCATCGAGAATGGCGGCGCGAATACCGTAGGCCTGAGCGACGATGGCGGCGGCGGTGGAGCGGCCGATGCCGGTCAGGGATTCCAGGGTTTGCGGGTCAGCCGGGAATTCGCCGTCAAAGTCGCTGACCACCTGCTGCGCCGCTCTGTGCAGGTTGCGGGCGCGGGCGTAGTAGCCCAGGCCGGACCAGTGGCTGAGCGCGTCATCCACGGGGGCGCTGGCCAGGTCCTGCACGGTGGGGAAGCGCTCCATGAACGCCTCGAAGTAGGGGATCACGGTGGTTACCTGCGTTTGTTGCAGCATGATTTCCGAGACCCACACCCGGTAGGCGTTGCGGTTGTGATGCCACGGCAGGTCGTGCCTGCCGTGTTGGTCGTACCAGGTCAACAATCGGTTGGCGAAGCTGTCTGTCATTAGTTGAACAGGCCTTTGAGTTTCTCTCCAATTTTTTCCTGCACTTTCTCTTCGGCTTTCTGCTTGGCTTCGTCCACTTCCTTTTTGGCCTTCGCGCGGGCGGCATTGGCGGCAATGTCTTTAAGAGTGTCGCGGAAGCGTGAACCATCGAAGGAGCAGAGCTTGCCCGGCGCTTCAGAGAAGTTGCCGCGGCATTCTACCGGAATCACCACGTTTTCCACGTATTCGGTCACGCGGCAGGCGTTGTCGCGGTGAATTTCCCCCACGATGCGCAGGCCCACTTCGTAATCCAGCTCGGTTTGCTGCAGATCCACCGTGCCGTTGCCCTCCAGGCGCATGCCGGCCAGGGCGGCCACCAGGTCGTTGTTGGTCAGGGTGTTGCCGTTGATGGTCAGGGTGCCGCGCATGTCGTTAAATGGCGTGTGAGTGCCCCAGTCCGTGGTGGTCAGTTGGTCCTGATTGACCATGGCGATGCCCTGGCAGGCCATACGGGTCAGGTTCATGTTGCGGAACTGACCCTCCGCCAGGTTGAAGGTGATCTTGCCCCGGGCGTTTTCCCGCAGCGCCGATACCCGGTTGCCGGTGGTATCGATGGCCGCATCCAGGTTGGCGGCGCCGGACAGCATTTCCACTTCCGCCAGGTCGGTCAGCAGGGGCAGGGTCTGCACGCTGGTGACATCGGAACGTATGCGCCATTTGGGGTTGTCGTTGCGGGCATCCAGAGTGACATTGGCATCAAAGCCACCGTCATAAAGCTTACCGCTGAATTCGTCGACCTTAAGCACGCCGTTTTCGGCCGTGGTGCTGGCGGCGATCTCCTTGATGGTCAGGTTGCTGACGATCAGCTCGCCAAGACCGAAATCCACATCCATCAACAGAGAGCGCAGGGTCTCCAGTGGTAACAGGTCGGATTCCGGCTGGCCGGCGCTGGCGGTTTCAGTGGTTTCGCCGCTACCACCGGCGCTGGCTGAATCGTCTTCACTGGCCGGCGGCAGGTAGCGATCGGCGTTCAGCTTGTCGCCGTTGAGGTCAAACACAATGCCGCCAGTGCCAAGGTTGTAGCTGCCTCCACCGGTGAAGGTGGTGTCATCCAGGGTAATTGCCAGGTCCGAAAGGGCGGCCGTTCCGGGCTCACCGCCAATTTTGGTGGTGAAGGCGACGCGCTTGAGTACGTCCGGGTCATCGGTCTCGATGGCCGGCTGGCCCAGATTGCTCAGCAACTGCTTGAGCGAGAACTCGGCAATGTCTACCCGACCAGCCAGTTTGGTCTGTTTGCCAAAGCCCTGGATGTCCAGGTCGGTGCCCAGGTTCAGGTTGGCCAGGCTGGCGGTGAAGTCGCTCAGCGAGGCGGTTTCGGTTTCCAGATTCGCGGTGAGCGAGCCGCCCATCTCGGCGGTTACGGATTTGCCACCAAACGGCTCGCCGGTCATGTCGAATACCGCCTCAAGCCCGGAGACCGCAAACTCGTTCAGTGCTTCATTGGCCTGAAGCCGCGCACTGATGCTGCCATCCACCGCAAATTGCGGCTGGGCAGTTTCCACCCGGAAGCTGATTTCCAGGGGGAAGGCGGAGCCGAGAGTGATGTTGCTGGCAGTTACATTGAGATCCTGCAGCGTGACCGACTGCCCCGTGGTCTGGTCGCTGTAGTGCACATTGGCGTTGCTGATCTCCACGCTCTCAACATTGAAGTTCAACGGCTCGCGGCTGCCCACTTCATCCGCTGTTGGTGCCGTATCAGTTTGAGCGGTCTCGCTGCCCTGATCCTGAGCGGCTTTCTCTCGCATGACTCGGGTCCAGTTGCCCACGCCTTGCTCATTCACTTGCAGCTGTGCGTCCAGACCGCTGAGCAGGAAAGTGTTCACCTGCGGCGACATGGAAATCAATGACCAGAAATCGATTTGTGCGACCAGTTGGTCCAGAGCCACCAGCCGTTCCCCATCCAGGTTGGCTTCAACCTGATTCAGTTCCAGGCCGAGTGGGATAAACGACCAGCCAATTTCGCCCTCCAGGATGAGGTCCAGGTTGGTCTGTTTTTCCACCGCAGCTTCGATCTGTGGCTTGTAGTCATTGGGGTTGATTACGGCCACCGCGATACCAATGGCCAGGACTGCCAGCGCGATCAGCGCCACTAGGGCATAGAAGGCGTAGCGAATAGCTTTCATGATAGGCATTCCTTTAATCAGATCATTAAACCGGTTGTGAGACTCGGCCGCTGTTAACAGGTATAATCGGTGACAAACTTTATGCTATCAAGCCAGTTTTCATACGGAGTCTCCATGGCCGAACGTAAGGCACGGGTAGAGCGCAATACCCTCGAAACCCAGATCACCGTTGAGATCAACCTCGACGGCACCGGCAAGTCCAGTTTCGACACCGGCGTGCCCTTCCTTGAACACATGATGGACCAGATTGCCCGCCATGGCCTGGTGGATCTGTCTATTAATTGTAAGGGCGACCTGCACATCGATGACCACCACACCGTGGAAGACATCGGTATTACCCTGGGCCAGGCGTTCAAACAGGCGGTGGGTGACAAGAAAGGCATTCGCCGCTACGGCCACGCCTACGTGCCCCTGGACGAAGCCCTGTCGCGCGTGGTGATCGACCTCTCCGGCCGCCCCGGCCTGCAGATGGACGTACCCTACACCCGCGCCACCGTGGGTGGGTTCGACGTGGACCTGTTCGAAGAGTTCTTCCACGGCTTTGTGAACCACTCCATGGTGACCCTGCACATCGACAACCTGAAGGGCAAGAACACCCACCACCAGATCGAAACCGTGTTCAAGGCCTTCGGCCGCGCCCTGCGTGTGGCGGTTGAAATGGACGAGCGCATGGCTGGCATTACGCCTTCCACCAAGGGCGCCCTGTAACCGGTCACCGAAAGGAACAGATTTACCATGAACACCGTTGCCATTATTGACTACGGCATGGGCAACCTGCACTCGGCGAAGAAAGCCGTGGAGCACGTGGCCCCGAACTGCTCCGTGCTGGTGACCGGCGATGCCGCCAAAATCCGCGAAGCCGACCGGGTGATCCTTCCCGGCGTTGGCGCCATCCGGGACTGCATGGCCGAAATGCACCGCCTGGGTGTGGTTGAACTGGTTAAGGAAGTGTCACAGGACCGCCCGTTTCTCGGCATCTGTGTGGGCATGCAGGCGCTGATGGCCCGCAGTGAGGAAAACGATGGCGTGGAAGGCATCGGCCTGTTCCCGTCGGAAGTGCGCTACTTCGGCGACAACCTCACCGAAAATGGCGAACGCCTGAAAGTCCCGCACATGGGATGGAACGAGGTATGGCACAGCATGGACCACCCGCTGTGGCACAAGATCCCGGACGGCGACCGTTTTTACTTTGTACACAGCTACTACGCCGAGGCCGCCGGTAATCCCGACATGGCGGGTCGCACCCATTACGGCGTGGACCTGGCCGCCGCCGTGGCCAAAGACAACATTTTTGCAGCCCAATTCCACCCGGAGAAAAGTGCCCGGGCCGGTTTGCAGCTGCTGGAAAATTTCACGAACTGGAACGGAAAAAGCTGAGGGAGCCTCTCGACTTGGTCTTGCCCGATCGGCTCGCAGGCAAGAACAAAGTAGCCCACTGATGCGGGGTGGCCCCTCCGGGACTGTCTGCAGCAAGGATGCTGCAGTCAAGCTACATGGACGTATTTACCGCGTGTCCCGGAGGGGCCACCCCGTAGCAGCGGGCGGGCGCAAACTCCCAGCCAGCAAATTCCAAAGGAAACAAAATGCTCATCATCCCAGCAATTGATCTCAAAGACGGCAAGTGCGTAAGACTGCGCCAGGGCCGCATGGACGACTCCACCGTATTCGGCGACAACCCGGTGGACATGGCCACCAAATGGGTCGAAGCCGGCGCCCGTCGCCTGCACCTGGTGGACCTGAACGGCGCCTTTGCCGGTGAGCCGGTAAACGGCGAGATCGTCAAGGAAATCGCCACCAAATACCCGGATCTGCCCATCCAGATCGGCGGCGGCATCCGTTCCGCCGAGACCATCGAAGCCTACCTGAAAGCCGGCGTGCAGTGGGTGATCATCGGCACCAAGGCCGTCAAAGAGCCGGAATTCGTCACCGAGATGTGCAAACGCTTCCCCGGCCACATCATTGTTGGCCTCGACGCCAAAGATGGGCTGGTGGCCACCGATGGCTGGGCCGAAGTGTCCGAAGTTAAGGCCGTGGACCTGGCCAAACGCTTTGCCAACGACGGCGTGGAAGCCATTGTTTACACCGACATCAGCCGTGATGGCATGATGCAGGGCGTGAACGTGGAAGCTACCGCCAAGCTGGCAGAAGAGGGTGGCATTCCAGTGATCGCCTCCGGCGGCGTGACCAACATGGACGACCTCAAACGCCTGGCCACGGTGGCCGACAAGGGCGTGCAGGGCGCCATCACCGGCCGCGCGATCTACGAAGGCACCCTGGATGTGAGCGAAGCCCAGGCCTACTGCGACTCGCTGGAGAACTGAGGAAGCATCATGGCATTGGCAAAACGCATTATCCCCTGCCTGGACGTGGACAAGGGCCGCGTGGTGAAGGGCGTGAACTTCGTCGATATCCGCGATGCCGGTGATCCGGTGGAAGTCGCTCGCCGTTACAACGAGCAGGGCGCCGACGAGATTACCTTCCTGGACATTACTGCCAGCCACGAGAGCCGGGACACTACGTACGAGACCGTTGAGCGCATGGCCGCTCAGGTGTTTATCCCGCTCACCGTCGGTGGTGGCGTGCGCACGGTAGATGATATCCGTAAACTGCTGAATGCCGGCGCCGACAAGGTGTCGATCAACACCGCCGCGGTATTCAATCCGGATTTTGTGAGAGAAGCTGCCGAGCGGTTCGGCCGCCAGTGCATCGTGGTGGCCATTGATGCCAAACGCGTCAGTGGCGAGGGCGAAGAGCCACGCTGGGAGATCTTCACCCACGGCGGGCGTAAGCCCACTGGCCTGGATGCCGTCGACTGGGCCCGGAAAATGGTGGATATGGGCGCCGGTGAGCTGCTGCTGACCAGCATGGACCGGGACGGCACCAAGGTAGGTTTTGATATCGAGCTGACCCGCGCCATCAGCGATGCGGTGTCTGTGCCGGTGATTGCTTCAGGTGGGGTGGGTGAACTGCAGCACCTGGCCGATGGCGTGACCAAGGGTGGTGCCGATGCGGTGCTGGCAGCCTCCATCTTCCACTTTGGCCAGCATACGATTCCCGAAGCCAAGGCGTTTATGAAAGCGCAGGGTATTGAGGTTCGGGACTAAAGCATTAGCTTGGACTATGTGAGCCCCTCTCCCGCCAGGGGAGAGGGAATGTCCAGCAAGATCAATCCCTAGTCTTCCTTGCCCCGGGCCACCATCGGTGTCACCGGCTGCTTTTCCCCTTCCGCAAACATTTCCAGGTTGCCGTTGCGCATGGCCCACAGGCCGCTGACGGTGGCAATGGCGATGCCTTGCTTATCCAGTTCCGGCAGGTGCTTTGCCAGGTAGTCCACGGTTACCTTGTGCGGGTGACCAATGCCGACGGCGGTGCCGTTCTCCTTCGCTTTCTGGATGAGCAGCTTGAACTGCTGGTCGACGAACTCCTCTGTCTGTTCATGGTCCAGAAACACGTCCCGGGTCAGTGTGGGTACGTTATAGGCGGCGGCGACCTGGCCGGCGACGGAGTTGGCGATGGTGCGGCTGTCCACGAAGTAGAGCGGGTAACGATACAGTTCGCGCATCACCCAGGACATGGGGAGCATCTGTTGCGTGAGCAGGCTGCCCATGTGGTTGTTGACGCCACTAACATGCGGGATTGCCTGTAGCGAGCGCCGCAGCGTTCTCGCCACCGAGATCTCGTCCATATCCGGCGTCAGCCCCCCGGCGCCCAGGCCGATGTCCCGGGTGTTCGCCATGGGTGCGTGCAGCATAATCTCTTTGTGATGCCGGAAGGCAAGCTGTGCCAGAGGCACGGTGTGCCGACGGAAGGGCAGGAAGGACAGGCTCAGTGGCTGGTCCATTCGTGCCAGGCGTTTTCCTTCCTGAAGGTTGTACCCCATGTCATCAATGATGATGGCAATGGTTGGCGGATAGGAGGCACTGCCTTCCTCAGCGGTTGCCAGGCAGGGAGCCAGCAACACAGCCAGCCCCACAATGAATGCCCTGGTCGCGGTCATGGATTACCACTCTGTGAATCGGCGGTGTTTTTGCGGCCAAGGATGTGAAGGCCTTTCAACAGGTTCAGGGCCGAGCGCAGCTGATAATCGCGATCTGCGGGTGATGCTTTGGTCTGATCGGCCTGCTCACGTTCCTGGCGGGCATTGTCTTCGTTTTCACCTTCCAGGTGGCCGCTCAGGTCCGCTTCGGAGAAGAAGGGGCGGCTGTTTAGCTCGGTCAGCTCTGCGGGCTTCACCTCAATGTCCGGCTTGATACCAGCGGCCTGGATGGAGCGGCCTTCCGGGGTGTAGTAACGGGCAGTGGTCATCTTGATGGCATGGTTTTCATCCAGCGGGATGACGGTCTGTACGCTGCCTTTGCCGAAAGACTGGGTGCCCATGATCACGGCTCGCTGATGATCTTGGAGGGCGCCAGCGAGGATTTCCGAGGCGGAGGCCGAGCCGCCATTGATCAGCACCACAATCGGGGTGTCCGCCATGACATCGCCGGACTTGGCGGTAAAGCGCAGACGGGAGCTTTGAATCCGGCCCTCGGTGTAAACGATCAGCCCCTGATCCAACAGGGCGTCGGCGGTTTCCACCGCAGCCTGGAGTACGCCGCCCGGGTTGTTGCGCAGGTCGATGACCAGGCCGTCCAGTTCGCCACCATTTTTATCCTCCAGCTTCTGGAGTGCGTCGGTGAACTGTTTGCCGGTATCGGCCTGGAACTGGGTAATGCGAACGTACCCGTAGCCGTTATCCACCATCCGGGATTTGATGCTGGTGACCTTGATGATGTCACGGGTGACGTCGATTTCAATCGGGGCGCTTTCTCCGTCACGCATGATGGTGAGGGTCAGTACCGAGCCGGGTTCACCGCGCATGATGTTCACGGCTTCTTCCAGCGACATGCCTTTGACCGGCTGGTCATCCAGTTTGATGATCAGGTCGCCGGCCTGAACGCCAGCCTTTTGGGCAGGCGTGTCATCAATGGGAGAGATTACTTTCACGAAGCCATCTTCCATGCCCACTTCGATGCCCAGACCACCGAACCTGCCGGAGGTGCTTTCTTCGAGCTCTGCGTAGTCTTCCGGGGTCAGGTAGGTTGAGTGCGGGTCGAGCTCCGACAGCATGCCCTTGATGGCGCTTTCCAGAAGCTTGGTGTCAGACACGTCTTCGACGTAAGCATCCTTGATGCGGCTGAATACTTCCGTGAATTTGCGCAGGTCGTCGAGGGGCAGCTGCTGTTGCGGGTCGGGAAGCTGGATATCCGTTTGCTCGCCGGACTGGATGCCGTCCAGTATCTGTTGCGTCTGCTGCGTGTGATCCTGGGCCAGGGCCGGTCCGGACAGGCTGAGAATTGAGGTAACCAGGGCAAGGCAAGGCAGTGACGGTATCCGAAGACGACAGCTGGCCAGTTTCATTCGCGTATCCTGTTTGCTTTCCGATAGTTGGACCGGGTTTCCGATCATCACAGTATGGCGTCCACCAGCGGGTTTGTCAGCCCTTGGGAAAGGACCTTAGTGTTTGCCCAGCCAATCGCGGGGGTTAACGGCCTTACCGTTCTTGCGAACCTCAAAATACACCGCGGGGTCCTGGGTGCCCCCAGTCCGGCCAGCCTGGGCGATGGTCTCGCCGGCATTGACCCAGTCGCCGGCGGCGGTGAACAGGCTGCTACTGTGACCGTAGAGAGTCATGTAGCCGTCGCCGTGGTCGATGATGGTCATCAACCCGAAGCCGCGTAACCAGTTGGCGAACACCACTCGGCCATAGTGGACGGCTCTTACATCGGCTTCCTCGTTCGTGTTCAGGATGATGCCGCTGCGCCGGAGCTTGCCATCGGCGTACTGGCTACCGAAATGGGTGACCACCTCGCCCTCGGCGGGCCAGGGCAGTCGGTTTCGAAGAGACTGGAACGGTTGCTGTTCGTTCGGCGCGGGGATGCTGGCAATGGCGGCCTGTACTTCCTTGAGCAGTTTTTCGAGCCGGTCCCGGTCTGCTGCCAGATCTTCCCGCTCGTTGCGGCGATGCTGGATGTCGTTGTTGAGCGCCGCCAGGGTCCGTTCCCGTTTTTTGCGGGTTTCGGTCAAGGCTTCCTGGCGTTCTTCCAGGTCGGCCTGGGTTTTGGCCAGTCGGGTCTGGGTGGCTTGCACCTGGGCCTTCGCCGTCTGCAGTGCCTGTAAGTCCTTGCGGAAGGCTTCCAGGCGTTTAACGGTGTCTCGGCTGAGGTATTCGTAGTAGGTCATGGTGCGGGCAATGTCGCCCGGCTCGGCTTCGTTAAGCAGGACTTTCAGGGCTGGCACGTCGCCTTCCATCCAGGCGGCGCGAATCTGTTTCTCCAGGCCCTTGCGCTGGGCCTGCAGGGATTCGGCCAGGGTTCGCTCCTGGCTGCGGAGTTCGGCCAGTTTCTTCTGTTGTGCCTTGGCCTGCTGCCGTAGTTCGCGACGCTCCCGGGTGAGGGTGCTGATCCGGCGTTCGGCCTCGGCCAGTTGTTGCTCCAGGGCGGAGCGGTCCTCCTCGGCCTCGGCGAGCCACTGGTCGACCTCGGCGATCTGTTCCTTCAGTTCTTCGATCTGGGCCGGGGTCACGTTCTGCTGCGCATGGGCAACCCCGGCCCCCGCGAGGAGGGCCAGTGTCAGCGTCAGGATAACCTTCAAGATATCCGCCCGGTGCCGGATCAGTCGAGATCTGCCAGGGAGTGCCCGGTCATTTCCGGTGGCTGCTCCATGCCCATGAGGCTGAGCAGCGTGGGGGCGATGTCGCTCAGGCTGCCGTCGTCCTTGAGTTTGAGTTGGCGGTGGCCGGTGTACACCAGGGGCACGGGGCCGATCGTGTGGGAGGTGTGCAACTGGCCGGAGTTGGGGTCGGTCATCTGCTCGCAGTTGCCGTGATCGGCGGTGATCAGGGATTCGCCGCCGACTTCGTCCAGCGCTTCCACTACACGCTGGACGCAATGGTCCAGGCACTCGGCGGCTTTGATGGCCGCCTCCAGGCTGCCGGTATGGCCGACCATGTCGCCGTTGGCATAGTTGCAGACGATCAGGTCGTATTTGCCGCTCTTGATGGCCTCTACCAGCTTGTCGGTCACTTCCGGCGCGCTCATTTCCGGCTGCAGGTCGTAGGTGGCCACCTTCGGGGAAGGCACCAGGATGCGGTCTTCGCCTTCGAATGGAGTCTCCAGGCCGCCGTTGAAGAAGAAGGTGACGTGGGCGTACTTTTCGGTTTCGGCAATGCGCAGCTGGGTCTTGCCCTGCTTGGCCATGTATTCACCCAGGCCGTTGGTCAGCTGCTCCGGCGGGTAGGCGCAGGATGTTTTGATGTCGGCGGCGTACTCGGTGAGCATCACGAAATCGGCCAGTTTAGGGTGCTTCTGGCGTTCGAAGCCGTCAAAGTTTGGCTCAACAAAGGTGCGGGTCATTTCCCGGGCACGGTCGGCACGGAAGTTCATGAACAGCACGGCGTCGCCATCGTTGATGGTGCCTTCCGGCTCGCCCTCGGCGCGAATATGGGTGGCGGTAACGAACTCGTCGTTCTCACCCCGCTCGTAGGCTTCGTCCAGGGCGGTCAGCGGGTCGCTGTAGGTGAACTCGGCTTCTCCCAGGGTCATGGCGTTGTAGGCGGTTTCCACCCGATCCCAACGATTGTCGCGGTCCATGGCGAAATACCGGCCGACAATGGTGGCTACGCGGCCAACGCCGAGGCTTTTCATTTTGGCGGACGCCTTTTCCAGCGAGGGCTTGGCGCTACGCGGTGGCATGTCGCGGCCATCCAGGAAGGCGTGGATATAGACTTCCTTCGCACCACGTGCCGCCGCCAGCTCGGCTGCCGCCAGAATGTGGTTTTCGTGGCTGTGCACGCCACCCGGAGAAAGCAGGCCCATGATGTGGACGGCCTTGCCGTTGCCCGCTGCCTTGTCGATAGCAGAACACAGGGCTTCGTTTTTCTGGAAAGTGCCGTCTTCCAGGTCTTTATCGATACGCGTCAGGCTCTGGTAGACCACGCGGCCGGCGCCCAGGTTCATGTGGCCGACTTCGGAGTTGCCCATTTGCCCCTGCGGCAGGCCGACAAACATGCCGGAGGTGTTGATCAGGGTTTTCGGCTGATTCTGCCAGAGCTTGTCCCAGAAAGGTGTCTGGGCATTGGAAATGGCGTTGTCGTCCGCCGGGTCACGGTGGCCCCAGCCATCGAGAATGATCAGTGCAGTGGGCTTGCGCGTCTCGGTCATGATTGCGTCCGGTTGGTTGCGGTTATAACAGGATCAAATGGGCATCAGATTGTAACTGTTTTCATTTGTGCAGGCCATGTGCAGGAGTGCTGGTGTTCATATGACGATGATGTATTCCGGCTATGGTCAGGGCCGCTCCTGCCTTCTTTGACAGGGTGTGGGTGTGTATAATCCGGCCAAACCAATTTTCAGGGTAGTTTCATGGACCGCTTGTTTGAATTCGTTGTCAATCACTACATTCTGGCCTCACTGTTCGTTGCTTTTCTGATCGCGATCTTCATCGTGGAGTCCCGTCGGGGTGGCGCCAAGGTTTCCTCCCAGGGGCTGGTGAGCCTGATGAACCAGGACAAAGCCGTGATTGTGGACATCCGTGACCGCAAGGATTTCGCCGAAGGGCATATCTCCGGCTCCATCCATATGCCACTGAGCAGCCTCAAGAGCCGCATCAATGAGCTGAGCAAGTTCAAGGACAAGGATGTGCAGATCGTCGTGGTTGATAAAATGGGGCAACACGCCGCGATGGCGGTCAAGCAACTGAATGCTGAGGGTTTCGAGAACGTTGAGCGCCTGAACGGTGGCATTGCAGACTGGCAGGGTGCCAACATGCCGCTGGTGAAAAAATAACGCGGACTTGATCCGGTTGCGGATCTGCCGCAATGTAAAGGCTTTCAACAACAGCATCAGAATAGAAAGGATTGATTATGGCTGAGAACCAGCAAGCCGCAGGCAACGAAGAGAAACCCCAGGCCCAGTTCGCCCTTCAGCGAATCTATGTGAAGGACCTGTCGTTTGAGTCGCCGAATTCACCGGCTGTGTTTCAGGAGCAGTGGAAGCCACAGGTAAGCCTGGACCTGAACACCGCCCACACCAAGATCGGCGATAACCAATATGAAGTGGTGTTGTCCCTGACCGTGACGACAAAACTGGGCGAGAAAGTGGCCTACCTGGTCGAGATTCAGCAGGCTGGTGTGTTTATGGTCTCTGGCGTTGAAGGTGCACAGCTGGGGCACATGCTGGGTGCCTATTGCCCGCAGGTGCTGTTCCCCTATGCCCGTGAAGCCATTGACGGCATTGTGAACAAGGGCAGCTTCCCGGCTCTGATGCTGGCGCCGGTCAACTTTGACGCCATTTATGCCCAGGCTGTGAAGCGCAAGCAGGAGCAGGCGGCGGAAGAGAGCAAGGGCGAGCAGACTCACTGATTCGTGAAGCTTAAGCTCCCAATATAAAAAAAACCGGCCTTGAGCCGGTTTTTTTATGCCTGAAGAAACCTCAGACCGCGCCGGCAAAGTCCAACTGCCGCCAGGCCTCATAAACCACCAGTGCCGCCGTGTTGGAAAGGTTCAGGCTGCGGCTTTGGGGCTGCATGGGCACCCGCAGCCGATGCTCCGGGGGCAGGGACTCCCGCACTTGTGGCGGCAGGCCCCGGGTTTCCGGGCCGAACATCAGGTAATCGCCCTCCTGGAAGGCCGCCTTATGGTAAGGCTGTGAGCCTTTGGTGGTGAGCCCGAAGAGGCGGACTGGCTGTTCGGTCTCCAGGAAACTGGAGTAGTCCGGGTGAATCTTCACCGTGGCATATTCGCTGTAGTCCAGACCGGCCCGCCGCATTTGCTTGTCCTCCAGGGAAAAGCCCAGGGGTTCAATCAGGTGCAGCTGGCAGCCGGTATTCGCGCACAGGCGAATGATGTTGCCGGTATTGGGTGGTATCTCCGGCTCGTAGAGCACAACGTTCAGCACCGGTTCAACGCTCCAGGGCCAGGGCGACGCCCATGCCGCCGCCAATGCACAGGGTTGCCAGGCCCTTATGGACATCCCGGCGCATCATCTCGTGCAACAGTGTTACCAGTACGCGACAACCCGAGGCGCCAATGGGATGGCCCAGGGCGATAGCTCCGCCGTTCACGTTGACCCGCTCGGTGTCCCAGCCCAGCTCCCGGTTGACGGAAATGGCTTGGGCCGCGAAGGCTTCGTTGGCCTCAACGAGCTCCAGGTCGTCCACCGTCCAGCCCGCGCGTTCCAGGCAGTTGCGGGTGGCCGGGGTGGGGCCGGTGCCCATGATGGCCGGGTCCACGCCCGCATTGGCGTAGGCCTTGATGGTGGCCAGAGGCGTCAGACCAAGGGCTTTCGCTTTCTCTGCGCTACAGACCATGACCGCGGCCGCACCGTCGTTCAGGGAGGAGGCGTTGCCGGGAGTGACGGTGCCATCCTTCTTGAAGGCCGGGCGCAGTTTGCCAAGCCCTTCGGCGGTGGTGCCCGCCTTCGGACCTTCATCCTTATCAATGATCAGCGGGTCGCCCTTGCGCTGGGGCACGCTCACCGGAACAATCTGGCTGTCAAAATGGCCTGCCTGCTGGGCGGCTGCGGCTTTTTGCTGGGAGGCGGCGGCAAAGGCATCCTGTTCGTCGCGGCTGATGCCATACTTTTCCACGATGTTTTCCGCCGTGATACCCATGTGGTAATCCTTGAAGGCGTCCCACAGGCCGTCATGCACCATGGTGTCGATCATGGTCCAGTTACCCAGGCGCTGGCCGGTCCGGCTGTTGGGGAGCACGTGCGGAGCCTGGCTCATGCTTTCCTGGCCACCAGCGATGATCAGGTCGGCATCGCCGCATTGAATGGCCTGGGCGGCCATATGTATGGCTTTCAGGCCGGAGCCGCAGACCTTGTTGATGGTCATGGCCGGTACCGAGGATGGCAGGCCGGCATTAATGGAGGCTTGCCGCGCAGGATTCTGGCCGCAACCAGCGGTAAGGACCTGGCCCAGGATGACCTCGTTGACCTGGTCTCCGGCAACGCCGGTTTCTTCCAGCAGTGACTGGATTACGGTGGTGCCAAGCTGATCGGCACGAAGGCTGGACAGACCACCGCCGAAGCTGCCGATGGCAGTTCGCTTGGCGGCCACGATTACGATGTCACGCATGAGGATGCTCCTTATTATTGTCAGTCATTTAGAGGCTGCGTAAAGCCTGTGTTATCTGCGTCAGCCTTTCGCGGTGAATTGCTTCACCCAGTGTTTTACCCTTGTAGCCCTGTGCCATCAAATCTTTTGCTGAAACACCGGTGGCGGCGTTGACCGATGCCCGTAGTTGGTCGATGGCCGGCCGGTGCGACTCGGTGGTCGTGCAGGCCAGGGTCTGCAGCAATAATTCAAAGCGCTCGGGCTTGCGCCATACGTCGGCCTGGTTCAATAGCTCCATGATCTGTTCAGCAGTGAGCCCGTCGCTGCCAGCGTTGTCCAGGGTTTCCGTGAAATGGCTGGTCAGGCGGGCCATGTCCCGGCAATTGTTGGGGGCCTTCATGGCGCCTGCTCGCTGTTCGGCAGCGGTTTCAGGCAGGGCTGAGAGCAGGGCGGCGAAGCGCTGGTCGGTGCTGCCATCGCGTTCGTCGATACAGGCCAGGGCCTTGAGCCCGGTTGCCAGGGGCTCTGGTGCCGACAGCTCCGGGATAAGCGGGGCCAGTGCCCCCAGCTCCTGAAGCAGTTCAAAGAACACCGTGGGTGCCCGTTCGTGCAGGGCACGCTGGATTTCCTGCCATACCCGCTCCGGCGCCAGGTGCTCCAGTTCACCCTCGCTGACCATCCGTTGCATCAGGGCGTGGGTTTCCGGGCACACGGTAAAGCCCTTGGGCGCCAGCCGGGCGGCGAAGCGGGCGGTGCGGAGGATGCGCAAGGGGTCTTCGCAAAACGCCTCGGACACGTGTCGAAGGGTCCGGTTTTCCAGATCTTCGTGGCCGCTGAATGGGTCCACCAGTTTGCCATTTTCGTCTTCGGCCATGGCATTGATGGTAAGATCCCGGCGCTTGAGGTCGTCTTCCAGGGTGACATCCGGTGCGCTGTAAACGCTGAAGCCATGATAGCCCTGGCCTTCCTTGCGCTCGGTGCGGGCGAGGGCGTATTCCTCGTTGGTGGTCGGGTGCAGGAACACGGGGAAGTCGGCCCCCACCTGCTTAAAACCCCGTGCCAGCATCTCGTCAGGGGTGGCCCCGACCACTACCCAGTCGTGGTCCTTGACCTCCAGGCCCAGGAGTTTGTCACGAACGGCGCCGCCGACCAGATAGATTTGCATGCAAGGGGTGTCCTGTGTGGTGCTTAAGGTTCTGCGCCTGATTATCCCGGCTGGCACCAGGGGAGGCAAATTATTGCCACTTCAGGGTTCCTGACTATGGCTGGCTAATTCAGGCCATATGGATTGTTCCGTAAATCATGGGCCTGAGGACGTTGGCGTGATTTTTTCATGGTGATCAAAAATGAATTTTGGAGCAGGAATAATGATGTTGCGCTGGAGTCTTGTTGCGTTTCTGGCAGTGGTTCTCACGGGTTGTGTGTCCAGCCAGAGTAGCGAGGAGCAGGCCAAGCCGGAACTGGAGCCGGTAACGGTGCGGGTCAGCGGTTACGGGACCTATGAGGACGTGGCGGCAGACCGGTCTGACACCCGTAAGCGGCTGCTGGCGCGGCGAGCTTCCCAACTTGATGCCTATAGAAACCTGGCAGAGCGAGTCTACGGCACCGTGATTTTCGGAAGCTCCACTGTTAATGATTTTGTATTGCAGAGCGACAGCTTTCGGACCTATGTAGACAGCTACGTGCGAGGCGCTAAAACCCTATCAGTTACTGAACACCGGGATGGCGTTATTGAAACCGTGATGGAGCTGAAGCTGGAACCGGAATTTCTGGAGTGTGCAGAAGGTGTCGCTGACGATGAGATGCAGGCGGCCTGCCCGCTTCCGATGCCAAGATACAATGACCGCGTGGGCGATCTGGAAGCCCGGTCGGCTGATTCACTGTATTACCTTGACTGATGTGCCCAGGCACAGCTTGCGAGAGAACTATGAAATATCTGATGTGTCTGCTTCTGGTGGTGTGTCCCGGACTGGCCAGTGCGGTGGTGCTCGAGGGTGTCGGGCATGCCACCATCCAGGAGAACAACATCGACCAGGCGCGTGTTGAGGCCAGAAAGGCCGCCATGCGAGACCTGGCGCTGCAGTACGATGTTCGGGTCAGCGCCCGGGATGAGATGGAGAACGGTGAGCTGGTGAACTCCCGCACTGAGGTGTCTGCCATGGCTCAGGTTCGTAACGCCAGTGTTGTGGATGAGTACCGCAGCGGCAACTTGTTGCGGGTGACAGTGCGAGCCGAAGTGTCGGAGGATCAGGGCGCCAGTGCCACCTGCAAGGCCGGTGCGGCTTCGGGATTGCGTAAACGGGTTGCCGTAACCGGCTTCCCCATTATTGGCTCAGGGCAGGGTGGTAGTCCGACAGTAGATGACGCCGGCCAGAAACTGCCTCAGGCGCTGGTGGCCCGTTTGCAGGAGCAGGGTCGGTTGCAGGTGTTGGCCAGCAGCCACTTGCAGTTGTTTGACAACGTGCCGGATGCGCCGACCTCACAAAGCAACCTGGCAAGCAACCGTTTGACGAACGTTGTCCAGGTTGCCCGTGAGCTTGGGGCCCAGTTTGTGGTGTCTGGTGTGATACGCGACATTGGGCTGGTAGATCCCAGTGCCTGGGGATCCTCCATTGTAGATCGCATGCAACGGGGTATTGGTATCTCCGATAATGACCGCCGGTTTGAAGTGGATCTGATGGTATTCGACGGGTTCAGCGGTTCGGTTATCTATCAGAACCGTTTCGCCACCTCGGCGGACTGGAGCCCGGATGGCAGTGGCAGTGGAGGTTTTGGTTCGGCGGGATTTGAAAAGTCCAAATGGGGCAGCGCTGTAACGGAAGTCATGGACCAGATGGCCGAAGAGGTAGACGGCGCCCTGGAGTGTCAGCCGTTCATGACCCGTATTGCCCGGGTGGATGGCCGTAAGGTGACCCTGGAATCCGGTGCGACCGCTGGTTTGCGGCCGGGGGATGAGCTGGCTGTGTATCGCAGTCGGCGCTATTTCGATGCCCTGGGAAGCACGCCGGAGCTTCAGGATGCCGGGGTATCGGTGACGCTGGACAACGTGCACCCGGATTTCAGTAACGGGCAACTGCCCACGGTTGGCGGGCAAGTGAATATCCAGCGCGACGACATCGCGATTATCTGGTGATCAGGCCGCCTCGGCGGCCGCAATATCCCGAATCTTGCCGACCATGGCCCTTAGGCCGTTACCCCGGGTGGGGGATATGTGCCGGAAGAGGTCGAGCCGCTCGAACAGCTCGTCAATATCGGTGGCCAGCAGTTCCCGTGGCGTCTTGTTGTTCAGCGCCACCAGGATGATGGCCGCCAGGCCGCGTACGATCATGGCGTCGGAATCAATCAGCAGGAACAGTTTGCCGCTTTCGTCATCGTAGTGGTGAATCAGCCACACCTGGCTCTGGCAGCCGTGGACGAAGTTCTTTTCAAGGCGTTCGTCGTCGGGAAAGGCCGGCAGTTGCTTGCCCAGGTCGATGATGTAGGCGTAACGCTCTTCCCAGTCGTCCAGGAAGTCGAAATCCTCAAGCACGTCATCCAGGGTGGTTTGCTGGCCGAGGGGGTTGTTCAGAAACTGTTCTTTACTGGCGGTCATAGCATTCCAAGTTCGAGTTTGGCTTCGTCGGTCAGCATATCGTTACTCCAGGGCGGATCAAAGGTCAGTTCCACGGTTACCTTGTCCACGTTGGGTACGTGCTCAACCTTTCGTTTCACGTCTTCGGTAATCACCGGCCCCATGCCGCAGCCAGCGGCGGTCAGGGTCATCTTGATGTAAACGTGGTTGCCGTCCTCGGTGCCGTTTTCAATCTTGCACTCGTAGATCAGGCCCAGGTCCACCACGTTCACCGGGATTTCCGGGTCGTAGGCGTTGCGCATGGCTTCCCAGACCTGGTTTTCGTTGATGGTGCCGTCTTCCGGGGTCTCGAAGCTGCTTTCCAGTGGCTTCTTGCCCAGGGCGTCAGCATCATGGCCTTCAACGCGGGCCAGGTTGCCGTTTACCGCGACAGTGAAGGTGCCACCAAGGGACTGGGTGATGGTCACGAAGGTATCCGACGGAATCATGATTTCCGTGCCGGAGGGCACCAGACGGGCCTCCACTTCGCGCTTGGTCAGGACGACTTCCCGTTCTTGCATACTCAATCAGCCCTTTCTGAAGCTTTACGCCACCGTGAAACTCTCACCACAGCCACACTCGGCAGTGGCATTGGGGTTATGGAAGCGGAACAGGGAGTTCACGCCCTCGGTGACAAAGTCGATTTCAATTCCGTTCACCAGCGGCAGGTGCTCTTCTTTGACGTACACATCCACGCCGTCGATGGTGAAAATACGGTCGTCAGCGGCGGCTTCTTCCACCCACTGGGTCTCGTATTTGAAGCCGGAGCAGCCGCTTTTCTTGATGGCCAGGCGAATGCCCTTGGCTTCCGGTTTCTTGTCCAGCTGTTTGCGAACGTGCTTCACGGCCGCGGGGCTCATGGTCACGTTCACATCGTTGGTCGGGGTGAAGACTTCGGCTGTCATGTTTCCACCTCCCTCAGGTAAGCAGGCGCTGGATTTTTTGCAGGCCCTGGAATAATTTCTCGACCTCTTCCAGCGTATTGTAAACGGCAAACGAGGCCCTGGCTGTGCCGGTAACCCCGTAGAAGTCCATCAGCGGCATCGCGCAGTGGTTGCCGGTGCGGATGGCAATGCCCTGCTGATCGAGCAGGGTGCCGATGTCGCTTGAGTGCAGGCCTTCAATCTTGAAGGACATCACCGGTACTTTCTGGCGGGCAGTGCCTATGATTTCCATGCCGGGCACGGTTTCCACCAGCTCGTTGGCCCGCTGCAACAGAGCGCTTTCCGCCGCTTCCATGGCCGATCTGCCAAGGCTTTCGACGTAATCAATCGCAGCACCCAGGCCCACGGCTTCGGCAATGGGCGGCGTACCGGCCTCGAATTTGTAAGGCAGGATGTTCCAGGTAGTGCGTTCGAACGACACCCGCTCGATCATCTCGCCGCCCCCCTGGTACGGAGGCATTTCTTCCAGCAGCTCGGCACGGCCGTAAAGTACGCCAATGCCGGTGGGGCCGAACAGTTTGTGGGAAGAGAAGGCATAGAAGTCGCAGCCCAGATCCTGCACGTCCGGCCGGAAGTGGGGCACGGCCTGGGCGCCATCAATGAGGGTCAGTACGCCCAGCTTCTTGGCCTGTTCAATCAGTGAGCGAACCGGGTTGATGGTGCCGAGCACGTTGGAAACGTGAGTGATTGCCAGAATCCGGGTGCGCTCGTTCAGCAGGCTGGTGAAGGACTCCAGATCCAGTTCCCCCTCCGGGGTAACCTGGATGGGAATCACCTTCGCACCGGTACGCTCCGCCACCATCTGCCAGGGCACGATGTTGGCGTGATGCTCCATGTGGCTGACCAGAATCTCATCGCCTTCCTTCAGGCGTGGCGCCAGGCCGTTGGCCACCACATTGATGGCCTCGGTGGTGCCTCGGGTCCAGATAATTTCCCGGGTGCTCTGGGCGTTCAGGAAGCTGCGCACGGTTTCCCGGGCACCTTCGAAGGCGGTGGTGGCGCGGTCACCGAGGGTATGGGCGCCCCGGTGCACGTTGGAATGCATCTCCCGGTAATAGCGGTCCATGGCATCCAGCACCATCTCGGGCTTCTGGGCGGAAGCGCCGTTGTCCAGGTACACCAGCGGCTTGCCGTTGATTTCCTGGGACAGAATCGGGAAGTCCCGGCGGATGGCTTCGACGTCAAGCACCGGGCTTGCGGTGGTGTTTGCCGTGGACAAATCGCTCATTCGCTTCAGGCCTCCTGGAAGGTTTGCTCGAAGAATTCATTCAACCGCATCTGGGCAGTTTCACGTACGGCTTCGACAGGAATCTGCTCGACCAGTTCGTTGATGAACGCCATGGTCAGCAGCACGTTGGCCTGACGACGGCCAATGCCCCGGGAAACCAGGTAGAACAGGGATATCTCGTCAAGCTGGCCAATGGTGGCGCCATGGGCGCACTTCACGTCGTCCGCGTAGATTTCCAGTTCCGGCTTGGTGTCGATTTCCGCGCCACTGTTCAGCAACAGGTTTTTGTTGTTCATATCCGCGTTGGACTTCTGGGCGTCCGGGTGGATATGAATCCGGCCGTTGAATACCGCGTGGGACTTGTCCGCCGCGATGTTGCGGTAGGTCTCCTCGCTGTTGCAGTGGGCCGCCACGTGGTCAATGCAGGTGTGGTTGTCGTAGTGCTGCTTGCCCTGGGTGACCACCACGCCATTGAGCTTGCACTCGCCGCCTTCGCCTTCCAGGCGCACCTGAAGGTCGTGCCGGCGCAGCGGGCCGCCAAAGCCGACACAGTGGCTCTCAAAGCGCGAACTGCGCTGCTGGACCACGCCGGTGGCGCCGATGTGCTGCACGTTCTCGCCTTCCATGTTCAGGCGAATGCTGGTGATGTTGGCGCCGTGGGCCAGGTCGAACTCGGTCACGGTGTTGGCCAGCAGGGAGGCGTCGCCACTGGAGATGTATTCCTCCACCAGGGTCATCTGGCTGTTGGCGCCGGCATCCACGAAAATGCGCGGATAGGCCGAGCCGGGCGCGTCGCCCCAGGTCTCGTGGATGATAAACAGCGGCTGGTCCAGTACCGCGCCGGGCTTCAGGCGGATCAGCAAACCATCCTCAAAGCGGGCTCCGTTGAGGTGGGCGAACTGGGTGCGTTTCGGGTCCAGCGTTGAGCCCAACTGCAGTGACAGGGCGCTGGCCTCGTCGGTGGTCAGGTCGCCAAAGCGCTTGATGGCAATGCCGTCCATGTCCGGAAACTCGCTGGCCTCGGGGACCATCACGCCATTGATGAACACCACCTTGTAGCCGGGTACCGCCAGGCTGTTGCCGGTTTTGCCCTCGTTGGGCAGCGAGATGGCCATCTCGTCGTCCAGCTTCAGGTACTTGGCCGAGTATTTCCAGTTTTCCGTTTTGCGGGTCGGCATTGGCATGTCCACCAATGTGCTCGCCCGCTGTTTGCGCAGCGCCAGCAGGGGTTCCGGCAGTCGATCACAGACCGGGTGCAGGAAGGCGCTGGAAAGCGTGGGTGCTTGTTTCATTCCGCGACCTCCAATCAGTTGCTGGCTTCTTCTTCGTCTTTGATACCCAACCAGCCGTAACCTTTCTCTTCCAGCTCCAGCGCCAGTTCACGGCCGCCGGACTTGATGATCCTGCCACCGGCAAGGACGTGCACGTAATCCGGAACAATGTGGTTCAGCAGGCGCTGGTAGTGGGTCACCATCAAAATGGCCCGGTCTTCCGAGCGCAGGGCATTAACGCCATCGGAAACGATCTTCAGGGCGTCGATGTCCAGACCGGAGTCGGTTTCGTCCAGGATGGCCAGTTTCGGCTGCAGCAACAGTGCCTGCAGGATCTCGTTACGCTTCTTCTCGCCGCCGGAGAAGCCTTCGTTCACGCCGCGCTTGAGAAACGACGGGTCCAGGTCCACCTGTTTGGAGACTTCGCGGGCCAGTTTCATAAACTCGGCGGCGTTCATCTCTTCTTCGCCCCGGTGCTGGCGCATGGCGTTTACGGCGGTGCGCAGGAACTGCAGGTTGCTGACGCCCGGGATTTCCACCGGGTACTGGAACGCCAGGAAGATGCCTTCGCGGGCGCGCTCTTCGGTTTCCAGGTCCAGCAGGTTTTCACCGTTGAGGGTGACTTCGCCGCTGGTCACTTCAAATGCTTCGTTGCCTGCCAGAACCTGTGACAGGGTACTCTTGCCGGAGCCGTTCGGGCCCATGATGGCGTGAACTTCGCCGGCCTTGATCTCCAGGTTGATGCCCTTGAGGATTTCTTTGTCCTCAACGGATGCGTGCAGGTTTTTGATGCTCAGCATTTGTGGCGTCTCTCTCGTTTTATCCGTCTGAATTCTGTTGCTCACCCCTGCATTACTAACCTCGACCTTGGGTGAGTCAGCCATCGGGTAGGCCCTTCCGGGATACGCTGTGAATACGTCCCTGTACGCTCGACAAAATCATCCCTGATTTTGACGATCCCGGAAGGGCCTACCCGATGTCTTCCGAGATACTGTTGTGCTTGCCGTCCGAAATGAAAAGCTTATTCCGGCGGTTGAATGCTAACGGTGCCCGTTCAAAGTCGGTGTCAGTGAGCCGGGTAGCGGTTTCCGGGACCCTCAAAAACATGGATGTTTTTGCGGAGCGTACAGGGACGTATTTACAGCGTGTCCCGGAAACCGCTACCCGGATCGCTGACCACTCCCAAAGCCAGCGGGGCTTGTATGTTTAGCCCACGGACCCCTCAAGGCTGACCTCAAGCAACTTGCCAGCCTCGACGGCAAATTCCATCGGCAGCTCCTTGAACACTTCCTTACAGAAACCGTTCACGATCATGGACACGGCCTGCTCCGGGTCGATGCCGCGCTGACGGCACAGGAACATCTGCTCGTCGCTGACCTTGGAGGTGGTGGCCTCGTGCTCCACGATGGCGGACTTGTTCTTGCTCTCGATGTAAGGGAAGGTGTGCGCCCCGCAGCGGTCGCCGATCAGCAGCGAATCACACTGGGTAAAGTTGCGCGCACCTTCCGCACCGGGCTGGAATTTCACCAGGCCCCGGTAGGCGTTGGAACTGCGACCGGCGGAAATACCCTTGGAGATGATCGTGCTGGAGGTATTCTTGCCCAGGTGAATCATCTTGGTGCCGGTGTCGGCCTGCTGGAAGTTGTTGGTCAGGGCCACCGAGTAGAACTCGCCCACGCTGTTGTCACCCTTCAGGATGCAACTCGGGTACTTCCAGGTGACGGCTGAGCCGGTTTCCACCTGGGTCCAGGAAATCTTTGAGTTCTTGCCCTGGCAGGCCCCGCGCTTGGTCACGAAGTTGAAGATGCCGCCTTTGCCTTCTTCGTCGCCCGGGTACCAGTTCTGTACCGTGGAGTACTTGATCTGGGCATCGTCCAGGGCCACCAGCTCCACTACGGCGGCGTGCAGCTGGTTCTCATCGCGCATGGGCGCGGTGCAGCCTTCCAGGTAGCTCACATAGCTGCCTTCGTCGGCGATGATCAGGGTGCGCTCGAACTGGCCGGTGTTGGCCGCGTTGATGCGGAAGTAGGTGGACAGTTCCATCGGGCAGCGCACGCCCTTGGGCACGTAAACAAAGGTGCCGTCGGAGAACACGGCGGAGTTCAGCCCGGCGAAGAAGTTGTCGCTGTGGGGAACCACGGTGCCCAGGTATTTCTGGACCAGCTCCGGGTAGTCACGGATGGCTTCGGAAATGGAGCAGAAGATCACGCCGGCCTTGGCCAGCGGCTCTTTGAAGGTGGTGGCCACGGAGACGGAATCGAACACCGCGTCCACCGCGACGCCGGCCAGCTTTTCCCGTTCGTGCAGGGGGATGCCCAGCTTTTCATAGGTCTTCAGCAGCTCCGGATCCACTTCGTCCAGGCTCTGGGGCATGTCTTCCTTGCGCTTGGGGGCAGAGTAGTAGGAAATCGCGTTGTAGTCGATTTTCGGATAACCCACGTGCGCCCAGTCCGGTTCGTCCATCTCGAGCCAGCGATGATAGGCTTTCAGGCGCCATTTGAGCATCCATTCCGGCTCTTTCTTCAGGCCGGAAAGGCGGGCAATGACGTCTTCATTCAGGCCGGGTTCGAACGTGTCGGATTCGATGTCGGTGACGAATCCGTGCTCGTATTCCCGTTTGATCAGCTCATTCACCTCTTGGTCGGTGGTCGCCATGATCGTTGCTCCGTTATTCTCTCATCGTGGGTCGGCTCGTTTTCGCCGGTCCCGTGCATTCTGGCGAGTGATTATACAATACCAGAGTAAAATAGTCAGGTATTAAATTGGGCTTGCGCTGAGTATACATTAATCAGGGTGATAGCCCCATTTTAGTAGTCCGTGCATGAGGCAAGCGGGCAGGCCTTTCCAAAACACGCTGTGAATACATCCCTGTAGCGCTCGAGCTCCGCCATCCATGGCTCCGCACGGTTTTGGAAAGGCCTACCCGCTTGCCTCTCTGACTTCTAGCTGTTCTCCGGCAATATTCTGGTCAGGTAGCTAAAAGCCAGTGATTCCGGCAGCCCCTGGGGCGCCGGGATGCGCACAACGTGACCGCTGCCCGGCGCATATTCCATGGGCTCGCCCTTGCGGTTTTCCATGACATCCGCCGAGAACCGGAGGTTGCCGGCGGGGTTGACCAGTTCCAGCTGGTCGCCCGGGGCGAACTTGTTTTTCACGTCGATGGTCAGCCACTGCTCATCCCGCTCAACCACGGTGCCCACCACCTGCTGGGTGCCCAGGAACGATGAGCCCTGTTCGTAGGTCTGGTATTCCTGGGGCACGTGCCGGCGCAGGAAGCCTTCGGTGTAACCCCGGTTCGACAGGGCTTCGAGCTGGTCCATCATGCCCATGTCGAAAGGTTTGCCGGCCATGGCGTCGTCAATGGCCTTGCGATACACCTGGGTGGTGCGGGCGACGTAGTAGGTGCTCTTGGTTCGGCCTTCGATTTTCAGGGAGTGAACCCCCATTTTGACCAGTTCCGCCACGTGTTGTACGGCCCGCAGGTCCTTGGAGTTCATGATGTAGGTGCCGTGCTCATCCTCGTAGGCCGGAATGTAGCCGCCGGGCCGGTTGGGCTCTTCCAGCAGGATCTCCTTGGGCTCGAATTCCTGGACGGCGTCGGCGGTGCTGGCGATCAAGTCGCCGGTCTGGTCGTGGCTGTGTGCCACTTCTTTGTAGTTCCAACGGCAGGCGTTGGTGCAGGCGCCCTGGTTGGCATCCCGGTGGTTCATGTAGCCGGACAGCAGGCAGCGGCCGGAATAGGCCATGCACAGGGCGCCGTGTACGAACACTTCCAGTTCCATTTCCGGCACTTTCTCGCGGATGGTTCGAATCTCTTCCAGCGCCAGTTCCCGGGACAGGATTACCCGGCTCACACCCTGGCGGCGCCAGAACTCCACGGTGGCCCAGTTCACGGCGTTGGCCTGGACCGACAGGTGAATGGGCTGGTCCGGCCAGTTTTCCCGTACCAGCATGATCAGGCCCGGGTCGGACATGATCAGGGCGTCGGGCTTGAGTTCCAGCACCGGTGCCAGGTCCCGGAGGTAGCTGCGCACCTTGTCGTTGTGGGGTGCGATGTTGGAGACCAGGTAGAACTGCTTGCCCAGTTCGTGAGCCCGCTCGATGCCCGCACCCAGGGCTGCAACATCCTTGAAACTATTGTTGCGTACTCGTAGGGAGTAGCGTGGCTGGCCGGCATAGACCGCATCGGCACCGTAGGCAAAGGCGGTTTCCAGGTGGTCGGGGGTGCCGGCAGGGGCAAGCAGTTCCGGGGTGATCATGGTGTCTCCGGGTTGTTCGGTCTTCGGTGGGTAAGGGGCGGTATTATGGAAAACTTGGGCCTCGGTGGGAAGGTGTGCGTTCATTCTGTGCCCAGGATTTGAGCTTGCTACGTGTATTATTTATTATTTCAGCTAACATGTGTACGCTGAGTCCTGTGTGGACACCATTAACTGGCTTTTGCCAGGACTGTGAGAGGCTGTGAATTTGAAAGCAGGAGGAAGAAGCATGGCGTCAGAAGCCCTGAGGCCTGATATTTCAAAGCGCCCGTTGGGTGCCCGGGTCAGTTCATTGATTCAGGTGCAGCTTGATCGCGGCAAAGTGGGCGTGGAAACCGTGGCGTCGCAGCTGAACATGAGCCGCTATACGTTGCACAAGAAGTTGAAGCAGGAGGGCGTAACCTTTGCTCACCTGCTGGAGCAGGTGCGTCGGGAAAAAGCGTTGGCTTACATGAAGGATAAAACCAAGCCGCTGGTGGAAATTGCCGAGCAGCTTGGTTTCTCGGAATTGAGCGCTTTCAGCCGGGCGTTCAAACGCTGGATGGGAACGCCCCCGGCTGAATACCGCTCTATCAGACTTTCTTGAAGATCAGGGTGGCGTTGGTGCCGCCGAAGCCGAAGCTGTTGCTCATCACCAGGTCCAGATTCTGGTTTTCCTGGAGTTCGCGAACAATCGGGTAACCTTCAGCGCCTTCATCCAGATCCTGGATGTTGGCAGACGGCGCCAGGAAGCCCTCGCGCTGTTGAATCAGCGAGTAGATGGCTTCATGTACACCCGCCGCGCCCAGGGCGTGGCCACACAGCGGCTTGGTGGAAGCCAGCGGAGGAATCTTGTCTCCGAAGGTTTCTTTCAGTGCTTTCAGCTCGGTGATGTCACCGGCCGGTGTGCTGGTGCCGTGGGTGTTGATGTAGCTGATCTCGCCGTCAACGTTGGCCATCGCCTGCTTCATGCAGCGAATTGCGCCTTCACCACTCGGAGCCACCATGTCGGCACCGTCGGAAGTGGCACCGAAGCCTACGATTTCGCCCAGGATGTTGGCGCCGCGAGCTTCCGCGTGCTCCAGAGCTTCCAGTGCCAGAACACCGCCGCCGCCGGAGATAACGAAACCGTCACGGTTGGCGTCGTAGGTACGGGAAGCCAGTTCCGGGGTGTCGTTGTACTTGGTGGACAGGGCGCCCATGGCGTCGAACATCAGGCTCAGTGTCCAGTGGATGTCTTCGCCGCCGCCGGCAAACATCACGTCCTGGCGACCCAGGGCAATCTGGTCGGCGGCGTGGCCGATACAGTGAGCACTGGTGGCACAGGCAGAAGTGATGCCGTAGTTGATGCCGGTAATGCCGAACGCGGTGGCCATGCAGGCGTTGATGGCGCTGCCCATGGTGCGCGGTACCCGGTACGGGCCTACGCGACGGATGCCTTTCTCACGCTGGGTGTCGATGGCGTCGATCAGTTCCACGGTGGACGCGCCGCCGGTGCCGAAAACGATACCGGTGCTGTTGGCACGGATCTGTTCGTCGGTCAGGCCGGACTGCTCGATGGCCTCTTTCATGGCCAGGTAGGTGTAGCCGGAGGCCGGGCACATGAAGCGCATGAGCTTGCGATCGATCAGTTCCGGCAGGTTCAGGTCGATACGGCCGGTAATGTGACTGCGCAGCCCAGCATCTTTGGCTTCCTGGCTGAATGCGATGCCAGAGCGGGATTCCCGCAGGGACTGGGCTACTTCTTTCTGGTTGTTGCCAAGGCTGGAGACAATCCCCATGCCTGTAATTACGACGCGACGCATAGTATCAACTCCTAAAAGTCATCAGTAGAGGTGAACAGGCCAACCCGCAGGTCCTTGGCGGTGTAGATTTCACGACCGTCCACTTCCATGCTGGCATCTGCAATTGCCATGGTCAGTTTGCGGCGAATGTGCCGCTTGATATCGAGACGGTAAGTGACCTTTTTGTTCTCGGGCAGTACCTGACCGAAGAATTTAACCTCGCCGGCCCCCAGGGCGCGGCCTTTACCCTGACCACCGGACCATGCCAGGTAGAAGCCGACCAGCTGCCACATGGCATCCAGGCCCAGGCAGCCCGGCATTACCGGGTCACCCTGGAAGTGAACCTTGAAGAACCAGAGGTCCGGGTTGATGTCGAGTTCGGCAACCAGGCTGCCTTTGCCATAAGCGCCATCGTCGTTGGCGATATGGGTGATGCGATCAACCATCAGCATTTCATCGATCGGCAGGCGCATATCGCCTTCAAACAGCTCACCGTGGCCGCAGCGGATCAGGTCTTCTTTGTCAAAATGGTCAGGGTACATGTTGCCTGTTTCTCTGTTGCAAAATGATTTTTGCGATACTTTAGCGTGTTCTGGTTCTGGAGCTATTGACCTTTAGTGGATGATTTTCGTCTTGACCGATCTCAGCCGGGTTTGCCATCGGCTCTTGGGCTTGCCAGGACGCTGGTATAGCGCACCAGGAACAGGCCATAGGCCAGAAGCCAGAGCAGCGCGCTGGCGCCAATGCCCGGATGCCAGGGGATCAGGTTAAAGCCCGTCAGTACGCGAATTACGGCGGCCAGCTGGATAGCCACAAAGGCCAGCACCATGCCCCGGGGTAAAACCAGTGGCCGTCCTGTATGCCCCAGGGATACGCGGGCAATGACGCCCAGGATCAGTCCACCAATCGCACCGGTTCCCGCAGCATGAGCCCAGGCGTTGGTTGGCCAGCCGGCCAGCAGTGAGCCCGCCAGCAGAATCAGGGCAACTGGCACCCACAGGATGGAGATGTGCAGGATCCAGAGCAGCGGCTCCTTCGCAAACAACCAGCCTTTCCAGTTATAGAGCCTCACCAGCATCAAAGCAGCAGCCACCAGCGCCAGCAGGCTGGCAACGCCCTGCCAGCCGATCACCAGGGAGAGCATCAGCGCAACCATGGTGGCCAGCGCGGCCATATCCAGAGCTGGCACCATTTTGATGACGGAGCTGTCCTGTCCGTGGCGTTTCAGCCAGCCGGAGGAGAAGGCCGGGGTGATGCGCCCACCAACGATGCTTATCAGCGCCATGGCCATAATCAGGGCGCCGTAGCTGAATGTCATGTCGAGCCGGGTGACAAAGCCAATCTGCATGGCCCAGAGCAGGCCGAGTACCGCCAGGATCATCAGTTGGCGTTTTTGGCGTGCGTGCCAGATGCGCCAGCCGGCATCAATCATCACCAGCGGCAGGAAGGCGAGGTTGGCGCCTTGCACTAGCCAGGCCGGAAGATCGGCACCAAAGGCCAGTAACAGACGCCCGGCCAGCCAGACACCCCAGATCAGCGCCAGGGGCCAGCCATGGGTGCGGTCGGTGCCGGTCCAGACACACACGGCAGTCAGCAGAAAGCCCGCGATACCGGCAGAAAGAAAACCAAACAGCATTTCATGCTGATGCCAGAGCAGGCCAGGCATGGCCAGTGGCAGGTGGATGACTCCGGACACCTGCAGCACCCATGTGGGAATGGCGACAAGGGCCAGGACGGCCATTGAAAGGAAGAAGATCCGGAACGGGTAGGCGAACAGCTGGCTGAGGCTGGCGCCTGTTTGATCGGCAGTACTTGAGCTGGCCTGCATAGCAGTCTCCCATATACATGTATTTTTGAGATATGTTAAATGTGGAAGCGCTCCTTAGCCATACCTGTTTGGGGGTATTGTGCGTACAATGGCCCAACATGTCATTTTCAAAGGGAAAATCCGTTATGAGTACCTATGTGATTCTCAAACACCTGCACATGACCACTGCGTATCTGACCATCAGTCTGTTCGCGTTGCGCCTGCTGCTGGACGCAGTTGGTCGGCCCGGGTGGCGGCAAACCCCGTTGCGCTGGATTCCCCACGTCAACGACACCATTTTGCTGGTGTCGGCAGTCACGCTGCTGTTTGTCGCCGGCTATGCTTCCGACATGCCCGGCTGGTTGCTGGCAAAAATCGCGCTGCTTTTCTGCTATATCGTGGTGGGTGTATTTGCCATCAAGCCGACGTTCAGCAAGCCGGTGCGTATTGTTGCTGCGATTGTGGCACTGGCCATCGTAAGCGGCATCTTTCACCTGGCCATGACCAAGCCGGCCTTTGGCTGATCGCGACCGGCAAAGGTATCACTCGCGTTTTTCCCCGCTCTGCCCAATCTGCCTGCTCAGTTCCGTCAGTTGTTCCTGAACGACGCGGAGCTGGCGGGCGATGTCATCCCGCTCATCGTGGGCCTGCTGGCGTTCCTTGGCATTCTGCTCCTCGCTCATGACTTCCAGGATGGCGCCGATCATCATATTCAGGAACACGAAGGCGGTCAGGAAAATGAAGGTCAGGTAGTAGAACCAGCTTAGGGGGTAGGCCTCCATGGTGGCGTACATCACGTCGGTCCAGTCCTCGAAGGTGGCCACCCGGAACAGGGTGAGCATGGAAATCGCCACGTCGCCCCACAGCTCCTCATCGACGCTGGCAAAGAACAGGGATCCCATGGCCGCGTAGATGTAGAAGATAATGAACATCAGCACGGCGATGTAGCCCATGCGTGGAATGGCTTTCAGCAACGAGTTGATCAGAAAACGCAGTTCCGGTACCACGGACACCAGGCGCAACACCCGGAACACCCGCAACAGACGCCCCAGCAACACCGCCTCGGCATTATCCAGGGGAATCAGGCTGCCGATCACCACGATGGTGTCGAAGACATTCCAGCCGTCCATGAAAAAGCGTCGCTTGTTGGGACAGGCGGCAAACCGGAACAGGATCTCCACCAGGAAGAAGATGGTGATGCCGTTATCGAGCAATGTCAGGGTCTGCTCAACCAGCGGTGGCAGCTCGTAGGTTTTAGCGCCAATGGTCAGGGCAGAGAGAATGATGATGGCAATGACCGAGCCTTGAAACAGCTTGCTCGATTCAATGCGCTTGAGTTGTTCAAAACGGCTGGCTGTCGTCATGTCCACGAACGGGTTCCGGAAAATAGGGAAATGAGGCTACTGATTCTAATGATCCAGACAGCAGAGGGGTAGCGTTACCGTTTGCCGGGCATGGCATTGCCCAGGACAGCGGTGACATCAGACAGATGCTTGGCTGCGAACCCGCCGGCGGCGATCGGCCCTGAACAGTCGCAGAAGCTGCCAGCATACGCCCAGGTAACACAGCGACCAGGCCCCGGCTGCCAGCCATAACAGGCCGGGATGCGACCAGGGACTGCCGCCGGCCAGATACCGAGCGCTCACCGCCACCAGCATGGCCCCGGCCACCGACCACACCTGCCAGTTCGGGGGGAAGGTCCGGTGTGCCCGCTGCCAGGCCAGGCGCAGCATGACGCTGCAGGACAGCGTGCCCAGGGCACCAATAGTGATTACATGCAGCGCCGGCAGCAGTTCTTTGCCGGTTAGCAGATGGCCTGCGGCCAACGCGGCGCCCACCCCTAGCCACAGGTAACCGAATGCCAGTACCAGCAGGTCGGCACGCTGCCGGCAGTGCCAAAGCTTCCAGCGTGCGACCCTCAGGGTAATCAGCAAGGCGCAAACCAGCAGAACGCTACCAGTCAGATCTCGGAAGGGCGTGACGAGCAATAGCGCCATGGCCAGGATCAGGAGCACCAGCAGCGCCCCTTCGATGCGCGGTTGTACTCGCGCTTCCAGGGCAATGCCCCTTTTTTCCAGTGTGCCGGCCACAGCCGGGGCAATAATGCGCCCGCCCATGAACGTCATCAGCAGTAAAAGTCCCAGGATGGCCACGTGCATCAGGCGGTCCCGCTCTGGCCAGGGCAGGCCGAGCTGTACCAGACAGAACGCCACCGCCAGGAGACACAACACCAGAATCAGTGGCCCGGCGATTTTGTTGCGCCACTTCTTGGCCGCCTGGAACCGTGGCACCACATGCCAGGCCAGCAACAGCGCAAACGCCGGGCTTAACAGTTGGGCAGTGACCGTATCCGGAGCCAGCAGCCAGGACACACGCGCCGCCAGCCAAAGAATGAACAGCGGCCCGAGTATCCGCCAAGGCTGCGGGCCCAGGGTATAGCCGGCAATCAGCGCCAGGGCGAAGCCGAAGATCAGCTCGTGACCATGCCCGCCATCGATCAGGCCGGGTGGCCAGCCGGAGCCGGACAGCACCGCGTAGAGGGAAAGGGGGACCACCATTGCCGCCCAGGATGCGGCCGTCGGGAAAAACAGCCAGAACGCGTGTAAAGGCTTGCCCGACGACATGGCCTAGACCGTGTGAGGCAGAACGCCGGAGTAGATGGCGGCAAAATGACAGGCACTGCCGCCAATAACAAACAAGTGCCAGATAGCATGCATGTAGGGAATGCGATCGGCCAGATAGAAAGCCACGCCAACGGTGTAAACCACGCCACCGGCAATGGTCAGGTACAGGGCGGTTTCATTGATGTTGGCGGCCAGGTCGGAGGCGGCAAAGACAATCAGCCAGCCCATGGCGATGTAGATGCCCACCCGCGCCAGTTTGAAGCGGTGCTTGAAGGCAATCTTGAGCGCTACCCCCGCCAGAGCCAGGGACCAGACAATGGTGAACAGTGTCCAGCCTGTGGTTCCGCGCAGGTTTACCAGCACCAACGGTGTGTAGGTACCGGCAATCAGGAAAAAAATCGCGCAGTGGTCCAGCGTCTTGAAAACGGCCCGCCACTTTGGATGACGGGAGCCGTGATACAGGGCCGAGGCAACATACAGCAGGGCCAGGGAAGCTCCAAACACACTGAAGCTGACCATCTTCCAGGCATCGCCCTGCTCACTGGCGCCAACCAGCAGGGCAACGGTGCCAATCACGCTGAGTAAAGCGCCGATAACGTGTGTGGCGCTGTTGATCCACTCTTCGATGCGATGGTGGATGGTGTCACCGGTTTGGTCAGAAGTGCTAATGCCGTGCGTCATATGTCGTTTTCAATACGGTATGAATTGCATGCTGCTCAGCCTACAGGCGTTCGGATAATGTGGCTATGCGTATCTTCCGGGCATGTTCAGAAAAACTGAACAACCTGCCAGAAATCTTCCGTTTTTCTCCCGGCCGGTTTAACGGCTAAGCTGCAGTCATTGTTTTCAGGTAAAGGAGATAACTGCAATGGCAAAAGTACTTGTTCTCTATTATTCAATGTATGGCCACATCGAAACCATGGCCAACACCGTGGCTGAAGGCGCCCGCACCGTGGATGGTGTTGATGTCGTGGTAAAACGTGTTCCCGAAACCATGGCCGACCAGGCCTTCCTGGATGCTGGCGGCAAGACCGACCAGCAGGCTCCGGTGGCAGAGCCCAAGGAGTTGGCCGATTACGACGCCATAATTTTCGGCACTCCCACGCGTTTCGGCAACATGGCCGGTCAGATGCGTACCTTCCTGGACCAGACCGGCGGCCTCTGGTTTGAGGGCAAGTTGCACGGCAAGCTTGGCAGTGTCTTCACCTCCACCGGCACTGGTGGTGGTCAGGAGCACACCATCACCTCATTCTGGACCACTCTTGCACATCACGGCATGGTACTGGTCCCGACAGGCTACGGTATTCCGGAATTCTTCGATATTTCTGAAGTTAACGGCGGTACGCCGTACGGCGCTTCCACCATTGCCGGTGGCGACGGTTCCCGCCAGCCGAGTAAGAAAGAACTCGCCATCGCTCACTTCCAGGGCAAGCATGTGGCCGAGCTGGCGGTGAAGCTGCACGATTAATCGGATTTTGTGTTGCAGCTGTTAACTTGGGTTTTTGAGCGGCAGGGTAATACCTGCCGCTTTTTTAATGGCTGGTCCCTTCCTCGTAATGGATCTTGTTCCACACGTTGTACTTCCCGGACGGTTTGTTCATGGGAATGCGCTTTTCCTCTTCCAAGGTGTCCGCGTCGTAGACAATCACCGCGCCGTCCTTGTCCCAGATACTCAGCAGCAATTTCTCGCCATGACGATCAAACTCCACATGGGCGGCCACCTTGCCGGGTGCCGGCTGCAGGGTTTTGACGATCTCCAGGGTTTGCTTGTCGATTACATGCACCTTGTCGGCGTTGGGCCCGAAGAACACGTCGGCCCAGGCATAACGGGAATTCTCATGGCTGCGCATGAAGAACCCGGGACCGTCGGTTTTCAGGGTCTTGATCACCTCCCAGGTGTCCATGTCGATGATGGAAATGGCGCCGGCGCCGAAATGCGGCGTGGCCATGACCCGGCGGCCTTCGTACTCCCAGGTGATGCCGGAGCCCAGGTGAGGCATGCCGGGGAGGGGAAGTTCTGCCACGGTGTCGCCGGAATCCAGGTTCATCACGATGCCATGTTTGCCATCGCGGGCCGCACCGATCAGGTGCTCATAGCTGGGGTCGAAGAAAAAGTCGTCCAGCAACGTGTCTGATTTCATTCGCCGGATCTGCGCCTGGTCGTTCTTTACGGTAATTTCCCAGGCTTCCGGAATGTCTTTCAGGGCGGCGATAAAGCTATCCCGGGGTGGAGCCGCATACACCGCACTTACCCGGGAGCTGTCACCGGCCTCGTTTTTAACCGGCACGAAATCAAGCAGTTCCAGATTGTCTGCGTCGAACAGCACCAGGGTATGAGGCAGGTAGTTGGCGGCCATGACGTACTCGCCGTCGGCTGACACTGCGATGTTACGCATGTTGATGCCGGCGCGGACTTCCGCCACCACTTTCAGGTTGTAGATATCGTACTTGGTGATCCACCCGTCCCGGGAGCCGAAGTAGACATAGCGGCCTTCCGGGCCATACTTCGGGCCGCCATGCAGGGCAAAGCGACTGGGGAAGCGGTGGATGGGTTCCATCTTGTCACCGTCCAGGAGGGTGACATGGTGATCGCCAATTTCCACTACCAGGAACAGGTTCATCAGGTCATCCACCTCGAACACCGGCTCACCGGGCAGGGAGCCGAGGGGATGGTTGACGATCCGGCTGTCACGGATCTCGGCTTCGCCCCAGGTCAGCTCATGGCTGGGGGGCTGATAAATGTAGTTGGTCAGATTCGCAATCTGCTGATCATTGAGAATGTCTTCATAGCCCCGCATCTGGGTGGCCGGGCGGCCCTCTCGAATAACCTTTTCAGCTTCCGATTTTTTCAGGCGCCCCAGATTCTCGGGCAGCAGGGCGGGGCCCATGCCTCCAAGCCGGTCAGGGCCATGACAGGCGGCGCACTGTTGCAGGTAGAGATCGTGAATGTCGGAATTGTTCTTGTCCTGAGCCTGGGTGGGCGCAGAAAGCGCCGCGCTGGCCAGCAACACAGTGCCGACCAGCGTTTTTAGGGTAGGTTTGAATATCACCAGCAACTGCCCCCGGTTAATGATTCGCTTCTTTCTGGTTATATAGAGGTGATCACGCCGGACGCTGCCCGGCGTGGGCCGGCGCAGAGCCGGCCAAGGCGCTGTTCCAGCCGGCTTGTGCGGGCCGGGCGAGTTTTTCCGCCAGTTGCGCCACTTCACCGACAATGATCAACGTGGGCGGCTGGAAATCTTCCCGGTCAATGGTGTCAACCAGGTCGGCCAGGGTGGTCACGGTCATGTGCTGCAGGGGCGTGGTACCTCGCTCAACCAGCGCGACCGGGCATGTCTCTGACAGGCCGTGGGCGGTCAGTTCTTTCACGATGGTGGGGGCGTTGTGCAGGCCCATATAAAACACGCGGGTCTGGCCCGGCGCCGCCAGGGTCTGCCAGTTCAGCTCCAGGCCCTGGTCGCCTTTGCGGTGGCCGGTTACGAAGGTCACGCTCTGGGCGTAGTCCCTGTGGGTCAGGGGGATGCCGCAATAAGAGGCGCAGCCGGCAGCGGAAGTGATGCCGGGCACCACCTGGAAATCAATGTCGTTGTCCACCAGGAATTCGGCTTCCTCGCCGCCCCGGCCAAAGATGTACGGGTCGCCGCCCTTGAGGCGAACCACGCGCCGTTGCTGGGTGGCCAGCTTCACCAGCAGGTCGTTGGTTTCTTCCTGGGGGACATAGTGGCAGCCGCTGGCCTTGCCCACGTGGATGCGTTCTGCCCGCGGGTTCACCAGTTCCATGATCTGGGGCGACACCAGGCGGTCATACACCACCGCATCGGCCTGCTGGATCAGCATTAACGCCCGCAAGGTCAGCAGGCCCGGGTCGCCAGGGCCGGCGCCAACAATGGCCACCTCGCCAACCCGCAAGGGCTGTTCCGCCAATTGAAACTCCACCAGGCATTTTTTCCGTGTGTTTGTGCTCATGGCGTACTTCCTTACAGGTTGTGAACCGGAATTTCGGTGACCGGAGCCGCGACCCGTCGCGGCATTTCATCGACAACACCAATCTCTTCATTGGTCAGGTAACAGCCGGGGTCCTCTTCCCAGAAATCTTTGGAAATGTTGTAGGCCCGTACCCGGGTGTTGCCGTTGCAGATCGGCAGGTATTTGCATTCGGCACAACGGCCCTTGACTGGCCGGGGGCGCTGTCGGAAGCCCTGCATCAGTGGGTCCGTGGTCTCCGACCAGATCTGTGAGAACGGGGTTTCCCGGACGTTGCCCAGGTTGTAGTCCCACCAGAAAGTGTCCGGATGCACCACGCCGAGGTTGTCGATGTTGGAAATGTTGACGCCGGAGGAGTTGCCGCCCCAGTTGGTCAGGCGCTGCTCCAGGGCCGGCACCTGCTCGGGGTAGTGTTCTTTCGCCCACTCAAGCAAAAAGGGGCCGTCGGCGTCGTTATTGCCGGTGACGTATTCCCGCTCGATACCGCGCTTGAGCTCGTCGTGGCAGTGGTTGAACAGCAGGGTCATGGCCTCGCGGGTCATGTCGTACCAGGCATCGCGCTTGCGGTTGCGCCCGCCCCGGCCGGAATAGTTCAGGTGCGACAGGTAGAACTTGTCAATGTCGTGTTCATCGAGCATGTCCAGCATGGCTGGCAGCTCGGGGTAGTTGTCTTGGGTCAGGGTGAAGCGCAGGCCCACCTTGATGCCGGCCTGTTTGCACAGGGCCACGGCGTGCATGGATTCTTTAAACGCGCCTTTTTTCTGGCGGAACTCGTCGTGGGTCTGTTCCAGACCGTCAATGCTGATGCCCACGTAGTCGTAGCCAACGGCGGCGATCTTGTCGATGTTGTCTTCGGTGATCAGGGTGCCATTGGTGGACAGCCCCACGTAGAAACCCATCTCCTTGGCGCGGTGGGAAATTTCGAAGATGTCCGGGCGCATCAGGGGTTCGCCGCCGGACAGGATCAGTACCGGTACGCCGTAGGCCTTGAGGTCGTCCATCACGGTGTAGACTTCGTTGGTGCTCAGTTCGCCCTTGAAGTCCACATCCGCGGAGATGGAATAGCAGTGCTTGCAGGTCAGGTTGCAGCGGCGGATCAGGTTCCAGATCACCACAGGGCCGCTGGGCTTTGGAGCCGGGCGCACGGGTGCCGGGTTCATCAGGCTTTTGATGTAGCGGGTCATGCGAAACATAGTCTTTCTCTCTCATCAGGAGTGGCTTTTGCCTCTCCGGGCGGGCCTTTGCGGCTCTCTGCCCTTAAGCAGCCTCTTGGTTAACTATCCCCCGTCGTGCTTTGCCAATCCATACCTTCTAAGGAGTATATTTGGGGTAGTTTCAGCGCTCTTTGCTATTGCTTATCTGACTGTTTTCTCAGTCTTAACCCGGTTTTTTTCAGGATCGCGGAGCTGTAGAGAATGGTGTGGCCGCTGCAGGCGTCCCCCAGCACTTCGGCAATTCGCCCGGCCTTGTGTTCCACCTCGTCGCTGCTGGTGCCATGAACCATGGCAAACAGGTTGTAGCTCCAGTAGGGCAGGTGGCGGGGGCGACGGTAACAGTGGCTCACGAAAGGTAACTGGCCCACCTGCTCGCCCAGCCGCTCAATCTCGCTGTCAGCCACATCCCACACGGTCATGCCGTTGAAGCGGTAGCCCAGCTTGTAATGGTTCGGTACGGCGGCCACGCGGCGAATCACGCCGGAGGCCTGCATTTTCTGGAAGCGCTCAAGCACTTCGCTGGCGGGCATGCCCAGTCTGTCTCCAAGCTCTGTCCAGGGGTCGGACACAAGTGGCAGGCCGGCCTGGGTGGCCATGATCAGTTCACGGTCCTGATCGCTCAACAGCTCAGACTTCAAAGTGGAGGTGGACATGAAACTCCTGCTCCTTGGGCATGTTGTAAACGGGATAGCCGGTGAGCGTCTCGATGCGCTCGATGGTCTCGGCAATGCCGCCCGGGGTTTCGGTGGCCAGCACAAACCACATGTTCAGCTCGTGCTCCCTGCGGTAGTTATGGGCCACTTCCTCGAAGCTGTTGACCTGTTCGGTGACCCGCTCAAAGTCGGCTTCGGGAATGCGCATGGCGGCCAGGGTCAGCCCACCGCCCATCTCACCGGCATGAAACATGGGGCCAAAGCGGGTCAGGGTGCCGTCGGCCAGCATGGCCTGGAGGTGGTCCAGCAGCTCCTGTTCATCGATGCCCAGTTCTTCGGCCACGTCACGATAGGGTGTTTCGGTCAGCGGCAGGCCCCGTTGCAGGCGGTTGATGATCGCGCGTTGGGTATTGGTGAAATCGGGGATGTTGTCACTTGATTGCGGGGACGGAGGCCGTTCAGCCGTGACTGACATAACGTCCTCCCCGCTGACGGTAGGCCTTGGTGCTGAACAGGACCGAATGGGGAATGTCGGCCAGCCCAAAATCGGCAATCAGACCCTTTAGCTGCGCCAGTACCCGGTCACGGCTGACGCCATGAATCATGCAGAACAGGTTGTAGGGCCAATCCGGTAATTGCCGGGGCCGTTGGTAACACAGGGTAATGAAGGGCACTTTGGCCATGCGGGCGCCCAGTTCGGCCACGTACTCGTCCGGGACGTTCCAGACCACCATGGCGTTGGCGTTGTAGCCCAGAGTGCGGTGTTTGACTACCAGGCCCAACCGTTTGATCAGACCCTGCTCCTGCCATTGTTCAATGGCTTCCATGACCTGGCTTTCGGTCAGCCCGGTATGCTCGGCCAGGGTTTGGTAGGGGCGCGGGCTCAGGGGCAGCCCTTGTTCCAGTTGCTGGCGCAGTCGTAACAGGCCCCAGGGGCTGACAGGGGCGTCGTTAAACAGTCCGGGTTCGGGTGCCGTAGTGGGTTGCCTCAGGGGCATGTTCATGGCAGCGCCTCCCAGTCGATGGGAAAGCCGAGATCGATGTGATAGCCCTCAATCATGGGCAATCGCAGCATGGGTAGTCTCAGCTTTCTTTCCAGCTCGTCGAGCCGCTCGTCCAGAGTGTGTTCATCCGGAGCGGTCATTACGAACCAGAGGTTGTAGGTATGCTCCCGGGCGTAATTGTGGTTTACGCCGGGAGCAAGATTGATCAGGGTGGCGACCCGATCCATTTTCTCGGGTGGGGCAGCCACGGCAGCCAGCAGGCTGGCGCCCGCCTGGCTGTGTTCAAATACCGGTCCGATCCGGCTGAGAACCTGCTGCGATTTCAGGGCGGACAGTCGTTCGATGACCTCGTCTTCGGTCAGGCCCAGGGTCTGGGCCATTGCCTGGTAAGGGCGCTCGCAGACCGGCAGTCCTCGCTGGTAACTGTCGATCAGTTGTCTATCCGCGGCATCCAGCTGCATCAGGCTCTCCTCCGGTCGGGCGGCTTAGTACACGTCGTGCTGGGTGTTGTAGACGTTGAACTTACCAGTCGGAGTGACCATGTTCTCGCCTTTGATCACCTTCTTCAGCTCACGGGTTTTGTCGTCAACCACCACGATGGCGGAGTTCTTGTCCTGGGTATTCCAGACAGAGAACCAGACTTCATCACCCGCGTAGTTGTATTCCGGCTGAACAACCCGCTTCGGTCCTTCGCCCAGATCGGCCCATTCCGCAATCGGAAGCACCTCGTAGCCTGCTTCGAGATTATTGATATCGAAGACCGCCACGCTCTGGCTGATGTCCTCATTCGGATTCAGTGCGGTGTCAACCCACAGATTGTCAGACTCGGGGTGAGTCTTGATAAAGAGAGAGCCGCCGCCCTGACCTTCAATGGTCCGAACGACTTTCCACGCTTTATCCGGATGACCTTCCGGGTCGGTGCCAATCATTTGGATGGTGTTGTCCCCAAGGTGACTGGTTGCCCAGACCGGACCATGCTCTGGGTCCACGAAGTTGGCGCCACGACCGGGGTGCGGGATCTTACCGACATCCACCATTGCCTCCAGGTTGCGGTCCTTGGCGTCAACCACTGCAATCTTGTTGGAGTTGTTTGCGGCGGTCATAAAGTAACGCATGCTGGAGTCCCAGCCGCCATCGTGCAGGTAACGGGCAGCGTCAATATTGGTGATGCTGAGGTTTTCAAGATCCTCGTAGTTCACTAGTTTGATCTTGCCGGTTTCCTTGACGTTCACGATAAATTCCGGATGCTCGTGGGAAGCAACGATGGCTGCTACCCGAGGCTCCGGGTGATATTCCTGAGTGTCTACCGTCATGCCGCGTGTGGACACAATTTTCTTTGGTTCCAGGGTCTGGCCATCCATGATCACGAACTGCGGTGGCCAATAGGTGCCGGCGATGGCGAGCTTGTCTTCCCAGCCTTTGTACTTGGAGGTTTCTACGGAACGTGCCTCCATGCCAACCTTGATCTTGGCAACGGTGGCTGGTTCTTTCATCCACAAATCAATCATGTTGATCTTGGCATCACGACCGATCACGAATACATAACGGCCGGAAGCAGACATGCGGGAAATGTGCACGGCATAACCGGTCTCGAGAATCTTCACGATTTCCTTGGAGTCGCCGTCAATCAGTGCAATCTGGCCGGCATCCCGCAGGGTTACGCTGAACAGGTTTTTCAGGTTCAGATCGTTCATCTGCTTGGTGGGCCGATCTTCGGGTGGCACGATCACTTCCCAGGTTTCCTTCATGTCCGCCATGCTGAATTCCGGCGGAACCGGCGGCTCATGCATGATGTACTTGGCCATCAGCTCGACTTCTTCTTCTGTGAACTCACCGGAGGTCAGCCAGTTCGGCATGCCGGCAGGGGAGCCGTAGCTGATGAAGGCTTTCAGATAGTCCAGTCCGCGTTCCTGGGTGATATCCGGTGTCAGGGGTTTGCCCGTGGCGCCTTTCCGAAGCACGCCGTGGCAGCCGGCACAACGCTCGAAGTAGATTTGCTTGGCGCGCTCAAATTCCTGCACGCTCATATCCGGCGCGCCGGGGGTGCGTACGCTTTTTGCCGAGTCAGGGTCAACAGCGCTGGGTGCGCCTTTATAGGCTAGCTCGGACTTGTCGGGGTCTTTTGAAGCGGCGTGGGCCGTCATAACGCTCATGGAGGTGATGGCCACAGCCATAACCAGCGGCTTGATCATCATGGTTTTTGCTCTCATCAGGTGCTCTCCTTGGGGTTCAAGAGTAGATCCTAGGTTTCTCTTGTTATGGGTTCTAAACATTGATTAATGTCATACATCTGCCACTTTTCAAGAGAGTACCCCTCCATGGGTATATCGAATGGCCAGTGGATACGCTGAATTAATTTAAGCAATATCAATGTTAAGGAACCTTCGAGGCGAATCGCTCAGGCTCAGGGTGCCGTAGCAGGTTGGCAACGCCATTTCGGGAGACCGGTGAATGAAAAAATGCGATTACAGGCGGGGGGTTGCAGCGGGCCTAATGCTGTTGGCAGGAGGAGCCTTTGCCGGGGCACCTGAAAACCGGTCCGAACTGGCCAATATGGTGATCCAGGATTGCGGCTCCTGCCATGGGCTGACCATGCGCGGAGGCCTGGGCCCGCCACTTCGCCCGGATGACCTCAAGCAGCAGTCGGTGGAAAGTATTGCGGCGATTATCCGGGAAGGCCTGGACGGTACGGCGATGCCACCTTGGAAGCCATTGCTCACCGATGAGCAGATTCTCTGGATCAGCCGGCAACTGAAATCCGGCGCCCTGTTAACCGATGAAACCAAGGATGCGCGATGAAACCGTTGTTTGCACTGATGATCCTGACGTTGGCAACACTGGTCACCGGGTGCCAGTCCATGGGGCTGGCCGAACAGGCCACTCTGCGTGGCACGGGCGATCTGGGCCTGGTGGTTGAGCGGGCAACCGGCTCCGTCCTGGTGATTGACCACTCCGAGCACGAAATCCTGGGGCGTGTGACGGGCCTGGGGGATCTGTCCCACGCTTCCGTGGTGTACTCCCGGGATGCTCGCTATGGTTATGTGTTCGGGCGCGATGGCGGGCTCACGAAAGTGGACCTGCTCACCCAGACGATCGACAAGCGCGTGATTCAGTCTGGCAACAGCATTGGTGGCGCTATCTCCCAGGATGGCGAATACGTGGCGGTGTCCAATTACGAGCCCGGTGGCGTGAATGTTTTTGACAGTGACACCCTGGAGCTGGTGGCGGAGATCCCGGCGGAATACACCAACGCCGACGGCCAGCCCGCCCAGTCCAAGACCGTGGGTTTGGTGGATGCCCCGGGTAATCGTTTTGTGTTCAGCCTGTTCGATGCCGACGAGATCTGGACGGTGGATATGCTGACGAATCCTCCAGAAGTTTCCCGTTTCGATGCCGGTAAGGCGCCGTATGACGCGCTGATCACCCCGGATGGTCGCTATTACATCGCTGGCCTGTTTGGTGAGGATGGGCTTTCGATGCTGGATCTCTGGCAGCCCGAGCAGGGCGTAGCCACCATCCTGCCGGGGTATGGCAAGGGCGAAAAGCGTTTGCCGGTCTATAAAATGCCCCACCTGGAAGGCTGGGCCATCGCCGATGGCACTGCTTTTGTGCCAGCCGTTGGGCACCACCAGGTGCTGGTGGCTGACATGGAAAACTGGGAACTGGTGGACCGTATTCCGGTTCACGGGCAACCGGTGTTTGTCATGGCCAGTCCGGACAATCGCCAGATCTGGGTCAGCTTTGCCCACCCGCGTAATGACGTAATCCAGGTGCTGGATTCCCAGACCCACGACATTATCCGGACCCTGGAGCCAGGTAAATCAGTGCTTCACATGGAATTCACTCCCCGTGGCGAAGAGATCTGGGTGTCCGCCCGCGACAGCAACCGCATAACGGTTTACAACACCCGTACTCTGGAAAAAGTGGCCACCCTGGACGCAAAAAATCCCTCGGGTATCTTCTTTACCAACCGGGCGCATTCGCTGGGGCTCTAGCATGAACCGAGCGCCGGCATTGCTGTCAGCCCTGGTTCTTGCAGGGGTGACTACGGCTAACGTGGCACGGGCTGCCGACCCCTTGGTACTGCAGGTGTTCACCGAGGCACGTTCCACCATCGTTGCCAGCCACCGGTTGCAGAATTACCTGGAAGAGGCCGAATGTCGTGCGGATCTCCTGTTCAATGGTGAGCAGCGCGGCGATCTGATCTTTCGTCCGGGCAAAACCGATGGTGATTTGCTGCTGAGCGCCGTTAACCGCGACGGTGAGCATCCTGTCCCCGTCTGGGTCACCCGCAAAACCGCCGGTGTAGGCTCGCTTTCTGAACTCCAGGGGCGTGATGTCTCCCTGGTTGCCGGTGATGATCCGTTGGCCAGCGCCCTGGCGCTGGAAGCTTTGGCCGCCCACGGGGTTTCGCCCGAACCCGGCCAGATCTATGAAGCTGGCGATTTCAGCTCGGCGCTGGGGCTTTTATTGCACAACAACACCCACGCAGCCGTTTCCGAGCTGGGGCTGGTGCGCCCCATGCTGGAGACCCAGGGAATGGTGATCACCTGGCAGGGTGAGCCGGTGCCCGGTGCCGGCTGGTACGCGCCAGCCCCCCTGCCTAAAAGCACAAACACTCGCGCCTGTCTTAATGCCCTGGCCAGAATGCAGCGTCTTGATGACCGCCAGATATTTCGTATCTTCCCGGAATGGGTGTCCGGTTTCAGGCCACCCGAATCCAATGATGTAGAGGAATCCCGTTCATGAGCTTTTACCAGCCAGTAGGTAATGAAGTGGAACTGTTTACTGCCGCCGCCGGCAATGGCCTGCCGGTCCTGATCAAGGGGCCGACGGGGTGCGGTAAAACCCGCTTTGTCCGCCACATGGCGGAAAAGCTGGACCGCCCGGTGTACACCGTTGCCTGCCACGATGACCTCACCGCATCGGACCTGGTGGGCCGCCACCTGATTGGGCCGGATGGCACCTATTGGCAGGACGGCCCGCTGACCAGAGCCGTCCGGGAAGGGGGTATCTGCTACCTGGATGAAGTGGTGGAAGCCCGCAAGGACACCACCGTGGTGCTGCACCCGCTGGCGGACGATCGCCGGGAGTTGCCCATTGAACGCACCGGCGAACTGCTGAAGGCCGCGCCCGGCTTCATGCTGGTGGTGTCCTATAATCCGGGTTACCAGAGCCTGCTGAAGGGCATGAAGCCCAGCACCCGGCAGCGGTTCGTGTCCATGAGCTTTGACTATCCGGAGCCAGAGGTGGAGCAGGTCATTGTCCAGAAGGAAAGCGGTTGCAGTGAAGCCCTGGCCGGACAACTGGTGGATCTGGCCGCTTCATTGCGGAACTTGAAAGACCACGACCTGGAAGAGGCTGCCTCCACGCGGTTGTTGATCCACACTGCGTACCTGATGGCTTCTGGTGTGCCGCCGATCGAAGCCTGTCGTGCGGGGTTGATTGAACCGTTGTCGGATGATGCGGTGACGGTTAAGGCACTGATGGAGGTAGTGTATGCGTTATTCGGCGAATCGAAAGGATGAGGTGGAAGGCGCCATCATGCCGGTGGTCTGGTATCTGCTGAACCTGCTGGTGTTGCCGATCATTAGCTTTGCGGTGCTGGTGTGGATGGCGATGAATACCGATCAGAGCCGGCCTCTGCGACGGGCTCATGCCAGGGCCGGAGCATGTATGTCGGTGCTGGGGGCATTTTTGATTATCTCCGGTGTGGCGGTCGCATGGGCGGTCTATGGCAATACGGGGAATTTCTGGACGGTGGCTATTGTCTGGGCCATTGTTCTGCACACGTCTTTCGTGTTGTGGGGGATGATTGCTTTGGCGCAGGCTATTGGGGGGAAGCGTCCTTATTTTCCAAAAAGGCTGATGTAACCGCGAAGCGATAAATCCGGAAAAATCCGTCTCGCGCCTTTCATAAGTGCGAATTTTACCCTTGAAAACGTCATTGCTTGGTCACGTCCTGTCAATCTGGCTGAAACATAAATCAGCCATGCTTTGATTTTCAGGCAATCATGCTGATTTAAGGCTAACTAGGGTAATGACTATGTATCAGAAAAATGGAAAGTCGCTGTTCAAGTTTTCTGCGCTGTCGCTCGCAGTGACCGGCGCTGCTGTTTTTGCGGGCTGTTCGTATAATGCCGGTAATTCACACTCCGCCGAGGAGGGCTATGCGGAGTCGGAAACACAGCAGTTGACACGGTTGGCAACGGTCCCTCTCGGCGCGGAGGTTACCGGTTTGTTCCTGTCAGAAGACGGTGATCTATTTTTCAACGTCCAACACCCCTCTGACAGCAACACCGCCCAGAACGCTGACGGTAAAACTTTCTCTGCTGCGGCTGTCGGTGTAGTGCGTAACGCTGACTTTTCGAACCCGGATCTGCAGTTTAACTCGCTGTCATTGCCCGCCGATGGTGAGGAAAAAGAATTGGTCCGCACAGCTGTTGGCACATACGATGTGCTCGCACAGAACGGCGATACTTGGCCTGGAGCGCCGACCGGTGGCCTGGGTGCCATTAGCACCATGGATGGCTCACGGACCCTCAAGATATCCAATGACCCGGACTTTAATGCTTTTATTGCCACTGGCCCCGGTGAAGGTTACCTGTACACCAATTGGGAGGATCGCCCTGGCGGCATGAGTCGGATGAAAATTCGCAAGGACGATGCCGGCGACTGGAACTTGGTGGACAACGAGCTCATGATGGTGGATTTCGGAGGCGTTTCAGGCACCTGGGTTAACTGCTTCGGTACTCTTTCACCATGGGGCACGCCTTTGAGCTCCGAAGAACTGTATTTCGACGACACCGCAGACTGGAACAACCCGAATAACCAGAGCATCGCGGACAACGAACGGTTACAGGAGTACCTTGGCGGCTCCTACCCTAATCCTTACGACTACGGCTACATTGTTGAGATTAAAGATCCTATAGCCGCGTCGCCGGTGCCGGTGAAAATGCGCGCCTTGGGCCGCTTCTCACACGAAAACGCTGTTGTCATGCCGGACGAAAAGACCGTGTACCTGAGTGATGATGGAACAGGCACAGTCTTTTTCAAATTTGTGGCTGACAATGCTGGCGACCTCACCAGTGGCACCTTGTACGCAGCAAAAGCTACTCAAGACAATACTGATGATCCGGCAGTTGCCGGCTTCGATATCGACTGGATTGAACTCGCTTCCGGCGACAATGCCATCATCGAGAGCTGGATCTCGGATTATGACGGCATCGGCCAGTCCGACTACAGCGACGGCAGCACCAGCTACATTTCAGACGCCGAAATCAATAATTGGGCGGAAGGCAAACTGAACCAGGACCTGGACGGCGACGGGGCCATCGAGGATGACTCTTTCGGTGACGAGCGCGTGGCTTTTCTGGAATCGCGCAAGGCCGCCGCGGCTTTGGGGGCTACAGCTGAATTCCGGAAAATGGAAGGTGTAAACATCAACTTTGAGGGTGCCCAAGATGGAACTGTACCCTTCGCTTACATGGCGATGGCAAACTTCAACAAAACAATGGGCGACGATCAAGGCGATATCCAGCTGGATGCGACCAACAGCGACTGTGGCGTAGTCTATCGGATGCCTTTGACCGAGGGCTTCGATATTAGGCGGATGGCGCCTGCCATTGTTGGTGGTCCTTACGACGAAAGTGTCGTCCCCAACAGCTGCAGTGCCGACAACATTTCCGAGCCAGACAACCTGCTTGTCCTGCGGGATGGGCGCGTGTTGATCGGTGAAGACACCGGCGAGCATGAAAACAACATGCTTTGGTTGTTCGATCCGCAAGCCTGATCGCTGTTACTTCCTGGGAACTGGGGGAGGCCGCAAGCCTCCCCTTTTTGCGTCGCTCAATTCAATGCGCAACGGGGCTATCAACGCTTTAAGTGTTCATTTAGCCCACAGCATGAACCCCCGCCAGGACGGCAACCACCACCACGGCCCAGCCCTGGGCCGCCAATCGCCATCCCCAGGGCGCATGCTTCATTTCCATGAAATGGTCCACCAGCAACAATGCCTTTACCAGCACCAGCGCGAATACCAGCCAGACCAGAACTGTCATGTCAGCCCCGGCCTGCATGACGATTACCGGCAGCATGGTACAGACCATCAGGGCGATATAGACCGCTAACATTGGTTCACCTCCTCAGGCCAGTACATAAAGCATCGGGAAAAGCACCAGCCATACCAGGTCCACCATGTGCCAGTAGGAGGCACCGGATTCCATACCGTTCATGTTGTCGGTGTGGTAGTCGCCTTTTCTTACCTTCACCGCCAGCACCACCAGGATGATCTGGCCCAGCACCACATGCATGAAGTGGAAGAAAGTGAGAAAGAAATAGAACATGAAGAAGGTGTCGGTGCCCAGGTTATAACCATCGGCGTACAGAACGCCGTATTCCCAGAGTTTGCCGAAGGTGTAGGTCGAGGACGCGGCAATGGCGCCCAGGAGTAGGGCGATGGTGCCGGTGTTCTGATTCCGCAGGCGGTGGACCGCGCAGGCGACCAGATAGCTGGCGGTAATCAGGCCGATGGTGTTGATCAGGCCGGTCCAGGGATGCAAGACCGCGCGGCCGGCGGCGAAAGTGTCGGGGTCCAGGCTGCGGGCGACGCCGAAGCCGATAAACAGGATGCCGAACACCGCCAGTTCCGCGAAAATGAAGAACCAGACGGCCATATCGCCGGGCAGGTGTTTTTCGTTAGCGGCCGCGTTATCTGCCATGTGTGCTCCGTTAACGGGTCAGGTTCATGTATAGCTTGGGGAGCTGACCGGGAAGCTGCGTGGGGTCTTTGATCACCACGTAGTTGGTGCTGCCGAAGACGTAGGGCAGGTATTCGTTGGCCTCTTCGTCAATGGTCACACAGAACGGGGTGAGTCCGGCCCGATGGGCTTCCTGAACGGCCATGCGGGTGTCTTCCACGCCGTAGCGTCCCTCGTACAGGTCCAGGTCGTTGGGCTTGCCGTCAGTCAGCAGGAGCAGGACCTTCTGGTGTTCCGGGCGGGCCCGCAGCAGTTTGATGGATTGGCGGATTGCCGCGCCCATGCGGGTGTAATAGCCCGGCTCTAGTGCCTGGATGCGGCCCCGGCTGGTGTCGTTGTAGGGCTCATCAAAGCTTTTGATGTGGTGGAAGCGCACGTGATCCCGCCGCCTGGAGGAGAACGCGAACAGGGCGAACGGGTCCCGGCTGGCGGTCAGGGCTTCGCTTAATAGCTGCAGACCGTCCCGGGCGATATCGATCACCCGCTGGTTGTTGTTGATGAAGGTGTCAGTGGACAGTGAGACATCGGCCAGGACCAGGCAGGCCAGGTCGCGCTGGTTCTGTTTGCACTGGCGGAACAGTTTCTGGTCCATCTCGCCCACGCCCTGATGCTGCTGCACCACCCGGTCCAGGCAGGCATCCAGGTCCAGTTCTTCGCCGTCCAGCTGGCGGCGTTGCCACTGTCGCAAGGGTTTGAGAGCGCTGAACTGGCGCTGCAGGGTCCTGGCCGGGCGCTGCAGGTGCTCGGGTAAGGGGCCGGGGATCGCATCCTTGCTGAGCATTGGTTGCAGGCAGCAGAACTTTTCCCGGTAGCCCTGGCGCCGCCAGTCCCACTCCGGCAGGTGAATGCCGGGGCCCAGGCGCAGGTCGTCGTTTTCTTCCGAGGGCAGATCCAGATCGAACTTGATGGCGGACGAGGCCTCGCTGCGGTCCTGGGAGACGGAAATCATGTCCATGTCGTCAGCCACCGCGTCGGCGTCTTCTTCCTCGCTGTCGTCGCCGGCCCGGTCCACGGGGATGAACTCGGACCAGGAGAACAGGTTCTCCAGGCGGAACAGCATCAGCCCCTGGTCCTTGTCGAAGGCATCCACCCGCTCGGCGCGTCGGCGTTTGCGTTTTTTCGACAGGCCGCCGGGGCTGGAGGCGGTGTTGTCATCGCCAGTAACCTGGCCCTTTACCTGGCCCCGGGCCAGGACCGGATACAGCCAGAGGACGACCGGCCAGGGATCGGTGAGTGCATCGGGCAGTTCCAGCACGCTGCCGGGGTGAATCAGGGCCTGGCGAATGGCCTGTTCGCGCCGCGCCTCGTTGCCGGGCAGGCTGTCGGGGTCCGGACGCCATTGCAGCGTATGTTTCACCAGTCGCTGGTAGACCGGCTCCAGCCCGGGCCAGCGGGCGAGCAGGTCCTGCACCATGGTCTGGTTGCCTTCCAGCCAGCTGTGGTGGTGAATTTCGCCGAGAGAGGCCAGCGCGGCCAGCCAGATATACAGCTCGCGGTTGACCTGGCGGGACGGGAACAGTGCCAGCCTGTCGGGCAGGCGCAGGCTTTCCTCGTCGCGCCAGGCCAGCTCAAACTTGCGATGGGTGCCGGCCAGTTTCTGCAGGAATTTGCGGCGCAACTGGAAATGCCGGGGCTCGGCGGTCACCAGACTCAGGGCAGGATCACCGCCCATGGCCCGGAACAGGATGCCCAGAGTCCGGGCCTCGTCTTTCAGGTGCACGGCGTATTCGGGAAACTCGCCCATGGCCTGGCGGGTTACGTAGTCGTGCCATTTCAGTCCGACCCACTCTTCCATATCGGCTCCTCGGCTCAGGCGCGGCTCTGGCGCGGGTTGGCGTCCACCTGACGGACGGGGATCAGCACCGTCTGCTTGCCAGGTGTTCCCGGCTCCCAGGTTAGCAGGGAGCCCTCGGGGTTGTTTTTCTGCACCTCGCGGCAGGCGCTGACGCACTGCAGGCATTGGGTACAGGAGAATTTTGCCCGTTTATGGCTGCGGGTGGGCAGTCGCATGGGGCAGGCGATATCACAGGCCTTGGTGCAGTCGCGACAGGCAGCGGCGCGTTTGGTGTCGAACGTCACCACCCGGCCGCGGCCATTGGCCATCCAGGCAATGCTCTGGGCCAAACCAAAGGCGCAGCCGTATTTGCAGAACAGATGCCGGGCAAACAGGAAGTCACAGGTAAAGACGGTGGTTGCGACTGCCAGGAAAATCGTGGGGTAAAGCGACAGCTGCCCGGTAACCAGGTCGAGGTACAACGGAATGGGGGGCAGCAGGTAAGACAACAGGGCCAGTGCCCAGGAAAAACCGATCAGGCTGCATACCAGTATCAGGCCGGCCCAGTGCACCAGTTTGCCGGTGGTGCCTTTGCGCAAGGCCTCCCACAGGGTCGGGTGGCCGGTGATGCGGGTCATCAGGTCGTTGATGGTCTCGACCACGGAGAAGTGCGGGCACAGCCAGCCGCAGTAAAGGCGTCCCCACTTGAAGGCGATCCAGAGAACAATTGGCACCAGCACCAGAATGGGCAGCACGAACCAGAACAGGATCTGCCCGGCCACTTCGGCGGGTGTGCTCTGAAGCACCCAGTTCATGTCCAGGTTGAAAGACAGGGGGAAACCAAAAAGGATGAATCGGGTTTCGGTCAGATCGTAGCGGAAAATATTGAGCGCAGGTGCAAGCAGGAACAGCGCAAAGAAGGCTGTGCGGGTAATCAGGCGCTTGTGCTGCAGCGTGTCCTTTGGCTGAACAGTCTCTTTCGGGTTAACGGTTTGTGCATGCACAGGCTTTGTCCAGAATTCGGGGTGTTGCCGGGGCCCGCAGGCCCCGGCGGTTGCGCCGTATCAGGCGTCTTCAGTGGCTGGGCCGCGGACTTCTTCGGCGGGCGCTGCCGCACCCTTGATAAAGAAGCTGCCCAGATAAATCACCAGACCGGCCATGAAGAAGGTACCGGCTACAAATCGCATCCAGTAGAACACGGCAAGCTGATCCTGCCCCGCCATGAACGACAAGGCGTCGCCGCTTTCCGGCATGCGCTGGAGCCATACCTGCAGGATGCCCGCACCGGTCAGGAACAGAGTGATGAACACCATGGAGATGGTCATCAGCCAGAACCCCCACATTTCCACGATTTGCGCCGTATTGCTGTTGCCGTAGGGGCGGCCCCGCATGATCGGCATGGCGTAGGAAATGATGGTCAGCACGATCATCACATAGGCGCCGTAGAAGGCCATGTGGCCGTGAGCGGCCGTCACCTGCGTGCCGTGGGTGTACCAGTTCACCGGAGCCAGGGTATGGAGGAAGCCCCATACACCCGCGCCCAGGAAGGCCATCACGGTGGTGCCCATGGCCCAGAGCATGGCGGCCTTGTTGGGATGGTTACGCCGGCGCCGGTTGATCATGTTGAAGGCGAAGATCACCATCATGAAGAACGGCAGGGGTTCCAGCGCGGAGAACACAGAGCCCAGCCACAGCCAGTACTCGGGCGGCCCGATCCAGAAGAAGTGGTGACCGGTACCGATGATGCCGGTAATCAGCGCCATGGCAATGATCACGTACAGCCATTTCTCGATCACTTCCCGATCCACGCCAGTCAGCTTGATCAGCACATAGGCCAGGATGGCGCCCATGATCAATTCCCAGACACCCTCTACCCACAGGTGCACCACGAACCACCAGAAGTACTTGTCCTGGGTCAGGTTGCTCGGGTTGTAGAAGGAAAACAGCCAGAGTACCGCCAGACCCACGAGACCCGTCATCAGCACGATGTTGACCACGGTCTTGCGACCTTTCAGGGCGGTCATGCCGATGTTGTAAAGGAAGGCAACCACCACCACGGCTATGCCGATCTTGGTGATCGTGGGTTGTTCAAGGAACTCACGCCCCATTGTGGGCAGTAGCTTGTTCATCGTGACATCCGCCAGTGTGGCGTAGTCCACGAACAGGTAACCCAGGATGGTCAGGGTGCCGGCTGCGGCGAACACCCAGAACAGAATCCAGGCCAGTAACGGGCTGTGAAGCTCAGTCTGGGCCTCTTCCGGCACCAGGTAGTAGGTTGCGCCCATGAAGCCGAACAGCAACCAGACAATCAGCAGGTTGGTATGAACCATCCGCGCCACGTTGAAAGGAATTTCCGGGAACAGGAAATCACCGACAACGTATTGGAGACCCAGAATCAGGCCGAACACAATCTGGCCGGCGAACAGAATCAGGGCAAAGACGAAGTAGGGCATGGCGACCCTTTGAGATTCGTATTTCATCATTATTTGCTTCCTTAGCCCTCAATGTTGGGCGGCCAGCCGTTGTCGTCGATCTTGGATGTCCACTCCAGGAATGCTGCCAGATCATCGATTTCCCGTTGGGTCAGATTGAAATCCGGCATCTGGCGGCGACCAGGAATCCCGGTGGGCTGGCTGCTCATCCAGGCGCGCATATAGGACTTGAAGACCTCTGTGTTACCGCCGCCCCGGCGATCAAACACGTTGGCCAGTTCGGGCGCAAAATAGGCGCCTTCGCCCATGATGGAATGACAACCGACGCAGTTGTTCTCTTCCCACAGGTGTTTCCCGCGCACCACCTCTTCGGTGAGCTGATCACGGTTATCCCGCTCGGGCATCGCCCGAACCTGAGTGTCAAAAGTCAGGGCCAGGAACAGCAGGACGAAGAAAACGCTTCCCCCCAGATATATGTTCCTGGCCATGCTTTTGGTAAAGCGCTCGGCCATAGGTCTCTCTCCTCGGTTTTTGGAATACCTGACTGCCACACTAGGATATAAACATGCATTCAAAATGCTATTGATGATTATCAAAGAGAATCTGAGATTTCACCATTGCGCCGGGGAGTTACCTCCTGGGGGGTAGGTGTTAGACTGCAACGCTGTTTGGATATGCCTTTTTTGGAGAGCTGATGGCCGCAGCGCTGGCGCTATTTATCAAATTACTGCCGCTCTATATCACGGTAGCCCTGGGTTGGATTGCAGGCCGATACCTGCAGGCCAGCGGGCGCCATATTGCTGGCATCATGCTGTACATCGTCACGCCCTCCGTGGTGTTTTCCGGGGTCATGGCCGCGCCCCTGAGCCCGGAAGTGATCCTTTTGCCCGGGCTGGTGTTCGGCTTCTGTACTCTGGTTGCCCTGGGCCACATGGTCCTGGCGCGGCGCCTGTTGAGTGATGGCAGCGCGGCTGTGATTCCCTTGTCGGTGGGCACGGGCAACACCGGGTATTTCGGTATTCCCGTAGCCTTGCTGCTGTTTGGTGAGGAAGGACTGGCGCTCTATATCGTCTGCATGCTGGGCACGACGCTGTTCGAGAATTCGGTGGGGTTCTATCTGGCGGCGCGAGGCAAATACAGTATCCGTGATGCTTTGTTGCGGGTAGCCAGGCTGCCGTCTGTTTACGCTTTTGTGGCGGCGGTGTTGCTGAACCTGGCGGACTGCTCCATTCCCGAGCCGTTTGTCCCGCTGTTTGATAATCTGCGGGGTGCTTACAGCATTCTGGGCATGATGATCATCGGCATGAGCATTCTTAGCTTCCGGGGGCTGGCGGGGAACCCGGTATTCACCGGCCTGGCGTTTTTCGGCAAGTTCGTGGTCTGGCCGTTACTGGCCCTGGCTTTCTGGTGGCTGGATGCCAACTGGTTCGGTATTTATGACCGGGCGGTGTACCAGGCCATCTTCCTGATCTCCATTACCCCCATTGCCGCCAACACCGTGGTCATCGCCACCCTGCTGGATGCCTCGCCCCGGCAGGCAGCGGGCACCACCTTGCTCAGTACCCTGTTTGCCCTGGGGTTTATTCCGGTGATGATTGCACTGGTGTTCTGAGGATCAGGAGAGCTCGCTTCGGCAGGCCTGACTCGTTTCGGCGGCATTGAGCCGCGCGCCTGCGATATCGGTGCGAGCGTGACGCACCACGCTTATGCCGGCGGTAAATGCGAGGGTACCCATGATCGCGGCAACAACGAGGTCAGGCCAGGCCGTACCGGTTCCAAACACACCCAGGGCCGCCGCCATGACGGCAATATTGCCAATGGCATCGTTACGACTGCAGAGCCAGACCGAGCGCATGTCGGAGTCGCCGTCGCGGTAGTGGAAAAGCAGGGCAGCCACGCTGAAGTTGGCTGCCAGTGCCAGGAAGCCGACCAGCCCCATGGTCAGGGGCTCGGGGGTGATGTCGCTTTGCATCACCCAGATACCCCGGCCCCATACAACCAGACCAAATACAGCCATGGTCACCCCCTTGACCATGGCAGCTCGTCCCCGCCAGAGCATGCCCATGCCCAGTACACTTAGAGACAACACGTAGTTGGCGCTGTCGCCGAAGAAATCAATCGCATCCGCCATCAGGGACACCGAACCGGACTGAAGGCTCGCAATACCCTCGACCAGAAACATCGCTAGATTGACCCAAAGGGCTATCCAGAGCGCCCGGCGAAAGCCTGGAGCCGGAGACTTGGGGGAGGGGGTGGAACAGCTGCATGCCATAAGACGACCTCTTATAGAGTTTGGATGGTTCTATTTAAAACCCTGTAGTTGCTCCAGGGTCAAGGCCGAGGCATCAACCATGACGGTGTCCATGGGTGCCGGGGATGTGGTTGCTGCTGTCGCTGTTTTCGGGGTTACCCAGCTCTGAATTCAAGCCTTCGAGAATGCCGCACTCGGCCACCGTACGCCCTTGTGAGCAGGCGTGTTGGAGACGTTCCAGTGTGGCTTCCAGGTTTCTAAGCTCCTCAAGCCGTTCCCTCACATGGCTGAGGTGACGGAGCAACAGGGCGTCGACATCGCTGCAGTCTGCGTCCGGGTGATCGGCCAACTGAATCAGTTCCCGGATCTCGTCTTGGGCCATATCCAGGTTTCGGCACCGTTTAATAAATAACAGACGGTCCAAATGAGCCTGTTGGTACACCCGATAGCCGTTCTCCTGGCGCTCAGGAGCCGGCAGCAGCTTTATTTTTTCATAGTAGCGAATCGTATCGCCGGGTATTCCGGATCTCTCCGATATTTCTCCGATTTTCATCGGCTTCCTCCTGTTTTTTAAGGGAGGTGACAAGGCAAGCTGGCGAATTAGCCAGACGGGACACTAGCTTGTTGTGCTTCACTTAATCTAAAAAGTCGGACTTGATTCGGCAAAGGTCGGTTTCATCGTCTTTACTGAGGAATGATACAGCGCGAGGCAACTGTTAAGGAGAGTGCCATGAACAAGTTTTCCCGTTTAATTGCCTGTTCCGTACTGGCGGCCGCACCGTTACTGGCGTCTGCCCAGGGAAATGCCGGCGCCATGAACGACGAACGTGTGCAGCAAATGCAGCAGCATATGGCCGAAATGCAGGCGATGATGCAACAGATGCGTAATACCACCTCCGACGCTGAGCGACAGCGTCTAAGGGAACAGCATTTCCAGGCCATGCAGGAGCACATGCAGATGATGCATGGTGGCATGATGGGTCAGGGAATGATGGGCAATGGCCCGGGCATGAACAACAACCGTCAGGGAATGATGGGTGGTGGCCAGGGGATGAATAACAACCGCCAGGGCATGATGGGTGGCGGCCAAGGCCAAGGTCAGGGCCAAGGCATGATGAATAGTCAGGGCAACCGGCAGCCCGGTAACGCCCGGAATAATCGCTCGGGCGACACCGCCATGGATGACAGTCAGCGTCTGGACCGGATGGAGATGCGAATGGACCAGATGCAGCTGATGATGGAACAGATGCTGGAGAATCAGGCCCAGGGCTGGCGTAACCGTTAAGTCAGCGGCAACAACACGCCAGTCAATGTCTCCGCCTGGGTGAGGTGGACCCAGTCAGTTGGACAACCTGATGGTGTCCCTAAGCTATGATCCGGTTGTTTCGCTGGCTCAGGCTGCCAGAGATATGGGTTGCCCGTAGTACACCTCATCGGGCGTTTGGTAATCAAGGGTTTGGTGGTACCGGGTCTGATTGTAATGCCGGAAGTACCGGTGGAGCGCCTGCTTCAAGTGTCGGCCATCCTCGAAGGCAGTGAGGTAGACGCACTCGTGTTTGACGCTGCGCCAGAGCCGTTCCACGAAGATGTTGTCATGGTAGCAGCCCTTGCCGTCCATGCTGATCCGGATGCCATGCTCTTTGAGAACGCTTGTGAAGGCCTCGCTGGTGAACTGGACGCCCTGATCGGTGTTGAAGATCTCCGGTGTTCCGTGGCGCTGTAGAGCATCCTCCAGTGCATCGACGCAGAAGTCTGTGTCCATGGTGTTGGAGACTCGCCAGGACAACACCTTGCGGCTGTACCAGTCGATGATGGCAACCAGATACATGAAGCCCCGGGCCAGCGGGATATATGAAATATCTGTTGCCCACACCTGGTTGGGGCGGTCGATTTTCAGCCCTGTGAGCAGGTACGGGTACACCTTGTGCCCATCGCCCGGAATGCTGGTTCTGGGGCGCGGATACACCGCCTGAATGCCCATGGTGCGCATTAGCCGCTGCACCCGCTTCCGGTTGACCCGATAGCCCTGGTGCTGCAAGTGGACCCGCATCTTGCGAGAGCCATAGTACGGCGTTTCCAGGTGCTGCTGATCAATCAGGTACATCAGATGCAAATCCTCCTGACATTGCTCACGAGGGACGTAGTACACCGATGAGCGGCTCAGCTTGAGCAGCTCACACTGGCGCGAAAGACTGACTTGGGGATGACCACGCTCGATCATCGCCAACCGCTGTTGACGGCTTACTGATCGAGCTTGCGCGACAAAAAATCGCGTTCCACCGTCAGTCGGCCAATCTCTCGGTAAAGTTCGTCTGTGCTGGGCTCATCGGATTGCTTGCCGGCCTTCTTCTTGCCTTCGAAGAGGCCCGGGGCATTCTCCAGCAGTTCGCGCTTCCAGGTGCTGACCATGGTGGGGTGGATCTGGAAACGGGCAGCAATTTCGGATGTGGTCTGGTCGCCCTTGAGGGCAGCCAGGGCGACTTTGGACTTGAATGATGCGCTGTATTGCTTGCGTTTCTTGCTCATGATTCTCCTCCTTATGGAGATGATGAATCGAAGCTTAGGCACCTGTCCAAAATTTGGGGTCCACTTCAGGCCTATGGTAAGGTAGGTGCCTTGCTATTAAATAGTTAACGGATAAACGGTCAACGGAGGCTCATGTGCTGGAGCGCCTGCAACGGCGGTTAGGGCTGCAGACAATACCCGGGATTTTCTTTACCTCGGCTGGCATCGCGGCATTGTTTGTCGCCCTGGCGGTTCCTTTTGACCAACAGGTGGCTGGCAGTTTTGGCATACTGACCGGCTGGGTGGCCCGCAACCTGGGCTGGTTCTACATACTGGCGGTCAGTTCCCTGCTGATCTTCCTGCTGGGGCTGGCTACCAGTCGCTATGGCACCATCCGCCTGGGTGGCGATGACAGTCGGCCGGACTATTCCAACCTTACCTGGTTCACCATGCTCTTTGCTGCGGGCATTGGTACCATCCTGATGTTCTGGGGCGTGGCTGAGCCGGTTTCCCACTTTGCCAGTCCGCCGTTTGATGGCGTGCAGCCGCGTACCGAAAAGGCGGCGAGCGACGCCATGACCATCAGTCTCTATCACTTTGGCTTGCACACCTGGACCATCTTCGCCATGCCGGGCCTGGCCATTGGTTATTTTGCCTACCGCCACAACCTGCCCATGCGCATCAGTAGCCTGTTCTATCCGATCCTGGGCGAGCGAGCGTTTGGGCCCTGGGGCTGGGCGATTGATGTTATTGCGGTGTTGGGCACGCTCTTTGGCGTTGCCACGTCACTGGGGCTGGGCACATTGCAGCTGAACAGCGGCCTGAGTTATCTCTTTGGTGTGCCATCCAATGGTTTTGTACAGGTGGTATTGATCGCCGTGATTGCCTCCATTGCGGCCACCTCGGTGGCCCTGGGGCTGGACAAGGGGGTGCGCCGTCTGTCCCAGCTGAACATCGTGCTGGCGATCGTGCTGATCCTGTTCGTGGCAACCGTTGGCCCCAGCATTTTTATTGCCGAAGGCATGGTGCAGAGCATTGGTGAGTATTTTGACGCCCTGCCATGGCTGGCCTTCTGGACGGAAACCTTCAAGGAAACCGACTGGCAGCGAAAATGGACGCTGTTCTACTGGGCCTGGACTATTTCCTGGGCCCCGTATGTCGGTATCTTTATCGCCCGTATCTCCTGGGGGCGCACTATTCGTGAGTTCGTCGCCGGGGTGCTGTTTGCTCCCACAGCTTTCACCCTGGTCTGGTTTGGTGTCTTTGGGCTGTCCGCCATTCAGGTGGAATCCAGTGGCCAGGTGGCCCTGGCGGAGCAGGTGCAACAGGATCCGTCCGTGGCCATTTTTGCGTTTCTGGAAGCCTTCCCTTTGGCGGATGTGGCCTCGGCCCTGAGTGTGGTGATTATCGTGATCTTCTTCACCACGTCGTCAGACTCGGCCTCCCTGGTGATTGATACCCTGACCCGCCGTGAGGACCAGCCGTCCCAGGTGCACCAGCGCATTTTCTGGGCAGCGGCCCAGGGTGTGGTGGCTGCTACACTGCTACTGGCAGGCGGCCTGGATGCCCTGCAGAACGTGATTACCTCATTGGGCCTGCCTTTCTGTCTATTGCTGCTGTTCATGGCTGCGTCCCTTTTCAGGGCCTTGCGGGCCGATTACCGTGGCTATGACGTGACAGAGCTGGTCCAGGGCCGTGCGTTTCCCGAGGTGGAAGCCATCGAGAGCGAATCGAAACAGGAGAATGAGTATGTATCGGAAGCTGCTGATCGCCATTGATCCCGAAGACGATCATGAAGGTAAGCGGGCCCTGGACGCCGGCCTGGATCTCCTGGACGAGGACGGGGAGCTGCATCTGGCCAGTGTTTATAGCCCTGGAGGTGGCGGTTTCTTCCCGCACGTGGCTGAAGAAGCCCCGGAGGAAAAGGAAGCCGAGGTGCACAAGAAACTGGATTTGTTGGTGCGCAAATACTTGCCGATGAACCGGGAGGCCACTATCCACGTGGTAGCCGGTAATATTGGTGAAAAGCTGGTGGCATTGGCTGGCCAGCTGTCCAGTGACTTGGTCGTGCTGGTGTCGCGAGGGAGCAACAAACGTTGGTCGTTGCGTAAGGCCACCGTGGAGTATGTGGCGGTTAACGCCCCGTGCAGGGTGATCGTGTTGCCGGCTCTGGAGAAAACCGATGAGCCGGCCGAGAACGCCGACAGCGCTGACTGCAATAGCGAACACTAGTTCTGGTCAGCCAGTCGAGCCAGGTCCTCACTGATTTGCTGTGGCGAGAGGTCTGGGCGCAGGAGTAATCGGGCCTGGCCTTTGTGGTCAAACACATAGACGGCACTGCTGTGAGAAACGTTGTAGTTGCCGTTTTCATCCGGTTCGTCGTAGCCGAAGGTCGTGCGATAGCGTTTGCTGAGAGCGCGCAGTTGAGGTTCGGTGCCAGTCAGGCCGGTTATTCGTTCCCCAAAGAAATCCACGTAGCTGGCCAGTCGCTCGGGGGTGTCCCGCCCGGGGTCCACACTGACAAAGAGTACATCTACCTGTTGGCGTTGGGGTTCGGGAAGTTCGTTGATGGCCATGCGCAATCTGGCCAGGGTATCCGGGCATACGTCCGGGCACGAAGTGAACCCAAAATAGAGCATTCTCAGGTGGCCAGCAGAGTCTCCGGCGTGCACGGGCTCGCCGTTGGTGCCAGTGAGTTCGAAGGCCAGTTCTGGCATCAGCCCGCTAATATCCTTGCCGTGCCAGTCAGCGTCATTGCTGCAGCCGGCCAGCAAAGTTCCTAGAGCCAGCAGTGCAGTTAGCAAATACCTCACGACACACCTCCATTGGCCAGAGATTGAGACCGGGATTGATGCGGTCGCGGTGTATCCCCGTGCATGGCCCGGCGCAGCAAAATCAGTATGCCCAGGATGCTCATCATCGCCGGGGGAATCCAGGTCAGCAGGCCGCCAAGTAGCTGGTCGGTTTCCGGGGCCATGGGCCAGGCGCGACCACACACCTCGTATACGTCGTAAACCATTTCCCGGGAAAACACGATCCAGGCGCCCAGCACCATCTGGGGCAGCGCCGCCAGTGCCAGCATGAGCATACGCTTGCCATAACCCAGGGCGGCGGTGGTTGCCGGTGAGCGTGGGTCGAAGATCAGCCACCAGAACAGCAGGCCATCCAGTAGCATGCTCCAGTTCATCAGCCAGTACAGATCGCGCGAGAGCATGGCGTCGAAGTGCACGGCCGGCCAGAGCCAGAAATAGATCAGGCCGACGAACAGGACCGCGGCAATCACCGGGTGTTGCAGCACCCGATACAGCCAGGCGAGGGGGCGGAGCCAGGGCTTGCCGGCCAGCCCCAGCGTCCGGTGCCAGAAGCGAAGCACCGGCAGGGGATTGGACAGGGCAATCAGGAACGGCCCCAGATGGTGCAAGACCAGGTGCTGGCCCCGGTGTACAAAGAACATGTACTGGGAGTAGTAATCGAAGCGGGTTTGCATGACGCCGTAACACAACAGCACACCGATCACGAAGGTCACCACTCTGCCTGGCCCCGGGCGGTCATGCGCCGGCATGCGCAGCAGCGCCACGCCATACAGCCCGAGCGCCAGCAGGGAGCCGGCAACGGTCAGGGGCGAAAAATCATAGGGCAACAAGTAATCAACGCCGGACATGGGGCCACTTTATCTTTCTTATTGGACTGCCTTGAGTTTTGCTGGCATCCCCGGCTATTTCAAGCTGGCATGCCCGGCTACTTCGAGAAAGGAGAGTGATACCGGCGTTTGACACATCAGGCATGGGGTGTAGCGTGGAAGTAAGGCGACAGTCTTCAACACACTGGAGAGGAGGACGTAGCCATGATGCTTGATCTTTATACCTGGAGTACGCCGAACGGGCAGAAAGCCTCGATCATGCTGGAGGAATCCGGGTTGCCATATCGGGTGACTGCAGTGGACATCTCCAAGGGTGAACAGCATGACCCTGAGTATCGAAGAATCAGCCCGAACGGCAAGATTCCCGCCCTGGTGGACCACGATGCCGAAGGCGCGGCCGGCCAGCCCCGCCGTATTTTTGAGTCAGGCAATATTCTGATTTACCTGGCCGAGAAAACCGGGCAGTTGTTGCCCCAGGCCGGCGAAGCCCGCACCGAGGTTCTGGGCTGGCTATTTTTCCAGCAGGCTCATCTCGGCCCCATGGTAGGGCAGTGGCACTGGTTCAAGAACGCCGCGCCGGTTGAGAGCGAGATCGGCATCAAACGTTATCGCGAAGAGAGCCTGCGCCTGCTGGAGGTCATGAACGGTCGCCTTGGTGAGGCTTCCTACCTTGGCGGGTCGGACTACAGCATTGCCGATGTGGCCAGCTACGCCTGGACCAAGACAGCCATTGACGAACTGGCCCGGGAAGATGCCGAAGCGGTGGCGGGCTTGCGGCCGTTGCTCGACTGGCTGAAACGGGTCGGTGAGCGGCCCGCCGTGGAGCAGGGCATGGCCATTCCCAATGATGAGCAGAAACAGGACACCGCCGACCGGGCGCCGTTTAAAGGCCCGGCTGGCGGTGGCAGCGTGTTGCCCTGACAAGGCCCCGGGGCTGGCAGGTGCTTCGGTGCCTGCGGCTTTGCCGGGCCAATGTGAGGCGCGATTATACCGGCGTCAGTGGCTCCCAGTTCTTGCGGTTGGCGAGAAAGCCGGGTCTTGGCTTGTTGCCGCAGAACGGATCAACCAGCGTGTTGTGAACGCTGTTGTAGACGAAAAACAGATTGCTGCGCGGCCAGCATGACATGTTGGCATTGGAGCCGTGCAACGTATTGCATTCGAAAATAATCAGCGAGCCGGCCGGTCCCTTCGGCGCTTCGATGCTGTTCTCGTTCATCAGTTTTGACAGACTCGCGCCATCAGGAACGCCCAGATTCTGGCTCTTGAGCGATTCCTTGTAGTTGTCCTCGGGCGTGCGGCCCACACAGGGAATGAAGTATTTGTGGGAGCCGGGAATGAGCATCAGCGGGCCATTGAACTCGTTGTTGTCGGTCATCACGATCGAACAGCTCAGACAACGCATGTGCGGCATGCCGTCTTCGCTGTGCCAGGTTTCGAAGTCCGAGTGCCAGTTGAACCCCTTGCCCTTGAACCCGGGCTTGTAGTTGATCCGGGACTGGTGGATGTAGACCTCACTGTCCAGCAGCTGCTGGACAATCTTCAATAAGTGCGGGTCCCGGGTCAGTCGGTCGAAGCGCTTGGAGATTTCGTGAATGCCGAAGATGGACCGGATTTCCTGTTTGCCCGGTTCCAGGATGGTGCCTTCGGAAAGTTTCAGGTCTTCGTCTTCTTCATACTCCTGAAGCTCCTGAATGAACTTCTCCATTTCCGACTTATCGAAGAACGACTCGAAGTACAGAAAGCCGCGTTCGTCGAATTCCCGCACTTTTTCTTCCGACAGAGGGCCATCACCCCAACGCTCCTTGGGAGCATGGGCGACCGGGTCCAGTCGTTCGAACATTCCCAGTTTCCGTTCCAGGCGGGTGGGGAAAAGGTCCTGGGAGCGAGTCATAACTTACCTCCTCTTGTGTTGGCCGTCTTTCCAACCTAGCCACGGTTGGACGTTTTTCAACCCGGATCCCGGACATCGCCCTTGAAACATGGCGCAAAGAGGTCAGAGTTATAGGAGTACGCGGTCATTTTTCGATGCAATCGGCAAAACGCCCGGACAGGCCTATGGAGGTATCCCAGTGGCACAGAACCAGGCAAAGAAGACCCGCACCCCATCCCGGACCCGAAAACGCAGCCAGGCTCGTCGGGTCTATCTTGTGGACGGAGCCCGAACACCGTTCCTGAAAGCCCGAGGCCGCCCCGGTCCGTTTTCTCCCGTTGACCTTGCCGTCCAGTGCGGACGTCCGTTGCTGTTGCGCCAGCCCATGCCGACGGATGCCTTTGACCAGGTGATCCTTGGTTGTGTGAACGTGGTGGCGACCGAAATGAACCCGGCCCGCATTGCCGCTCTTCGGCTGGGCATGGGCGAGGCCATGCCGGCGTTTACGGTCCAGATCAACTGTGGTTCTGGCATGCAGTCGGTGGATACCGCCTACAAATACATCCGGGACGGCGACAGTGATTTGATCCTGGCGGGTGGTACCGAAGCGCTCAGTCATGCCCCCATGGTCATGAAACCCGATGCGGTGGAATGGCTGGCGGGTCTCAATGCCGCGTCTTCTGCCCAGGATTACGCTCGCCAGTTGAAAGATTTCAGTCTGGGCCAGTTCAAGCCTGAGATCAGTCTGGCGAAGGGCCTGACCGACCCGATTGTGGGGCTGAGCATGGGGCAGACCGCCGAAGTGCTCGCGCAACAATTCCGGATAAGCCGAAAGCAGGCCGATGAATACGCGGTATCCAGCCATCAGCGACTGGCCCGGGCCCGGGACGAAGGCTGGCTGGACAACGAGGTGGAACCGGCCGTCTCCCCGGACGGCGAACTGTTCCGCCACGATGACGGCGTGCGCGCCGATACCTCCGTTGAGGCGCTCGCCGGCCTCAAGGCCGCCTTTGAGCCGCCTTATGGGCAAGTAACCCCCGGCAACAGTTCCCAGGTCACCGATGGCGCTTCCTGGCTGATTCTGGCCTCCGAAGACGCGGTCAAGAAATACGGGCTGGAGCCCAAAGCGGTGCTGGTGGACAGCGAGTGGAAAGCGCTGGATCCCGAAATTATGGGCCTGGGCCCGGTATTGAGTGCCACCGAACTGCTGAAACGACACAAGGCCGGGCTGAACGACATTGACCTGTGGGAAATCAACGAGGCCTTTGCGGCCCAGGTACTGGCCTGCCTGGAAGCCTGGGACGATCCGGAATTCTGCAAGGTGGCGCTGGGCCTCGATAAACCCATGGGCCGGTTGGTCGCGGAACGTCTGAACGTGGATGGCGGTGCCATTGCATTGGGGCACCCGGTCGGTACCAGCGGTAACCGGATTGTGCTGCACCTGATGAACGCCCTGCAGCGCAAGGGTCTGAAGCGTGGCATCGCGACTGAATGTATTGGTGGCGGCCAGTCCGGGGCCATGCTCATTGAAGCGGTCTGATCCCCGCAGCCGACGGACGATCCGAATTCCCGATTTCAGGAGGACACAATGACCGGTCATATTCGCAAGGCACTGAGCTCACGTGACATGGCGCTGGGTCCGTTCCGGGATCAAACGCCGGGAGACGACCGCTGGCAGCACTGGCGCCTGGCCCGGGATGAGCAGAACCTGGCCTGGCTGATTTTCGACAAGCACGAGGCCAGTGCCAACGTGCTCTCGGCCGATGTACTGACCGAGCTGGAAGAAGTGGTGGGTGAGCTTGAGACCAACCCGCCCGAAGGTGTGGTGATGCGTTCCACCAAAGCCAGTGGTTTTTGTCTGGGGGCCGATATTACCGAATTTTCCGAACTGGCCTCCGAAACCGACGTGGTCGATAAACTGACCGCCGCCCACGAAGTGGTGGACCGGTTTGAAGCCCTGTCCTGCCCCACCATGGCGGTGATCCATGGCTCCTGCCTGGGCGGCGGGCTGGAACTGGCCCTTGCCTGTGATTATCGAATCGCCGTGCCAGGTGCCCGGCTGGGCTTTCCGGAAATCCAGTTGGGCCTGCATCCGGGGCTGGGTGGCACCGAACGCCTCACTCGCCTGATCGATCCGATCGAAGCCATGACCCTGATGCTGACCGGCAAGACAGCCCCCCATGGCAAGGCCAAAAAGCTCGGGATTGTGGATGAGGTCGTCGAGGAAAGGCATGTGGAAGCAGCCGCGCAGGCCATGCTTTCGGGCGACATCTCCGAGCATGACAACGGATTAAGAGGCCGTGTCCTGTCCAGTAAGCCGGCGCGACAGCTTGAAGCCCGGCAAATGCGCTCGAAAAGCGCCGAGAAGGCGCCGCCCGAGCATTATCCGGCACCCGAAGCGCTGATTGAACTCTGGGAAGAGTTTGGCGGTACCTCCGGCCTGGAGATGCGCGAGGCGGAAATAGCCTCCTTTGCCCGGTTGATGATGACCGACACGTCTCGAAATCTGGTCCGGGTGTTTCACCTGCGCAACCAATTGAAAGGCCTGACACGAACCAGCGCCGAGCCTATTCAGCAGGTCCACGTGGTGGGTGCCGGCGAGATGGGCGCTGATATCGCCGGTTGGTGCGCCCTGAGGGGGTTGAACGTGACACTGTTTGACCCGGAGGCTGACAAGCTGGCCCTCGCGGTGAAGAAACTTGCCGACCTGTGTGAGAAAAAACACCGCACTGAGGCTGAGTGCCGGGATGCGCTGGACCGCCTGGTGCCGGATTTCAGCAACCAGGGCATTGCCAAGGCCGACCTGGTGATTGAGGCTGTGCCCGAGAAAGTGGAGCTCAAGCAGAAGGTCTACGAGGAGGTTGAGCCCCGGCTGAAAGAAGGCGCCATCCTGGCCACCAATACCTCCAGCATTCCCCTGGAGACCCTTCGGGAAAAAGTCAGTGACGCCAGCCGGTTGATCGGGCTGCACTTCTTCAATCCGGTGGCAATGATGCCCCTGGTGGAAGTGGTCAGTCACGACAAGGCCTCTGAGGCCGTTCTGGCCAGAGCCCGGGGTCTTGTCGGGCAGATTGACCGGCTGCCGACGCCGGTAGCCACCGCCCCCGGCTTTCTGGTTAACCGGGCGCTTACCCCTTACCTGGTGGAAGCCATGCTGATGTTGGACGAGGGCGTGCCGGCCGAGGCCATCGATGAAGTGGCCGAGAAATTCGGCATGCCCATGGGGCCGGTTGAGCTGGCGGACCAGGTGGGACTGGATATCTGTCTGAGTGTGGCCGAGATGCTGCGGGAGCGGCTGGACGCTGACATGCCACAGGTGCCGGACTGGCTACGTAAGAAGGTTGACGAAGGCTCCCTGGGCAAGAAGACCGGCAAAGGACTCTACCGCTGGGGCAAGGGTCAGGCTGAGAAGAAGGACAAGCATGCCCAGGCCCCGGATGACGCACTGGATCGGCTGGTCCTGCCCATGCTGAACGCCTGCATGGCGTGCCTTCGAGAAGGCGTGATCGAAAACGAGGATCTGGTGGATGGCGCCATGATCTTTGGGACCGGCTTCGCTCCCTTCCGCGGAGGCCCCATGGATTACGCACGTAAGCGCGGTTATGGCGAGATTCACAGTGCCCTTGAACACTTAAAGAAGACACACGGTGGCCGTTTCCAGCCGGACCCGGGCTGGGCCGAAGATCGTTGACCGCGGGTTTGGTACTCAGGGCTGATTCAATTTTTTGACCAGTAAGGAGCTTTCATGCGAGTCAGGGCTTACCGTTCTGAACAATCGCCCAAACAGTCGCAGCATGACGATGAGGGACCGCGGAAACCGTCAGATCCCATGGTGGAGCCGGGCCAGAAGAACCAGCCTCCGCAGTGGCTTCGGGTGGTGAACTTTCTGCTGCTAACCTTCTTGATCTTCTATGCCGTGGAAATGTTGACCCAATCCAATGCCCAGGAACTAACGTTCACCGAGTTCCGGGAGCGGGTGACCTCCGGCCAGGTTTCCGAGGTCACCATCGAGGGTCACCAGGTACGGGGTATGCTGAAAGCCACCGAGGGTTCCAGTGACGCATCCGGGGAGCAGCCGTTCCAGAGCTATGTGCCCGAAGTGGGCGAAACCCGCATCGTGGAGTTACTCGAACAGAACAATGTGCCCATTACGGCGAAAGAGTCCGGACCGGACCTGTTGTCGCGGTTGTTGGTCAACTTCCTGCCCTGGCTGATCATTTTCGGCATCTTCCTTTACATCTGGCAACGGGTTGCCCGCCAGATGACCAGCCAGCAGGGGGGTGGCGGTCTGTTCAGCATGGGCAAGAACAAGGCCAAGCGCTTCCGGGAGGACGACCCCCAGAAAACCTTTGCCGACATCGCCGGTTCGGACAACGCTAAGAAAGACCTGACCGAGATCGTCGATTACCTGAAAAATCCGTCCTACTACCAGCGCCTGGGCGCCAAGCTGCCGCGCGGCGTGCTGATGGTGGGGCCGCCGGGCACGGGCAAGACCCTCATGGCCCGGGCCGTGGCTGGGGAAGCCGGGGTGCCGTTCTATTCCATCTCCGGCTCGGAGTTCATTGAAATGTTCGTGGGGGTTGGCGCCTCCCGCGTTCGCAACATGTTCGAGGAGGCCCGCAAGGAATCCCCGGCGATCATTTTCATAGACGAGCTGGATGCCATCGGCCGCTCTCGGGGCGCCGGTGTGGGCGGCGGCCACGATGAACGGGAGCAGACCCTGAACCAGATCCTGTCGGAAATGGACGGCTTCTCGCCCCACGAAACCGTGGTGGTCATGGCCGCCACTAACCGGCCAGACGTACTGGACCCGGCCCTGCTGCGCCCCGGCCGGTTTGACCGGAAGGTGACCATGGACCGACCGCACCGGGAGGCCCGGGAGCGCATTCTGGGTATTCACACCAAGTCCATGCCCCTGAGTGACGACGTGGATCTGGCGGCGGTTGCCCGCCGGACGGTGGGCTTTTCGGGGGCCGACCTGGAGAATCTGGCCAACGAGGCCGCCCTGTTTGCCGGCCGCGAGGAGAGCCAGTTGATCGAGCCACGCCACTTCGACCTGGCCCGGGACAAGATCCTGATGGGCGCCGAGCGTGAACAGGTGCTGAGCGACGACGAGAAACGGGTGATCGCGTTCCACGAATCCGGCCATGCCCTGACGGCACTGCTGTTTCCCAAGGCCGATCCGCTGGAGAAGGTCACTATTATTCCCCGGGGTCAGGCGTTGGGGCTGACCGAGCAGGCACCCGATGAAGATCGCCTGAACATGAGCGCCAGTTACGCCCGGGACCGGATTGCCGTCATGCTTGGTGGGCGTGCCTCCGAGCAGCTCATTTTCAATGAAGTCAGCAGTGGCGCGGAGAACGACATCGAGCAGGCCACCAAGTTGGCCCGGCGGATGGTGTCGCGCTGGGGGATGAGCGATGTCATTGGCCCGGTGTCGGTGAGTTCCAGCCAGGAAGAGGTGTTTCTGGGCCACGAGATTTCGAGGGAGCGGGACTTCAGTGAAGCCACGGCCGAAAAAATTGATGATGAAGTCCGCAAACTGATCATGGGCATCGAAAAGGACGTGGCCCAGCGGCTGGCGGACAACCGCAAGCGGCTGGAACGCCTGGCCACCACCCTGCTGGAGGAGGAGACCCTGGAAGCGAAGGAAATCCAATCCCTTTTGGACATCGACGATCAGGCGGGTCAGTCAGAAAAACAGGGCTCGGTGGACGGCAAGCAGGAAAATCAGGATTGAGGCAGCGGGCGCGGTTGTTACCGCGCCTCACCCTCACAGGGTCTCAATCTGTTCGAGTAGCTGTTCGGCGCGCCGGAGTAGGGCGGCGCGCCTTTCCGGTGCCTGCTTGTCCCAGTTGCGGTACATCATGCCCATGCGCGGGTTACTGGCGAAATCGTCTCGGTGCCGGTCGATGAAATGCCAGTACAGGGCGTTGAACGGGCAGGCCCGCTCGCCGGTGGCGTCCTGTACCTTGTAGTGGCAATGCTTGCAGTGATCCGACATGCGCTGGATGTATTTGCCGCTGGCGGCGTAGGGCTTGGAGCCCAGGTAGCCGCCATCCGCATGCATCACCATGCCCAGCACGTTGGGCAGTTCCACCCAGTCGTAGGCGTCGGCGTAAACCGCCAGGTACCAGTCGCAGATCTCCTCGGGTTTTATTCCGGCCAGCAATGCAAAATTGCCGGTGACCATGAGCCTCTGGATGTGATGGGCGTAGGCGTTGCGTCGGGTGGCGTCGATGGCCTTGTGCATGCAGCGCATTTTTGTGTCCCCGGTCCAGTAGAACCAGGGCAGGGCGCGGGTGTTGCACAGGCGGTTTTCCCGGGCATAGCCGGGCATGTTCAGCCAGTAGATGCCCCGGACGAACTCTCGCCAGCCCAGGATCTGGCGAATAAACCCTTCCACCGCGTTCTGGGGCGCGCGCCCGGAATACCAGGCCTGGGCGGCCGCCTCACACACGGTTAACGGATCCAGCAGGCCGCAGTTGATGTACGGCGAGAGAATGGAGTGAAACAGCCAGTCCTCGCTGTCGGACATGGCATCCTGGTAATCCCCGAAACAGGGCAGGGCGAAGTCGAGAAAATGATCCAGGGCGGCCCGGGCGTCTTCAGCCGTGACGGCAAAGTGGAAGTCGTCGGTGGTGCCGAAGTGGTCGGCGAAGTGGGTGTCCACCAGCTCGATCACCTCTTGGGTGATGGTATCCGGCTCCACCCGAAATGGCGCTGGCGCCGGCGGTTTGCCAGTCCACTTTTTCCGGTTGTCGGCATCGAAGTTCCACTGCCCGCCCTCGGGCTCGCCGTCCGGCGTCATTAGCAGGCCGGTTTTTCGGCGCATCTCCCGGTAGAAAAATTCCATGCGCAGCTGTTTTCGGCCCTTGGCCCAGCTGGCAAATTCGCCCTTGCCGGCGATGAAACGGGTGTCCGGGCGAATCTCCACCGGCACGTCCAGTCGCTTGGGCCATTGCTGGATCTGCTCATGCAGGCGCCACTCGCCGCATTCGGTGGTGATCACCCGTTCGAAGTGGCAGGCGTCCAGTTGGCCTGCAATCACGGCCTCAAGGCTCTGATGGTGGTTGTTCGGGTGATAGTGCTGGTAATGCACCTGCCAGCCGTGGTCACGTAACTGGTCAGCAAAGTGGCGCATGGCACTGAACAGCAGCACGAGTTTTTTCTTGTGGTGGTTGGTATAGCTGGCTTCCTCGGCCACTTCCGCCATGACTATTCGGTCTCGGGTTTTGTCGGCGTGTTCGAGGGCAGAAAGCTCGGGTGACAGCTGGTCGCCCAAGACAAGAATCAGGTTGGCCATGGCCGGCTCCGTTTCAGGTTTATCCTTTGGGATTATCCACAAGAGGTAGGCACAATACGCCATGGGCGCAAGGGTGGTTCAGTGCGCAAACTGGTACACTGCCGTGATTCGAATCAATCGATCGAGCGTGCCGGTCAGGCATAATGCCCGCCTTCCCGCACGCCGATATTATTTACGTTCAGAGTGTTAACTATGGCCTCCGATACCGCTGCACCCGCACAGACCGTTGAACTGCCCGAATTCATCTGGGATGAAAACCTGATCCGCCGCTATGATCTGAGCGGCCCGCGTTATACCTCCTACCCCACGGCGGTGGAGTTCAACCGCGATTACTCCGTGGAAGACATGGTGAAAGCGGCCGGGCGCAGCAAGGCATCCGGTGGTCCCATTTCCCTGTACACCCATCTGCCGTTCTGTGCGCACCTGTGTTACTACTGCGCCTGCAACAAGGTGATCACCAAAAAGCGCGACAAGGCGATGCCTTACGTTGAGCGCCTGCTGAAGGAAGCGGCCATCCAGGCCAAGCTGTTTGGCGCGGACCGTCCGGTCAAGCAGCTGCACTGGGGTGGCGGCACGCCCACCTTTCTGCCCAAGGATGTCATGCAGCACCTGATGGCCGGTTACGGCGAGCTGTTTAACCTGCAGTCAGGCGACGATCACGACTACAGCGTGGAGATTGATCCGCGGGAAGTGGATCAGGACACCCTGCCCACTTTGTGGGACCTGGGCTTCAACCGCATCAGCCTCGGCGTGCAGGACGTGAACCCGGAAGTACAGAAGGCGGTGAACCGCATCCAGCCCCAGGATATGACCCAGGGCGTGCTGGACGAGGCTCGGCGCATCGGCTTCCAGTCCATCAACCTGGACCTGATTTACGGCCTGCCGTACCAGACGCCGGAAAGCTTCGCCGAAACTTTGGAAGAAGTGATCCGTATGTCCCCGGACCGGCTGTCGGTGTTCAGCTACGCGCACCTGCCGGACCGTTTCTACCCGCAGACCCGCATCCAGGCGGACACGCTACCCAGCCCGCAGCAGAAGCTGACCATCCTGCACAACACCATTAACCGCCTGCTGGAGGCCGGTTACGAGTACATCGGTATGGACCACTTCGCCAAGCCGGATGACAGCCTGGCGGTGGCCCAGCGCGAAGGTCGCCTGCACCGGAACTTCCAGGGCTACACCACCCACTCTGACTGCGACCTGGTGTCCCTGGGTGTCTCGGCCATCGGCCAGACCGACGATGCCTACTTCCAGAACAACCACGACCTGGAAGCCTGGGAGAAGTCCATCGACGCCGGCCAGCTGGCGATTATCCGGGGCGTTAACCTGACCCGTGATGACCGCATTCGCCGCTGGGTGATTGGTCAGCTGATCTGCCAGTTCCGGCTGGATCGCCAGCAGTTTGCTGATCAGTGGGGTGAGAACTTCGACCGCTACTTCGCCGACGAGCTGCAGCGCCTGAAGCCGATGATGGAAGACGAGCTGATTGGCGATGACGGCCGCTTGCTGCAGGTACAGCCCGCCGGGCGTCTGCTGATTCGTGCCATTTGCCAGATTTTCGATCTGTATCGCAAGGAAGGCGCCAGCCAGCGGTTCTCCCGCATTATCTGACGCTGCTTAGTGCAGGAGTTTCCCAAGCGGGCTGGCAAGCGATTGTCAGCCGGCTTTTCTTTGGCGCCAGGCTGCTGGCGGTTCCCAGGTCTCGTGCCAGGATTCAAACTTGTCCGCGGGCATGGGGCGGGCAATGCCGAAGCCCTGGGCATGGAGACAGCCCAGTTCGATAAGGCTGCAGCCCTGGTCGGCAGTTTCCACGCCCTCGGCAATGACATCAAAACTGAACGCCCTTGCCAGACCGATGATGCCCTTGATGATGGCCCGGTTGCCCTTGCCATCGTCCATGTCCCGGACAAAGGACTGGTCGATTTTCAGCGTATCCGCGGGCAGCCGCTTCAGGTAATCAAGGGCGGCAAAGCCAGTGCCGAAATCATCCAGCGAGACGCTGACCCCCAGTTTCCGGCACTCCGTGAGTACCTTTCCGGCCCTGTCGATGTCGTTGATCGCGGTGCTTTCCAGGATTTCCAGCTCCAGATTCGCCGGGTTGAAGCCCGGATGCCGACGCAGGTGCCGGCGCAGGGAATTGACGAATTCCGGGTCCAGCAGGTGTATGGCGTTTATATTGACGCTGACCTTGGTCTGAAGGCCCCGGGCGCGCCAGCTTTCCAGTTGGGAAATTGCGGTTGCAATCACCCAGTTGCCAACATCAATGGAAATCGGGTGCTGCTCAATCTGGGGCAGGAACTCGCCCGGCGATACCATTCCCCGTTCCGGGTCCTGCCAGCGCAGCAGCGATTCCACGCCCAGCAGCTCGCCCGTGGCCATGTTCACCTTCGGCTGGTAATGCAGGCAGAGCTGGTTTTCGGTCATGGCCTTGTCGAGCCGCTGCAGTAATTGCGAGAAGGCGCTCTGGTCCCGGCCGTGTTGCGGGTCAAACCAGCTCAGGCGGGCCCGACCATTGTGCTTGGATTGGTGCAGGGCTTCGGTGGCGTGGCGGATCAGGGTATCGGCATCACCGTTATCGCCTGGGAAGGCGGTGGCCCCAATACTGGCTGTCAGGGTGGTGGTGAAGCCGTTGAAGGTGATGGGCTGGCCCAGTTCCTGTTGCAGGCGCTCCAGCATTCGCCGGCCCTGGGCCGGGTTTTCAAGCTGTTCAATCACCAGTAGCAGCTCATCGCCACCGATGCGGGCAAGGGTGTCGCACTCACGGATGATGGATTGCAGACGATGGGCAATCCGCTCAATCAGGATGTCGCCCGAGGCGTGGCCGTATTGATCATTGATCGACGCAAAGTGATCGAGGTCGAATGCCGCCACGATGATCTGATCGTTGCCCCGCCGGGCCAGGGTCAGGGCATGATCCAGGCGGTCCCGAAGCAGGAACTGGTTGGGCAGACCGGTCAGCGGGTCGTGATAGGCACGGTATTCCAGTTCACGGGCGTGCTCGGCCGCCCGGTCGGTGATGTCGGAGGAAATCGAAACGTAGTTTTCGACGCTGCCATGGCGGTTGCGGATGGCGTTGATGGTGGTCAGTTCGGCAAAAAACTCACCATTCTTGCGCCGGTTCCAGATTTCCCCCTGCCAGGTGCCGGTGGTCTTCAGCTCCTGCCACATCGACTTGTAGAAGTCCTTGGTCTGCCTGCCGGATTGCAGCATGTTGGGGTTATGCCCCAGGACTTCCTGCCGGGTATAGCCGGTGTTGGTGGTGAACGCCTCATTAACCTCGATGATCCGTGCCTGACTGTCGGTCACCGTTATCCTGTCGTGGGTGTGCTCAAAGACCGCCTTGGAAAGCAGGAATCGCAGCTGGGTCTGCTGGAAGATCAATACCGCGAAGGTTAGACAGGCCAGCAGCGTGAGCGGCGAAATAATCATGTAGCGCCAGAGCTCGTGGCGGGCGGATATTAACAGCTGTGCGGCTTCTTCCAGGAGGTTGTCGACAAGCCCGGCTTCAACACCGGCGATGTGCCGCATGCGTTCGGTCTGCCAGGCGAACCACTGTTCCGGGGTCGCTCCGTTTAGCAGGGCTGCCTGGCCTTCGGGAGCCAGCAGCTGGTTGCGATAGCGGGTTGCGGGTGAATCAAAATTCAGCGCCTCGGCAGCGGCTTTAATGTCAATCGGACCCAATAGGCTCTGGCGGGCATTCTGCTGCTGACCGGCCAACATGAGTAACTGGTGTTGCTGCAAATCCGTCAGTTCGCCGGCGACCAGGGCATCGGCGATCACCAGGCCTTCCTTGCTAAGCAGCTCTTTCAACCGGTTAAGTACGGAATAAGCCGCGAGTTTGCGGCCAATCTGGTTGTTTTCGGCCATGGCCGGCAGACGGTTGATCAGCTCATTGAGCTGTTCTATATGGCGGGTGAAGAACTCGCGGGCCTGTTCGGGTGTGGCCGTTAGCTGGTCGATGGCCGGGCGCAGGCTGGCCAACTCATTCAGGGAATGGCTGAGTGTCCTGATGTCGCTGAGATAGGTCGAGTTGGCGCCCCGGGGCATGGGTTTGCTGAGGGCAACCTGCAGTGAGGTGCGCCGGTGTTCGGTGGCTTCCCGGGCGGCCTGCAGTCGGTCAGACAGCCCCACGCTGCCATCAGTGCTCAGGCGCAGGACGCTGATGTCACGTTCCCGCTGGAGTTCGCTGGCCAGGTTCCCCGCCTCGATGGCCAATGTGGTGTGGCGCTCCAGCTTTTCCAGGTTCTGGGTGATCTGGTAGCGCTCAATGCCACTGACCACCGTCATCCACACCACGGCAACCACCAATGGGGTGAACGCGAACATGAACCTGACCGACAAGGGCAGTCGGTCAAATTCATGGAGTGCTTTGGTAAGCCACGGGTTGTTGTCGTTCAATCTCTGTTATCCGGCCTTTCGTGTGTTGTCCTGAACTTTGAACTCATTAGCCAGATCTTGCAGTTCACGAGCAAGACGGGCCTGCTCCTGAGTGACTTCCGTGATCTCCTGTGACCCGGTCAGGGACAGGATGGCAACTTCACTGACAGATTCCATATTGCCGGCCAGCTCCCGGGTAACTGCGACCTGCTCTTCGGAAGCGGTGGCAATCTGAGTGGCCATGTCGGAAATCCGGTTTACATCGGTCAGGATTTCCGCAAAGGTTTGTTCCATCTCGGATGCCTGTTCGCTGGTTTCATTTGCAAGCTTGTGGCTTGAGATGATCGAGCGACTGGCGCTGTCTGTGATGTCCTTGAAACCGTTAATGATCTCTTCGATCTGGGTGGTGGACTCGTGTGTCTGTTGCGCGAGGGTGCGGACCTCATCGGCCACAACCGCAAAGCCTCGCCCATGCTCGCCGGCCCGGGCTGCCTCAATAGCTGCGTTCAGTGCCAGCAGGTTGGTTTGGTCAGCCACCTTACGGATAACATCAACAACATCACTGATGGAGCCACTGCGTTTTTCAAGCTCTTCAATAACTTCGTTGACTTCCTGAACCGATTTGGCGAGCGAACGAATGCGCGTCACGCTGGAGTGTAACACACGCTCGCCCGTCTGACTTTTTTCCATTGCACGACTGGAGGCATCAGCCACCTCATTGGTGTTCTGGGAAATCTCTTCGGAGGTCGCTGTCATCTCCTCGGTAGCCGCAGCCACCTGTTCGATTTGCTCCTGCTCTTTCTTTATCTGCTTGGAATTCTGTCCGGCCGTGGAACTGGTTTCCTCCGTGGCGGTGGCCAGTTGGACGCTGGCCCGGTCGATCTGCTGAAGGGCGGCGCGGAAGCGGGCGAACAGCTGATTGATGGCATCGGCGATGGTGCCGATTTCATCCTTGCTGGTGACCGGGATCTCGTGGGTCAGGTCTTTCTGTTCCATGGCAGCATGTAGGCTGCTGCGCAGAACGTGCACCTGGCGATGAATGGCGTGGATGATGAAGATCATCAGGAATATGACCAAGGCAATCGCGGCTGCCGCAATGGAAGCGACAATGATCAGGTTGTTACGGTCCTGGGCCACGGCCTGGGAAGCCAGGCTTTCCACTTGATCGAGCATGTCTTCGCGGATGTCATTCATGGCATCGATGCGGATTGTCGAGGTCTCGAACCAGTCAGGGGCGTCCAGCGCATACATGCCGGCCGGGCTGCTGAGCAGAGTCTCCCTCTGGCTGGCCAGGGCGCGGTTTTCCTGGGTATCGGCGAAGCCGTCGATCTGCTCGCGAATGCCTCCATCGGAAGACAGCATGGTAGTTGCTGTGTGCAGATAAGCATCCTGGCGGCCGGCCAGCGTGGTGATCTGACCCACGCTCGGCAGGTCAAAATTGCCACTGCGAATCAGCCCGGCTCCCTTGGCGCGTTCTCGACCGGACATCTCGGCAGCCTGGGCCAGGGCAAAATAGGCGTTAATCTGGCGGGCCAGTTCCGGATCCTCAGTCCTGCGGACGAGCAGCGCGATGCGATCGACGATGTCCATAATCAGGCCGGTGTACTGGCTGGCGGATTCGGAGAGGCTCGCTGCTCGAGCATCCACTTGCTGGCGCAGGGCAGACAGGTTCCCTGCGTCCTGGGTGAAACGCTCGATGCTGTCGCGGACGGCGGCGTCGAAGTCTGCTTCTGACAGGACGTCCTTCAGATTGGTTCGATAGCCGGACAGTGCGCGGTCTGTTGCCTGACGCTGGGCTTGCAGAGCCTGGGCCGCTTTTGTTGCCGCCTCGGAGCCTGGATCGCTGGCAATGAAGACGGCGGAGCGCCCGCGTTCGCGCTGCAGTTCCTCGGCCACGGGATCGCCAATGTCTGCCAGCCGGACCATCTCTTTCACGTGCTGCATGCTGCTCAGCTCGCTGGCGGTCTCCTTAATGCTCTGTGCCGCAAAGAGGATCAGTGCGACCAGGGCGGGCAATACCAACGCAATGAGTTTGCCTCGCATTGATAAGTTATTAATAAAGCTCATGTTAGACGCCCCTATTACTGAATGCTCGGGCTATTATCCGACAGTGTAGATGACTCGGGTATCGGCGTGTCGGGGTAAGAATTTAGGTATTGAATTCTTTGTAAGCGGTTGTAAATAAATGTTAATTCGATGATTTTAAGGGTAGTTTTAAGGCGGTAAGAAGTAGTACGTAGAGTACCTCCATAGAGGTATTCAGGAGTTTTGGTGGCTTTGCTGACAAAGGTCAAGGAGGCGTTAATGGCCGATGGCTAGGGTATCTCTACGATTCCCCGTGGAGAAACCCATGGAACTTGTTTGCCCTGCCGGCAGTCTGCCGGCCCTGAAAAAAGCAGTAGATAACGGCGCCGATGCCGTCTACATCGGTTTTCGCGACAGCACCAACGCCCGCCAGTTTGCCGGCTTGAATTTCAACGACAAGCGTGCCCGTGAAGGCATCGAATACGCCCATGCCCGTGGCAGCCGGGTGTTCTGCGCAATCAACACCTACCCCCAGCCAGACGGCTGGCAGCAATGGACGGCGGCGGTGGATCGGGCCGCCGGTCTGGGTGTGGACGCCATTATCCTGGCGGACATGGGGCTGCTGGATTACGCCGCCAACAAATACCCGCACATTGCCCGTCACCTTTCCGTTCAGGGCTCGGCCACCAGTTACGAAGCCTTGTCGTTCTACAAGGATAACTTTGGAATTCGGCGGGCGGTGTTGCCGCGGGTACTTTCATTAGACCAGGTTCGGGGCGTGGCCAGACACAGCCCGGTGGAGCTGGAGGTCTTCGCCTTTGGCAGCCTGTGCATCATGGCCGAGGGGCGGTGCTACCTGTCGTCCTACTTGACCGACGAATCCCCCAACACCCGTGGAGCTTGCTCGCCCGCCAAGGCCGTACGTTGGGAGGAAACGCCTCAGGGGCTCGAATCCCGCCTGAATGAAGTGCTGATTGACCGCTACGGCCCGGGTGAGTCGGCTGGCTATCCCACCCTGTGCAAAGGCCGTTTTGAGGTCGAGGGCAGCGTTTACCACGCCATAGAAGAGCCGGTGAGCCTGAACACCCTGGACCTGTTACCGGAGCTGAAGGAACTGGGCATCAGCGCCGTGAAAATCGAAGGCCGGCAACGCAGCCCGGCTTATATTGCGGATGTGGCCCGAACCTGGCGCCAGGCCCTGGACCGGGTGCAGGCAAGTGCCGATGGTTTCGAGGTGGACGCCGCCTGGAACCACACCCTGGCCGGACTTTCCGAAGGTGGCCTGACCACCATCGGTGCCTATCATCGCAAATGGAAATAGGGTGACCCTTTTATGATGAAGCTTTCCCTTGGTCCGATTCTGTGGTTCTGGAGCAAGCAGTCGGTCTTTGATTTTTATGGCGAGGCGGCGGACTGGCCGGTGGACACCATTTACCTGGGCGAGGTGGTGTGCTCGCGGCGCAGGGAACTGAAGCCCGACGATTGGCTGGGCCTGGCTCGGGATCTCAAGGCCTGTGGCAAACAGGTGGTGTTGTCCACGCTCACGCTGATTGAGTCCGAGGCCGATCTGCGCCGGTTGCGCCACTTTTGCGAGCAAGACGAGTTCCTGGTGGAGGCGAACGACCAGAGCGCCATGCAGGTGGCGGTTCGCAACAACCTACCCTTTATCACCGGCCCGTCCATGAACATCTACAACACCGCTACCCTGAAGCTGCTGGCCAAGCAGGGGCTACAGGGCTGGAACCTACCGGTGGAGTTGGGCAAGGAAACTCTGGCCCAGTTGATTGGAGAGCTGGAACAGGAGGGGCTGGATCTGCCCGCTGAAGTGTTCTCATGGGGCTTCCTGCCCCTGGCCTGGTCGTCCCGCTGCTTTACCGCCCGGCACTACAACCTGCCCAAGGACAACTGTGAGTTCCGTTGTCTGCAACATCCGGACGGCCTGGCGCTGCGTTCGCGGGAGAGTCAGGAGCTGTTTCGCATCAACGGCATCTCGACCCTCTCAGGTTCCCGTTACGACCTGATGCGGGAGTTGCCGGATATGGAGCGCATGGGCGTTGGCACCGTGCGCCTGAGTCCGGAACACCAGGGCATGGATGAGGTGGTTAAACGTTTTGATCAGGTACGCCGGGGGGAAGTCCCGGACACCGACCCGCTGGCGCTGGTGGAAGCGCCGCCATGTAACGGTTACTGGTATGGCAAGCCGGGGATGGATTTGTACAAGGAGGAGGTATAGTTGGCTTCCGCTTATCGGAGCGTGACTTCAGCGAAGTGGCCTTCCCCCATAAACAGAGTCTGGAGGCCGGTTTTAGCCTAACGGGTATCCTTTCTTTGATGTTTTTGAATTTCCGACGGCCAGATCATAGGCTTTGGGTATCGAGATTCCGGAGACTTTATCTATGGATATTCGACTCAAACGTGCCTATGAGACCCCCGCCCGGTCCGACGGCCCACGCATTCTGGTAGACCGGATCTGGCCCCGGGGCGTTGCCAAAGACGACGCCAACATCGCCCATTGGCTCAAGGGGCTGGCTCCATCCACCGACTTGCGCAAGTGGTTCGGACACGATCCGGATAAGTGGCGAGAGTTCCAGGATCGGTATCTGAAAGAACTGAAGGGTGGCGAAGCCGGGGAAGACCTGGATGTCTTTAAACGACTGCTTTCAGAGCACAATCGCATTACGCTGGTGTTTGCTGCGAAGGATACAGAGCACAATAACGCAGTGGCTCTTCGGGACTTTATCCTGGAGGGCAGGCTTTAGCTGCATCCGGCGCCCTGTTGAAATCCGGACAGCTTTTGGCTCAAAAGATGTATTAGGAATGAATCAAGTGTAATGGTGGCAAGAGTGACAGTATGAGCTTTTGGGAAGGCGGTAAATGTGTATAAGCGCCGACCGGTGGCTGCAGAGTGAGGAGAGAGTCATGGCCAGAGTCTGGCTCTGTGCTATATAGTATTTGGGAATAAATATATCACCGTTTGGAGGTGGGTCATAACCGTTAACGAAGGTCTTCGTTTAATGGCAGGGGTTTTTACCCTGATTTCCATTATCCTCGCTCATTATGTCAGCCCCTGGTGGCTCCTGTTCACCGCTTTCATTGCCCTGAACCTGATTCAGTCGGCTTTCACCAAGTGGTGTCCGGCCATGGTGATTCTCAAGAAGCTGGGCTTTAAGGAAGAGCGGCCGGTTAACTGATGGTTATCCGCCAAACGGCCACAGAATCTGTCTCAGGCTGATACCCCACTCCAGGCTGTCCAGCAGGTTTTTGAGGGCCAGGCCCAGTTCGGTGTCGCCTTCGATCACCAGGCGGCGCTGGAAAAACAGCTGGTCCGGGTCCTGGCGCCGTTCGGCCAGGGTTTTGAAGGCGGCGAGGGAGCCGCGAATGGTTGCTTCTCCGGTGCCGTTGTCCACCGCCAGACGGCCTTTGGCGAAGGCCAGGGTAAGGCCGGGATGACCGCCGGTAACCTCCAGCCGTATGCGCCGGCCCTCGAAGTCGTCGAATTCGCCTTCAGCGATGGCGTCGGCAAACAGTCGGTTCAGGACTGGTTCCACGGCCTTTCGTTTGAGAAATAGCGGGATGCCGCGGTCGATCGCGCCAAGCGCCGGGGCTGGCGAGGGTAAGTATTCGCGCAGGAATGCCGCTGACTGGTCCAGCAGATCGCCGGGCTGTCGGGTGGGCATTGCCGGTAAGCGGGGCATGGGCAGCTGCATGGGAATCTCCGCAAAACATGAGTCCGGGCAGCTTAGCCCAAACCGGCGCTCATCGGATTGACATAACTCAGTTGAAGCCGTGCGTCGTCAGCTCCGGTGAAAGCCTTCTTCCACGGCCCAGACAGCCACTTCCACCCGGGAGCGCAGGTTGAGTTTTTTCAGCAGGTGTTTGACGTGCACTTTCACCGTGCCGTCGCTAATGTCCAGTTTGCGGCCGATCATCTTGTTGGACAGGCCCTCGGCAATCAGACGCAGGATGTCCTTCTCCCGTGGGGTCAATGTATCGAAGTCCGGACGCGATGCCTGTTGTGGCTTATTGGAGCGCAAGGCCTCGGCCAGCAGCGTGGTCAGCCGATCACTGATCACCAGTTTGCCGGTGGCAGCCTGGTGTAACTGGTCGATCATGTCATCCGGCTCCATATCCTTGAGCAGGTAGCCGTCGGCGCCGGCGCGCAGGGCGGCCACCACGTCGTCTTCCTGGTCGGAGACGGTGAACATGACAATGCGGGAGCTGAGGCTCTGTTCCCGGAGTTTTTTCAGGGCCTCAATGCCGTCCATTTCCGGCATGTTCAGATCCATCAGGATCAGGTCGGGCTCCAGTTCGGTGGCCAGGCGGATACCATCCATGGCGTTACTGGCCTCGCCGGCGACCGTCATATCGTCTTCCAGTTCGATCAACTGCTTGATGCCCTGGCGCAGCAGTGGATGATCGTCAATCAGCAGAATGCTTGCGGGTGTTTCGCTCATTGGGTCTCTCGTGGTTATCGACTGCCGGTCAGGCCGGCGTTGTTTCGGTGGTAATCAGGCTCCGGCTTTTCGGGATGAACGTGAGAACAACTTCCACGCCCTTTTCGGGCCGGTTACTAACGTGTATCTGGCCGCCCAGTGTGCGAGCCCGGTCCTGCATGATCACCAGGCCGTAATGGTTAATCGGCTGGCCGGTTTTGGGCAGCCCCTTGCCGTTATCGATAATGCGGGCACACACGCGCGGCGACTCAAACTGTATTTCCACCCGGATGTCCGTGGCCTCGGCGTGTTTCACGGCGTTGGCCAGGCCCTCCCGCACAATCTGCAGGGTATGGATTTCTTCGTTCGGAGACAGCGTTTGGGGCGGCAGGTTGTAAATCAGGGTTACCGGTTTGCCCAGGCGCTCTGAAAACTCATCAATGGTCTTGTTCAGGGCGCTGGCCAGGTCCGGGGTGTCGAGCTTGAGGCGGAACGTCGTGAGCAATTCCCTTAGCTGCCGATACGCGCTGTTCAGGCCGGTGCTCAGCTCGTCGAGGATGTCTTCGTGGGCCGCTTTCTGGCTACCTTCAATGTTCAACCGCCGCAGACGGGTGACCTGCATTTTCAGGTAGGACAGGGATTGCGCCAGTGAATCGTGCAATTCGCGGGCGATAACGGTGCGCTCTTCGGCCAGGGTGATTTGCTGCTCTTCGGTGATCTGGCGCTCGAGGAATATCGCAGTGGCCAACTGGTCAGTCAGGGTTTCGAGCAGACGCCGTGCTGTGGCAGAAAGTTCCTGGTCAGCCGGGTACCACACTTCAAGTGTACCCAGGAGCTGCCCAGGGGTGCGGATTGGCAGCAACAGGCGCCGGCCATCGCTAGTACTGACCGGCAGATCATCCATGGCCTGCGGCGTGACCAGACAGGCATTGCAGTGGTGATCCCGGCAGTAGAATGGTCGCTGGTCTGTGGCGGTGGTCAGCGCCTCCACCGGTTCGTCGGACGCTTTGTCGTGCAGGTAAAGGCGGATCGGGCCTACCCCTAAAAGGGCTTCCAGTTCCTGAAGCATGGGGATGGCGCCACTGCACAGGTCATGGTTGGCGAACAGCTGGCGGCTGGCTGAGTGCATGGTTTGCAGGGCTGCCTGGCTGATTTCCAGTTCCTCGGTCTTCTGGCGGGCCCGGGTTTCCAGCTCGTGGTAGGTCAGGGCCAGTTCGTCGGTCATCTGGTCAAAGGCCGAACCGAGGCGGGCGAGCTCATCGGAGCCTTTTAGCCGGGCCTTGCGAGAAAAATCCTTGTGGCCAACGGCCGTGGCGATGCTGATCAGTTTGCTCAATGGCTTGAGGACACGGTTTTTCAGGTCAACAAACAGGGCGATGACGATCATGATGGAGAACACCATGCTGGTCACCTGAATCAGGTGCAGCAGGTCAATGCGAGCCTCGGTGCGTTCCTCCAGCATGCTGACCAGTTGGCTGACTTCCGATGTGTAACTCTGGGCCGTGGATAGCGTCGCGGCTGTTAGGGCTGAGCCTGGAACATGTTCCTGGATTGCAGGTTTCAGATCGGTTTGCCAGATGGCGCGGACCTTCGCGTATTGAAGGGCCAGAGGGTGGTCGTCCGTGCGAGGAATGGATTGAACCACCGCCGGCGCTTCAATCAGTTCCTCGTATTCATCCATTCGATCACTGATTGTCTGCGCATTGGTCTGTGTCTCGCTGGCCGCTGCGGCGATCAGTTGAAACGCCCCCATGCGCAGCAGGCCGGCCTGGTTGATTGCCGTCGCGTTCCCCTTAATGCTGTTGGAGACTGCCAGGGTACTGGCCATGCTCACAATGGCGGTCAGAACGATAGCGCCAATGACAATGGCAATCCGGTTCACCAGAGGATGTCTTGAGGTCATGCAGTGCCTTAATGCTCCCTGGGTTGATAACGGGGTGTGGGCTTTCGGGATTATGGCGGACAACCCGAGAGCCGGGTACCTCTTTGAGGATAGTCAATTACCCCGATAGTTGTTAACCCATGATAGATTTTGACCCTTTCCATGGCAAAAGTTGACAATAAAAGGTGACTTTTAAAAGGGAAAAATGAGCTGTGCTGGCCAACCATGATCTCGAGGGTGATGAGCGACTGTCCTCGCTGGCGGTAATCCTTCCGCTGGTGGTGACGGGCTTTATCGTGGCGGCCAGTTGCTGGACCCTGTTTGCGGTTGCCGGCGTGCATCTTCGCGATGAACTTGCCTTGAGCAGTCTGCAGTTTGGCACTCTTCTGGCCACACCCATGGCGTTCAGTGCGGCCCTGGCCATCCCGGCTGGTTTGGCTGCCCAGCGCTATGGTGCGCGCGGGGTTATGCTTTGGTGCCTGGCGGGGTTGGCAGTGTGTATGGCGCTGTTGCTGGGTGTTGAGAGTTTCTATGGCTATCTGGCGGTTGCCAGTGGGCTTGGTTTTGCCGGTGGTTTTTACAGCGCCGGCCTGCAGTTTGTCATTAGCCACAGCACACTAGGGCGCCTCGGGCTGGTGCTGGGTGTGTTTGGTTCCGGGGTGACCGGCGCAGGCGTAACCTATTATCTGGTACCAGTCTTTCATGAGGCCTTCGCCTGGCAGGGCGTACCCCTGGCCTATCTGGTGGTGCTGCTGTTGGTAATGGCGCTGCTGCTGATGCTGACGGATCGGGAACCGGAGCCTGAACGGCGGGAAATGTCCAGCCCCACTTCCTTTTTTGAGTTTTTTGAACTCCTTCAAAAGAGCCAGGCTCTGGGTTTGAGTGTTGACTTCGGCCTTGTTGCCGGCAGTTTTTTTGCCCTGGCTCTCTGGTTACCGGACTTTTTTTCGGCCCAATTTGATTTGCAACTGGAAGCCGGCGCCGGCATGGCGCAGTGGTTTGTGATTCCGGGTGCTCTGGCACAGATAGCTGGAGGCTGGCTATCGGATCGGATGGGCAGCCCCAGGGTCATCATGTGGGCTTTGGCGCTCTGTCTGGGCGCCCTTTTTATTCTCTCCTATCCACCCATGACGCTCTTCATACGGGGAATTGAGGCCACGATTGTGATTGAGTACTCGCTGCCGTTGCTGGTGGAAGGTGGCGTGGTGGTGTTGCTCGGTCTGGGTATGGGCTGTGCCATGGGCAGTATGCAGAGGGCAGTGATTCTGAGGCACCGGGCCGATGCCGCGCTGTTTGCTGGTTTTCTGTTGGTTGCCGCCTGCTCGGTGGCCTTTGTCCTGCCCTTGATCTTTGGCGCGATCAACCAGTGGGTGGGGGTGCGTACGGCCGTGTTCATGGTCCTTTTTGGCCTGCTGGGAACCAGTTTGCTGCTCTTTATCTGGCGCACCCATCGGGGGAAAGGACAAGCTTTTGTCGTTCAAAAGAATTGAGTTGAGTCAAATTTTGGGGCATCACCGGCTTTCTACCCCCATGGGGGGAGCGATTTTTCAGTGTTCTCCCTCTAGCATCATTAAACGAATATTAATAATACATGAATATGCGGGAGAGGACCCATGGCAATGACCCAGACTGTAGAAAGTGATTATGCCAAACCGGTACTGGTGGCTGTGAACTCAACCCCGAAAGAGGATCGGCTTGACGCCCTGCGAAGGCATGCCATGTTCCGGACCATGCGCCCGGACGATGTGGACTATCTGATTCAACAGTCCCGTCACCTGCAGCTCGGCCATCACCAGTTGCTGTATCGCCAGGATATGCCCGCCCACCACTTTTTCTTTGTGCTATCCGGGCGCCTGCGCCTGTATCGTCTGGATTCCTCTGGTATTGATCGGACTCTCGACAGTATCGCCCCTGGAGACTGTTTTGCCGAAGTGATGATTTACGCCGAGCCGGCTCGCTATGCCTGCTACGCAGAGGCCCTTAAATCCAGTGAAGTGCTGATGATCCCAATTCGTGCCTATCGGGATATGCTGGCGCGAAACCCGGAGTATGCGCAGGCGGCTCTGAATCACTACGCCCAGCGTGCCGTTACCCGTTTTCACGAGCTGGAAATCATGACCGTCCAGAACGCCCGGGACCGCTTGATTCGCTACTTGATTGATTTGCTGCCCAATGGTGAGGAGCAGGGAGGCGAGGTGGAACTGCCATTGCCCAAGTGTCTGGTGGCGTCCAGGCTGGCCATGCAGCCGGAAACTTTTTCGCGAATTCTGGCCGATCTGAAAGCCAGTGGTCTGGTGCGGGTGAACCGCAGTCGGCTGTTCATTTCAGACCCTCAGCGCCTGACCGAAATCAGCCAGTAACAGGCATCGGATGCCATTTCAGGAAGAGGGTTGAACTTTGATCATAAGAAGCCTATAAGATGCATGTTAAAGATGTATTTCGGAGGATTCTTATGGAAAACCTTTTGTTCAGAGCGAACAGTGCAATGGTCTGGTCACTGCTCGGTCTCGTAATGACGATAGTGCTGGCCTACCCGATGGCCCATTACCTGCCCATGGCCATCCAGATTCTTGCACACGTGGGTACGCTGCTTTTTGCCGTGGGCATCAAGGTTGCGTACGTTGCCAGGCTGGTATTTCTTAGCCGTTTGGGCAGACCTGTCCACTGAATATCGGTAGAATAGATAATGATCAAATCCCGAGCGTGATTCCCGTGATCAGTGAGCGTGTTGGCAGAACCGGTTTTCGCTTTCTTGCGTATACCTCAGCAGGATTGGCAATAGCTGGCGTGGTTCTCCCGCTGGTGCCGACAACTCCGTTTGTTCTCCTGGCCGCGTTTTTTGCCAGCAAGGGCTCGCCGGCGTTTGCAGCCTGGTTGGCGGCTCACCCTACCTTTGGGCCCGCGATTGACCAGTGGCGTGAACGTCGGGCTGTCCCGGGCAAGGCGAAATGGCTGGCCTGTATGATGATGGCGGCCAGCTGGGGGCTTCTGTTGGCGGTGGGTACATCGGCCCATGTCCTGGCCCTCTCGGGTGTGTTTTTGTTGGTCGTGGCAGTTTATCTGGTGACACGCCCAACCTGTTGAAGAATTTGTCCATTTGGAGCATCGCATGCACATCACCCGTTACACCGATTATTCATTGAGGGTTCTCATTTATCTGGCTGCAGAGGGTGATCGGCTGGCGACCATTCAGGAAATCGCAGACAGTTACCAGATTTCCAAGAACCACCTGATGAAGGTGGTGCACCAGCTCAACAAGAAGGGATACATCGAGACGGTTAGGGGCAAGAATGGCGGTATGCGGCTGCATATGGCGCCGGAAGATATCAATATCGGTATCCTGATTCGGGAAACCGAGCAGGATCTCAACATCGTCGAGTGTTTCTCATCAAAAAATGCTTGTAAGATCACTCCTGTTTGCGGTCTGAAAGGCATGTTCAACGAAGCACTCAAGGCCTTCCTGGAAGTGCTGGACAAGTACACCCTGGCGGATGTGATCCGCGATCCTCATCGTCCCCAGTTGTTGCGCCTGCTTCAGATCGCCTGAACCTGTCAGCCTTAATCGCAATAACAACCAGGGAACGCCATGCAGACAAAATTCCTTCTCGACGAAAGTCAGATGCCGAAGTACTGGTACAACCTTCAGGCGGATTTGCCGGAGCCCTTGCCTCCCGTACTTCACCCCGGAACGCACCAGCCAGTCACCCCCGATGACATGGAGCCTTTGTTCCCCAAGGCCCTGATCGAGCAGGAAATGACCACCGAGCGGGAGATTGACATCCCCGAACCGGTGCGCGATGTCTACCGCCTCTGGCGCCCGGCGCCCCTGTACCGGGCCTACGGCCTGGAAAAGGCCCTGGGCACCTGTGCGAAGATTTTCTACAAGTACGAAGGCGTGAGCCCGGCCGGCAGTCACAAGCCCAACTCGGCCATTCCCCAGGCGTTCTATAACCGCGAAGCGGGTATTCGCACCCTCACCACGGAAACCGGCGCTGGCCAGTGGGGCACCTCGCTGTCATTTGCCGGCTCGCTGTTCGATATGGACGTCACCGTGTTTCAGGTGAAGGTGTCCTATGATCAGAAACCCTATCGACGTGCCGTCATGGAAACCTACGGCGCCAATTGTGTGGCGTCCCCATCAAATCTGACCGAATTCGGCCGCAAGGTACTGGCGGAAACACCGGACCACACCGGCAGCCTGGGCATCGCGATTTCCGAGGCGGTGGAGCTGGCGGTGAAGGACCCGAACACCAAGTATGCCCTGGGCTCAGTACTCAACCATGTATTGTTGCACCAGTCGGTGATTGGCATGGAATCCATGCAGCAGATGGAGATGGCCGATTGCTGGCCGGACGTGATTGTCGGCTGCACCGGTGGTGGGTCCAACTTTGCCGGCATGGCCTTCCCGTTCATCGGTCACGCCCTGCGCGGTGGCGAAAAATCCCGCATCGTGGCGGTGGAACCCTCCGCCTGCCCGACGCTGACCCGGGGCAAGTACGCCTACGATTACGGCGACACCGCCCAGATGACCCCGATGACCAAGATGCATACCCTGGGCTCCGGCTTCACGCCGCCCGGTTTCCATGCCGGCGGTTTGCGTTACCACGGCATGGCGCCGCTGGTGTCCCACGCCAAGGAGCTGGGGCTGTTTGATGCCGTGTCCTACACCCAGCGTGAATGTTTCGAGGCCGGCGTGCTGTTTGCCCGCCACGAGGGCATTGTGCCGGCGCCGGAAGCCAACCACGCGGTTAAGGGCGCCATTGAGGAAGCCCTGCGCTGCAAGCGCGAAGGCAAGGAAGAGGTGATCCTGTTCAACCTCTGTGGTCACGGCCATTTCGATATGGCGGCCTACACCTCTTACTTTGCTGGCGACCTGAGCGATCACGAATACGACGATCAGGAACTGGCCATGGCGCTGTCGGGCCTGCCTTCCGTAAAAGCCGAATAACCGGTTTAGCTCTTTCCCCGAAAAAAAACTGCCCCGCTGCCGCCGGTATTGGTCTGCCGGCGGCAGCGGGGCAGTGCGTGAAAGTCTTTTATTCCGGGGCTGGCGTCGGGCAGTGGAATTCTTCCACCACTACGCCTTCTTCCACGCTTTCCAGGTGCACATCAAAACCCCACAGCCGGTGCACGTGCCGGACCACTTCCTCGGTATCCTCACCCAGCGGTACGCGATCCACGGGGATGTGACGCAGGGTCAGGGAACGGTCGCCGCGCACATCCACGTTCCACACCTGGATATTGGGTTCCCGGTAGCTGAGGTTGTACTGGCGCGCCAGTTTTTCCCGCAGCGGCCGGTAGCCAGGATCGTCATGGATGGCGGTGACGGTGTAGTGATCTTCCAGTTCATCGTTTTCGATGGCGAACAGCCGCAGGTCACGCATCACCTTTGGCGACAGAAACTGCTGGATGAAGCTCTCGTCCTTGAAGTTGTGCATGGCGAAATGCAGAGTTTCCAGCCAGTCGCTGCCGGCGATGTCCGGGAACCACTCCCGGTCCTCGTCGGTGGGATTCTCGCAGATCCGGCGTAGGTCGCTGAAGATGGAGAAGCCCAGGGTGTAGGGGTTGATGCCGGAGTAGTAGGGGCTGTCGAAGGGCGGCTGGTAGATCACCGCCGAGTGGCTCTGCAGGAACTCCAGCATGAAGCCGTCGTTCACCAGCCCCTTGTCGTACATGCGGTGCAGCAGGGTGTAGTGCCAGAAGCTGGCCCAGCCCTCGTTCATCACCTGGGTCTGGCGCTGGGGATAGAAATACTGGCCCAGCTTGCGCACGATGCGCACGATTTCCCGCTGCCAGGTCTCCAACAGCGGCGCGTTCTTTTCAATGAAGTACAGCAGGTTTTCCTGCGGCTCTTCCGGGTAACGGCGGCGGTGGCGTGCCGGGTCCTCGTCTTCTTCGGATTTGGGAATGGTGCGCCACAAATCGTTCAGCCGCCGCTGCAGGTATTCCTCCCGCTCCTGTTGTCGCCGGGCTTCCTCGGCGGCGGATATGGGTGGCGGGCGCTTGTAACGGTCCACGCCGTAGTTCATCAGGGCGTGGCAGGAATCCAGGACTTCTTCCACCGCATCCACGCCGTAGCGCTCCTCGCATTCGGACACGTAGGTGCGGGCAAATACCAGGTAGTCGATGATGGCGCTGGCGTCGGTCCAGGTGCGGAACAGGTAATTACCTTTGAAGAAGGAATTGTGCCCGTAACAGGCGTGGGCGATCACCAAAGCCTGCATGGGCAGGGTGTTTTCCTCCATCAGGTAGGCGATGCACGGGTTGGAGTTGATGACAATCTCATAGGCCAAGCCCATCTGCCCGCGCTCGTAGCCCTTGGCAGTGGTCAGGAACTGCTTGCCGAAGGACCAGTGGTTGTAGCCCACTGGCATGCCCACCGAGCTATAGGCGTCCATCATCTGCTCGGCGCTGATCACCTCGATCTGGTTGGGGTAGGTGTCCAGGCCGAATTCCTTGGCGCACTTGGCGATTTCCTCGTTGTACTCCCGGATCAGGTCGAAGGTCCATTCCGAGGTAGTGGAAATCGGCTGGCGGGCCGGTGAGGGCTCCACCGGCTCCACGGGTTCGCGTTCCGGGGCGTTCGGACGGTCAGCGTGACGGCTCATGCGGCTTTCCTCTCGAACAGTTGTCGGAATACCGGGTAAATATCGCCGGGGTCGGCGATCTGCTGCATGGCGAAGGCGTCCGGAAACTGCTCCTGGACTTCCTCGTACTGGTACCAGAGCATCTGGTGGTCGTTCGGGGTGATCTCCACGTAGGCGTAGTACTGCACCAGTGGCAGCAACTGGTTGGCCAGCAGCTGGCTACAGATGGGGGAGTCGTCGTTCCAGTTATCACCATCGGAGGCCTGGGCGGCGTAGATGTTCCACTCCGCCGGCGAATAGCGGGCCTCAATGATCTGGTGCATCAGGCGCAAGGCGCTGGAAACGATGGTGCCCCCGGTTTCCCGGCTGTAGAAGAATTCCTCCTCGTCCACCTCCTTGGCGCTGGTGTGGTGGCGGATGAACACCACTTCGATCTTCTTGTAGTTCTTCTTCAGGAACAGGTACAGCAGGATGAAGAAACGTTTGGCGATGTCTTTGTGGACCTGCGTCATGGAGCCGGAGACGTCCATCAGGCAGAACATCACGGCGCTGGTGGCCGGCCGGGGCTGTTTCACATGCTGGCGGTAGCGCAGGTCGATGTCATCAATGAAGGGAATGCGTTTGACGTTGGCCTTCAGTCGGGCGATTTCTTCCTCCAACGCCTGGATCTGGTCCGCCTTGCTGAACACCGGGTCGGCGTCATCGGCGGCGGATTTCAGATCCGCCAATTGGCGCTCGAGTTCCCGGATCTTGCGCTTTCGGGCTCCACCCAGGCCCAGCCTTCTGGCGTGGGCGCCTCGCAATGAACGCACCACGTCCAGTTTGGCCGGAATGCCCTGATTGGTAAAGCCGGCGCGCACGTAGTTGAAGGCCTCGGTGTCCTTGAGTTTCTTGCGGGCCAGGTTCGGCAGCTCCAGGTCATCGAACAGGAAGTCCAGAAACTCTTCCTGGGTAATCTGGAAGGCGAACTCGTCCATGCCTTCGCCATCGGGACTGGCCTGGCCCTGGCCGGAACCCCGGCCACCGCCGCCCTCGGGTTTGTCGATGGTGTCGCCGGCCACCCACTCGTGGTTGCCTGGGTGAACCATTTCCCTTCGCCCGCCCTGGCCATGGTGGAAGACCGGCTCGTCTATGTCGCGGCTGGGGATGCTGATACTTTCCCCCCGCTCGACGTCGGTAATGGAGCGTCTGTGCACCGCCTCGCTCACCGCTTTCTTGATGTGATGGCGGTAGCGGCGCAGGAACCGTTCCCGGTTCACCGCACTCTTGTTCTTGCCGTTCAATCGCCGATCGACGATGTGTGTCATACCCATGGTGCTACTCCCGTCAGTAACCGGTTACTGACCTAGTGAGACTTGCGAACACGCAGGTACCACTCGGCCAGGAGCCGGACCTGCTTCTCGGTATAGCCTCTGTCGACCATGCGCTCGACGAACTGCTTGTGTTTCTTCTGGTCTTCCTGGCTGGCTTTCGGGTTGAAGGAAATGACCGGCAGCAGGTCCTCGGTGTTGGAGAACATTTTCTTCTCGATCACCGCCCGCAGCTTCTCATAGCTGAGCCAGGACGGGTTCTTGCCGCCGTTGTTGGCCCGGGCCCGTAGTACGAAGTTGACCACTTCGTTGCGGAAATCCTTCGGGTTGGAAATGCCGGCCGGTTTCTCGATCTTCTCCAGTTCCTCGTTGATGGAGGCCGGGTCCAGGATTTCGCCGGTGTCCGGGTCCCGGTATTCCTGATCCTGGATCCAGAAATCGGCGTAGGTCACGTAGCGGTCGAACAGGTTCTGGCCGTACTCGCTGTAGCTCTCCAGATAGGCGGTCTGGATTTCCTTGCCGATAAAGCGCACGTAGTGGGGCGCCAGGTATTCCTTGAGGAAGCGCAGGTAGCGGTCATGAATTTCCGCTGGGAACTGTTCCTGCTCGATCTGTTTTTCCAGCACATACAGCAGGTGCACGGGGTTGGCCGCCACCTCGGTGGTGTCGAAGTTGAACACCTTGGACAGGATCTTGAACGCGAAGCGGGTGGACAGCCCGTCCATGCCCTCCATTACACCGGCCGCGTCCCGGTACTCCTGGATGGATTTGGCCTTGGGGTCGGTGTCCTTGATGCTCTGGCCGTCGTACACCTTCATCTTGGAATAGATGCTGGAGTTTTCCGGCTCCTTGATGCGCGAGAGCACCGAGAACTGGGCCAGCATGTCCAGGGTGTCCGGGGCGCAGGGCGCGCCGGACAGCGAGCTGTTGGTGAGCAGCTTGCGGTAGATCTGGATTTCCTCGGTGACCCGCAGGCAGTAGGGCACCTTGACGATGTACACACGGTCCAGGAACGCTTCGTTGTGTTTGTTGTTGCGGAAGGTCTGCCATTCGGATTCGTTGGAGTGGGCCAGCACGATGCCGTCAAAGGGCACCGAACCCATGCCTTCGGTGGTGTTGTAGTTGCCTTCCTGGGTGGCGGTGAGCAATGGGTGCAGCACTTTGATCGGCGCCTTGAACATCTCCACAAATTCCATCAGCCCCTGGTTCGCCTTGCACAGGCCGCCACTGAAGCTGTAGGCGTCCGGGTCATCCTGGGAGTAGTCCTCCAGCATGCGGATGTTGACCTTGCCCACCAGGGCGGAGATGTCCTGATTGTTGTCGTCGCCGGGCTCGGTTTTCGACACTCCCACCTGGTCCAGCACCGACGGGTACTTCTTCACCACCCGGAACTGGCTGATGTCGCCGCCGTATTCGTGCAGGCGCTTGACCGCCCAGGGGGACATGATGGAGCTCAGGTAGCGCCGGGGGATGCCATATTCTTCTTCCAGAATCTGGGCGTCTTCGGCCGGATCAAAGAGCCCCAGGGGCGATTCGTTCACCGGTGAGCCCTTGATGGCGTAAAAGGGCACCTTCTGCATCAGTTGTTTGAGCTTTTCGGCCAGTGAGGACTTACCGCCGCCGACCGGGCCGAGCAGGTACAGGATCTGTTTCTTCTCCTCCAGGCCCTGAGCGGCGTGGCGGAAGAAGGAGACGATGTTCTCCACGGCGTCTTCCATGCCGTAGAACTCGGAGAATTCCGGGTATCGCTTGATGACCTTGTTGGAAAAGATGCGGGATAGCCGTGGGTCGAGGGAGGTGTCCACCAACTCCGGCTCGCCAATGGCAATCAGCATTCGCTCGGCGGCGGTGGCGTAGGCGGCCGGGTCTTCCTTGCAAATCGCCAGGTACTCTTCCAGGGAATATTCTTCCTCCTGGGTGGCCTCGTAACGGTCCTTGAACTGCTGCAGTATACTCATGGGTGTTCCCCCGATCGCTCTGTTATCTGCTTGTTAAATCACGCAATATCCCCGTTGGTTTTGGGTCGCCGAGTGCGGCGATGGGTGTCTGGTTAATAGAGAATGGGCGCCGGCAGGCTTCCTTAATTGTTATGTGGTGTGGAAGCGCTGCCTGATTTCATCTTAGTTCAGATGTGACCGGGTTGGGGTGAAAAAGTGCAAATCCCGTTCATTAAATCTGTCATTAAATTTGGCTATTTCGGGGTCAGTACGAACACGCTTTCGCTGACCCCGTTCTGAAGGCCCCGGCGTTTGACGAACAGGTTGTCCCTGGGCAAATCATTTTTCAGGATCTGACGGACTTCATAATCCTCGCCGAACAGCTGGTGTACCTCGCTGTCTGGAACGTTGAACGGCGGCCCCTGCATCTCCGTACCGTCATAGTCCAGGGTGATCAGCAGGATTTTGGCCTGGTCGGGGAGTATGGCACTCAGGTGCTCCACGTAATGGGGCCTTGAGGTGGGCGGCATGGCGATCAGCGCGGCCCGGTCGTATACCAGGCGTACATGGCGCAGGTCGTCCGGCACCAGTTGGAAAAAGTCGCCACACCACAGTTGCAGGTCGTCCTGGCTGAATACGGTGAATGGTTCGCCGGGATGCACCTTGGCTTTTTCGCCCGCTTCCTCAAAGAAGTCCTTGCAGGCAAGCTCGCTCAGCTCCACGCCGATCACCGGATGGCCCCGATCATGTAGCCACCACATATCATGGGCCTTGCCGCACAGGGGGACAAAGACCGTGTCGGTGCGATTCCCCGCAAGCTCCGGCCAGTGGTCGTGCAGGTACTGGTTCACGGTGCCTTCATGAAAACCGATTTCGTTTTTCGCCCAGCGTGTGTGCCAGAATTCGTGTTCCATGGTCGCTCTCCGGATTTGGACGTTTTCCTCAGTCTAACTTAATCTGAGGTTTTGTTGAGAAGCCCCCTAATGATGGAGAGAGCCATGAGAGCCGTGTTCCTGGATGCCGCCACGCTCGGTCACGACGTTGACCTGGAGCCAATTGAAGAGGTTACCGGTGGGCTGACCTGCTACCCGCGCACCCGGCCGGAAGAGGTTGTGGAGCGACTGCGGGGGTTTGACACCCTGCTGGTGAACAAGGTGGTGATTGGCCGCGAGCATTTTGAAGCCTGCCCCGAGCTGAAAACCATCGCGGTGGTGGCCACCGGGCTGAATAACATCGATTTGCAGGCGGCTAACGATCACGGTGTCGAGGTGATGAACGTAACCAACTACGGCCGTTCCACCGTCTCCCAGCACACCATGGCGTTGATCCTGGCCCTGGCAACGCGCCTGCTCGACTACGACCGGGATGTACGGGCCGGCCGTTGGGGCGAGAGCGACATGTTCTGCCTGATGAACCACCCCATCATGGAGCTGGAAGGCAAAACGCTGGGCATTATTGGCTACGGGGATCTGGGGCAGGGCCTGGCCGAGCGGGCAAAGGCTTTCGGCATGACCGTGGTGTTGGGCTGCCGGCCGGGGCAGGAAGCTGGTGCGGTTGATGGCTATGAGCGCATTCCCCTGGAGGATCTGCTTGAAACCGCTGACGTGATTTCCCTGCACTGCCTGCTGACGGAGTCCACCCGAAACCTGATTGGCAAGAAAGAACTGGAAAGAATGAAGCCAAGCGCGCTGCTGATCAACACCAGCCGCGGAGGGCTGGTGGATGAGACAGCCCTGGCCGAGGCGTTGCGCAACGGCGAGATTGGCGGCGCCGGTTTTGATGTCCTGACCGAAGAGCCGCCGCGCAACGGCAACCCGCTGTTGGCGGGTGACATTCCCAACCTGATCGTGACACCCCATTCGGCCTGGGCCAGCCGGGAGGCGCGTCAGCGGATTGTGGCGATTACGGCAGAGAATTTGGCTTCCCTCTAGGGTTTTCGGCCATACTCACCATAAACTGCTGATCCTTATTGTGTTAAGAAATCTCTGAAAAGGATTTTATGTGGCCTCTATCCAGCTGAAAGAGCGATTTGATCAATTCGAGCGGTGGATTCTCGCCAATCCCAATCCACCGGAGCGCTGGCCGTGGACCTGGCTGTACAAGGCGGGGCGCACCGTCTACGCGTTGGTTCGGGACGTGGCCAACGGCCAACTGACCCTGCACGCCATGAGCTTGGTGTATACCACTCTGCTGAGCCTGGTGCCTCTGTTGGCGCTCAGCTTCTCGGTATTGAAGGCGTTGGGCGCACACCAGCGCATGGAGCCGTTCCTGTATCAGTTTTTCGAGCCCATGGGCCCCCAGGGCATCGACATGGCCGAGAATATCCTGGGTTTCGTGGATAACATGAAAGTCGGGGTGCTGGGCTCGGTCGGCCTGGCGTTGCTGATTTACACCGTCATCTCCCTGGTGCAGAAGATCGAACGCTCCTTCAACATGATCTGGCGGGTGCCGGAAATGCGATCACTCTCGCAGCGCTTCAGCAATTACCTGAGTGTGATCATGATCGGGCCGCTGTTGATGGTTTCTGCCATCGGTGTCACCGCTTCGATCTTCTCCTCGGAGCTGATGCAGCAGATTATTGAGATCGAACCCTTTGGGTCGGTCATTGTGCTGGTCAGCCGGTTTACGCCGTTTTTCCTGGTGGTGCTGGCCTTCACTTTTGTCTACGTATTTATCCCCAATACCCGCGTGAAGCTGCGCTACGCTTTTCTTGCCGGCGTTATAGCCGGTGTTTCCTGGCAGGCGGCCAGTATGTTGTTCGCCTCGTTCGTGGCTGATTCCACCCGTTATGCGGCGATCTATTCCGGTTTCGCGGCGGGTATTTTTGCCCTGATCTGGACGTACCTGAACTGGATGATCCTGTTGTTGGGGGCCAGTCTGGCGTTTTACCTGCAGAACCCCAGTTCGGTGGCCAAGCGCCGGGATGTGCAGCTGTCTCCAGAACTCCAGGAGCAGGTGGGGCTGGCGCTGGTCTGGCTGGCGGCAAAGCCGTTTAGTCGTGGTGAGCCGGCGCCTCAGCAGGAAACCCTGGAGCAATCCTTGCGCGTGCCCGGTGAAGTAACACGGTTGATCAGCGATAAGCTGATTCGGGCCGGGGTGCTGAACCTGGCCGGGGACCACGGGGACCGGTTGGTGCCTGGCAAGGCTCTGGATCTGATTACGGTCGGCAGTGTGCTGGACGCCGTGCGCCGGGATGAAGACAAAGTCGTGGCGCGCCTGCCTGACGATGCGATTCCAGAGTTGCTTCGGGTCCGGTCGGTTGCCCAGGAGAAGCTCACATTTGCCGAGTTGCTCAGGGAGCAGTCAGAGGTAACCAAAGAGCCGGCCGAGGGCGAGTAATTATTTTACCTGGCGGTAGAGGTTCTGCCTTCTTCCAGAAGGGTGGCCAGAGTCTGGCTGATGTGCTCCGTCTTTTCCGGCGGCAGATTGATAAGCTGGTAAAGCTCCTCCTCCGGCAGGTTTCTCTGTCGGGAGTGGCGGAGGACTTCGCGGGTGCCAAGTAGCAGACCGTCTGTCAGTGCCGAATGGGACTGCCTGGGCGCGGGCCGCTCCGCAATGAGTAGCCAGGCATGGTACTTGGGTGGGAGGCCCCAGGCATTGGCCAGCAGCTGACACACGGGCCATTGCTGCCGGGCCAGGGCCAGGCGCAACAGCGCCGGGTCCGGATCGGGCCCGGTGCTGGAATTCCGGCCGATTCGGGCCAATTCCCGCCGAATGGTGAGATAGGCCAGCGCCGGCATCAGGCCCACCACAAAGTGCGCGCTGGTGTCATCGCCATGGCATTTCGCCACCATTTCCGTCGCCCGGGCACAGGTCAGCCCCCAGCGCCAGGCTCTTTGGGCGAACAGGGCTTCACGGCTGTTTCGGGCGGCCATCATGGGTCGTATAACCGCCGCTGCGGTGACACTCCGGATACCATCAATGCCGAGCACAAACACCGCCTGGTCCACCGATTCGATGTGATGGTCGCCCCGGCGAAAAAAAGGGCTGTTGGCTATCTGCAATAACTGGTCGGTGAGTGCCGGGTCACTGAGAATGATGTTGGTGATCTGCCGGCGTTCGATGGTGCCACTGGACAAGGCCTGTAGCAGCTGCGGCAGGCTGCCGGGCTGGCGGGGGAGTTCCTTCATGTCCCGGCGGTGCAGGCGTCGTTCAAGTTCCTCCAGGCGCGGGTCTGCATCTTTGGGGGCGGCATTGAGCTTATGGAGCTCTGCATCCATGAGCCAGCTGAACAGATGCTCTTCCAGCTGAAGCGCCAGTTGGCTGTTGGACCAACCTTCATCATCGGAGTCGGGTGGGTTAAAAAGCCGGGGCTCCGCCGCCTTTGGCGTTGCGGCTTTGGGGCGTCCAAGCAAGCCTGTTATCCAGGAGAAAAAACCTGACATCCATGCCTCCGAATCAGCATGTCGCGAGAAATGACGGGCTCTTTGGTCAGTATAGTGGTGCCGGGCACGACTGCACAGTGGCCAAGGTGCTAGAAGTCACCCCATAACCACTGGCAAAGCGCCATTGCAGCCACCGGCGCCGTTTCAGTGCGCAATACCCGGGGGCCAAGTGCAACTGGCAGGAAACCACGGCCCTCGGCCTGGGCTATTTCGTCGGCCGATAGCCCGCCCTCTGGCCCAATCATGAGAGCCACTGACGCCGGTTTGGCCAGGGTGTCCAGACGCTGCTCGGTGCGATGATGCAGCACCAGACGCAGGTCACAGCCCTCACTGTAGTCCAGCCATTCCGGCAGGGACATGACCGGCAGGATCTCCGGCACCCGAGCCCGGCCGCACTGCTCGGCGGCACTGATGGCCACTTGTTGCCAGTGGCGCAGGCGCTTGTCTTCCCGGTCGCCTTTGAGTTTCACGTCACAGCGTTCGGTGCTCAGGGGGACAATGCGGCTGACGCCCATTTCCACGGCTTTTTGCACCGCGTAATCCATGCGATCGCCCTTGGATAGGGTCTGCCCAAGGACCACTTCCAGGGAAGACTCGGTGTTTGTGCCCACCTCGGCTGTGATTTCCACCTCCACGTGTTTTTTGCTGGCGGAGGTAATGGATGCTTCATAGTCACGGCCGTCGCCATTGAACAGAACCAGCGCCTGCCCCGGCTGCATGCGCAACACCCGCCCGACGTGCTGGGCGGCTTTATCATCCAGCTCACAGCTGGTGCCCGTTGCCAGGGGTGAATCCGTGTAGATTCGGGGTGTGCGCATGAAGGGCTGTTCCTTTTTTGATGGCCTTGTGTGCTGGTCAGTCCGCCACGGCGATGTCGATGCCTTCGCTGGCCACCTGGCCCAGGTGGCGGATCTGCTCTTCGGTGATCACGTACGGCGGCATAAAATACACCACATTGCCCAGCGGGCGAAGCAGGGCTTCCCGGGTCAGGGAATGCTGGTACACCCGCAGGCCCCGGCGTTCCTGCCAGGGGAAGGGCGTTTTGTCCGCCTTGTTCTTCACCATTTCCACAGCCATGGTCATGCCGTGCTGGCGGATATCGCCCACGTTGGGGTGATCGGCCAGGTGCGCCACGGAATCGGCCATGCAGGCCGAGAGCCGGCGGTTGTTCTCGATCACGTTATCATCCCGGAAGATGTCCAGCGTGGCCAGCGCCACGGCGCAGCCAATGGGATTGCCGGTGTAACTGTGGCTGTGCAGGAAGGCCTTGAGGGTTTCGTAATCGTCGTAGAAGGCTTCGTAGACGTTATCGGTGGTCAACACCACGGACAGCGGCAGGTAACCGGCGGTCAGGCCCTTGGACAGACACATGAAATCCGGGGTGATGCCGGACTGCTCACAGGCGAACAGGGTACCGGTGCGGCCGAAGCCCACGGCGATTTCATCGGCGATCAGGTGAACGCCATAGCGGTCACACGCTTCGCGCAGCTTGGTGTGGTAGATGGGGTGGTGCATGCGCATGCCGCCGGCGCACTGGATCAGCGGTTCCACCACCACGGCACAGATTTCCTCATGCTTTTCAGCCAGTAGCTGTTCCATGGCCTCGAACTGGCGCAGGGCGTATTCCTCGTCGGTTTCACCGGCTTCCTTGTTGAAAGCATCCGGGGAGGGCGCGGTGAGCACTTCCATCAGCAGCGGCTGGTAGGTGTCCTTGTACAGGGCCACATCGCCCAGGGCCAACGCGCCCAGGGTTTCGCCGTGGTAGCTGTTGGACAGGTTCACGAAGTTTTTCTTGCCCGGCTTGCCGTGGTTCTTCCAGTAGTGGTAGCTCATCTTCAGGGCCGCCTCGATGGCCGAGGAGCCATTGTCGGCGTAGAAGCACTTGTTCAGGCCCTCGGGGGTCACTTCAATCAACCGCTCGGAGAGCTCCACCACTGGCTCATGCGTGAAGCCGGCCAGAATCACGTGCTCGAGGTTGTTCACCTGCTCCATGATGGCGTTGTTGATGCGCGGGTTGGCATGGCCGAACAGGTTGACCCACCAGGAGCTGACGGCATCGATGTACTGGTTACCCTCGAAATCCTCCACCCAAACGCCTTTGCCCCGTTTGACCGGGATCAGGGGCAGGGATTCGTGGTCTTTCATCTGGGTGCAGGGGTGCCATACGGATTTCAGGTCGCGGGCAACGAGGTCGGCATTACGCATGGGAGTCTCCGGTCTGGTGTTTGTTCGCTGTTAACCTGCGCGAATATTACAGTTAACGGCGAGCCGAAGAAACCCGACTCAATCCCCACCTTCGTCAGAAGGTTTGAGTCGGGTGGCTGGTGGCACCTGAGCCATGGAGTGGGGGCATGTTTCTTAGCGAGGCAAACGCTCCCAGACGGTCACTTCAGACAGGGTATGCTGGAACTTGTGCTGGGTTTCGCGAATCACGAACGGCACCTTTCTCGGCTCACCCACCATGCGGAAATGCTTGCCGAGGTGGTCTTTCAGACCATCCAGGGTGGTGTAGTTCTCGCCGTCTTTCTTGTAACCACCGATCCACTCCTCTTTCGGCGTGTGTTCTTCCAGCCAGGTGTAGGGCGAGGCAATCACCAGGATGCCGCCGTCGTTGATGCGCTCGTGAATGCTGTCCAGGAAGCGTGCCGGTTTGTACAACCGGTCAATCAGGTTGGCGGCCAGTACCAGGTCGTAGCCGGTCAGCTGGGGTTTGAGGTTGCAGGCATCGCCCTGCTGGAAAGTGACCTTGCCGGCGGTGTGTTCCAGTCCAAGTTCCTGAAGCGTGCGGGTGTGGTAACTCACCAGTTCGCCCTCTTCGGCCAGTGAGTAGCGCACGGAACCCTGCTCGGCCATTTCCACCCCTAGACGGATAAAGTTGGCTGAGAAGTCCACACCATCCACATGGTCAAACACCCGCGCCAGCTCGAAACTTGCGCGCCCACAGGCGCTGCCCAGATCCAGTGCTTTGCCGGTAGGCTTGCCCTTCATGGCAGCCAGACAGAGTTCTGCCAGGGTTTTCGGGAAGTTCTCCACGCCGTACCAGGTGTTGCCGAAATGGAATTCGGCGTACTCCGTCAATAAGCGGTCGCTTTCGTAATAGGCGTTGGGTTTTGGCGCTTCGGCCTCGGATTCGACATAGCGGAAGCCGGCGTGCTGGAAAAAGTGCGGGCGGAAGGCATAGCGCGAAGCCAGCCGGGCTTCGTTGCCGCAGGAAATCCAGGATCCGCCCTTGATCAGCTGATGCTCGCCATCAAACGTGGGTGTGGTGAAGTCGTCGTATAGCGGGTGCACCTTGAAGTTGTCGAACGGGTAGGTGGGCGTTTCGGTCCATTGCCAGACGTTGCCCACCACATCGCACCATTGGCCATGACGGAAGCGGGTGACGGGACAGGACGACGCGCCGTGGTCCAGGTGCAGATTGGCGTTGGCCGGGCCGTCATCCAGCTCTTCCACGCCGGCTTCTTCGCACAAACGATACCATTCGTCCTCGGTGGGCAGGCGGATGGATTTACCGGTCTGTTCCTGTTTCCAGGCACAGAAGGCTTTGGCCTCGTGGTAGTTCACCTCTACCGGCCAGTCCCAGGGCATGGTGACTTCTTCGGTCATCAGCCGCAGATGCCAGCCATCGTTGCGCCAGCACCAGAAGGTTGGATGCGTGGCTTCGGCAAAGGAGCGCCAGCCCCAGCCCTCATCGCTCCAGTACTGTTTTTCCTGGTAACCACCGTTTTCCACGAAGGCCAGGAATTCCTGGTTGCTGACCAGATACTCGCTGGCCCTGAAGGTTTCCACCTGTGCTTCATGGTCGCCGTACTCGTTGTCCCAGCCGTAATACACGTCGTTGTAGGGTTTGCCGATACGCACGGTGCCGCCGGGTACTTCAATGAGCGTGTTTTCCGGCGCCTCGCCGGTCTCGCGAATCGGCGCCCAGGCCGGTTGCGGCTTAACCCGGGCCAGGTCGTGCTGGCGGATCAGGACTGACGATGTTTCCAGGTGAATACGCTCGTGTTCGATACCCATGACGATGGGCCACCAGGGGCTGTCCCAGTCGATGGGCAGATTCAATGGCAGTGATTCGATCAGCTCCAGCACCTTGGCTCGCACTTTGGCCCGGTAGTCCATGACCTCAGCCACGCTGGGCCATTCGTAGTGATCTTCGTTCAGGTCATCCCAGCTCATTTCGTCCACGCCAACGGCAAACGTAGATTCCATCTTCGGATCGATGCGCTCGGGCAACAGCTTGGCGAGTACCAGCTTGTTGATGAAAAATGTTGCCGTATGGCCCAGGTAGAAAATCAGCGGGTGACGCAGTGGGATGGATTTCTGGAAGTAGCCCTGGTCGTCTGCAAGACAGTCGAAAAGCCGGGTGTAAACGTCGAAGGTGTTGGTGAAGTATTGTGCGATTTCCCGACGCTTGGCTTCCGGGTCGTTACCGTCCAGTCTGGGCGTCCTGAGTAGTTTTGGCAGTGTATCCCATGATGCGGAAACGGGATGCCTATCGTGATCCTGGGTCTGGAGCGGCATGGTCAATCAAGTCCTTTGTGTTGTTTCGATGCTGTAAATACGTTGCCAGTGAGTCTCGTGGTTCAGTGTGAGCTTCTCAGGTTACACCAGGATTGATGCCGAAGTTGGCGTAACCCCCTGACAATGAGGTAATCCCCCGCTATGCTCCCGGTTAAAATCATTGGGGCGCTCGGGAGGGCACATGTTGGAATCGTTGCAGACCGGCCTACAGAGCTGGCTCTGGCCAGGGTTGTCGGCCATTTTGACGGTGATGGCAACCTACGCCGTTTATCGGCTGGCCCTCGCGGTTTTTCGCCATTTCTCCAGCTCCAGGGCGGTGATTCGTCTGTTCCTGGACGCCGCAGCCCGCGCACTTGGCGTGGTGTGTTGCCTGCTGGCCCTGACTGCTGCCCTCAAGGCCGCACCGGCGGATCTGCCGTTGATGCCCGCCATTCAGCACGTGACAGCCTTGCTGCTGGTGCTCTCGCTCACCTGGGCCTCGGTGCGCCTGACCTCGGCCATTGGCGAGGTGATTGTCACCCTTAACCCGGTGCTGGAGGGGCAGTGGAAGCGGGCACGTAAAGTGGAAACCCAGACCCGCTTTCTGGTGCGGGCTCTGAATATCCTGATTGTGATCATTGGTTTCGGCGCGGCGCTGATGACTTTCGAGTCGGTGCAGCACATGGGGGCCAGCGTGCTGGCCTCGGCTGGTGTGGGTGGCCTGGTACTGGGCTTTGCGGCGCGCCCGGTGCTGAGCAATTTGCTGGCCGGGATGCAGATTGCCCTGACCCAGCCTTTCCGCATTGATGATGTGCTGCACGTGCAGGGCGAGTGGTGCTGGGTGGAGGAAGTCACAGCCACCTACGTGGTGGTCCGGGTCTGGGATTTACGGCGCCTGGTGATTCCCCTGCAGTGGTTTATCGAAAACCCCTTCCAGAACTGGTCCAGGAATAACTCGGAACTGCTGGGGCCGGTGTTTATCTGGGTGGACTACACCATGCCGATCGAACCGCTGCGCGAAGAGTTCAAGCGGCTACTGGCAGAATCAAACCTCTGGGATGGCCAGTTGGCGACGGTCCAGGTAACCGATGCCAGTGACCAGGCCATGCAGGTGCGTTTTCTGATGAGCGCGTCGGATTCAACCCGGAACTGGGATTTACGCTGCAAGGTGCGGGAGGGGTTGATTGCGTTTATCCGGGATCACTACCCGGCTCAATTGCCTCGCGTACGGGCCCGGTTGATGGACGGCTCAGAGTCCTGAGCCGTCCCTTGGGGTCAGTGCGCCAGAACCCGTGACAGGAACGACTGGGTGCGTTCGTTCTGCGGGTTGTCGAAGACATCGTGGGGCTTGCCTTCCTCCACAATCTGGCCTTCGTGGATGTAGATAACCCGGTCCGCCACTTCCCGGGCGAAGCCCATTTCGTGGGTAACCACCATCATGGTCATCCCTTCCTTGGCCAGCTCCCGCATGACGTCCAGCACTTCGCCGATCATTTCCGGGTCCAGGGCGGAGGTTGGTTCATCGAACAGCATGAGCCGGGGTTCCATGGCCAGGGCACGGGCAATGGCCACGCGCTGTTGCTGGCCGCCAGACAGCTGGCTGGGATACTTGTCGGCCTGGTTGCCGATGCCTACCCGGTTGAGTAGGCGCTCGGCAGTGGCATTGGCCACCACTTGGGAGGCGTCTTTTACCTTCATGGGCGCCAGCATGATGTTTTTGCGCACGGTCAGGTGCGGGAACAGGTTGAACTGCTGGAACACCATGCCCACTTCCTTGCGGATCTCGGCCAGCGCCTTCTGGTTGCCACCTTTCGGCGCCAGGGGGTGGCTGTCGACTTCCACGGAGCCGGATTCAAATTCTTCCAGGCCGTTGACGCAGCGAATCAGGGTGGACTTGCCGGAGCCACTGGCGCCGATGATCACCACCACTTCACCCTGCTCAACGGTCAGGTCAATGTTCTGGAGGACATGCAACTTGCCGAAGTACTTGTTCATGCCCTTCATTTTTACAATCTGAGTCATGGATCGAGTTCCTTCAGACAGATGCTACGCCGCGACGCTCAAGCAGTCGCAGAATCAGGGAGAGGGACAGCGTGATCGCCAGGTACATGATCGCCACCACGAAATAGACCTCGAAGGCGGTGAAGGTGTTGGCAATGTACACCTGGCCCTGACGAACCAGTTCGCCCACGCCAATCACTGAGAACAGGGAAGTGTCCTTGATGCTGACAATCGCCTGGTTACCCAGTGGCGGAATCATGCGCCGGAAGGCCTGGGGCCAGATGATGGACCAGAAGGTCTGGGTGCGGGACAGGCCCAGGGAAAGCCCCGCTTCGGTCTGGCCCTTGTCAATGGATTGCACGCCACCGCGCACCACTTCGGAAATGTAGGCGCCGGAGTTCAGTGCAATGGCCGCGATACCGGCGGTCAGAGGATCGATCGGGCCGCCGATGAGGTCGGGCAGGCCGTAGAAGATAAAGAGCACCTGAACCAGGATGGGGGTGCCCCGGAAAATCTCGATGTAAGCGGTTGCCGGCCAACGCAGGAGCCGGTTCTTGTTGATGCTCAACAGGCCAAATATGATGCCCAGCACAAAGCCGATGAGCAGGCCGCCGAAAGAGATTAACAGGGTGTAGGGGATCCCTTTTGCCAGGTAGGGGATCGAATCGATGGCTGCTTGCCAGTCAAACTGAAACTGGAATTCCACAGGCAGTGCCTCCGCAGGAGGTTAAGGGGCCTCTGATTTGTTATTGATCAAAGGCTCCTGAATGTCAAAAACCGCCGGGGCGGGCGCCCCGGCATTGAACAGGGGGGCGGTGTTACATGCCGCCTTCCGGCAGCGGGCCAAACCACTTCTCATAGATCATCTCGTAGGTGCCGTCTTCCTTGATGGATGCCAGCGCATCGTTGACTTCCTCTACCCACTTGCTGCCCTCGATCAGGGCGATGCCATATTGCTGGCCTTCGTACAGGGGACCAACAGTGGTGACTTCCCCTTTGCCTTTGGTGCGGGCAAAGTAGCCTACGTTGGGGGCGTCATAGAAGACCGCATCGACGGCTCCGGACATCAGGGCCATGTACATGTCTGAGCTGCCCGGGTAGGGGGTTACACCGTCGTCCTCTTCCAGATTGGCCATCAGGTAGTCGTAGGAGGTGCTGCCGATCTTGGTGCCGATCTTTTTGCCTTCCAGGTCGCTCAGCTCGTCCATGTCGCTGCCTTCACGCACCAGAATGCGCAGACCGGAGTTGTAGTACGGATCGGAGAAATCGACGATTTGCTCCCGCTCTTCGGTGATGGTGATGCCGGCGATGGCAATATCCACGTTACCGGTCTGAAGCGCCGGGATAATGCCGTTGAAGTCCATGGTCTGCAGGTCGTAATCGAAACCTGCGCGCGCCGCAACCTCGGCAATGATTTCCATGTCGAAACCGATCATTTCACCGGTTTCCTGGTCCATCATTTCGAAGGGAACGAAGCTGGGGTCGGTGACCACCTTCAGGGTTTCTGCGCTGACCGCGGTGGTGGCAACAGACAGTGCCAGACCGGCGCCCAGTGTTTTAAGCCATTTCGTGCTCATGTGTGCTCCTTTCTTCTTTATGGGCTCCGCTTGCCGACGAAGCGGCCATGACGGCAACGGATCACGTTGTCCAGCCATACGGAACGTGTTGATTGGATTGCAACACTTATACCTTAGACTAGTTGTAATGGATTTGCAGTAAATCAGCAGGTTAGAGAAGAGGGGGCGGGAGGGGGTTCGGGAGCGAGGCCCTCCCCGCTGGCGGGAGAAGGCCAGGGAGAGGAAGTAAGGGCATGCTTAAAAGGCGATTTTTTCCCGATCACTGATGCCCAGGTTTTCCCAGATGGAAAGGCTGGGTTGGGCCTGGTTCAGTGTGTAGAAGTGCAGGCCCGGCGCACCGGCGGCCAGCAACTTTTCACACATGCGGGTAACGACTTCCTCCCCGAACTGGCGGATGCTTTCGCTGTCGTCGCCGTAGGCTTCCAGTTGCTTGCGGATCCAGCGGGGGATTTCCGCCCCGCACATGTCGGAGAAACGCACCAGGTTGGAGAAGTTGACGATGGGCATGATGCCCGGCACCACCGGAATGGTGACACCCATCTTCTCCAGCCGGTCGATGAAGTAGAAGTAACTGTCGGCGTTAAAGAAGTACTGGGTGATGGCGCTGTTGGCGCCGGCCTGTACTTTGCGCGCGAAGTTCTTCAGATCATCCTCGGCACTGCGGGCCTGAGGGTGGAATTCCGGGTAGGCGGCCACTTCCAGGTTGAAGTGATCGCCGCTGTGTTCCCGGATGAATTCCACCAGCTCGTTGGCGTAGCGCAGCTCACCGGAGGCGCCCATGCCCGAGGGCATGTCGCCCCGCAGGGCGACGATCCGGTTGATGCCGTTCTCTTTATACAGATCCAGCAGTTCGCCGATTTCCTGGCGGGTGCCACCCACGCAGGACAGGTGCGGCGCCGTGGAAATGCCCTGCCTGTGCAGGCTCAGTACGGTCTCGATGGTGCGGTCCCGGGTGGAGCCGCCCGCGCCGAAGGTGACCGAAAAGAAATCCGGGTTCACCTCGGCCAGTTGATTGCGCACGTTCTGCAGCTTCTCCCGCCCCTTGTCCGTCTTGGGCGGGAAGAATTCGAAGCTGAAGCGGCGCTTGAATTGCTTCTGGGATTCCATGGGTGCTTCCGTTTAGTACCTGTAGGTTTCCGGCTTGTACGGGCCTTCGACCGGCACGCCGATGTATTGCGCCTGCTCCGGGGTCATCTTGGTGATCACGCCACCAAAGCCCTCGACCATGGCCCGGGCCACTTCTTCGTCCAGCTGCTTGGGCAGCACCTGGACGTAAACGCCCTTGGCCTTGGAGTCTTCCGGCAGGTCGCCGAACTTGCGCTCGAACAGGTACATCTGCGCCAGCACCTGGTTGGCAAAGGAACCGTCCATGATGCGGGACGGGTGACCGGTGGCGTTGCCCAGGTTCACCAGGCGGCCTTCGGACAGCAGGATCAGGTGGTCGTTGGCGGCCTTGTCGCGGTAGATCACGTGGACCTGCGGCTTGACCTCGTCCCACTCCCAGTTCTTGCGCATGAAGGCGGTGTCGATTTCATTGTCGAAGTGACCGATGTTGCACACCACGGCGCCGCTCTTCAGGGCTTTGAGCATGTTGGCGTCGCACACGTTCACGTTACCGGTGGTGGTCACCAGCAGATCGGTGCTGCCCAGCAGCTCGGTGTTAATGCCCTGTTCGGTGCCGGTGTTGATACCGTCAATATACGGGGACACGACTTCAAAGCCGTCCATGCAAGCCTGCATGGCGCAGATCGGGTCAGCTTCGGTGACCTTCACGATCATGCCTTCCTGGCGCAGGGACAGGGCAGAGCCCTTGCCTACGTCACCGTAACCAATCACCAGGGCCTTCTTGCCGGACATCAGGTGGTCGGTGGCACGCTTGATGGCGTCGTTCAGGCTGTGGCGACAACCATACTTGTTGTCGTTCTTGGACTTGGTGACTGAGTCATTCACGTTGATGGCCGGCACCTTCAGGGTGGCATCGCGCAGCATTTCCTGCAGGCGGTGCACGCCGGTGGTGGTCTCTTCGGTCACGCCGTGGCAGTTGTTCAGGATGGCCGGGTATTCGTTGTGCAGCAGCTCGGTCAGGTCGCCGCCGTCGTCCAGGATCATGTTCGGCTCCCAGCCGTCCACATCCGCGCCGACAGTCTTGTGCAGGCACCATTCGTACTCTTCTTCGGTCTCACCTTTCCAGGCAAACACGGGAATGCCCTGGGCGGCGATGGCGGCGGCCGCCTGGTCCTGGGTGGAGAAGATGTTGCACGAAGACCAGCGAACGCTCGCGCCCAGCTCAATCAAGGTTTCGATCAGCACGGCGGTCTGGATGGTCATGTGGATGCAGCCCATGATGTTGGCGCCTTTCAGCGGCTGCTCGGCCTTGTACTTCTCGCGCAGGGCCATCAGGGCGGGCATTTCGCCTTCGGCGATCTTGATTTCCTTGCGGCCCCAGTCAGCGAGTTCGATATCGCGGACTTTGTAGTCGTCGAAGTTGTTCGGAGTGCTCATGGTGTTCTCCTGTTTTTACTAAATCGTTTGTGGGCCACGGAATCCACGGAAGAACACAGAAAAAAGCAAAAGACAAAGACGTTATTGGCCACTAAACCCACGAAAGAACACGAACAAAGATTCACTACGAAAAGAAAAAGGCTTTCTTGTCTTTCCCTTTCGTGTTCTTTCGTGGGTTTAGTGGCTAAAAAATCTTTTTATCTTTTCCTTCCGTGCTCTTCCGTGGATTCCGTGGCAAAAAATGTCTTTTCTTTTAAACCCCGGCGGCGTCTTTCAGCGCGGCCGCGCGGTCAGTCTTCTCCCACGGGAACGCGG